>ENA-OPCN01000018-OPCN01000018.1-human-gut-metagenome-genome-assembly--contig:-NODE-18-length-143425-cov-5.171807_pt1 | contig 143425 bp, 114 predicted proteins | sample MGYA00241567_ERZ501485 | MGnify/ENA primary metagenome ERZ501485 (study PRJEB25962, sample SAMEA2042579) | human gut metagenome | biome: human gut; feature: human-associated habitat; material: faeces...
TGCATGTGTTAAGCACGCCGCCAGCGTTCATCCTGAGCCAGGATCAAACTCTCATAAAAATGTGTTTTTTTCAGAAACCCATGCAAGATTGCTCTCGCAACTTGCCAAGCTCCGAAAACACCAAGTTTAAATCCGGTTAGTTTTGAACTAACTAGCTTTAATAGTTTCCTTATACTGTGTTTAAGGATACATTCAATCTCTTGAATGTTGTTCACAAAAGATGTATACTTAATTCTAATGAATTCTGTACTCATCTCGAAATTCTAAAAAGAATTTTCAAGGTTGTCTTTCTGTTCAGTTATCAAAGTTCAGTTCTTAAAGAACTCAGTGATTTGCTGTGTTTCTTTAAGTTTTTGTCGCTGCCGTATCGCGGCGACTTGATTATAATAGCACCACCCCTCCCATATGTCAACAACTTTTTTCAACTTTTTTTGATTTTTTTTAATTTTTTTGTTTTCCGGCGGCGAAATATTCCTGTTAAACCGCATAAATACTGGGTTTGCACACTTTTGACATTTTGAGGATTTTTTACGATTTTTTGTGCTTTTCACATCATTTTACCCATATTTCATATAAAAACAGCCTATAAAAATGTCTTAATTCCATTCAAAAAATTTTAAATGCGCACAGAAAAAAAGTTAAACTGGCATATATTTTGTCATTAATTCCAAAGAACATTTTTACTTTAACTATAAATATAATTTATTCCGGATTCTGCCACTCCTGCTTTTTACTTATTATATCCATCCTGCGTGCATACAATGTACCGGCGATTATGCAGCACATTATTATGACTGCCATAATCAGAAGCCCAAGCCACATATTGTAACCGCCAGGACTGTACATTCCACTTCTAAGCGCCATACAATATATAGATATAACAAGCGGATTATCAGAAAATGCCCCTACAACCAGAAACGACACAACTATAATATATGCGATTGTAGGTGAAACGATAAGTCCCACAGCAATCTGGATAATGCCAAATGTTATAGTCATCACAAGGCTCATAACCATCATACTTGCCATAAGCCCTGTCAGATTAGGATTATCAATAATAAGCTGCTTATCCATATGAAGAAGTGAATAGCAGACCTCTTTCGTTGGTACAAATGTAAAACCACCCGTACATATACCTGCTATAATAATAATGACATATAACATTGCATAACACATACAGGAGGTTAAGACACACCATATACACTTGCTAAGCCACCATTTAATACGGCTTCCCGTTCTTATAAGTATATCCTTACCATACCCATATAGGTCTTTTATGACATAATTGCCTATAATATAGGCTATAAATATGTTAGGAAGTATATATACAGATGATATGTCAACATTATTTCTAGCACCTGCATCAAACTTCTTAACACCGTCAAACATCCACATAACCATATCACCACATGTATATGTATCTATATGCCTGTTTGCCCTGCACAGCATTATAAAATGTATAATACAGGCTATATATACCACACAAAGCACCGCATATTTCTTCCACTGCTGTATTATTCCTTCTCTTATATCGTACTTTATCTGCAACATAAACATACGCATATACGTCACACCTCCCACTTACCAAAGTATATTTTAACTGCTGTTAATCTCTATGATATGATGTGAGTATGAAAAATAAATTTTGCCACTCACTGATGTATCAGGATTGCTACATTGCTATGTAATCACGCAATCTTTAAACACTTCAAGCTCTCATAGTTTCATTGATTAAATCATATCATACATTATGACCCCAGAAATTCCTTCTTTTTAAATATGACTAACACATTTACAAGAACAAACACTATAATAGCAGCCAGCAACGGATATATGACATTGTTGCTTATACTCAGTCCTTTCTTATAGGTTGCACCCGCTATATAATATTTTGAAAATATAATTCCGTCACATACTCCTGCCTTATCAACTGTTATTAACGCTATTGATGCCAGATATCCTGCCCATTCCTTGTTTGTGCCCCACCATACTCCAAGCATAATAATACCGGCAGCAAGAAATGTTTCAAAGGTTTCCACTATGTATGATATAAGAAGTAATACAAATGAAGGCTGTTCCTCACATATCCTGCCACTCCATGCCATACAGCGGCTGTTTAGTTCATTCCAGTTATAAAACCTATCCGTGAGCACCAGTCCTGCTATTGTTGTTAATATAAATACATATAATGTAAAAAATACTGTTAAAATAAACAAATCAACAACACTTCTTTTCCATACATTAATAACCCTGCCTTCACGGATAACCTGCATTGGTCTTTGATTATACCTTTCCACAAATAATATATAGAAAAGTGCAAATGGCACGCAGAATGTTGATACAACATGCATTACCCCTACCAGATATATATCATACATGCATGGCACCGCTCCTCCGGACATAAGATTACCCCTTAAGCTTATCACAGCACCAATTGTCATAACTGACAATACTATAGCTGTAAACCTGACTTCGTTTATCCTTAATAAATCCACCAACCTTTTCATAAGCACCTGCCTCCGTTCCAATTATGTCTTATCCAACCCCTTACTTTTTATAAACTAATGGCAGTCCCTGTTTTACATTCACACCACTATATACCTCACTCCTGTCTTATATCCAGCTCAAGAAGACTCTTAGTTTTCTCAAACTCGCTTCTGTCCTTGTTCTGATTATTACTTACATGAGTAAACTGCGTTGATAAATATATATTGTCATATGAAAAATCATCTCCATACACTATATTTTTATATACATATGTTCCTTTATCCTTATCATAATATTTTGTATACTGTTTAACCCATTTATCTTCTATAAAATATATAAGTACAATTTCTTTTTCCTCACCCGGCTGTAAAGTCACCCTCGTAGACCCTTTCAAAGTAAATGCATCCGGAACATCTACACAGTGAGCTCCTCCATCATTCTTTCCAAGCACACGCCTGTAACTCATCACTGAATTTTCTGTTTTTATGCTATATAAATACAGCCCAGAAGGTAAAAATAAATGTTCATAATTATTTTCATTTTTTACACTGAGTTTTATAAAAAGTGCCTTACGCTCCACACCACGTTCACTATCTAATATATGGCCCTGCTCATCTATAGAATCTTTATCGATATCCACATCAAGCAGAAATCTTCTTACATTGTCATATGCATATTGTGATGTAAGCTGCTTTAAATCATCAAAATTGTCTGTAATCAGTGTGTCTTTAACTGTAAATGATAATGTTTCATTTCTGCTTCCCATTGTTACTTTGTCCGTTTGGCCATAATCTATTAATTCCGGTGTATAAGCTGCATTACACTCCTCATAATCTTGCTCTGTAATTAGCCTCTCTAAATTACCAGAAGATACTTCTGCTTCCGATTGACCGGATGACTCACTGTTTACCTTCTTTAATGATTCGTCCTCCATCATCTTATATATGTCAGCAGTACTTTGTTTACTGCACCCTGACATCATTATTAACATACATAATATAATAAATATTGTGGTTATTCTTTTCATCAACATACCTCTGCCATCATTTCTTAATTTTATGCAATACAACGATTTTATTTATTACAGTCCTTTAATATCATCAAGAATTATAATTTCGTGTACAGGATAATTAGATAACACAATACTGATACGTGATTTTTTTAACATCCATCTTCTGTCTGTTCTCATACTTCCACTGGAAAGCAGGAAATTAAAAACAATTTCTTTTTGTTCCTGTGCTTTAAGTCTGACACTGGTTAATTCGCCATCTTCCATCGTCTCACCATACATCCTTGCACCAACTGGATATATTTCCAGTCCTAAGTGTTCTAAAAGCCCTTTTGATAATCTGATTTCTTCATCTGTTTCATTCTTAATATCCATCTTGACTATAAAATAATAAGCTTCACTGTCGGAGGCAAGAAGCTGCGATCCATATTGACTGTTTGCCTCCTCCTGTGGCATATACTCTGCCGAATTAACTTTTATACTTACATTACCAGTTTTTATCCATTCACCTGTAGAATGTATCTGCTGCTCCGGTTTTGGAAATCTTTTATTCACATCTATATAACCGGCAAGCCAGACACCTGATATCGCCAATATCAGGACGACTAAAACAACACGCCCGATTATTTTCTTTTTAGAGTGCATCATTCTTCACCCCTCTCCACACATATATAATCAGATCTAACAATAGAATTACACATATAAATATTGCAAAACTCTGCCAGTAATCAATTGCCAACTGATCTATCCTAAACAATCTCCACGGAGCTGCTGCCCTTATATATCTATAATCTTTAATAGGAAGCCAGTTTAAAACAGCATTAAGAAATTCGCACAGCACACTTGGAAACAGTAATACAATAAATGCATTATTAACATACATAGATATAACCAAGGACATTGTCGCCAGCAGACCTGCACATATAAACTGTAGAATAAAATATAACAAATAATATATATATGGATGTGTAAATAATATATATGACCACATTCCATTAGCATTACACGGAATAGTATCTGTGATTGCTATAAAAGAGGGTATTACTGCTGACGTTGCGAACAGATTGAGCATCAATGGCAGAACCGCTGCTGTTCCACCTGTGAGAAATACCGCAATATATTTAGCTAATATATAGTTAATTTTTTTGGTTCTTGAGTAATAATTTTTCACAATACCTTTTTTATTATCTGTATAATATGTAATTGCATAAGGTATAACAACAAGCAACGGAATCAGCCTTACATATAACGTATAATGCCAGCCTTCTCCCATCGCCATCCATGTATTATTAACATTAGCTACTGTAACCAGAGTTCCTGTTTTATAAAAGCGTAATGGATTGAGTGCCACTGGCACTACCTTCTGAAAAAAATGTAATGCGCTTATGACTATACCTATCAGAAGCGACACCTTCAACCCCGCGCTTTTAAATGCCCTTTCCAGCTCTATCTTTAACATCTGCTTCATATATATCCTCCCATTCCGCGAGTGAAAATCTATTTATGTACTGTAATACATTTGCAATATATGTATTAAACACAAAAATCCAGCACATAGAATTCACTAAATCTCTATGCACTGGATTATATCATACGGATTATTCCATATTCAGTTAATGTAAAAAGTTGTATCCGTTAATGTAACTTTTTGTATTTCAATTATCATTTTTACTTTTTAACAGCGGGATTAAATATTAATAGTATATTATATTTACTATATGCTTATCCTCGTCTGATATACATTTTCTGATATATTTTCTTTATAACTGCCTCCATATTTCTTGACGATACGGCGCACATTATTAACACCTCTTCCGTGGTCTATATAATATATAGCCGGTTTCTTTTCTTTTTCATTCTGATAGTTATTCTCTATTATTATTATCAGCTTTCCTATACTTTCTGTTATAATTATATGGATATAACCGCCTGTGCTGATATTATTAACTGCCTTTATGCTATTGTCTAACAGATTACCTATTATAACTCCCAGATCACCCATATCTATGTTAATCTGTTCTGGAACCTCCGCCTCACATTCCACCGAAATATTGTGAGGAATACTACTAAGCTTATATGTTAAAATGTTGTTAATGACAAGATTGTTACAGTATATTTTCCCCTTTACCATATCAACACTTCCTATCATACCATCCAGATAATCAAGTGCTGCCCTACTGTCATTCTGTACTATAACGCTTCTTAAGGAACTCAGCCTGTTCTTGATATCATGCCTCATGTCCCTTAGCTCTTCCTGCCCTGACTTAATATTATCATATATTTCCCTGTTAGTTTCACGCTCACGCTCAAGCATAATAAGTTCATAACTGTGTCTGCTGTTTTGTTCAATCATATTAATAAGTGCAGCCATAATATTCATAAGACACCACATAATAATAAGTATCACCATAACATTTTTCCTGACATCAGCATATTCATACCCAATTCTGCTTATCATAATACTTAATATGCTTACATCAAACGATATCACGGTTATGGCAATACCCGCCAAGCCTCCAAACTCTATGCCTATATATTTATTATATACATTGATAATTACGACAAGTAATATTCTAATCATAATAATACATATTAATTCTTTATATATATCACCAGCCGTCTTTTCAAGTCTTGTAAGCGAATAGCTTTCCAGTATAAAACGCACTAGCATATTGACCATAATGGAAGTACTTATATGATATGCAGCATTGGCTGTTGCTGTGTATATATCAAATATACTATTTTTATAATTCAGCAGCATAAATGCAAAAAGAATTATATATATGCCATAAACATTATTATATAAAAACATATAAACGCAGTATATATCAATAATAGCAAGCATAATATTATATATATATCCTGCTATAATCCTTACATAACCTGACCTGCCATAACCACCTGTATTCAAATTTTCTTCTGGTTTATTATATTGGGCAGGCGCATACATTTTCTGGTATTCCATATATATGATATAATCTATTACACCAGCCAGCACATAAAATAAAGTTATTTCATTGTTTATCATATCTTAAGTACACCTCTTAATATCTGTCTACCACAAACGCCTGCTTTTGCCTCTCTCTGATGTTATATACTCAGTATAATCTGTCATAAAGTCATTATATCTTCCACGACCTAAGTCGAGTCTTATCTCTGTTCCATCTACGCCACGCTTACACCATACATTGTTTTTATCAACACGGCTTACATATCTGTAATTAACTATACATCCGCTTCTTGTCTTTCCAAATATCAGCTCTGGCAGTTCATCATATACATCATTAATCTTGGCATAAAACTGATACTCCATATTAGTAGTTACAAGATTAATTATTCTTTTTGATGACTCCATGTATACAATATCATCATAATATGCATTGATTAATTCACGATTATATCTGAAGGTCAGCTTATCATTTCTTGCATTAATAACTTCTTCAAGCTGTGTTACAATTTTATCCACTTTTTGCTGCGTAACCGGTTTTACTATATAATTAAAGGCATGCACATCAAATGCTTCTGCCATATAATCTGTATGGCTTGTTGTAAAAACAATTATAGAATTAATATCGCACTTCTTGATATATTTTGCAAGTTCGACACCATTATCTGCCCCAAGTTCTATATCTAAAAAATATACATCATAATGATTATTTTCAAGCTCTGACATAATATCACCGACACCCAAATATACATCCACATCAGACTCATATTCAGTTTCCCTCAATCTCTCATAAATAAGACTTTCCAAGGTTCCAGCCTGTATCCTGTCATCCTCGCATATTGCCACCTTCATCTTACGACTCCCCTTTCTATTCCCCTATACGCATATTAAGCATTTTCATTATACAAGAATAATTTTCATTATAAGGTTATTATTGTACACGAACTCAAGGAAGCTGTTAGAATGTATCTGTGCAAGTATGTCTGCTGCCCACGAGCTGTTTCCTGCTGCGGTCACGATAGCAAACATAAGCCATACCACTATGAGCCCCTCAACAAGTCCTGTCACGAAGCCGCCCAGTCTGTCTGCCTGATGTATAACAGGGAGTCTGCTTATAATTCCGGTTACGGCTGTAATTATCTTAAGTATGATAAATAATACTATAAATACTATGCAATAACTCACTGCATTTACTATAATAGCCGCCATCTGCGCTGCAAATATCTTTGAAGCGATATCCTTTAATGTAAGTGTAGCTGATTCTTCAACATTTTCGACAAGCTTTGAAGTCACTGACTCTGACACACTCTTTGTAAGGCTGTCTGGAAGGTTCATCTTCTCACTTATCGCAGCTACCTTCTCTTCTATGTCATCTATATATGCAGATATTCCTTCACCGGCAATATCCGCATCATCTTCGCCATAACTTTTGCCATCTCTTGAAACATTTTCATATATGCTTTTTTCTATCTTCTCGTCCCACTTCGTATTGTTTCTTATATATTCACTAAAAACTGGTGCTGCAAATGTTGTAACTGCTATTGTTATTACCATTGTCGCAAGGGAAACTGCTATCTTTATAACGCCCTTTTTCATTCCTATGAGTGCAAATATGCACAAAACTGCTAATACTGCTATTAATACCATAATAATTTTCTCCGTTTCTATATCGTATACTTACCATTATAATGCCATAAAAGTCAAAAAGCCGTTCGTACATGTACGAAAGACTTTAAGACTTCTATATTCAACTATTATTTCAACTTAATATTCTGTATATACTTGGCACTTACAAGCACGTACTCACCTCTCGTACCAGTTGCTATTATCTTGCTTGCCGGCATATCAAAGTTCATATTCGCTATATTTTTGCCACTAAGATTGTATACAGATAATGTTGTTGAATTATTCATAACAACACTCTTCTTATCAAATGTTATATTCTCCACCTGTGTACCAAACTGTGCCTCACATACTTTACTTCCTGAGGTATTGTATACAAGCAGCTTGTACAGCTCACCAGAAGCTGAATTATCTACTATCAGACCTATATAGTCTTCTGAGAAGAATACTCTGTTTATCGAACTGTCTATATGTATCTCTTTCTCAAGGCTTGGATATTCCTTTATTCTGTATATACTTATGACATCCTCGCCTACTGCCACCGCTATGTTATTGCTAAGGAACTGCACATCACCAACAAGTGTATCATTATAGTGGTTAAAACCGCCCACTACTCGCTCTGTTTCGTTCTGTCCTACTTCTGAGAAGTTGTAGAATACAACATTGGTCTTAATATCCTCACCACTTACATATACATATGATGCTATAAGCTTAGTTGCATCATTAGATATGCTCACATCCAGAGGATATCCATCTCCTGAAACGGTTGTCTTGATACTGTATATCTTAGTTCCCTCTTTAGAGTACATATTGATATAGTTAGCTTCGTTATCTTCAAGAACTGCCACAACCGCACCATTGGATGCAACTTCTATCTGTGATATGACAAGTGAGGTATCTATCTTTCCAAGCATACCTGTCTTGTTAAACACATATACTGTATTACCATTAATATCTCCTATTGCAACACAGTCTTCACACATTTTCACCTGAGGCTTCTGCATTGAATATGTCTGATTCCATATAGCCTTTCCCTTATCTGTGTAGTAAGAGGCTCCATCATTACTATACTTTATGTATCCGCCATTGTATGCAATATACTGCGATGTTGCTGTATCCTCTCTGTTAAGGGAACCCGTGATACTATATGAGCTATATGTATATCCATCAAGCAGATGCATAGCAAGCAGGACAGCACCCACTATGAGCGCAACTACAATTAAGACAAGCACACCCATACGTATCCTGTGTCTTCTTATTCTTAGCTTTACTTCTTCATAGTCAGCCTCATCGGTAACTGCTGTCTGTTCTTTATTGTCTGTATTTAATTGTATTACTTTTCTTACCGGAGCTTTCTTATCTCCCGTAAATCTTGAACCACCTGAAATTATGTCAGCCATTATTATCCCCTTTTCGTTGTAGATAAATGTGTCACGTAACCGCGACAAATGCTGATTTAATTATACATAATCCCCATAAATATTCAAGAAAGTTTATATGATTAAAGGGACAAAAGGTATCATTGATGCATATCATAATCTGATTAATCATAATGTATATCATCAGTCAGGCAGTTTTATTTCCTGTCCTATAAATAATACGTTGCTGTCATTAAGTTCGTTATACTGCATAACTTCTGAATATTTGGCTGTTGTGCCGTAGTGTCTTTTACATATTCCCATAAGTGTATCACCCGACTTTACTATATATGTACTGTAGCTTCCCTGTGATGTATCATCATCCGAGCCTTCCCCTCCTGCCATCGAAGCTGCCGCACTTTTATCATTATCAGACGGCTTACTTTCACCTGCTGAGGCAGCCGCACCATCTGTTGTCTTAACCTCCTCTGTTGTTTTAGTACTATCTGTTGCCACTGTTTTGCTGTCCTCTGTAGGATATACATCTCCTGACAGCTTGTTTACTGTAATAGCAGCATCCCCACTTCCATCATCTGACACATTATTTCTACCATTATCAACACCGTCTTCAAGCTGGTTCATAAGGTTATTGACCGACTGGTTAAGCTTTTTCATCCTCTCATAGTTATTCATAAGATTAATACCTATAACTATTATGACAACGACAAGGAAAGCGCTTACACCATACATAAAGCTGCCGCTTTTTCTCTGCTCCCTTAACTCCTCCTTCTCTTTTATCACATTTCTTATATTCTTTACCACGCGGTCTGTTCTTGCATCCTCGCACGTCTTTTTTTCGCTTCGCTCTAACATATACTCCTGCATCTCATAGTTACGCTCATAGAAGCACACATAGCCCTTCTGCTTTTTAAGAGCACCATTCTCATACAGGTAAAAATGCTCTTCCTTCTCAACTGTATCAACAAGATAAAGTGTCTTCATATTGCCTGCAAAGTTGTCCAGATGAAGCTTTTTAAGTCTTGCCATTCTTTCATCTGTTACCTGTGGAACTACAGCAAACCACCCAACCACTGAAAGGTCTGGAAAGTATTTCTCTATATCTGAATATATCTTATTCCACACACCCTCATTGAAATATATACCTGTTTCGGCGGCATCCTTTAACGCTGCCTTTATGACACCCTTTACAAACACACATTTTTCTGCCCCCTCCTTAGTAAGTTCCCCCAGCAGTACTCCCGCCTGCTCTTCCTCTGGATTGTTATACGCAATAGAGTTGATATATGTAAATGCGTAGTCTTCTATGTATATCTTCTTATCAGAGCTGACATCCCCTATCTGCTTGATATTCTTTGGTCTTCTTATACATACACTGCTATCTTTAGACTTTTTCGCTGGTTTATCTGACTCATCTTTGTTACATATTATCTCTATCATGTCCTCCTCCATTCTCTCGCAGCCTCTCTCCTCTTTTAATCCCAGCCTTGCTGTTATCTGTAGCTGGCGGTACTGCGGCATCATTACTGCTATTCAGCATAGCATTAAAATGTTGTAAATTTTATCAGAAAATGTCGGAGAAAAAATATATTTTTATTATGGAATATTTCACGTTTTTATGAATAGATATGATGTATCAGGCCCGCTTTACTATGATGGCAGGTCTTAGAAATGAGGATTATTATGCGCTATTATTACGACTCTACAAGTAACGATGCAGCTTTGCTGTTAAGCGAAAAGCTAAAGTACATAATAAAAACTTCTAAAGACTCTAATCAGGAAACTATTATTCTGTGTGTTGGAAGCGACCGTTCAACTGGCGACAGCCTTGGCCCTATTATAGGATACAAGCTTAAGAAAAGTATGCAGTGCGACTTCTATGTATATGGCGACCTTACCCATCCTGTACATGCCGCCAATCTTGCAAGATATATGGAATGTATTAACCAGGCATTTATTAATCCATACATAATCGCTATTGATGCATCTCTTGGCCGCAAAGACCACGTAGGTCTTATAACGCTTGGTACAGGCCCTCTGCGCCCGGGACTTGGCGTTAAAAAAAAGCTGCCTGAAGTGGGAGATATCCACATCACTGGAATTGTTAATGAATCCAGTAATGAAAACCACTCCACACTCCAGACAACCCGGCTGTGCGTTATTATGCAGATTGCTGATGTTATCACCAATGCTTTCGGAATGTTACAGCAAAACACCTTCTAGCGCAGGTTCTTATATTCTGCTATTGCCTGCGCTATTGTTGTACATGTGCCGCCCTTCATAATATTATCCAGTTCGGCAAGCTTATCTTTATCTATGAACTCTCTGCCAAGATAAGCTTCGTAGTTGGATGATATGTATATGCGCTGCTGCTTTATAAGGTCATCCAGCTTTGTATACTCATCCTTCTTTTTGGCAAGTTCACTGTTCATAAGTTCAAGCTTATCAGCGTACCTGTTCTGTATCTCTTCTAAGATATCCGGCTTTACTGTTTCCTCGAACTCTTTAAGCGCTTTCTGCTTCTCATTCTCTGTACTGCTTATACTGTCATGAAGGTCATTAATCTTATGGTCAAAGCTTTCAAGACCATACATTGCATCATTGTCATCTTTCTTGATGGAATGACCTATTTTCTTAATAATCTTCTTGTTGTTTCTTATTCTGTACTTAGTGTCCCTTGCCGCTATTATGGTGCTCTGGTGAGGCATAATAAGGTTAATATAGACACTCCTGCTTATTATAAGAAACAGTACTGCTACAACTGCCGTGTATACAACAGGCACCCATACCGGCACTGCTGGCAGAATATAAAGCACCGCCGGAATACCTGCACACACTATAAGCATAAACAGTATGTAAACAAGCACATCCTTTAACTTTCGTGATAAGAATATGGCAAGGAAGAAAGAATTATTAGTTATCTTAGGAACATTTTCCTGAATAAATGCTTTCTCTATCTGTCCTGCAAGCTCCTTATTCTCTTCACGTAAAGATGCTGTTTCTGTCTGGATGCGCTCCTTTATTCCCTGCATCTTTGCCTTATCTCTTTCTGCCTGTACCTGTTTTATCTTATCCTTATCACACGCTATCGCCTTATCATAACCTGCACAGATAGAGTCTGTACTTTCCTTTATTCTTGACGATATCTCCTCTTCCATAGCCTTTGTTGTGCTATCGGTTTCTCTTGTTATATCCTTTATGCTTGCAGCTATGTGTTCAAGTCTTTCCTGATTTTCCTCATGCTCATTAATATCAGAAAGAATCTGTTCAAGAACACTCTGGTCTGCACTTAGTATATTCTGCTCTGCCATTACCCTCGCCTGCTCTTTTACTTATTGTTTCTATAGTAATTAATAAGACATCCGTCAAGAATAATCTGACGCTCATCATCTGTGAGTTCATCCATCTTAAGTGTGAACTCCTTCATATCCTTGTTAACAACATATGCCTTCATAGATGTTGCCTTATTCTTAACTGCCTCTGTTATCTGAGGTATGAATATATAATCACCGTTAGCAAAAGGAAGTTCTCCCTTGTCTACTATAAATGGAAGCATGCCCCAGTTGATAAGATTAGAACGGTATCTCTTAGTTGCATATTCATTAGCTATATTAGCCCATCCGCCAAGCACCTTCTGACATGAAGCTGCCTGCTCTCTTGCTGAACCATCACCCGGCTTAACTGCGAATATTGTGCTTCCAACACCAACATTTTCTTTGCTTACATCATAAGTTTCTTTAATCTTATGCATAATATCTCTTAACTCTGGAAGTGCTTCTCCCATACATTCTCCGACTTCTCTTGCCTTTTCTGCCTTCTGTACTTCCTTTGCACGGCCAACATAAGCTGGGTCTTTTCTTGAAAGTGCGAACTCAGCAAGTCCTAAAGGATTAGAACGGAATGATGATGTTTCACCTGATGGGATAAGCTCATCTGTTGTTGTTACAGGGTCATGTATCTCTGAAACAACCTTTATTATAAGGTTTTCTGGAAGTGCAACCATCTCTGGCCAGTCCTTAATATTAGGGCCAAACTGGATTTCCTGGTCAGGATCTGCTACTCCCTTGCTGTCAAATACTCTGTTAGCATATATATTGCTGTCAAAGTGATATGTTGGGCCTGTGAATTCAACATCACAATCTGTAGCTGCTGTAAGGAATCCCTTGTTAGCTGCTGTAGCTGCGATAGACCTTGCATCCATAAGTGCAACTGATGATATCTGACCGTTCTGTAACTTAGAACCTTCTCTGTTAGGGAAGTTTCTTGTAGAATGTCTGATTGAAAATGCATTGTTAGCAGGTGTGTCACCAGCACCAAAGCAAGGTCCGCAGAATGCTGTCTTAACAATAGCACCTGTTTCCATAAGGTCTGCAAGTCTTCCATTTCTTGCAAGTTCCATATATATAGGTGTACTTGCAGGGTATACGCTGAGTGTGAATTCATCAGCACCGATAGAGTGTCCTCTTAATATATCAGCGGCTGCGCATATATTCTCGAATCCACCACCTGCACAACCAGCGATAATTCCCTGGTCTACATATAACTTACCGTCTTTAATCTTGTTAGTAAGCTTAAAGTCTACCTGTCCGTCAAGGCTGACAAGTGCCTTCTTTTCTACATCATGAAGAATATCAACAAGATTCGCATTGAGTTCATCAATAGTATATGTGTTACTTGGATGGAATGGCATAGCTATCATAGGCTTGATCTTACTAAGGTCAACGTATACAACGCCGTCATAGTAAGCAACACTGCCCGGATTAAGCTCCTTATAGCTTTCGCTTCTTCCGTGGATATCATAGAATTCCTTAACCTTGTCATCTGTTCTCCAGATAGATGAAAGACATGTAGTTTCTGTTGTCATAACATCCACACCAATTCTGAAGTCAGCGCTTAAGCTTGATACACCCGGTCCTACGAACTCCATAACCTTATTCTTTACATATCCGTTAGCAAATACCTCACCGATTATGGCAAGTGCCACATCCTGAGGACCTACACCCTTCATAGGCTCACCTGTCATATAGATGGCAACTACTCCCGGCATATTGATATCATATGTCTTGTTAAGAAGCTGCTTTACAAGCTCTGGTCCACCTTCGCCCATAGCCATAGTACCAAGGGCACCATAACGTGTATGACTGTCGGAACCAAGTATCATCTTTCCACCCTCAGCAAGCATTTCTCTTGCAAACTGATGGATAACTGCCTGATGAGGTGGTACATATATTCCACCATACTTCTTGGCACATGTAAGACCAAACATATGGTCATCCTCGTTGATTGTTCCACCTACTGCACATAAGCTGTTGTGGCAGTTAGTAAGTACATAAGGAATAGGGAACTTCTCAAGTCCTGAAGCTCTTGCTGTCTGTATGATACCTACAAATGTAATATCATGTGAAGTCATCTTATCAAACTTAATCTTAAGCTTGTCCATATTACCGGAAGTATTATGGTTCTCTAATATCCCATAAGCTATAGTATTCTTAGCTGCCTCTTCCTTAGTTACATTCTTTCCTGTCTTTGCAGCAACTTCCTGTGCTGCTGTCTGGCTGTCCTCAATAACTTCTGTTCCGTTAATGAGATATGCGCCGCCTTTGCTTAACTTAATCATTATGAACTTTTTCCTTTCGCGTTTATTATACTGTTATTTAAGATACCATAGACAAAAGGTCTAAACCCGCATGAACTTGCTCATAGGCGGATGAATGACCTTGTGCCCCGCCACAATATGCAAATATTGGGTAGGGTGCTATGTGCCAGTGGCACATGTTTAGCACGGACCGAAGCGGAGCGTAAACGTGTGAGTGCGTAGCACGAAACAATCCGTAGGTATCTTACATCATTTAATTATCAATTCATGAAATCAGGCTACAGGTATTAATCTTCAAGATATGCCGAAACTTTTTTCTTGATATCTTCAATAACCGCTGCATCTGCCTCATTCTGCTTCCATGTTACATTAACTGTATCATTCTTATATCTTGGAATAATATGCATATGGAAGTGGAATACTGTCTGTCCTGCTGCCTCACCATTGTTCTGGACTATATTAAGCCCATCAAAGTCAAGTGCCTTTCTATATGCCTTTGACAGCTTAACTGCAACCTTGAATACATGTGCTGCTGTTTCATCATCCATTGAATATACATCATCAAAATGGTTTTTAGGCAATATAAGAATATGTCCCGGTGCTGCCGGACTCGCATCAAATATAACCTTAACTACATCATCTTCGTATATTGAATTCGTTGGTATGTCTCCATTAGCCAGTTTACAAAAAATACAATCATCTTTTTTCATAAACGCTCTCATCCTCCTTATACATCTTTTATTGTATACAATAAATGTGCCCGCCTGCCTTTACAGACTATAATGAATTTCATTTTTGACACTTACATCATATACTCGTATAATAACTTAAAGCAGAAGTGATTACAACATTTTTGCTGATAATTATTCAAAAGAGTGCATATTTATGTATATTTTTTGGCTTTACTGCCCTTTATACAAACATTACATATGTACGGATAAGAATATATAGAAATGAGGGGATTATTATATGTTTAATGAGAATGAATACCAGACAATCATATCTAACTGTCAGAAGGATGATAATCTTGCAAATGCGCTTTCAACTTTAAGAAGTGAGTCTTTAGAAGAATTATCTGTAGTTTCACATGAAATTAAAAACTATGCTGCCTACTTAAAGACCTCATATCAGTTTATTGCCCGCAAAACACCTGACTTAAAGGATAATAAGTTCTGGAATAATATGGGTGTTACTATCGATGAGCTTGTGGAATATATGAACCGTACTTCGCTGTACCGCTACAGCTTTAAAGACAGCGAAATAAATGAATACAAGGTATCTGATATACTGGATATTGTGAATAAGTACATTAATAAAAAATATACCGACAAGGTTATAATAAGTGCTGATACATCTGGCTTTGTGGCGTTGTCAGATACACATTTTCTTATATCTTCACATCTTTTAACATCTGGTATCGGGGAGATTATTGATAATGCTTATGAAGCTGCACTTGCGGCTTCAAGTCCGGATAATACTACTGCATACACACCTGTTAAATTATGTATCGGCTTCAGCGAACAGGATGACCGAATAGTTATGTCTATATCAGGTCTTTCTGACACTTCATCTGATGAAAGCATTTACGCTGACTCCAACAACAATCGTAATTATAATATGGACAGGTTATGTGAACCTTTCTTTACAACAAAAGAAAAACATACAGGACTTGGACTTTCTATAGTAAACCAGATGTGTATACTATCTGGTGCTGCACTTAGTATGACATATAATACTGATACACATATGACAACAGCTTATATTGCATTTAAAAAGGCTTAGCCAAAAGGAATTAAACTTTGCAGGTAAAATAAGTTCGGTGCTATAATGATGTCAGTATTTAGAATACTTTTATCATATGATGTTGGGGGCAAAAGCCCCCAACTATGACACCTACGGATTGTTCCGTGCTAAATATGTGCCACTGGCACATATTACCGTACCCAATATTCGCATATTACAGGATTATCATCCCACTTTTATGCTCATATTGATTCACTATGCTCCAAAATCAAATATTTCATCTAACATACGAAGTGTCCTGAAGTTACCCTTTGCAGTCATATCACCTGTCATAAATGCCCTGTGGAATGTTATTCTGCCCTGAACTATATTATCAAAAGTTTCCTTTGACATCTTCCCTATGACATCTGCGCCCATATCCTCGCCAAATTCCACATTAAGTCTGTCGCCTGAAACATCAACAACAATATTCTTATCCTTGTCGCTTATTATAAACATATATCTTCCGTTATAACTAAGCTCTGGCTTGAAATTGTTTCTGAACACACTTAAATAATATTCATCGCCGCCATTAGCCTGGTCGTTCATAAGCTCTTTGTATATGCTTGCGAGTGACTCAATATCCTCTTTCTGTGTCTTGACAAATTCATCATCAGAAGCATATTTTGACAACTGCTCACTCTCCTGTGGTGTGAAGCTGATTACTTCCTTTATCACTTTTGTTTTTATCGTCTGACTGCTTGAAGGAAGTCTTTTTACCTTCTTAGAAATAGTTCTGTATATATTTTCAGCATACTTTTCTATGATGTCCTTATATTCCTGATTAAACTCAAAGTCTGTAGTATCATCCACATATGCACTGAGTGAACTTCCTACAACGCCGCCTATTATCTCCCATGAATTGCAGAGTGCTGTCACAACCTCTCTTTCTCCATATGCCCTTGACATTACAACTGGAAACATATATGTAGATGCCGCCTTGCTCTTATCTGCATATAACCAGCACGAGTCAAGAAGTGTCTGCATATATCCGCCCATACCGACCCACTCTACTGTTGTTGCAAATATAACTCCGTCCGCATCTGCTACCGACTGTGAAAGTGTTGTAATAGTATTCTTCATCTCATACAGGTTATATCTTGTAACACTTACATTAAGTTCCTCTAACACTTCCTGTATTCTGTTTATAACCACGATTGTCGGGTCATCAACCATACCACGTCCGCCATAATATATATTAACATTCATACTTTCTTGTCCTCCATACACCGCTATTTACTATTCTATACATAATCAAAACACCTGACAGTGACAGGCTTTTATTTTTACCGTAAATTTGATTGTATCATATATGTGTCAATTTGGCGATATGATTATATCAAGTAATCTGTAGGTATTGACATCGGAAGATATATTCACAAGTAGATATTAAGGGGATAAACTACAAGATTATTAAAGAGTGCTTTTGACCACAACATCATTATATCTCTTCATAAAACAACAGTCATATAACAAAAAACATATAATCAAGATAGCTTCACCACGAATTCATACGAAGCTATGCGAAGCGCATCCCCATCTGATAAACACATTTTATTATGCATAGCTATCCTTTCACCATTAATAAATGTGCCATTAGTAGAATTCATATCCTCTATATAGAACTTGTCCTCATCTTTAATTATGCAGGCATGCATTTTACTTATAATAGGAGAAGCTATGTATATATCTGAACTTTCCTCAAGACTTCCTATCGTGCATGGATAACTGTCCGGCTCAAGCTTTTCTGTAACCGCTTCATATCCATCGGCTTTTTTAACATATAAAGGAATTTCACTGTCAGTATCCGTTATCTTGAGTGTCAGTTTATTATCCTTAAGCATATTAAGATAATCGCTTAAAAGCATTGTATTACCATACTGTGCAGGCTGTTCTTCTTCCTCATCAATAACTTTTGCCATAACTATATTATCATATTCGTTATTGTCTTTCTGCTTTCCATATTCATTATCCAAACCTGTATTTACCTGCGCTTCTGATGCCTTATCTTCTGCTATGCCATTTTCTGTTTTATTCCCATAATTATGCAGCCTGTATGGTATTAATTCATCCTCTGTCACCTTATCCTCATTTATAAGTTCGCCTATAACCTTTGCCGCTTTATCTGTGATATAGAATATTGCAAGTCCTACTATAATACATATTATTGAAGCTGTAGTACCAATCTTTATGACTGCATAAGACTTAAAAAACATACTGACAATGGCATTAAGCACGAGCACCGTCGCAACCGCCTTTATTATAAATGTTGTTTTTTTACTTCTCTTGTCGGGCTTATCAGTGTTTATTATTTCTGGCATTACATCTTTTATTACTGTGCCTTCAAAGTTATTGTTGTTATTATAATTATCGTTTCTATCATATATCTTGTCTATGATACTATCGTTATCTTTAGTATAAGCTTTACCTTTAACTCTATTATTATTTCTGATATATGTTTTATCCTTGGCATAATTATTGTTTCCAGCATAATTTATATCTTCAACATAATCATTATTTTTACCATTGGCATTATCTTCTCCATAAGCTCTATCTCTGCCATAGGCATTATCCTCACCATAGGCATTATCTGCCCTGCCATCTGTTAAATCTTCCTCATTAATAATATGTATACCCTCATTTTCATCGTCAAAAAACTCCATAAGCTTATCTGGCGTATAATCTCTCACCAGAATACGCTGATATATTTCATAGAATTTTACAAGGCTTGACTTTTTGACAGAATGGTCGAACCTTTCTAATATATATTCAAACAGCGAACGCATTTTATCATAGAAGTCTTTTTCGCCTGCAACTGGTGAATACATAAAACTATACTTCTTATCAGAAAGTGAAACATAGATATCCTGTGGATTAAGTATAACCCTGTCAAGATTAAGCATATACTCGTCCACCACTCTTACCATCCTGCTTATATTATCAAACAGTGACTCTACATCCTCCATCGTCACCTTTCCATACTCAAACAGCTTACTAAGCTGCTGTTTTGACGAAATATCATAATATATGCTGTTTTTTTCATCAATATAATTCATAGTAATGTGAAGAAAATACTCCGGTGTATTAAGCATAAGCATTTTAACCTCATAATCGTCTTCACATTTCCACTCCTCCTTAGTATCTATAACCGCATAATTAACACCATTATTCCGCTCATATCTTACACATATTTCGTTTTCTAATATTTCTTCCATCCTGTTCCTCATTTCTGCGCACATTTTATGTATGCTGACATTTATAATATATTAAATGTTGTGTCAGGTGCGCACGGACACTAATTTCACGTATCAGGCATTATTTTTTAACACATTCATAATAATATTTGTTTTTCTTATAAGCTCCTCCGCCTTATTTTTACGCACTTCCTGACTTATGCTTATATTTCCCGTTCTTATTCCAAAGTAACCTATACTTAAAGGCCAGCGCGCACTGCATACAAGCTTGTCTGTATTATTGCTTCCGCCACTAATCCCAACACTTATATTCTTAACAAACATTGTCTTTTCTTCTATATATTTTTTACTGCGATTTAATAGCTGCTGCCGCTCATCATCTGTCATTGGCTTGGAACATTCTATAGCTGTCTGACTTAGTATATTTCGTATTGTCACCCTGTCATACATATAACCGCTTACACTGATAAGCGCTATAATTATTAATGTAAATAACGGTATTATTACTGCATTTTCGACTGTATGCATACATTCCGCCTCCTTTTCCTGTTTTGTAATACACTTTATATACGAATATATACGTTTATACAAATATGGCATACTCATTATTACAATCTACAAATATTTTCTTTGTTACTATAAATTAACCTGAATTATTCACGAAGCAGTATCTAAATTAAAAACACATAAAATAAGTTGTTTTTATTCGTATTACAAATACTCTCATAAACTATGTAAATATAAGCGTTATAATATATGCCACAAGCAGAAATGGTATATACGGAACTGCCGTTTTCAGCTTTATTTTCTTAAAAGCCATCAGCATTCCGCCTGTAACCGCAAGCAGCACAAACGATATAAGTACGACTGTCACCGCTGCATATACATCCATAAGAAAGCAAACATAACCTATTATTATTCCGTCCGCCTCGCCTATTAAAGACGTAAACAATGACACTACAACAAGCAGTGCCATAATCACAGCCGCTATAATAAGCCTTATATAATCAGGCACATTACCATTTATCATATAATCATAGACATATATAACCGGAATTCCTGCCCCTATCAATATAAGCCATATAACCGGAACTGACCTGCTTTTTATATCCTTATATGAAAGAAAGATAAGACATATCATAAGATATATATTTTTAAACATAATCATCCCCTGCACTTTTCACACAACCTCCTGTCCGCAACGCTTGACTTTCTCACCTTCTGGATATCACGTCTTAGCTCACTGCACATACTATCACTGTGAAAGCGTGTTCCATATTCTGTGTAATATACCTGCTCTGAAACCGCATAGCTACCACCTGACTTCCCATATGATTTATCATCCGGACTACACAACTGACAGCTATAATACTTTGCGCCCGAACTATTTCTTAAGTTATTAATGTCCGCTCTGTCACACTGCTTTATATAACGAAGCAAATACGTACACTGTTCATCTGTGTGATACACTTCACCACCTGCTGTTATGTATACATACTCTGTATTAGTCTGCTGTGAGCTATAGTCATCCTTTTCCTCTCCAAGCCACGCATTTACTCGCATACGGTCAGCAATCTTTACTTTAGCACCGCCAAATATGTCAAAAGGATTTTTTATGTAATAAGATACTTTTATATCTATTACAGAATTGCCCTGTAATACTCTTGAACTTATAAATATTATCCCTGCACTGCCATTGACAATATTATTCTGTTTGGCATAATCTTCACCAAGCTCTTTTATAAATATTCTGCGCACGGTTTCCACAGCCATTCCATTTTTAATAGCTCCACTTGCACTATCAATAGTGCCGCTGTCGGCAACTCCTCCTTCCAGTGCTTTCTCACCTGCATATTCTGCATAATTTTCATATATATAAGCATATCCGGCGCATTTTTTCAGTGTCATATATAAAGCATCATTGATATGTGAACGCACTGCCATAATCTGTATAAAATACATTACTGCCATGACCGCATATATAAATATTGGAAGTACTAAAGCCGCCTCTAATGTTGAAGATGCCTTTAAATCCACCAATGATATACATGCCCCTTTATCACGATATTCTTCTGTTCTATGATCTTCTAATAAAACGGCAGAGGATGTACTATGTTTATATATTTTTGGCGTTATAAACATCATACTTACACACGAATAAGATTAAGTCTTATCTTTCTCCTTTCTTTTAATTCCACTCTGAATATCTGCACATAAAGAGGCACTGATTTTATGATACATATGAATATGACAGCTTCTGTGTGTACTGCTGTCCATTTTTTACATAATCAAATGTGGCTGTTCCGTCAGCTTCATATATATAATCCTTCATCCTAAAGTCATTATGTCCAAGTGCCACCATTACAAGCTCCATTGCTGACATAACTCGCGCATTTCTTGTCGTGCCATTCTGCATAAGCAGAAGAATTCTTAAATAACCGGCATAGTCAAGGCTAAGTATTTCATCTGTTTCTTTATCATCTGGCTGCACTGTGCCTTTCCTGTTTTTTCCTGCATTTTTAAGCCACTGCACAGAACCGGAGGATATATTTTCCCTGCCAAGATTAATAAGACCATTTATGTCAGTTTCCCAGTCACCTGCATTTTTAATTATGCTTATGCTTTCACCGCTATACAGACCTCTAAGCTCGACTATTGACTCTGCATATGCCCACAGTGTCATAATCAGATACTGAGCCGCTTTAATAAGCACCATATTTCCTGTATAACCGAGAATCTGTACTGCAAGCGTAAAACATTCATTTTTCTTCTGACTGTCAGTTATAAGATATAAAAGATTAGCCCCCTCTCTTATATGCGAAAGCTTAGTTATAACTTCGCAAAGATTGTCTTTGTCAGACTTTCCTCCACACAGAATATATTCCGTTTCATAATCAAGAAGTCTGTCCTCAGATAAAATGTCCTTTGTACCTTTATTCTCACTGTCTATGTAATCTGTATAGTTCTGAAACCTTGATATAATGTATTCATTAACAAGCGCCGACCTTATACTTAAGTTTGATATATCATCGCAAGCTGTTCCGGTCACAACACTGTCAGCAAGATTGTCATATTCAATCGTCTTGTCTGATATATCCGTATCTATGACAAGTCCGGTTATTCCCTCTTTAAAAAGCTTATATATTCTTGTCAGTAGATTTATATCCGGCTTACTGTCATCCTCATCAATATACTCACGGTATCTGTCTGCCACCTCTCTTACTTTAAGTTCACCACATAACCTCTGCACATTTCCAGACATATTTATTATGTTATCTATGCTTTCCTCCTGCCTGATATTTATGTCTGATTTTTTCAACAATTCATCAAGCACAGAAATATCATTATCAACAGCAGCTTCTACCACATCCACCGGCGACCCGTTCTGTTCCTCACCACAAGACTCCATATTATTAATATCATCCTTCATTGCAGAATATACAGTATCTCCCAATTCTTCTTTATGCCTTTCCAGTGCTTCATAGCTTGCACTTATCTGCTGTGTGGTGTCTGTCATATGCCCTTCGTATGTGTCGATTATGTCGTATATCTTATAAGACATATCTTTTATCTCATCTGCTGCATCCCTGATTTCTTCTACATTTTCTGCAATATCTTTCTTCGTATTATCCAGCTCATCCTGCGTTAATTCTTCTTCCTTAAGAGTATTCACAGTATTAACAAGCTGTTTTGCATATTGCTGCAACTCATCTTCTTTGTCCCCTATGTTATCACACACATTTATAAGCTGCTTCATATCAATCCAGCTTTCCTGCGCTGTGTCCTTTACTTCAACAATATCCGAAGACACCTTACTTACACTGTCCGACTGCTTTATGCCATCCTTTACAGAATTGTAATCCCTTATTACATCTATATAGCCACCGCTTTGCATATAGCGTACTATCTGCTCCTCCACGCCGTATCCACCATTATCCGTCATATATCTGTACTCATCATACTGCGCATTAACAAGCTGTATATCCTTTGAATGTGTGTTAATACTGGTTTTGATATACTGGTTTACTTTATCATTTATTATGTCCGATTTTTTCAATGCAAATATATCAAACTGCCTTAGCATATCGTTACTGTAAGCAGTAAACACTGACTCATCTGATAAGCTGCACGCCTGCTTTATAACTGTGTTGTAGCCTGACATAGCCGCTGCATTTACACATGTTGTCACAAATGATATGACTATCATAAACACCAGCGTTGCCATAACTGTAATCTGCGCCCTGCACATATTGTTGTAATTAATTGCTTTTGATATTCTCATCACTGTTGCCTTACTCATATCTGCCTGCCCCACACTTAAGTTATTATGGCTATGATACTGCACATCTGGTATGTATATTTATATATATCCATCATGTGCAGTATCCACGCCATTTCTTACCTAACGATTACCCGCAATTATATCTTATTTGCCTGACTTGTCATCTTTGATAAAAGCTTATTAACAAGCGCTGTTATCTGACTCTTAAATACAATTACCAACCCTATTAGAACAATAATAATAAGAACAATCTCTACTACTCCCATTCCGTCTTCTTCTGCTAAGAACTGCTTTACATCAGCCTTAATTCTGCGGCAGATTTTTGCTGCCGGCTTTACTCCTGCCACAACCATTCTGCCTGCTGCCGTCTGTGCTACTGCCATACTTTCTAACTGTGTATTTCTAACCATAATGTATACCTCCTGTATTTATAAATACTTTCCATTTCCAATACTTACATCCTTTTTTGTAATATAAAACTACACCTCAACATTTAACTATTTATTAATAATTTCAATCTCATTTAGCTATATAAGAAAAACCATAACCGCCATAACATCTTAAACACCCAAGTAACAATTACACTACATTAAGTAAGATAAAAACTCATAACCGCCGGAAACATAATGATAACCATCACAACCAGCAGCATCATTATCATAGGTATCAGAAGCCTTGTTGTAGCCTCCTCGCCCTTCTGCTTTGCCAGATTTTTTCTCTGTTCAAATGCATCATAAGACTCCTGATAAAGAAGCTCTCTTAAACGTTTTGTTCCCCTTTTAAGATTAGTCTGTAAAAGCGAAGCGAGCTTAAGATATTCCCTTGTACCACACCTGTGTCCAAATTCTTCATAAGCTTCATATTCTGATATTCCTGCCTTTATATGACAGTCCGTTATATACATTTCCTCATATACTGCCTTTACGGCACCGCCGGCCTCTTTCTTTTTAAGATAATCATCAACCATCTTCTGCCATGCTTTTCGTATAGTCATACCTGCACCAAGAAGAAGTGTAAGCTTTGCTATCAGCTCTGAATAATCATATTGAAGCTCTTTTATACGCTGCTTCTGCTCATTTACACCCTTATTTTTTCTTTTATACACTACAAGCGCCACAACTGCTGCTATAAGAAAAATGTATGCCATATATGATGTCTTTTCCTTGGAATACCCATAGTACACATTTTTACCTGCAATACTATCTGGAAGTTGTGCCTCTGACCCAGTCGTGTCCTTATTAACTGAACTGTCAATAACCTTCTGAGCAGTACTCTGTCCGGACTTTCCCGACAGCACGCTGTCTATTGCCTTTCCATCATTATCTGTCACATTATTATCATCTGGCCTATAATACGTTTCCGCACCTATCGGTCTTACTGTAAGCTTTATTATGCCCTGCCTGTCATATTCCTCATACTGCATAATATAGGATATGGCTACTTCTTTAATATCCTCTTTTTCCATAAGTTCATTATGGACAGTTCCGTCATAGTCAATAACCGAATAATCCGATGGATACAGGCTTACATATATAAGTCCGTCTTCAAGCTTATCAGGCATATACAGATTTTTTGTAATACAATCTGTCGAAATATTATCTTTTAACATATTGCTTATAAGCTCTTCATATGCATTATCAAAGCAGACATCCGTTTCCTCTTCTGACATCTTTCTTGGCTCAATATATGTGTTAATAGTTGTCTGCTTATTACCATTCTCATCATAGACATCCAGTTCAACACTTTTAGCATCTTCTCCCGGTTCCGGTCTTTTTATCTTACCTGTTATATAGTCCTGTTCATTACCTGACATAATAAGCTTAAGTACTATGAGCACTCCAGCTGCCACTAATATGAACAGATATTTTATGTTTTTATTAGCACCTTTACCTTTTAAGTTTTTTATTATTTCATACACACATTTTCCTCTCCTGCTTCATACGTCACACTTTTATATCAACTATTTTTCCCGATACAAGCACCGCCGTACCATATACCATAAGACAGATTGTCATAACCACTATTCCTGCCGCATTGCCATACAACACATTAATAAAGCTGTCAGATGTTATGCGAAGATACATAAGAATACCCATAGGTATGAAAACCATAACTCTCTGTTCCATCTTTCTTCCGCTTATAATAGTGTCTATTTCCCTCTGCACTTCTGCCTTTTCACGGATTATCCTTACGGTCTGTTTTATGATAGCCGGAATATCTCCTCCGCTTCTTTTGGCATACCTGAATATCTCCGCGAAATAACTTATATCCGCTATATTCATTCTTGCTGCATAATCATCCATTACATCCTCAAGATTTTCATTTCTTCTTATTCTGTTTACTATCATACGAAAGTCTTTTACTATAGATGAATTATCGCCATATAGTAACTGTAGTTCACCAACTGCCTCTGCATATGCATTTTCTATTGAGTAACCCGTATTCAACGCAAATGAAACTGCCTGCATACCATCACTGAACTCTATCGTCTTACGGCTTATTCTTTTCTTATAATCTTCTTTTTTCCGTAATATCACATATATGGGAATAAATAGACACAAGACTATGACTGATATGAAACTGTTATAGAATAGATATGCAACAGCAAGCACTATTGCAATTCCCTGAATATAATATAAATAATCACGCCTGCTTTGCGGCACTGCCTCCGATATATGAAAGGAACTTGCCTGTGTTTTTAAGTCTGGCTTCTGTTTTCTTAAGCTTCCCGATAATCTTTCCACTTTCGTCCTCACCTTCTTCAACGAAACTGAATAATGGGATAAGTTCAAATCCGTCCTCGCCATAATCACCCACCTCTGTTATCTCAACAACTTTTCTCGTCCTGTCACGCATTCTTTTAAGATGAACTACTATATCTATTGCTGAAGCTATCTGGCGGTCTATCGCCTCCGCAGGCATACTCATCCCCATAAGCACCATAGTCCTTAATCTGACTAACATATCCTTAGGGCTGTTTGCATGACCCGTTGAAAGACTTCCATCATGACCTGTACCCATAGCCTGTAACATATCAAGAGCCTCTTCACCTCTTGTTTCTCCTACAATAATCCTGTCTGGTCTCATTCTTAAGCTGGACTTTATAAGGTCCCTTATCGTAATCTCATTATCGCCCTCCATATTGGCTCTTCTTACTTCAAGCCTTACAAGATTATCCACTCCTGCTATCTGAAGCTCTGCTGAATCTTCTATTGTCAGTATTCTTTCATCCTTGGGAATATAATTAGATAAGGCATTAAGAAATGTTGTTTTACCACTTCCTGTACCTCCAGATATGAATATGTTATATCTGGCCTTTACAAGCATATTAAGATATTCTGCTGCTTCCTCTGTTATAGAACCTAATTGTATCATACGACCGATATCCATCGGTGTCTTATAAAACTTTCTTATCGTTATTACAGGTCCGTCTATAGCTATCGGCGGAAGTACCATATTAATTCTTGAACCATCGGGAAGCCTTGTATCTACGATAGGTGTTGACTCGTTGATAATCTTATTCGACAGGGCTGCTATGCGCTGTGCTATATCAGCAAGCTTCTCCTCACTCTCAAATGCCCTGTTCCATCTGGTTATACGTCCATTCTTCTCTATGAATATGTTATTATAACCATTCACCATTATCTCAGTTATGTCATCATCCTCAATAAGCTCCTGCAATATATCCAGCTTTTTGATAGAATTATACAGTCGTTTCCTTAACAGTTCCCTCTGGCTTAATGAAAGCCTGCTTGCTGCCACAGCCTCATATATACACTCATCAATAACCGCATAAAGACTGTCATCCGATATATCCAGACTGTCATCAAGCCTGTCATATATCTCTTTCTTTAAACTAATAAATAATTCATTCATAAATAATCCACTTATACTACTAATTAGCAACATTCTCCATAACATAAACCCAGTATACACGCTACAGATAATTTATCAGTTCGCTCACATATCCATATGCATCAGTATACATAATTCTTTGAAGAAAGTTCTCATCAATATCTTCTCTGGTCTTTAGATTAATCCTCATAATACTGTCAGCTACATATTCAAGGTCATTCTCAATAAGATATCTTTTAAGATTATTAAATCTGCACCTCTCTATGTAATCACCGCTGTCCGCTACATAAGTAACCTCACACTTTTCCATAAACTTCCACGGTCTTTGTATACCCTCTGATATATTAATAATAATATATTCATACTGTCCCTTATGTGCGACAGCATCTATGAACTGCCCTAATACCTTATCTCCCGCATAAGATATATCATCTGCACACACCACAGCCGGAATGTAATCAAACATATCCGTACCGCATATACACTGGCTGATATTATCTGTATACCTCATTCCTGCCTGCTTAAACATATACAGGGCATCCGAAAGATTTCTTGTTCCATCACAGGACATTATCTGTTCAATACCTGAAAATTCATCCAGATTGATAAAAAGCGTTTTTCCTTTCTTTGAAAATGCTGCCGACATAACAAGTGCAAGCATTACCCTTAATGATGAATTAAAGCTATACACACCTATGCACTTAAAGCCATCATATGTCTTTGTATCCTTTACACTTACGCCTTTTTTCGATATAGCTCCAAGTATCTGATACGCTGGCTGGTACTTGCATACTCCCGTATGCCCATCCCGCTTTTTATCATTTATCTTTTTAGCTTCTGACTCTTCTTCACATAAGACAATAACATTACTGTCGCTTTTTTTCTGGACTTCGTAAGTATAACATTCCTCGTTTACCATAAGCACGTCCGTGTCATTATCAACTATATACTTATTGAATTCCTCTTTTCTTGTGAATATCCTTGCCTTATAGGGAATATCCTTACTGTCATTGATAATCCCCATAAGGCGTTTTGCGTAACGTTCATCTGAGTCGTATATGACGCACACATTTCCTTTTCCCACCTTTGGCAGCACCTCTTTTCTTTCACTAACACTATAACCTTCCAAGCACCTTTAAACACACCATAATACATACACCCGACATAATCGCGTAAGAAAAATGAAACCTGTGCATATTTATTCCAACAACCTGCCTGACTTCCTTTTTCCTCACACCTTCTGCCACACCGATAACAACTCCTGCCATAAGCGATATTCCTATAAGATATAAAACATCCCTGGCTCCTATAAACATTCCTGCCACCAACAGCAGCTTCACATCACCTGCCCCTATTCCTTTTAATCTGTACACCACATAACTTACGGCAAACGCTGTCACCATACCCGACACATACACCATAATGGTATTCTTACACCCACCATATAAGCCACCAATGTATGCGCCTGCCTTTAAGCTTGCAATACACATCTGTGCAACACTCATTGCGCCCGATATTACAAGTCCCCCTATTATGATTTTGTTTGATATTTTATACCGTCTATAATCATCCATAACCGCTATAAGTGTAATCACAAACAACATAAAATACCTTGCAATAACCATACGATTAATCAACATATCCATCTGTATTCTCCCGTTACCTCCAGCTCTTTAAACTCACATAAAAATAATTCCTTTAATGTATATAACTGCCAGTTCCTGACTATACTTATAAAAAAACAAGGAAATGAGGTAACAGACATGAAACTGTTCTGCAAGAAAAAAGAACCTGTTACATATGATGAAAAATATCTTGTTGAGGAAATAAATATGACGAAGGCTGCACTTAGTGCTGCATATGCCAACTTCGATAACGCTACTGACCCGGATCTGATAGACTGCTATATCTACCAGCTTAACTCTGAACAGAAACGCTATAAATACCTTCTCCAGAAGGCTAAAGAATCGGAAATATATTCTTATATTCCAGATATCTGATGTATATTATAAATATGGTGTACCTTATATATACTATATACTAACTATATTGTCAATAATTTTTTGAAATTATTTTTTAATTTTTTTGTTTTTTAGTATATTTGTTTATTTGACTTTCGTATATTCCTCGTATACACTTAATACATCATTTATTATCACTACGGAGGGAAATATATGAATAACGATATTGATAAAGATATTCTTAACAGTTCACTTGACGATGACAATATTCTGAAGAAAAAAAATACCAAAAGCAAAAATAAGAAGAATAAAAAGAACATTTCTTTAATCACAGCCATTCTTCTTGTAACAACTATTTTATCTGTCGCTGTAAACGTTTTCCTGCTGGTTACTGACCATAAGCGTACCCAGAGCACCGTTGCCAGAATTGAAGCTGTCGACATAGATGCTGCGAAGGCTGCCGAAAGAGAGGATATGCTTAATACAATCAGGAGCCAGTTTGAAAACGGTTCTTCTACACTTGCTGTCCTTAAGCAGTTATATCCTGACAACATAGTGTATGCCAACAGAAGTGGTAATTACGTTTTTGCTGACATTAATCCATCTCTTGCAAAGACTGAATACAGCACAGGGAATTTCAGTCGTGATGCCAACGGTTTTATGACTTATTCCGATGAAAATGCAACTAAAACCTATACAGGCATAGACCTTTCAAGATATAACTCAGACGTTGACTTTGCCAAGGCAAAGGCTTCCGGCATTGACTATGCCATGATACGCTGCGGCTACAGGGCATATGGCTCAGGTCTTCTTGTAAAGGATACTTCATTTGAAACTTACATAACAAGCGCACTTACGAATAATGTGGATGTCGGCGTATACTTCTACACTCAGGCTGTGACAAAGGATGAGGCGATAGAGGAGGCTAACTATGTCCTTGACCTCATAAGACCTTACAAGGTTACATATCCTGTCGCTATTGATGTTGAGGCTATTGAAAATGACTCCTTCCGTCAGGAAAAGCTCAGCGCAAGTGAGCTTACTGACATAGTTATAGCCTTCTGTGATACTATAAAGTCAGCAGGCTACACACCTCTTATATACTGCAATCTTTTGTACTTTATGGATAATGTAGAACTCAGCCGCCTTGAAGCCTATGACAAGTGGTTTGCCGGATATCAGACTGCTGCTCCTTACTACCCATATAAGTATACTATGTGGCAGTACACAAGCACCGGCACTGTGCCCGGTGTATCAGGAAATGTTGATATCAACATATGCTTTAAGAACTATAAAAATGCTAATTAAAAACAGCACTTAACACTTAATATTTATTACATAAACCGCGCTAAGACTATACTTGCAAGGACTCCTGCTGCTGTTGCGGCAAGTGCTCCTGCAAGAGTCCAGCGCGTTTTTTTAATTTTTGCAGCCATAAAGTATACTGACATAGTATAAAATACGGTTTCCGTACACCCCATAAGTATAGATGTCACAAGTCCTGCATATGAGTCCGTACCAAACTGCCGGAATATATCAAGACTCAGACCTGTCGCCGCCGATGAGCTGAACAGCCTCACTATGACAAGTGGTATAATATCTGCCGGAATTCCTGCCTTTTCGGTAACACTGCCTATCGCATGACCTATAAAGTCAAGAAAGCCGGAAGACCTTAACACTCCGACCGCAACCATAAGTCCAACAAGCGTGGGGGCTATATCGACTACTGTTTTCATACCGTCTGCAGCACCTTTGATAAAGTTATCATAATTATCACTTTTCTTATATAATCCATAACCCACGATTATAAGTATGACTAACGGCATAATATATGCAGATATTCTTGTTATCATCCCCATTCCCCCCTGTCAGCTATACTTCCCTTTTCATCATAAATCTGCAGAATATTACAGCGACAAACGTACTGCATGTCGTTGCGATTATTGACGGAAACAGTATTGACGTGGGATTGGCACTTCCGTACTGGCTTCTGTATGCAATTATATTAACTGGAATAAGCTGTATAGAAGATATATTGATTACCAGAAATGTACACATATCACAGCTTGCAACGCTGTTGTGTCCATTAAGCTCTGACAGTTCCTGCATGGCACGTATTCCCGCCGGAGTTGCCGCCCAGCCAAGGCCAAGAAAGTTAGATATCATATTAGTTGTTATATACGAAAATGCTCTTGACTGTCGTGGCACATTGGGAAAGAGCCAGCTTATTAAAGGTGCAACACCACATTTGCACTTATCTATAAGCCCTGACTTCTCCGCTATCTCCATAAGACCGCACCAGAAGGCCATAACGCCAAGCATTGTTATACACAGTGAAACCGCATCCTTTGCACCGTCAAGCGCACCACTTGTCACACTGTCAATATTGCCGGTAAGTGCCGCATACACAACACCTATAAGTATCATACATCCCCACAAATAATTAAGCATAGAACCATCCATAACTGCTTTTGGATATTCTATGCTTTATTATCGTTAAATATTCTTATATTCGTCCCTGAACTTTATAATCATTTCTCTTGTAAGGCTTATGCCATCATCTTCTAAGTCAAGCTCATCTGCCTTTACCCATGTGCCAAGAGAAAGCTCATCCTCCTGAAGAGTTATCTTATCATCACCATCAAGCTCACAGAAAAAACCTGAAAGCAGCGACCCCGAAAGTCCCCATGGCTGGCTCTTATAGTATCTTATATTCTTGACCTTAAGTCCGACCTCTTCCATGACTTCTCTTTCAACAGTCTGTTCAAGTGTTTCCCCTGCCTCATTAAATCCGGCTATCAGGGCATAATTCCTGTACATTCTTCCGGTATACTTTGTAAGAAGTATTCTGTCGTTATCTGTGACTGCTACTATTACCGCCGGGCATATCTTAGGAAATATCATATTGCCGCAGGAGGTACATCTTACCATACGTTCCTTACTGTCATGAACTGTAGGACATCCGCATCTTCCACAGAAGTGGTTGTCCCTGTACCAGCCATATATATGATATGCTGTTATCGCTGCAAATGCTGTTGCCTTCGGCTTTGCTTTTCTGAAGGAATTAACTCCCACAAAGTCAAACCCTTCCACAACTGTATCATATTCTTTGTGTATGCTGGCATCTGCCATTTCACCGATGTACTGACCCTTTAACAGTTCACCCTTCTTCTCAGCAAGAAAATATCTTGTATCATCAACTGAGAGAAGATATATAAATGTATAATTATCCACACTATCCTTATTTTCCTGTAAAGTTATCCCCTTTACAAACTCTTTATACTGTGGATACACAAGTGTTTCTTCATCTTCATACTTTGCAAGCAGTGAAGAGCCCTGAAAGAAGAAGACTATATCTTCATCTACAGGGCTGTATGCTGCATATTGATTATTTAATCTGCTAGGATATATATCTTGTATCATCTTAGAAATATACCATCTCTTCTACTGGTGGTTCAGCCGGTTCTACCTTTTCCACATAAAGAACAGGGCCTTTCTTCTTATATGCCATCTGGAACTCAACCTTGACTGTTGCTGTAACTGTTATCCACTGTCTGTTTTCTAAAGATGAGATATTATTATAAAAACTTATATATCCGATAAACTGTGTATCCTCTGCACAGCATGTCATAACCTTACGTCCCGGAACGAAGTTCTTATCCTTAAAGTACTTATTCTTAAGTACCTGTCCCTTAAATCTTACTTTCTTTCCAACATATACATCTGGTCTTTCAGATACATCCATATACCATATGCCATAGTCAGCATCATCTATCTCGATAACATCTGCATTGACATCATAAGGAAGCTGTTCTGCTATCGACATCATTTCTCCCTTATCATCCTCAAATACTATCTGAAGTGTGCCATTAAGCGCTCTCATGCTTCTTCTATAGCTTCCAAGGTCCATACCTGACTTACATCTGTTAAATATAACCATATCCGCATACTTAACTGTTTCAGCAATAATCGACTTCATATTATTCCACTGAAGGTTAAATGCTGTTCCATCTATAAGTGTAATAGACTGGTATATCTCCCATCCTCTTGGCTTTGCAGTTGCCATAATAAGAGCTGGGTCCCACATACCATTGTACTCAACTATAACTATCCAAGGGTCATATTCCTTGTCAAGTTCGTTGAGCTTCTGTTCTGTAAGTTCTTCTTTTTCAAGAACAACCATATCTACTCCGTTGTCCTTTAAAAGCTTTTCACTGTACTCCTCTTCGCCCTCTTCACATACGATAAGAAGCTTGTTTTTAGCCTCTGCAAACTGTCCCATAGCTATCGTATCCTGAATAAAACGTGTCTTGCCACTGTCGAGCTGTCCATTTATTAAAAATATAGGAATCTGATACTCTTCTTCCTGTGCCATATTATGCCTCCATTCCATGCCTGCTGCGGCATTATTTATTATTGTTCATTTTATTTAATTCTCATTAATCCTAAAAATGCAGTCCATGCTGTATGTGCAAAACATGGACTGCACCTTTATGTCTGATTTATTCAATTTTATGATGTGAGTGTCCCAAGTAAAAAAGTCTTTTTCTGCAAGCAGAAACGACTTTTTATACTTTTGACACTTACATCATTTTATGCATTAAATAATTCCTTAAGAGCATCCTCTTTAAGCTTAGCACCTATAACACATATTCTTCCTGTGATTTCTGGTTCTCCATCACGGATTTCATATTCTTCTGGTACAAGGTCAAAGAACATCCACTTTCCATCTGGTGTAGGAAGCATACCCTTTGCTCTTAATATTTCGCCGTAATCATCAGTTTCTGAAAGCTTTCTTAATATCTCTGAAAGTTCTTCCTTGTCATACTTGTTAGGAGTTTCAACACCCCAGCTTGTAAATACTTCATCTGCATGATGATGTCCATGGTGATGGTCATGTCCGCAGCCACATTCCCCATCATGGTCGTGGTGATGTTCGTGCTCATGCTCATGTCCGCAGCCACATTCCCCATCATGGTCGTGGTGATGTTCATGCTCATGCTCGTGCTCGTGTCCACAGCCACATTCTTCATCATGGTCGTGATGATGTTCGTGCTCGTGGTCATGTCCGCAGCCACACTCCTCATCATGGTCATGGTGATGTTCGTGGTCGTGTCCACAGCCGCACTCATCATCATGGTCATGATGATGATGGTGTTCATGTTCATGCTCCTCTGCTACCTTTGCTGCTGCCTCTGCAAGCATTTCAAGCTCAAGATTAGTAACATTTTCCATAGCATCAAGAATCTGCTTACCATTAATATCATCCCAAGGAGTTGTTATGATATGTGCATCCTTGTTAAGTGACCTGATAAGTTCAATATCTGTCTTTAACTTAGCTTCTGAAACATTCTGTGTTCTGCTGAGTATAATAGTTCCTGCATGTTCAATCTGGTTATTAAAGAACTCACCAAAGTTCTTCATATATACCTTAACCTTTGAAGCATCTGCAACTGTAGATGCACTGTTTAATCTTATCTCATTTTCTATATGAAGGTCCTTAACAGCCTTGATTACATCTGAAAGCTTGCCAACACCTGATGGCTCAATAATAATTCTGTCTGGATGATACTTCTCAACTACCTCTTTAAGTGATGTACCAAAGTCACCAACTAAAGAGCAGCATATACAGCCTGAGTTCATCTCTCTTATCTCAACGCCTGACTCCTTTAAAAATCCGCCATCTATACCGATTTCGCCGAACTCATTCTCTATAAGAACTACCTGCTCGCCCGGAAATGCTTCCTTTAAAAGCTTAGCTATAAGAGTTGTCTTACCAGCTCCTAAGAATCCTGAAATAATATCTACTTTTGTCATCTCATTATCCTCCATTACATTCTTTCTGTATACAATACATTTTCTGTACAACGTATATCCTGTCTAACTTTTATTATACGCTTGTTGTCAATACCCCTTGCTGGCTGCTACGCAAAATTAATAATTTTTACTTATTTTTAATACATAATAATTCACAGCCATATAGCCTATTACCTATGAATCTCCTCTTGACACTCTTATCTCGTCAGCAAGCTCGCTTATCTTTCGTAATCTGTGATTAACTCCCGACTTACCCACCGGCGGGTCAAGAAGTTCGCCTATATCCTTAAGGTTCATATCCTGATGTTCAAGACGTATCTTTGCAACCTGATACAGCCCCTCCTTAAGGCTTGAAAGTCCTACGGTATCCCTTATATACTCTATATCTCTCGTCTGCTTGACTGCCGCTGATATTGTCTTATTAAGATTAGCTGTTTCACAGTTTACCTTTCTGTTCACATCATTTCTCATTTCTTTCAAAATCATAACATTATACAAATCCATCTGCGAAACGTAAGCACCCATAAGATTAAGGGCATCCGTTATATTGCTGCCCTCCTTCATATATACTATATAACTGTTCTTTCTCTGGGTAATCTTGGCATCCAGATTAAAAAAACACAGCATATCCTTAAGACACTCTGCATCCTCCTCATAGTCACACACTATCTCATAGTGATAGAACTTATTCGGGTCGCTTATCGAACCTGCCGCTATGAATGCTCCTCTTATAAATGACTTCTTACAACAGTCCTTCTGCACTATTCTCGGGTCTACAAATACAGGCTCTATATGTTCAAATGTATCATCTGTCCACTTAAGTGTCTGTAATATCTTTGCAACCTGCTTCTGGTCGCATATCCTTATGCTTGTATCCCTGCTGCTCTCTGATATATATAATATATCCGATGAGTCTATATCAAATATAGTTTCTAACAAAACAATAAACTTATACCTTGCAACTTCATTTTCGGTAAGCATTTCCACCTGCATCTCACCGCCTGAGGAACGCCTTATGCGTCCTGACATTCCCATAAGTGCCGCGAATTCAGCTATCTGGCAGTGCCTCGCCGAATCAAGCCTTGCACTTAACTCCTCCTTAACATCTGAAGAAAACGACATTAATTATCTCCATTTCTATATAAATGTATACTTATCCCTTACGCTTGGAATCCTTTTCTATGTCCCTGTGTTCCACCTTACAGCCATAAGGTGTCTTGGAAAGCCTCTTTGCAATAGCATTGGCAAGTGTAACCGAACGGTGCTTTCCGCCTGTACAGCCTACCGCTATGACAAGACTTGACTTTCCCTCCTTGACATAGTTAGGAAGAAGAAACTGTATCAGTCCGTCAACACGCTCAAGAAATTCTTCCGCCTCCGGCGCTTTCATAACATAATCCTGTATCTTCTTATCGTTACCTGTAAGCGGTCTTAACTCCTCAACATAATATGGATTAGGCAGAAATCTTACATCAAATACAATGTCTGCATCCGAAGGTATTCCATACTTAAAGCCAAATGATAACACTGTAACCATAAGATTATTGAATTCTTTTCTGCCTAGGACTATCTTTTCAAGCTCCTCCTTGAACTCTCTTGTAAGAAGCTGGCTTGTATCTATAATTACATCTGCTCTTTGTTTAAGGAACTTAAGCTGCTCTCTTTCAAGCATTATCGCTTTATCAACACGTCCATCCTTTGCAAGTGGATGTGCTCTTCTTGTTTCCTTGTATCTTTTTATAAGTACTTCATCGCTGGACTCAAGAAACACAATCGTATATTCATACTTCTTTTCCTTCATATAATCAAGTACTGAATCAAGCTCCGCAAGTGAATGTCCGCTTCTTATATCTATTCCAAGTGCTATGTTGTTGTATCCTTTGTCCTGATTATGTCCGTCCGCAAGTTCTGCAAACTTGGGCATAAGTGATATTGGCATATTATCCACGCAATAATATCCCTCATCCTCTAACACATTTAACGCTGTTGACTTTCCTGCTCCCGACATTCCTGTTACTATAATTATCTTCATATGCTGCCTCTAAGTATTATTCCCTTTAGAATTCTCCTATTTTTATGACCTCAAGTTCAAGCTCTACGCCGAACTTATCTTTTACTTCTTCCTTTATCTTATCTGTAAGCTCACATACGTCCTTTGCTGTTGCGCTTCCTTTATTGACAACGAAACCTGCATGTTTTTCTGATACCTGCGCATCACCCACTGACAGCCCCTTAAGTCCTGTATCTTCTATAAGCTTTGCCGCAAAGTATCCTTCCGGTCTTTTAAATGTGCTTCCTGCGCTTGGATATTCAAGTGGCTGCTTTGTTCTTCTCTTAACTGAAAGCTCCCTGATATTCTCCTTTATCGTGGCAGTGTCACCCTTTTGTAACTTAAGTGTGGCACTTAATACTATATAACCATTTTTCATTATACAGCTTGTTCTGTATCCAAGTTCAAGCTCATCTTTATCCAGTGTTTTAACATTACCATCCAAGTCAAGAACATCGGCACTGACAATAATATCCTTTATCTCACCACCATATGCGCCGGCATTCATTCTTACCGCACCGCCTATAGTTCCCGGTATTCCTGTCGCGAACTCAAAGCCCGCAAGTCCCTTGTCTGCAAGCTGGTTTCCAAGCCTTGACAGCTTCATTCCTGACATAACCTTTACAGTCACATCATCAATATATTCCACATCGTCAAATGTATCTGAAAGCTGTATAATAACTCCCCTAAAGCCGCCATCTCCGACAAGCAGATTGCTTCCATTTCCTATGACATAATATTCTATGTCCGATTTTTTCAATAAATGTAATACTGATTGTAATTCAGAGATAGAAGAAGGCATTACGAAATAATCCGCAGTGCCTCCTATCCTGAATGTAGTATGAATACTCATAGGCTCATCAACCTTTACCTGTGACTCACCTGTTATATCTCTAAGACCTTTTAACAAATCATTCTGACCCATGTATTATCATACTCCCTGTCTATATATCTTATTTTAATATATGTCTGTATCCGCCAATACTATTTAATCGTTCATAACAAGTCTGGCTGCGCCATACATTCCTGCATCATTGCCAAGAGTTGCCTGTATAATCTGTGTATTTCTTGATGCATGGAAAACATATTCTTTATAATAATTACTTATCCTGCTTAAAAGAAATTCACCCGCTGCCGATACACCTCCGCCGATACTTATAACCTCAGGGTCTACCATACCTGCCGCACACGCAATTCCTTTTCCAAGATAACGGCATACATAATCAACAACATTAAGTGCTATTAAATCTCCTGCCTTCGCCTCATCAAAAACGACCTTTGCTGATATGTATGGTATATCTCTTAATGATGATGGCTCCCCGGACTCATTAAGCATCCTTGTGGCTGTGCGCACTATACCCGTTGCAGAGGCAACCTGTTCAAGACAGCCCTTCTTTCCACAATTACAGTACTCCTGCTCATCCTCAACTACTGGAAGATGTCCTAATTCAGCGGCTGCACCATTATATCCGCACAGTGGCTTTCCATCAACTATAACTCCTGCACCTACACCTGTTCCTATTGTGACAAAAAAACTGCTTGAATACTCTTTAGCACTTCCCATCCAATACTCACCAAGTGCCGCCATATTAGCATCATTGCCGACCTTTACCTTATATCCTGTCATCTCATTAAATGTCTGTGCCACATTGAACACACCCCATCCAAGATTAACACATTTATTAACTGTTCCATCATCCTTAACAGCTCCCGGAACACCTATTCCAACACCGGCTACATCATCGCTTTTCATTCCTGCTGCACTTAACATATCCGGTATGTGGTTCTTAATATCTGATAATATAAGACTTCCACCATCATCTTTTCTTGTCGGGATTTCATCCTTATAAAGAAGTTCACCATCTGTTGTAAACACACCACATTTGCAGGTTGTTCCACCTATATCTATACCAAGCACTATGCTTTTATCATTATTCTTAATCATATTGTCTGCATCCCCTTTGTTATTTATAAATCTTCCTCGTCATCACCTTTCATAAGGTTTTCCTGAACTCTTCTGTATAATTCCTTGGCTGCATTATAACCCATCTTCTTCTGTCTGTGGTTTACGGCTGCCGCCTCTACGATGACTGCAAGATTACGTCCCGGTCTTATTGGAAGTGAGTGACATACGACCTTATTGCCAAGGTACTCTGTATACTCCTCCTCAAGACCTAATCTGTCATATTCCTTGTCCTTATTCCAGTCCTCAAGCTTGATAACCATATCAATCTCCTGAGTTTCCTTAACACTTTCAACACCGAAAAGTGTCTTTACATCGATAATTCCTATACCTCTTAACTCTATGAAATACTTGGTAACTCCCGGTGCTGAACCGACAAGAGTTTCATTACTTACTTTTCTTATCTCAACGGCATCATCTGTTACAAGACGATGGCCTCTCTTTATAAGCTCAAGTGCGGCTTCACTTTTACCGATACCACTCTCACCTGTTATAAGAACACCTTCACCATATACATCAACAAGTACTCCGTGGATAACTATACAAGGTGCAAGCTGTACCTTAAGCCATCTTATTACTTCCGCTGAAAATGAAGATGTAGACTCCTCTGACTTAAGAATAGGTATCTGATACTTCTTTGCAAGCTCTATAATCTCTGCCTCCGGCTCGAGATTTCTACAGAATATAAGACATGGTATGTTGCTTGATAAAAGCTGCATATATCGCTCATAGCGCTCTGTTTCTGAAAGGCTCTTAAGATACGAATACTCAACATTGCCTATTATCTGTATGCGATCATTATCAAACTGGTCATAGAAACCTGTAAGCTGAAGTGCCGGTCTGTTAAACTCAGGTACATGAATCCATATTCCCTTGACATCTATATCTGGTGTAAGATTAACAAGATTCATTTTCTCAATTACTTTGGATAAATTAACTCTTTCTTTACCATTCATACACAACTCCTATCCTGCACATTAAAATATTTATTAAATAAATGCAATTATCTCTGTCTGTTATTTATTAGTGTAACACAGTAGTTATAATATTTAAAGATTTTATTGTTCTTAATTAATGACATTTCCCGCCATAAAATGATATAAGTATGAATTGCAAAGCAATGTAGCAGCTCTTATATCAGCGCATGGCGAAATCTATTTTTGAAACTTATATCATAAAATAACAATTATCCAGATTAAATAAAATGTTTTATATATGACATTTTATCTAATCTGGATAATTTAAAATTAATGGAAATACTTATATATATTCTGCGCCACATTTTCAGTTATACCATCAGCCTCCATAAGTTCGCTTACATTGGCTGACCTTATCTTGTCAATATCAAGAAAATGCTTCATAAGTGCCTTTCTTCTAACAGGTCCGATTCCTTCAATATCATCAAGGACTGAATTAACCTGCAGCTTGCTTCTAAGCGACCTGTGATACTCTATCGCAAACCTGTGCGCCTCATCCTGCACACGCGTTATAAGCTTAAAGCCTTCGCTGTGGCGGTCTATCGGTATCTCTATATTATTGTAGTAAAGACCTCTTGTATTATGATTATCATCCTTGACCATGCCGCATACAGGTATGTGGATATCAAGCTCCGACAATACTTCAAGTGCTATATTGACCTGTCCACGTCCACCATCCATCATAATAAGGTCAGGATACACAGCAAAGCCTCTTGCCTCTTCTTCTCCGGCACGTTCTCTCATTCCTCTCTGGAAACGTCTTGTAAGAACTTCTCTCATGCTCTTATAATCATCCGGCCCTTTTACTGTCTTTATCTTAAACTTACGATAATCATTCTTCTTAGGTCTTCCATCCTCGAAAACAACCATTGAACCTACCGATTCCACGCCGCTTGTATTCGATATATCATATGCCTCTGCCCTTTTTAACACAGGAAGTCCAAGCCAGTCAGCTATCTCCTTCATAGCACCTGTAGTACGTTTCTCCTCAAGCTTAATCTTTTCTGTATCCTTTGTGAGCACCATAAGCGCATTTTTATGTGCCAGCTCTACCATACGTTCTTTATCACCCTTTTTAGGAGTTATGATAGACACTTTTCTTTTCTTTCTATCTCCAAGCCACTCTGCAATAACATCCGCATCCTCTATCTCCTCCTGTGTCATAATCACATTAGGAATATAAGGTGTTCCGCCATAATACTGCTTCATAAACTGCGATAATATAGCACTTCTGCTGTCATTCGCAGCCACTTTCATATGAAAATGTTCTCTTCCAAGAAGCTTGCCCTGTCTTATAAAGAACACCTGGACAACCGCATCCTCTGCATCCATGGCACAAGCTATAACATCCCTGTCAGTAGCATCATCTGCTGTTATCTTCTGTTTCTGGGCTATCTGCTTGACACTGTTTAAAAGGTCCCTGTATCTTGCAGCCTCCTCATACTCCATTTTCTCTGAACAGTCCATCATCTTTCCTGTAAGCTCTTTCATTATCTCTGAATAATTACCATTGAGAAAGCTTATGACTGACTCTATATTTTCTCTGTATTCTGCCTCACTTACATACCCCTGACATGGCGCATTGCACTGACCTATATGATAGTTAAGGCATGGTCTGTCTTTTCCTATGTCTTTAGGCAGCCTTCTGTTACAGGTTCTTACCTTGTAAAGCTTGCACAAAAGCTCTATAGTTTCTTTTACAGCCCCCGCCGATGTGTAAGGTCCGAAAAACTTTCCTGTTCCATGCTTCATAGTCCTTGAAAACAGTACTCTCGGATATTCTTCATTTACTGTGACCTTTATAAAAGGATAACTCTTATCATCCTTTAACATTGTATTATACTTCGGTCTGTGTTCCTTTATAAGGTTACACTCAAGCACAAGCGCCTCAAGTTCAGAGTCTGTCACTATATACTCAAAGTATGCTATATGTGACACCATCTGCACAACCTTTGCAGAGTGGTTTTTATTGCTCTGAAAATACTGTCTTACACGGTTCTTAAGCACCTTTGCCTTTCCCACATATATAATAGTGTCTTGCTTGTCATGCATAATATATACTCCCGGCTTATCGGGAAGTTTTTTCAACTCATCTTCAAGATTGAACATATATATCCTCATTTCTAAATAAGCTGCTTCTTTTATAAGCACACTTTAATGATTCAAGGGTCAAAAGTGTTATCGTTCAGGCACGAACGACACCTTGACCCCTGCATCATTGTAATGTATATATTATAACATTTTACTGGTATTCTCTCAATTTCATTTTATGTTTTTGCCACTCACAACTTTTACCATCTGCTGCATGCTACATTTATTCCGGTGTTATCTGCTGCAACTTTATACTGCCGCTTCCTATCTGCGACTTATCCAGTACTGCTGACACGCATACTCTATCTTCACTAAATCTTTTCTTTGCTGCCTCTTTATTAATAGCCCCTATCTTATCTCTTTCTTCCTGCGACAGTTCTATACCTGCAACATCAGGTCTGCTGGTTGTTACCAGCATACACCTTTCATCACCGCCTTTATAGTCAAGTACTATGTTAGCTGAGGCATTATCAGCAGTCTTATTCAAAGTTATTATGTCCTCGATATTACCATCTATATTAATTATATACAGGTAATTATCATAATCTGCAAGCCTTTCTTCCTGACTTTTTTCTGCTAATTTTCCTATGTTAACTCCCTTGTATATATACAGATACTTTCCATCATATCCATAAAAGCTTATATAATTCTCATCACCACTTTCTTTGAACTCCACAAACTCATTGTTTTTTATTTCTTTATTTTCCTGCGTTAAATCTTCTGTAGTTCCTTCAATATCCAATATAAATATATCTTTTATTTCTCCGCTATCAAGATTTAATTTTCTTATAATATAGTTATTCTCATCTGCACATGGAAAATACATATTATTATTTTCATCAAAGCTTACTTCCGTGTTCCAATTAATAATTGAGTCTGCTATATCTGGATACTGTTCATTCATATTATAAAGTTTCTGCACATTTTCAGAGTTTATATCCAGCACCTCAAGATAATAAATGTTTTCCCCGGCAGATATGCCACTGCGCCAGTTAATATAAACTTTATCCCCTATTGCATACAGCACAATAAGTTCAAAATAGTTGTATGTACTTTCATAAGTCTTTATAATATGCGCCTGACTATCATCAGATAATGATACAGAACACAGCATAAGTGTGTTATCACCGGATAACATATAATACAGCTTTCCGTTACTGATACATGCATTATTAGTATTACCATTGACCAGACAGCCATCTATAGATAATGTTTTTTCTTCTTTCTTATCTTTCATAGTCTTATCATAAGAAACAAGTATGTCCTTCTCCGTTGTCCTTTCTATCATATATATTCTCTGGTTGTGATACCATATCTTACCTCTAAGACACATATTATCCGTTATATATGCTTCACAGCTTTCTGTATTATGGTCACAATCAGTCTTGGAACACAGCGGAAGAGCTGTCTGCTTAATCATATCATAATAATATATATACTTATTGTTATTGTCGCTGACTCCTGCCGTCCCTGCTATATAATAGTATCCTGTTTCTGCGGCTGCCGCAGAGTCCGACATATAGTATTGTGGCGCATTGTCATCATATACATATGATGCATATTTATAATCTACATCTGTCTGTCCACTATCAGAAGTCTTATTGCCACACGCAGTCATACCTGTTAAGCCCGCGATTATCAATGTAGCAGAACATATACCTGCCAGTGTTTTTCTTATTAATTTTTTCATAAAAATCACCTTACCTTTCCACATCTGAGTCTGTGTCCTGAACGCCTTAACGCACAGACACGAATAACATTTTAACTTAAAACCTGACATCAGTATCTTATGTATATATTACAAATGACTTGATGGAAAAGTGACAGGTGTAGCTAAGAACTTTTTATCTTTATTTAAATATTTTCTCAATCTGTAATTTTATACATGCAATATAACAACAATATATTTACATATATTAAATCAGGAAATATAATAAAGGAAAAAAGGTGATATTAATGACAAATACAAATATTACAGTAAGAATGGAATGATATATTTGAACAGATGAAAAAAGAAATGTAAAAAAATAACTTTACATATTCATATTAGATTATAGCGGGCAAAAAGCTGCAATGGCATAATTAACACCATCGCAGCTTTCTACATTTATAATTTTACTACACTATTATTAATGGCTACGCCTGTCGTCCAAGGTCAAACGCCTTATGATTGAGCTCCCTGAACTTCTCCGGTACGATAGCATCTATCGCAGCACTCCAGTCCTCGTAAGGTATATCATCAAAATACTCTGATAACCTTCCCATAAGCACGATATTGACCGCCTTAGATGAGCCAGCCTCCTCTGCTATTGATAAGAAATCTTTGGCATCAACCTTTGCGCCTGCCTCCTCTAACTTCTTAACAATATCTGCCGGATATTCTGCTGCACCTGTTATAACAGGCATAGGGTCGACTTCCTGTGTATTAGTTATAATCTGTCCTCCGACCTTAAGATATTCTATCCATCTTTCAGCCTCAAGCTTCTCGAAAGAAAGAATATAATCAGCCTCACCCTTATCAATAACCGGTGAATATACCTTCTTTCCAAATCTTACATAAGTAACAACGCTTCCACCTCTCTGGCTCATTCCGTGTACTTCTGATACCTTAACATCATAACCCTGATGCATAAGGACATAGCCTAACATCTTGCTGGCAAGTAAAGTTCCCTGTCCGCCTACGCCAACAATCATAATATTCTTAACTGAATTACTCATATTAATCCTCATCTCTGCGCACGTTTTTTTGCGCATAACGAGTTTGTGTCAAGTGCGCGCAGACACAAATCTCGCGTGTGAAAAATTAATTTTTCACACTAATCTCCATTCCTGATATTATCTGATTAACTATCTCAAACTGTATCTCTTTTATTAACTATTCATAATTGCCAAAATATATCTATTCTTTATATTATTAATATCCGTAATTGCAAAATACCTTAAATAATAAGATGTAAGGGCAGCTGTCAAAAATTCTTTCGTGACTGTACAATAAAACTCTCAAACCTATGACCCTGACATCTTAATATCATACATTATAATTCCATCAGACATAAACAATCTAAATAGCCCCAAACTTACACATCTGTGAGCACACATTACATCCGATACAAAGTGTTGGGTCGATATGTGCCTTCTTATCCTTAACTGCGATAGCTGGACAGCCAATACTCATACACTGCTTACATCCAACACATTTACTTTCATCAACACTTATAGGTGGCTTGTGGACGGTTCCTTTAATCATAACACAAGGTCTGCGGCTTATGATGATAGATGGCTCTTTAGCTGCAAGCTCCTCTGTTACTGCCACTTCAACTGCCTTAAGGTCATATGGGTCAACAACCCTTACCCTGTTAAAGCCAAGTGCCTTGCACAGTGCCTCTAAGTCAACCTTACCTGCTGGCTCACCACGAAGGTTCTTACCAGTAGTAGGATTCTGCTGATGACCTGTCATACCTGTTATTGAATTATCAAGAATAATAACAGTTGAATTGCTCATATTATAAGAAATGTCTGTAATACCAGTCATACCTGAATGTATAAATGTTGAATCACCGATAACACCTACGCTGTTGTTCTCCCCTGCTTCACCCATAGCCTTGTTAAAGCCGTGAAGTCCTGAACATGAAGCACCCATACATACATTTAAGTCCATAGCATTAAGTGGTGCAACTGCGCCAAGAGTATAACATCCGATATCTCCATATACCATACATTTTTTCTTCTTTAATATGTAGAATATACCTCTGTGTGGACATCCTGCGCACATAACTGGTGGACGTGCTGGCACATTTTCATCTATACTCATATGCTTAGGAACTTCCATACCAAGACATTCCCTTACAAGATTTTGTGAAAATTCCCCACATATAGGAAATGTATCTTTACCAGACACCTTGATACCAAGCTGCTTGCAGTGATTTTCTATAATCGGGTCAAGCTCTTCAAGCACAACAACCTTGTCAACCTTTGCTGCAAAGTCTTTAATAAGCTTTTCAGGAAGTGGATTGATAAGACCAAGCTTTAATATACATGCATCCTCTCCTAATACTTCCCTTGCATACTGATAAGAAGTAGAGTCTGTAATAATACCAACACTTGTATCATTTCCCATCTCCACTCTGTTAAACTCACAGTTTTCTGCATATTCTATTAAGTCCTTAGTTCTCTGCTCTACTCTTACGTGCGCATTGCGTGAGTTAAGTGTCATCATAACCTTAGCTGGGTCTTTTACGTATGGCACCTGTGCTGGTTCTACTCTTTCTTCTGTATCCACGATACTCTGTGAATGTGCTACTCTTGTTACCATTTTAAGGAGAACAGGAGTATTGAACTTTTCGGACATTTCAAATGCTTTCTTAGCAAATACTCTTGACTCCTCTGAATCAGATGGCTCAAGCATTGGAAGCTTGGCTGCTATTGCATAATGTCTTGAATCCTGCTCATTCTGTGAAGAGTGCATACCCGGGTCATCTGCCACACATACCACAAGACCTGCATTAAGTCCCTGATAAGATATAGTAAATAATGGGTCTGCCGCAACATTAAGTCCAACGTGCTTCATGGCACATGCTGCCCTTACTCCGCCAAGTGTAGCTCCATGCGCTACCTCTAGTGCTACCTTTTCGTTGGGTGCCCACTCACAATATACCTCCTTGTAAGCTGCTGCCTCCTCTGTAATCTCTGTACTTGGAGTACCCGGATAGCTGGATATCACCTTACATCCAGCCTCATATAATCCTCTGGCAACCGCTTTGTTGCCTAACATTAACTCTTTCATGAAACGTATTCCTCTTTTTCTATAATATGATGTTGGGGTCAAAATCCCCCAACTATAATACCTACGGATTGTTCCGTGCTACGCATTCCCACAATCTCGCCTATATATTCTCATATGCTTAGCTTTTAAAATATTAATAATATTACCAATCATCCTAGCCCTGATTTTCCTGTGCCACAAGTCTGTCAGCCCCATATATCTTACGAAGCTTTGGCTTTTCTATCTTACCTGTCGCATTACGTGGAATTTCTGCAAATATAATTTCCTTAGGTCTTTTATATCTTGGAAGCTCAAGACAGAATTTATCTATTTCCTCCTCTGTACATGTAACTCCGTCCTTTATCTCTATGATAGCTGCTGTCTTCTCGCCAAGTCTTCTGTCTGGAAGTCCGATAACTGCCGCATCCTTAATCTTATGAAATCTTCTTAGGAAATCCTCTATCTGGACTGGATATATATTTTCACCACCTGACACAATAACATCCTTCTTACGGTCAACAAGGAAATAGAAGCCATCCTCATCCTGCATAGCCATATCTCCTGTATACAGCCAGCCGTCTTTAAGAACCTCCTTTGTAGCCTCCTCATTTCTATAGTAGCAGGTCATAACTCCCGGTCCCTTAACACATAACTCGCCTACATCGCCCTGACAGACTTCATTATCATGCTCATCAACTATCTTACACTGCCATCCGTATCCCGGAATACCAATAGCACCTACCTTTGCTATATTCTCTACTCCAAGATGCACACAACCCGGACCTGTAGACTCTGATAAGCCATAATTAGTGTCATACTGATGATTAGGGAAATATTCCTTCCATCTTTTAATAAGTGATGGTGGCACTGGCTGCGCACCTATATGCATAAGCCTCCACTGTGAAAGATTATAGTCTGACAGCTTTATTCTTCCTGAATCAAGTGCATCAAGGATATCCTGCGCCCAAGGCACTAACAGCCATACTATAGTGCAGTGCTCACTTGATACTGCTGACAATATCTGCTCCGGCTTTGTTCCCTTAAGAAGCACCGCCCTGCTTCCTGCCACAAGACTTCCCATCCAGTGGAACTTAGCACCTGTATGATAAAGAGGTGGTATGCATAAAAATGTATCATCTCTTCCTGTCGAATGATGCTTCTGCTCCATAATAGCAGCCTGTGTAAGGCTCTGATGTTTATGTAATATAGCTTTAGGAAAACCTGTAGTTCCTGAAGAAAAATATATTGCGCCATAATCATCTTCTGTTATTTTAACATCCGGTTCTTTACTTGAGCAGTCCGCCACAAGTTCACGATAACTTTCTGCAAAGCTTGGACAGTTGTCACCAACATATATAAGAAGTCTTCCTCTTGATAATCTCTCCGCATTTACTTCTATTCTTCCAATAAATGCAAAACCGAAAACTATAACATCAACCTGTGCAAGCTCCGCACAATAATATATTTCATCTGAATCGTAACGGAAGTTAAAAGGAACTGCTATAGCACCTGTCTTTAACACACCAAAATATATAGGAAGCCACTCCAGACAGTTATACATAAGAATAGCTACCTTATCTCCTTTCTTAACACCTCTGCTAAGAAGCATATTAGCAAATCTGTTTGCCTTTTCATTAAAAACACTCCATGTAATCTCACGCCTGTATGGCATATTGTTAATCGGCTGGATAAGGTCGAATTCTTTCCATGTAGTTCTTCTTGTATCCTTCTCATCCGGATTAAGCTCAACTAAAGCAACCTCATCGGGATATAACTCAGCATTTCTTACTAAATAATCTGTTACTGGCATAATACTTTCCTTCCTGTTATATTGATGTATGTATTAATCTTTTGCGAATACGGATTACTATATCTGTATCCATAACTCATACATCATATCTTCATAAGACCTCATTACGTAATAGATTACCACATTTTGCACAATAAAAAAAGAGTTGCAGGGCAACTCTTTAGTTAAATGTACTATTATTTATTTGTTTCAAATGAATAAAACATACATCCCTTATACGTCAATATACCACTGCCTCCCTCTTCAACACTATCAAAAGTTTTTTCGTCCACATCAAGCTCTATATCCTTTCCTGCTGCATTAAAATATAGTCTATATGCTATACCTTTTTTAGATGTACCGCCAAATCCGGGAGCCGGACGATTGGATGTCAGCGTAGTATTATTGTATATCTTTATTTCTCTGTATCTTTCTTTGACTTTGGAAACAAGGGTTGCTTCTACACATTTCTTTCTTGCAAAAATATGCTGATATACTGCATATTTCCATATGGCATACAATCCTCTTAATATAAATAATGCAAAAATAATTTCACATACTATATGAAGCCACAAAGGGAACTGTATTCCCTTCCCCATATAACCACCTTCCTTTTGTATGCCCTGACTTACTCTGCTTCACCCTTAATCCTGCTCTGTACCTTTGACATAAACAATAACAATGCACATATATTAATTCCCATAGCCATATACACGATTATTATTCTGTCAATACCTGCAATACATAAAACTGTAATTAATAATACCTCCAGAGCTGCTACAATTCTTGCTCTTTTCTTACTTTCCCTTAATTCACTGTTATCAAGTGCAAGATTAGGATGATTAACTGTACCAACACATAATATGTATATAACTGATACCATGCAAAGAACCATAACAACAGGCATATACTTTAACCATATGAAGTCACATGCCTCAATGATAATACATATAATATTAGTTCCTATAAAACACTGCCCAAATGTTTCAAGATGAAAGCCACCTGTTCTCCTTCTAAGAAGCATAAATATACACAGGAATATTATAATATAAACAAGCCTGTGCAACACTATACCTATTATGCCTATAGTAATTAATGTCAATACTTTCTCCAACATAATCGTATACGCATAAATATACGCTTCTTTATCATCGCCCGATATAATATCCGAGCTTATCATATTATCTATTATCTTAACTATAAATCTGTCAATCATATAAACAATTCCTTTTTATTCTGCTTCGCATAACAATTAATAAGTTAATAACTCTGCAAAATCTTACTCCACTTAAACTACTTAATATTCCCGCTGATTACCTCCGCAAGGTTTCTGCCTTCTTCATAATATTTACTCTTATATGACAGAACATCACCATAATATACAACTACATTTTCACTTGTTCCATCATTATAATTAAATGTAACCTCATATAACACTGGTTTATTATCCGGTTCAGAGGTCTCATTCATCTTATCGTCCGACAATTGTTTAATACAGCTATTTAACATATCACCATCTATAACCGTCTTTATGCCTGTTCCATTGTCTCTTACCGTGATACTCTTAATATCCTCAAGCTTAAAGCTGACAGCTTCGGAGTCATATCTGTCATATATACTTTCAAATTCATCTATAATATCCTGAAGTGCTGTATCACTTGTTTTATACTTCTTTCCTTTATATTCCACCTCACCATGTGATATTGTTATACTGTTACTGCTTCCATCGGCAGCTTTATACGAAAGCCTGTACTCCCAGCCTGATTTTAATGTGTCACCCTTTATCTTTGACACAAGGGAATATTTCTTTACCTTCATTCCATCAAGCAGACTTATTATCCTGCTGCTGTCAGCTATTTCCTGTTTCTTTCCGTCTTTTCCTCTTGTAACAGAAAGCTCTGTCACATCCGTGTCAGCTTTTATACTTGATGGAAACTCGATACACGAAATAATTATTGCTGCTATCACCAGCACACATACAGTTATTATTATCGGCAGCTTTCCTCTCTTCATAAATATTCCTCCTTTAATCATCACGTACATATATATTTATTAATTGTTAAATCTTTGTATACGTAGTATATATCAGAATACTTACATACAGCTTACGCTCAGGGTAATATTATCTTCTAATGCTAATATAACATTGTATATGTATGTATGCAATACAATTAATTAATGAGGGGCAAAAAAGACTATTAATTGCAAAAAAGACTAACTGCCAGAACTGGTTATTCCAGTCTTAACAGTTAGTCTATGCATTTACTTTATATATTCCTGCAAGTTACAACGCACTATTTCATATATATCATCTGCTATTGTTTCTGCTCTTTTATTATCCATTCCAATATTTCCGGCTACCTGAAGTATCTCTTTCATTCCCGGATTATAGCCATTGCCATCTACCATCGTTGCATGCTCCCCACCTATAGAATTACTATATGTCAGGTCATATGCAGGCGATAACTTCCACATTTTTTCTTCAGTATTATATATATATGAAAAATTTTTTGAATGGTCGTCCCTGTTATGTGCAAATACATTAAAGCACATAAGGCGATACATTTTTTCTATTTCTTCATAACTTTTAGTAAGTATAAATGTCAGCTTCATAAGCTGATTATAATCAAGATTGGGTATCCTGTGGGATGTTTCAAGCAGCCCACTGACAGATGCCATATGAACCTTCTTTCCTTCTACCCTGTCAAATCTTTTTACTGCAAAATATCCTGCACATTTTTGCGAACTTAACAGCCGTGTTTCCGGCATATCTATCCCACATTTACGGGCACATAACGAATACTCATATTCCTGTCTTCCAATATCTTTACTGTCATATGAGGATGGAAATTTTACAATCCACTCACTTCCATCAAGTTCATAATATACCTTAGGACGCGCACCACCAGATGAGCCACCCATCTGAAATATAGTATCCAGACTATCTGAATTATTAGTTTCAAATATTTTTTCACATTCAGCAGCTATCTCGTCAAGTGACATTTTCTCTTCTTCCTGCATAAACCTGTTTTCTGGATAATATTCAAGTGCCCCCATCCCACTCTTTCCTACTATAGCAAGCCTGTTTATAGCATCAACCTCGTATGGATTAATCTTATTTTTCATAAGAAGTCTGTCAACCAGAAGTCTTCCCCAGCCGTCTGGCAGACTATCAGCAAATATTCCAAAAATGCCCTCAAATGGAGTATATGCTTTAGGTATAAAGACCTTCTTCTCAAGTGGCAGTGAAAAAGGACTTATTGAATATCCTTTTGCAAGCCACTCATCACTATACTCAAAAGCGCACAAATGATTATCTGCAACCGCAAGTGTCCCTATCTTAATATCATCAATTATAGCATCAAGCTTCTTAACGCTGTTCATCTATAACCTCCTGAATAGACGAATATCCTTTTTTTGCAAAAAGACTGTCAAAATCTTCCTGACAATCAAGTACGAAAGCAATCTTAATAAGCGAATTGAGCGATATATTACCAGTCTGCTCAAATCTCTTTAATGAACCCAGACTTACACCTGCAAGTCTGCTAAGCTCTACCTGTGTCAGCTTCTTCTCCTTTCTTCTTGCCCTCATTCTTTTTACAATATCATTATTGACATCTTTGGGAGTTTTCATTAAATCTAAAATATTATTCATAGATAATATTTTAGTCATTTTTATTATTTATGTCAATAATGGCTAATATTTTATCCATTAATTAATTCAGAAAAAAAGACCACACCCTAACGAACATAATCCGTTAAGGTGCAGCCTTTATTTTTCTATAATTCTGCGAAAATCAATACACTATTCCCAGACTTTTTATTATCTTACACGCTTCTTTGTAACTACTGTTGTGCAAGCCATCATAGCTGCGAAAACAAGTAATAAGTAGAGAGCAACTGTAGCTGTATCTGCTGTCTTAGGAGCTGTAGCTGTTGTATCAGTTGTGCTGCCTGTTGTCTCTGCTGTAGAAGGAGTTTCAGTTGTATTGCCTGCATCTGGTGTCGATGATGTGTTATCACCTGTGTTGCCTGTGTCTGGCTTTGATGGTGTGTTATCACCTGTATTACCTGAATCTGGCTTTGATGGTGTGTTATCACCTGTGTTACCTGAATCTGGCTTTGATGGTGTGTTATCACCTGTGTTGCCTGAGTCTGGCTTTGATGGTGTGTTATCATCACCTGACTGAACTTCTACATAGTCAATAACAAATGGACTTAATCCGCCTGTTACAAATGATATTGCATCATCCGATACTGTTACATCAAGCTTCTCAAGTGTGTTGTCATCCTTAAGATGATATACAACAACTGTATACTTTGTATAATCAACATCTGCATCTTTCTTAAGGCTTATCTTAAGTGTACCATTAGAAAGCTTAATAACATTACCCTCTTCATTCTTTAATGAAATATCAACAATCTCTGCCTTGTCTGTAATATTTACATTCTCTGCACTAGCTGCTGCTTCCTTAACTGCTGCCACCTGTTCTTCACTTGCTGTTTCCTTAGCTATGCTTACTGAACCTGTAGCTACTCCATTATTATTCTCATCAACAAACTTAACGTCATCTGATACTTCAACTGCCTTTACATCACTCTCTGCTGGAGTAACTACCTCTACTGGCTTAATATCATAAGCATAGTGGACTGGTATCCATCCAAGTACTGTATTAACTGCTGAGACCTTGTCTGTTTCAATATAATCAGCAACTGCTGCTTCTGTCTGGTTATCAGCCTTACTGAATTCACCATTAGATACGAAAGCATTTTCGCCTGATAAGTTAGCATATTCTTTAAAGATAGCTGTTGCACCATCTCCTGTGCTCATTTCACCCCATCCGGCTTCTAATACATAACCATTAGTCTGTGTTCTGATAAATGTAACATTAGATGAAGCACCCCATGTTCTTCCATAGTATCCTGTTACTGTACCTGTGCTTACACCATCTGTTGTTACCTTACAATCTCTGAAAACATATGGGCTTGTCTTAGCTGCTGTGATATAACCAAGCTTTGCATTATTTTTAGCAGCATCTTTCTCATCATCCTTATATGTCTTCCACTGTAATTCACAGTTATCAAATACTGCTGCGAATTCACCACAAATGTAATCTACATTACCACCGATTACGCAGTCACGGAAGTATGTATGATAGTTGTAATTAGTTGAACCATTTCTTCCAAGTGTATCCTGTGAAGAAAGAATTTTACAGTTGTAGCACTCAATATTGTCTGCATCAATATAGAAAGCATTTGACCTTTCCTTATATACATATGCTGTAACATCTGCATTTTCTGCAAGTCTGTCTACTGCAAGTGTTGAACCTGCGATATCTGTCTTCTCTGCTTCTGTTACTTCATAGTTATAAGTATTCTTAAATGTTGTGTCTTCTGCGATAAAGTTATTACCTCTTACAATGAATACACCACCCCAGAGACTTCCGTTACCTTCTGCATATGAATACTTATCTCTTGCAAGTACTTCATTATAAAGACCTGTAACTGGGTCTACTGAATAATAGTTAGTACCAACACCATAATACCATGAGATAGTATGGTTATTACCCTTAAGTGTTACATATGGAGCTGCCATAACTGTCTGCTCGAATATGTCTGTATTAAGATTAATTGTAACTCTGCCTGCTTCTCCCTCAGGTCTGTCCTGCATATTAAGAATTGCGTCTGAAGCTTCATTTAATGTAGCATAATCTTCAGGCACGTTAATCTCGCTCTTGAAAGCTGCTGGTTCTGCTTCCTTAGCTGGAAGTTCTACATATACTTCATTAACTGTTGTTCCCTCAGTCTTAACTGAAACTCTGTCGTGTGTAATACCACCATTAGTTGTTACAACATTTGTATTGTATTCACCCGGCTTTAATGAACAAGTGTATGTATCACCTGATACTGTTGCCTTATACTCACGTCCATTAACCATATTTACAAGTGAAAGCTCTGTAACTGTTCCTTCTGGAGTACCTGTAATCTTACCTTCAACTGTTACATCTGGTACATCATAAAGAGAAACAACTATTGCTTCGCCTGTAACTGTAAATGTATCACTGTCACCAACAGCAGCTCTTACACCGCCATCATTAGTAGATAACTTGTATGTATGTCCTTCAAGAAGGTCTGCATTAGCGCCATCTGTAAGCTTAATCTCACTGCCACCAAGATTAGCATCTACTACGCTTACCTCTAAACTGTCTGATACCTTTGCATCTACATTATTAAACTTAACTGGAACACTTACTTCCTTGTCTACTATATACTGATAACCAGCATAGAACATATTGTTAGTCTTGCCTGTTGTAGACATTACATATGTATGTCCTGGTATTACTGCAAATGTGTATGAAGTAATTCCTGTGTCTGTATCTGTATAACCATTCTTAGAGCCATCTGCTGTGTTATAGTCATGAACTCTTAAGAATGATGATGAATTAAAGTAAACAGTAAGTGTACCCTTAGCTGCTGGAGTGAATATTGTTAATGTACCATCTCCTGCAACTGGAATAGTAGGAATATTGTTACTGTCTGCATGTCTTTTACCAGCTGTATAACTGTCATATTCCTTTCCATCAACTGTAACTTTCTTTCCTGACTTTACTGTATACTGTGTTTCACCCTGACCAACTAATGTAAGTGTGCTTTCACCATACTTATAATCGCCTGTAGCAACAACGCCGTCCTTAGCGATATCATCAAGCATCATAGTAAAGCTTTCTGCCTCACCAGCCTTTGCATAATTCTCAACTGTAACTGAATGAAGATATGCCTCACCATCTCCAACACATGTTATTGTAAGTGTTGCTGCTTCTCCGCTGTAAGATACCTTTTCAACATCACCATCTGTTGTTGCCTTACCTGATGTAGAACCTATTTCCTTACCTTCTGCATCTGTAATCTTGAATGATGTTGCATGACCATACTTGCAAAGACCTAATGAAATATCTGCACCTCCAGCAACCTTAACTTCAATCTTATCTCCGTTATAAAGTGCTGCTCCATGCTGTCCATCATGCCAGTATGCCTTATCATTTTCTGATATTACCTTAAATACCCCGTCCTCAGATGTGTAACCGTTAAGCTGTGTCTTTTCGCTGAATGCTTTAGCGAAATTCAAAGTATAACTCTGACCTGCTTCTGGCGCATCTGCTGCCTTTGCAATAGTTCTTACTCCTGGTGCGAACTGGAATGTTCCAATCGCTAAAACAACCGTAAGAACGACTGATAAAAGCTTTCTAGCTTTTCTGCTAATCTTCATAAAATACCTCCTGTGATATTGCGGATTAACCGCTAAGATGTTAACAACTATATCTTAATGCGCCAGAAATAACAACTTATATTTTTATATTTTGACTATCAAATACAGATATTTTCAGTATTATAATACATTTTGTTGCATTTTTAATAAATTATGATATATTTTTTAGTAATAATGCACAACGTGTTATATTATATACTTGATGGTGTCCATGGATTGTCCCTGCACAATCCGCTAACACCTCTTAATTATACACAAAGGAATATATAGACATATGAAACAGACAATACCTAACATTTCAAGATTCAGAATTGAACGCAGTATCCACAAACCACATTACGCCATGCATTCTGCACACAGCCACACTTACTATGAACTTTTTTACCTCATAAACGGCAACTGTACTATATCAATAGACGATAAGTTATACACTCTTTCCGCCGGTAACGTTATATTTATTCCTGCCAACTCAATCCATAGGACAAGTTATATAGGTGATACTGCACCCGAACGAATATATATAGAATTCTCTTCGGACTATATCAATACTATTGGCTCTGTGCTTGGAAACAACTGGGCATCCAAAAACCTGTGGGAACATATTCTTTATATTGAGACAGAAAAACGGCCTTATATCAACTCACTGTTCGATAAGATTATCGATGAATACAACATTATCGACCATTATTCGGACTGCTGCATAAGGCAGCTTTTCCAGTATCTGATTATTATGCTCATACGCTCTGACCGTAATAATAAAGATGTTAAAGACTACATAAACAAGTCACACAAAAAGATTGACTCTGATATGATAAGTGCCTCCCGCTATATCGCAGAAAACTTTAAGAATAATATATCACTTAAAGATGTAGCTGAATTTTTAAACCTTAACCCAACTTACTTTTCAAGCAAGTTCAAGGCTTTTCATGGAATTGGCTTTGCAGAATACCTAAGAAATGCAAGAATAAACCATGCAGAATGGTACCTGATTGAAACCGACTTAAGTCTTTCTGATGTGGCTGATGAATGTGGCTTCTGTAACTCTAACTATTTTGGTGATACTTTTAAGCTTGTAAATGGAATTTCACCTTCAGAATTCAGGAAAAAATATAAGCCTAAGAAGTCGGATAAATAAGAATTAGTTATTTATAGCAATTATAATATAACAAACAGCCATGCCGACAGAGCTACTACACTAAACATAATCTATTATGATACCAGTGTCAAAAGGTCTAAACCCACATGAGCTTACTCATAAGTGGTTGAATGACCTTGTGTCCCCACATCCTATTATTTAATTATGTTAAAATGTAAAGCTGTCCTGTACAGCACGGCTGTTATATTATCTACACATCATGGTTCTTAACCCCACGCAGTCTTGCCATGGCTCTTGCCATAGATGCTGTTGAAACATGGTATTCCATAATGCTTTGTTTCTGTGCAAGCTGTTCCTTCGCCCTTTCAAGCGCCGCCTCAGCTCTGAACTTATCTATTTCCTCAGGTCTTTCAGCTGAATACACTATTATATCAACTTTGTTGTGTTCAACTTTAAGAAGTCCTGTAGAAACTATAGCTTCCTGCCATGTAGTTTCACCCGGCACCCTGAACCTTAATTCTCCTGTTTCAACACTGCAGGTCATAGGTTCGTGATTAGCCATAATAGCCATCTCACCATCAAAACCATCAAATATAAGAATTTCACAAGGTCCATCGTAAAACACCTTATCGCAGGCTATTAATTTCAATGAAAATGTATTCAACCCATACCTCCTTGTTTTTACGAAGTAAAAATGCGACTGCCCTTGCAGGAGCAGAGGTATTTACCTCCTTGTTTTGCGAAGCAAAATGCATATGCTTTAGCATATTCTGTCCCTTGCAGGAGCCGAAGGTTTTACCTCCTTGTTTTGCGAAGCAAAATGCGATATTACTTCAATGTCTCTGCCTTTGCCTTAACGTCCTCAATAGTACCTACATTAAAGAATGCCGCTTCCGGATATTCATCCATTTCGCCATCAAGTATAGCCTTAAAGCCCTTAACAGTATCCTCAACTGGAACATACTTACCAGGAGTACCTGTGAAGTTCTCAGCTACATGGAATGGCTGAGATAAAAATCTCTGGATCTTTCTTGCTCTGTATACAGTAAGCTTATCATCCTCTGAAAGCTCCTCCATACCAAGAATTGCGATAATATCTTGTAACTCCTTGTACTTCTGAAGTACCTCCTGGACACGTCTTGCAACATTATAATGTTCCTCACCTACTACGTCAGGCTCAAGGATTCTTGATGTTGATTCAAGTGGATCAACAGCAGGATATATACCCTGTTCAACAATCTTTCTTGAAAGAACTGTTGTCGCATCCAGATGTGAGAATGTTGTTGCAGGAGCTGGGTCAGTAAGGTCATCAGCAGGTACATATACAGCCTGTACTGATGTGATGGAACCCTTTGTTGTTGAAGCGATTCTCTCCTGAAGTTCGCCTAAATCAGTTGCAAGAGTTGGCTGATAACCAACGGCTGATGGCATACGTCCAAGAAGCGCTGAAACTTCTGAACCAGCCTGAACGAAACGGAATATGTTATCAATGAATAACAGCACATCCTGTCTCTTTACATCTCTGAAATACTCAGCCATAGTAAGACCTGTTTCTGCAACTCTCATTCTTGCTCCAGGTGGTTCATTCATCTGACCAAATACCAGCGCTGTCTTTTCAAGAACGCCTGATTCCTTCATTTCTGTCCATAAGTCGTTACCTTCACGGCTACGCTCTCCTACACCTGTAAATATCGAATAACCACCACTCTCGGCAGCTATATTTCTTATAAGTTCCTGAATAAGGACTGTCTTACCAACACCAGCACCACCGAAAAGACCTATCTTACCACCCTTTGCGTATGGTGCAAGTAAGTCAATTACCTTGATACCAGTCTGTAACATTTCTACTACAGGACTCTGTTCTGCAAATGATGGAGGATTTCTGTGAATACTCCAGTGTTCCTCATCATCAAGTTTAGCTCCATCATCAAGGGTATCACCAAGAACGTTAAAAAGTCGTCCAAGAGTCTTTTCGCCGACAGGAACTGATATACCGCTTCCTGTAGCTATAACCTCCATATCCTTACAAAGACCTTCACTCGCAGCAAGCATAATGCAGCGGACCACATTATTACCTGTATGCTGTGAAACCTCCATAACCTTCTTTTTACCATCCTGTATTACATAAAGTGCATCCTTGATAGCTGGAAGATAACTGCCTTCAAACTCGACATCTATTACAGGTCCTGAAACCTGTACTATCTTTCCTTTCATCTCTTCCACGTGAATTACACCTCTTTCTGCCTAGTATAAAGCCCATTTATTATTTTGACCGGGCTTTTTTCTTCATCTTTTTCTTCTTAAGGGCTTTCGCACCGCCTATAACCTCAGTTATCTCCTGAGTTATGGCTGCCTGTCTTACACGGTTATACTCAATAGATAACTCCTTAAGCATAGCCTCTGCATTGTCAGTAGCTGCCTGCATGGCAACCATACGTGCATTTTCCTCTGTCGCAAAACCCTCAACAAGTGCTCCATATACGAATCCCGTAACATAATTGTATACAAGATCATTAAGTACCACCTTTGGAGAAGGATATATTACAAAGTAATCATCATTACCCTCAAAGTCCTCAAGTGTACCATTACTCTTTCCCTGTCTTGCATTCTCTGCTAACTCTTCCTTTATGAATTCATTAGTCTTAAGTGGAAGAAGCTGTTCTACCTGAACCTCTTCTTTCATACCATGTTCCATTCTTGTAAACACGATATATACCTCATCCATCTCTTCCTTCTTATAACGTTCGACTATCTCTTCCGTTATAACTCTGGCTCTGTGTACAGATGGATTATTGGCAGAAAATCTGAAAGACTCCTCAACATTATAACCAAGTGAAGTAAAGTAAGCTCTTCCTGTTTCTCCGATTGCAAATATCTTATACTGCTCTGCCTCATCGCACAGCCTTTTAGCTTCCTTTAAAACATTATGGTTATATGCTCCTGCCATACCTTTATCACCACTTATCACTATAAATGCTTTTCTTTTAACATCTTCATGCCTATCTACATTTCTGTTATCAAAGAAAAGATGCTGCATAGTAGGAAAATGAAATAATATACTTTTTATCTGATCCTGTAATCCATAAAAGTAAGGTTCTGTATCCTCAAGCTTCTGCTTTGCCTTTCTAAGCTTGACTGAGGACATCATATACATGGCTTTGGTGATTTTCATCGTATCCTGAATACTACTTATTCTCGCCTGAATTTCTTTAGTATTCGCCATAGCAATCCCCCTTATCTTTCACTCTTGAATTCGTTAGCTGCTGCAATAATAGCTTCCTTAGTCTCATCTGTAAGATCCTTAGTTGATTCGATAGTATTTACTATCTCTGAATGCTGGCTATGGAAGAATTCAAGCATATCTGCCCTGAATCCCTTGATCTTAGAAAGCTCAATATCACTGAATATATGTGCGTTAGCTGATACAAGTATAATAACCTGCTCTGCCATGCTGAACGGATGGCTCATAGGCTGCTTAAGAAGCTCCATAAGTGCACGTCCATGTTGTAACTGTTTCATAGTACCCTCATCAAGGTCTGATGAGAACTGTGTAAATACTTCCATCTCACGGTACTGCGCAAGGTCAATACGTATACTTCCGGCTGCCTTCTTCATAGCCTTAGTCTGTGCTGCACCACCAACACGGGATACAGAAAGACCTACATTAACGGCTGGTCTCTGACCTGAGAAGAATAACTCACTTTCAAGGAATATCTGACCATCTGTAATAGATATTACATTAGTAGGTATATATGCTGAAAGGTCGCCTGCCTGTGTCTCTATGATTGGAAGTGCTGTTATTGAACCTCCACCTGCTTCTGGTGAAAGACGGCTCGACCTTTCAAGAAGTCTTGAATGAAGATAGAATACATCACCCGGATAAGCCTCACGTCCTGGAGAACGCTCAAGCAGAAGTGATATGGCTCTGTAAGCAACCGCATGCTTAGAAAGGTCATCATAAATGATAAGTACATCCTTTCCATTGTGCATAAAGTATTCTGCCATAGCTGTACCTGCATAAGGGGCTATATACTGTAAAGGTGCAGGGTCTGCTGCCGTAGCTGACACAATAGTTGTATAATCCATAGCACCTGCTGTCTTTAATGTATTAACAAGCTTAGCAATAGTAGATGCTTTCTGTCCTATAGCTACATATATACAGATAACATCCTTACCCTTCTGGTTTATGATAGTATCTGTTGCGATAGCTGTCTTACCAGTCTGCCTGTCACCTATGATAAGCTCTCTTTGTCCACGTCCTATAGGGAACATGGAATCTATAGAAAGAAGACCTGTTTCCATAGGAACTGATACTGACTTACGCTCAGTGATACCTGGTGCCTCGCACTCTACTGGCCTGTAACCATCTGCCTGGATATCTCCCTTATCATCTATAGGCGAACCAAGGGCATCAACTATTCTTCCAAGGAAACCCTCACCTACTGGAACACCAGCCATCTTGCCTGTACGTGCAACCTTGCTTCCCTCTTTAACTGTAACATCACTACCAAAAAGGATAACGCCGACTTCATCACGTCTTACATCCTGTACCATACCCTTTACACCGCTGTCAAAGACAACGATTTCACCGTAAAATGCATGGTCGATACCGTCAACATTGGCAATACCATCACCAACCCAGTTGACAACACCTATTTCCTTATCCTTAACTGCAAGCTCGAAATCCTTGATGTCAGCCTGAAGGATTGAAAGAATTCCCTCCTCGCTTGCTGTAGTCTTACCTGAGCTTACTGCCTTTGCAATACTGCTCTTTAACTGCTCTATACGCGCTTTCTCACTCCAGTCGTATTCCTTAGAACCAACCTTAAGTACGAAACCACTCTTTAAAGATGCATCCTGAACCATCTCTAACCTGATATTCTGATTACGGAATTCCTTTGCTATAAAACTCTTAATTCCTGCAAGCTGTTCATCAGATGGTGCCTCAACATAAGTAAGTACTGCTGTACTTTCTTTCTGTTCAGGAGTCATCTCAAGCTCTTTTAAAGCCTTACATACTTCATCAAATAAACTTATATCATCATTATCACATAAAAGCTGTAAGAAATTTCTCACATTCTTAGAGAATACCTTCTGAATCACAAGATGTTTTTTCTCAAGTGATACTGTTGGGTCACTAAGCTCTTCTTTAACCTGTGGTACAACATCGAAAATATCCTTAACAGAAGATAATTCTTCGTGCGACATACCGGTTTTATGTAATTCTGATGCATAATCAATCGCTGTCTGTATCACTATTTATCACCTGCTTTATTCAAAAATGTGTCATAAAGTGCCGAATTGGCATCTGCACTGTTACCTGCTACAACCTTAGCAGCCGCATCGACAACCATATCTGCAATCTCTTTTTCTGCTTTCTTTAATATCTGTTCCTTCTGCATTACTGCCTCTGCCTCAGCATCATCCTTAATCTGTGCTGCTGTCTTATGTGCATCAGCAACTATTCTCTGATATTCTTCATCAGCAGTTTTTCTTGCCTCAGAAACAACCTTTTTCTTCTCATTCTCTGCATCGCTTAACACAGCCTGATACTTAGTCTTAAGTTCTTCTGCTTCGCTCTGCTTGGCAGCGGCCTCACCAAACTGTCTGTCAGCTTCCTCCTGCCTTTTAGCGATAATCTTCTGAACTGGCTTGTATAAGAATATTCTCATAAGCACGAAGAGAATTAAAAGGTTAATAATTGTAAATAAAACATTCCAAACATCTAACTGGAGCATCTTATTTCCCTGCCTTTCTTCGTAGTCTATTCTTTGTTATCTGTATGCTTATATTCTACCTGATATATTTTATGTACAATTATTTTATGTACATTCATACATCATAATGTAGATACATTTTTATTATGTACCCGGATAATACCGGATATAAACATACGATACCATCATGCCTTATGCTTAATCCCTGCGGATTAACCAAGCATAACGATAATCATAAGGGCGATAACGAAACCGTAAATAGCAGTAGCCTCTGCCAACGCACTACCAAGAATAAGTGTCTTTGTAATCTTTCCTTCTGCCTCTGGCTGTCTTGCAACAGCTTCTGAAGCTCTACCAGTTGCTATACCAATACCAATACCTGCACCAAATGAACCTAATACGGCGATACCTGCGCCAATAGCTATGATTGTTCCACTCATAATCTTATCTCCTTTTTCTTCCTTATAATGTAGTAATACGGCTTTCTGTACATTTATTGATATTGAATTATCAATATATCCCGTATTTCCTGCAAATGTCTTATAAACATTTACACCTGATAACCTGACACCTACATTATATCTATATCTTTATTTTTATAGGCTCTCCGCCTACACCACAAGCCTGCTTATTACATTACAGGCTCTCCTCTTAGCGAGCAGCCTACATGTAAACTTAACTAACTCTGCTTTAACGTGTCTTAATATCTGACCCTGCCAGTCTGATAATAACTATATTGTTATATCAGTATCATAAGTTCAGAACTACTCTGTAATCTCATCAATATATAATGATGTGAGGAATACGAATACGTACGCCTGAAGCAAACCATCAAATATATCAAAGTACAGACTGAACACAACCGGAAGACCAACCGGAAGTATCATCTTAAGAAGCTCCATAATAACGAAGGCTCCTAATACATTACCGAAAAGTCGCATACAAAGCGAAAGCGGCTTTGTTACTACTTCGAGAATGTTGATAGGTGTTACGATTGCAACTGGCTCTACGAATCCGTGTAACCAGCGTTTAACACCTTTGTGGTAGATACCTGCCGCCTCTATAAGAATAATACTCATAAGTGCGAGAGCTACCGTTACTCTTAAGTCCTTAGTTGGGGACTTAAAGCCAAACAGTCCGATGATATTGGAAACACCAATATACAGCATAACTGTTGTGAGATAAGGCACATACGCCTTTCCTTTTTCGCCAACCATTCCCTGAACCATATTCAAAAGACCAGTTACGATGCTTTCTGCAACCGCCTGTCTCTTACTTATGTGGTCCACTTTAAGATTTCGGGTCAGTATAAATGCAATTACTACCAGTACAGCCATAATAATCCAGGTAACTACAACTGCTTCTGAAACTGGTATTCCACCCAAAACAGGAATCGTAAAGACGGTCTCACATTGAAGTTCTTCAATAAGATTCTGTGCTAAATCATTCAAAAAACCATCTCCTTATCCTTTCGTTTTCTCACTGCGGATTGTATACCCATTTATTGGAAATGTAAAGCTAAATAATTTAATTTTTAACAAAGTTTTTAGTAATATTTTAAAATTTTGCACAATTTTATGTATTTATATCTGTACATTTTTACATTTTATTTTTTGACCGCCGAATCCACATATTAATCTTTTTCTTTTGTGAAATGTCCGTAAACGTTTTAAATACCAGATAAATACTGCTTTATATATGTATGTATATAACACCATCACACGTTGGTAATTATGACTGTTTACTACCTTTGCACAAATGACCATTGGTCAATTTTACGATTTTTTCAATGCTATTTTTATATTTATGCAATTATGCTAATACAAAACTTATATTCCGACATAGCAATTTGATATACATCAACAAAAAAATACATAAAAAGTACAATCTTATACAATCTTATACAATAAATTGTACAAAAATAAATATTCTATTAACCAAATCTATAATTCTTATAAATTTAATTTTATTTACAATCCATTTTTTATTAAATTATGTCACTTTATGCTTTACGTAATTGTATTATATAATGCCAGGGGGATTTTTTTTATTCGTACTTTCACGATATGAATTTTTAACTTATGTCTTTGTCATCTTATTGATGCCAGTGTCATAAGCCCTGACTATCAGACAAAAAAGAGGTGAACTCAATATGGGGTATCAGAATAACATCAAAGAATACGAACGCATTTTAAAACTGTACAGTAACGATATTTACCGCATGGCGCTTTTGAAGCTGAAAAATGTCTGTGAAGCTGAAGATGTCTTTCAGGATGTTTTCGTTAAGTTATACACATGCAGCAACAACTTTGAATCAGATATGCACATAAAGTCATGGCTTCTTAAGGTAACTGTCAATGAATGTATTAATGTACTTAAAAGCTCATGGAATTCCAAAGTAATAAAAAGTGTCGATGATAATTCCGGATATGACGATAATTCGTCTATTGCAGCTACAGATAATACGGACACAGCTAATGGCTCCTTTCATGGTAGTGGCACATCCACGCCGCTAAACAGCAGTACATATAAAGAATTTGACATCAATTCCATGTATGTATGGGATACTGTAGCAGCCCTGCCACAGAAATACAAAGATGTAATATATCTGTTTTATCACGAACAGTATTCTACCAATGAGATAGCCGATATACTTGACATATCTACAGACAATGTTAAAACGAGGCTTAAAAGAGCAAGGGAAATATTAAGAAAAGAGGTGAAGGATTATGAATTTTAAAGAAGCATTTGATAATGACTGTAACAAAATAACTGCAAGTGATGAACTTATAAATCGCACGCTTATGGCGGCGATTACGCAGGAGGACAGCTCAGATGGCGGCAATGGCTCTTTATCTGATAATCCTGCTCACAAAGATTTAGATAAACAGGCAATGGATGGCGGCTTACAAAATGATATTAATCAAAGCAGCTCTTCTATTGCAGGCAAACAACCAGACAAGTCAGCATTAGATAGCGGCTTACAGGATAAAAGCGCTCAGCGTAATTCTTCTACGATTGCCAAATCAGCACACAAAGCCGGCTCACGAAGAAACATCTTCAGAATATTTGCGGCTGCCGCTGCTATTATCCTCCTGTGTTTTAGTGTATACAGTGTGCGAAATTTTATAGGCAGTAAAAACAGCAGCTCTGGCACTTCAACCCTTAAAGTCTATGCAGGTGAAAACAACGAGGAGCTTGGCCCAAAGGGATTATCTCTTGCATACAGCAAGGACACTGCTGACCACATGACAGACATTCAGGGCTGGAGCTCACAGGGTTGGGGACCATCCCATTCAAGGGTTTTATTCTTCGACCTGAATATACAGATTACAGATAACAGCTCAGATATTAAGAGAGTTACACTGACATCCTCTGACGAGAACACTAACATTTTAACCCGAGAAGCTGTTCCAGATGAGATCGCTGACAACGACTATAAAATTCCGGATGAATATGGAGAGCAACATTCACTATATAAGTATTCAGAAGAGTGGGGTTATCACACCTACAGACTGTTTAACTCCAATGAAAAGTTCCTTTATCTTGACCACCAGAATGAATATTGTGCTGACTATAAGGATTTTGAACACCTGTATATAGGCTTTAAGCTGGCAAATGTTAATTCACTTTGCACCACATTAACAATAACTGTTGAATATGAGGATGGCACAACAGTTTCCAGAAACTATAATGCAACAGCATATTCATCAGAATTGTATATGTTTATAAAAGAAATTAAATAAATCTGATAATAGTTGTTAAAAAACTTGTTAAAATAATATCTATTGTTTTAATATTAATATTTATATGATAAAATATAACTAAGCTGCAGCTTTAATGATTATGCCCATTTGTCCTGTCACTGACGGCTTTGGTAATCTTATATAATCATTATATTATGCCGCAGCTTAGCTTTTTTATTATACGGCGCAATCAGCGCAGAAAGCAGGTATTATATGGCACTACATGTTATGGATGAAGCTAATCGTTGTCTGCAATGTAAAGTACCACAGTGTCAGAAGGGCTGTCCTATAAGCACTAATATTCCTATGGCTATCAGGCTTCTTAAAGAAAACAAGCTTGATGAAGCTGGTAAGATGTTGTTTGAGAACAATCCTCTTACTACTGTGTGTAGTCTTGTCTGCAATCACGAAAATCAGTGCGAGGGGCACTGTGTATTAGGCCGCAAGGGGGCACCAGTTCATTTTTCTACTATAGAGAATTATATATCAACCACTTATGCTAACAAGATGACAGAAGGTCCTAAGCCTTCTAACGGAAAAAGAGTTGCTATTATCGGTTCTGGTCCGGCTGGAATTACTATCGCCATCATTCTTGCAAGATATGGCTATCAGGTTACTATATTTGAGGGTAAGGATAAGATAGGTGGTGTCTTAAGATATGGTATTCCTGAGTTCAGACTTCCTAAGTCTGTGCTTGATGATATAGAATACCGTCATCTTGAACTTAAAGGTATCAAGGTACGTCCTAATACGACTATCGGAAGTGCCATCACTATTGAAGACCTTTTCCGCGATGGATATAAAGCTATTTTCGTTGGAACAGGTGTATGGAATCCTAATACTCTACATATTAAGGGTGAAACATTTGGAAATGTCCACTTTGGTATCAACTACTTAAACAATCCTGACAGTTATAAGTTAGGTGAGCGTGTTATCGTAATCGGCGCAGGTAATGCAGCTATGGACGTGGCAAGAACTGCTATCAGAAAAGGTGTACGCAATCTTACATGTTTTTCTATCACAAAAGAAGTTGCCGCAAGCCAGTACGAATACAGCTACGCCAAGCTTGAAGGCGTTGAGTTTGAATTTAACAAACGTCCTGTTGAAATCAAGGATAACGGTGTTATTTTCCGTGATATTATTGAAAATGAAGATGGCTCTTTCACTGATGTTGAAGGCACTGACAAGTTATATGAGTCTGACAGTGTTATTATATCTATCAGTCAGGGACCTATGACACGTCTTGTTAATACGACAAAGGGACTTAATGCTAACAAGCGTGGTCTGCTTGAAGCTGATGAAACCGGACACACTTCACGCCCGGGCATATTTGCCTCTGGTGACGTTGTAAACGGCGCAAGAACTGTTGTTGAGGCTGTCGCACACAGCAAGGTTGTGGCAGAGTCAATGCATGCTTATATGCAGTCGCTGGATGAATAAAATGTGTAAATTATAAATATATTAACAAACGGACGCCATAAGGCTAGGGAGAAGAAACCTACAACGTTCTTCTCCCTAGCCTTATTCTCATTTCTTCTGGTTTAAGACATAATTTATCATAAGTAAATTATGAAACTGTCAGACATAATATAAGCGGCTGTCTGTAGTGCGGACAGTGTGAGATGCACTTGAAGTTTAATTGAGATATTTGTTAGACTTTTCCTTAATACCACAGCTATCCACAGACACGGATGTCTGTGGAAGTTTGATATGGGACAAGGATGTCCCGTATCAAACGGTAGCGTACATACCCACTACCTATACGAAAAGTCTTAGAAATATCCGATTAAAGCTTCTGGCATTGAACACTGTCCGCGCTATAGGCAGCCGCTTATATTATGTCGTCCGTATACAAAAATTATATCTCAAACATTCTTACTTCACCTGCGTAACCACTCCATCTGCATCAACATTCGCATTAATGCTGACCTCATTAAGCAGCCCGAATATTCTGCTCTTATCAGACTCTTCTGTGCATATGCGTGTAACACATCCCGACAATGTTCCATCCTGAACTGCTGGAACTACTGACAGCTCAACTTTTCCCTCATTGTCATCATCACCACTTATTCGTATATTTACAAGCATAGTATCAACATTATATTCATCAAACCAGAAGTTTCCAAGACTGTAGAATATAGGCTTATCATCATAATACTCTATTCCCTGAAGGCAATGGCTGTGACCACCTATTATTATATCAGCTCCTGCATCTATGTAATCCCTTGCAGTTGACCTCTGTACATCCTCAAGAACTGTTGTATGTTCCGTTCCCCAGTGAACAACTGCTATTACATAGTCAGCATTTTCCTTTGCTTCCTTAATTGTCTGGATAAAAAGCTCTGTATCATAACATCTAAGAATTCCCGGTGTTGACTCTGTCGCCTGTGGTGTCATCTTGTACTTTTCAGCTCTTGAGGCTGATACTATTGCTATTTTCTTTCCATCAACAGTCTTATAATAAGGTTTCATAGCTTCATCAAGGTCTTTGCCCGCGCCAACATATGGAATACCAACTGCCTCAAGTGCTGCAAATGTATCATTCATGGCATCTTTACCATAATCATACACATGATTATTGGCAAGCTGTACTACATCTACTCCAAGTGAATTAAGCACCTTTGCACGCTCTGGCTTAGCCCTGAACGTCCACATTTTATTAGCAAGCGGCTCACCACGGTCACTATAACAGAACTCATTATTAACAAGTGTTATATCTGCATCTTTCATATATTTTATAAGTTCCGGCGATATGCACTTTGTTATATCACCGTCATTCTTATCAAGTTCTTTTGTGGTAGGCTCTCCCTCTGCAAGATTAATATCTCCTGTAAATGTGAGCGATATATCATAAGGATGTGTATCCCTTGTTGTCTGTTCTGTTACCACCTCATTATTACTGCCATCACCAACTACATCTCTGCTTACCTCTACCTTTTTGCCACAGCCTGTTAAAACAAGTGCTGACACCATTGTAATACCTGCCAGCAGTGACATATTTTTCTTTACATTTCTTTTTATAACACTATTTAGTGTACTGACACAATTATGCTTTATCATATATTAACTCCGTTCTGTTATGTGTAAATTATAACAACCATGCCATGCATATCCTAAAAAGCTGTGATATGAAGCATCATACCACAGCTTTTATGTACATATTCTAATTATTCTGTTCTAATAACGACTTCGCCTTTTCAAAAGAATCCATATGAACAAGAATATCACACTTTGCATTCTTGTCATTGTTAAGGAACTTCAATAATCCTGTATGAAACTTCCATCTTTCAAAATATGAAATGTTATTCTTTCTAAGCACCTTCTCTATCTTCTTACACTCTTCCATCGATACATCCGAACGAATAACTCTCTCCATTGTAGATACTTCACTCATTAACTGACACCTCTTTAACTATATTTACTATGATTATATTGACCTTACAATACGCCATCTTATGTGCTATGTAAGCTTAAGTTCATCTATCTGGGCGTTAATTACGCACAGCCTTCTATTTCTATTTGATTTTATCACATCATTTTCAAAAAATCCACTTAAAATAATTAGGTAAATTGTGTCTATCAGGTCACCCTCTATCATTCTTTCCTGAAATCGCAAAACAGCCGTCTTATGGGTGTGCCATAAAACGACTGTCTTTTACTATATATTAGGTATATTAGGATATAACTTATTTAGTTACGTTCTTTCTTCTCTTGATTTCGTAGAAGCATACACCACCAAGTGCAACAACACTAAGTACGATTAATACAACATAGAGAGCTGTATTATTCTTATCTCCTGTAGCTGTAGCTCCACCACCTGTAACTGGTTCTACAGCTGCTCCATTATCTACATCTGTTTTATTATCTACATTTGTCTTGTCATCTACATTTGTATTCTTAACATCACTGTAAATCACTGCATATGTAGAGAACTTATCTGACTTAAATGTAATCTTATTAGTTGCTGCATCGAACTCTGCATCAATAATAGCTGTTTCATCACCATGGACTCTTACAACCTTATAAGTTCTTGTTATTGTAGAATCTGTATTTATAAGATTATCTGCAAGTTTAACTGTAAATGTTAACTCTTTTGATGTGTTACTAATCTCTCTTCTAGAATCTCCAACAACAGAAAATACATTGATATCAATATATGAACCTACTACAAATCCCTTATTACTGATAGTTTCATTACCAGTTATTGCATCTGCTACAGCCTTTTCATCCTTAGCATCTACCTTACCTGTAATATCAGAAACACCAACTTCTATACTTGCTTTTGCACCATTAGCTATCGCTGCAATTTCATCATCTGTAAGATCTACTACTGATTCTGAATTATCAATATCAACGCTTACATCGTCCTTCATATCTCCTGAAGGTGCAACATTCTGCTCAAGTTTAGCTATTACAGTAACATCTGTAACTTCATCACAACGTACACAATGACGTGACTTAGAACCTTCTTCTGTTACTGTAGGTGCCTTATCTACTGTAAAGTATTCACTGAATTCATGTCCTAATGCTTCTATTTCTCTTGTTTCTTCTGCACCACATATTGAACATAATCTGTGTTCAACACCCTTTTCTGTACAAGTAGCTTCCTTTACAACTGACCATTCACCATAACTATGTTCTGTATCTACTGAATCAGCTACCTTAACATCTGTTGAAGCTGTAAGCTTACCATTAGAGAAGTCTGCACCTACACCTTCTGCTGCCTTATCTGATAACTTAAAGATATCACCTAAGTTAATAGTACCATCTGCATTTCTTTCAATATTAGCTACTGCATTTCTGCCATTTAATATTGATGAATAATCAAGACTTACAAACCAGTCTGCAGAAACTGTAACTGCTGTCTCACCTTCTGCTACTGTATTAGAAGAAGTCTTAGTTGCTGCATCCCAATAGAAGTTAGTTGCCTTGTAAATCTTTGTCTTATCCTGATTTCCTACTGGCTTAATATTTTCAGCAACATCTTCGCCAGATGTTCTGAATGATACTACTCCTGTAGCTTCGAAGTCTGTATTCTTAGCTGAGTTTGTGTAGAATGCTACGTTAGCACCCTCATTATTAATAGTTGTACAATTCTTAACCTTGATATCTGGACAAGAGTTAGAATCAATACCCTTAGCCTTGTTACCAAATGCTATTGAATTCTCAAGTACGTGTGAACCAGGCATGCTGTCTCCACCCATCTTGAATCCGTTACCATTACCTGCGTTAGTTCCATCCTCAAGATATCCGTTAGCATATGCTACTGAATTCTTAATAGTTACTGAGCCGATAGAACCTGTCTGAACCTTTGCGAAAAGATCCCATCCATCATCTGCATTGTGATGAGCGATACAGCCATCGAATACGTTACCGTCACCAACTGTAAGCTTAGCTGCGAATCCGTCTGCATCTTCATAACCCTTATCTGCATTACCATATGATGTACAGTTAAGGATTAAGTTATATGATGGCCATTCAGCATATGTATCTGTTACATTTAATCTGCTGATCTGAAGTCCTGTGTTACCATTGTGATATGTTTCAATCTGATCTAATGTGTTGTGGCTTCCTGAAACCTGAAGTCCCTTCTGTCCATCTGCTGAACCTGTTACATCAAAGCCCTTGAAGTACCAGTAATCACCACCGATAGTCATACCTGTACAGAGTCCCTGGAAGTCAATAACTGGACGAGTCTTGGCATCTGGATCTGCTACCATATATATCATCTGATCTGCTGTACCATTAATACCTCTTTCAATCTTTAATGGTGAGCTGAGCTTATATGTACCTTCCTTAAGTATAATCTGCTGTGAAGGCATCACATACTTAATAGCTTCATATATACTCATTGGCTCATCCTTAGAACCACATCCGTTTGCATCTGGAGCAACCCAGAGTGACTGTCCTGCCTCACCATATGTCTTATAAGTTACCTTATGGTCAATAACTACAGTTTCATAAGATTCCATAGCTGAGAATTCACCATTTGGCTTATAATCCTTTGATGGTGTGAAGTATATCTTATAGTTGTTATCACCCTTTGTAAGCTTAACATCTGCTGGCTTAACAAGTGTATCAGCCTTAACTTCTACATCCTTTGCAACTGCATTGCCATCAGCATCATTGATTGTTAATAAACCATCACAGTTAGCAGAGAATAAGAATGTATAATCTTCTAAACCTGTTGCCTTTGCAGACTGTACATATGTATTAACAGCTACCTTTTGAACTGGTCTTTCTTCTGCTGCTGCATCATCCTTAGGGTCAATAGTTTTAAATGTTATATCTGAGAATGTTGCTGTTGCATTTCTTGATGCAAAGAAACCTGCATATACATAATCAGAATCGATTCTTTCAAGCGCCTCAGTATCATAATACTTCTTTGTTGTTGAATATGAACCATCTGCTGATTCATAAGTTACAAAGTAACCTGTATTATTCTTCTGGATTGTAAGGTACATCTCTGTAATATTTCCAGCATCTGCTGGTGTATTAGTAGAATTACCTATTATGTTCTTAGCCTCTGGATATCTCTGCTCAAGTGGATAAGATGTTGACTTAAAGTTCGCCTGAACAGTTGCTGTATCATTAGCTTCAATAGCAGCAATGTTATCCTTTGTCACACCTGTCTTTTCCTGTGAGAGAAGACCAATCTTCTGAGATATCTTTGTTGCTGAACTGTCTGTTGTTACTTCCTTTGTTTCTTCGTTCCAGTAATATTCTGCCTTAGAAGCTACTGCCATGTATGAGTTGTTCCATCCAGAACCACCTAACTTATCTGTAGCCATAAGACCAAAACCTTCCTGTCCATTAGATAATGTCCAAGAATCAACTGTTACCTTAGCTCTTAATGTAAAGTTCTGTGATGCAGGAACTGCTGTATAATAGAATGACACTCCATCGAATGAAGCTGGAACTAACTTACCACTTGCACTCTTGATAGTTACCTTTCCATCATTAGCTGAACCTGTGAAGCTGTCCTTAGATGCGTTGGCACCATTACCATAAGTAATCTGTCCCCACTTCTGCTGTGCTTCCTTTGTGGCTGTCACTTCTGCTTCACTAGATACTGTTGTTTCTTCTCCCCTATTAGTAATAACTCTTACTGTATACTTAGTACCAACTGTAAGTCCTGAAACTGTTGCTTCTGTATTATTGCCAGCATCAGCTCTTGTCCAGTTCTTACCATCTGCTGTATACTCAACTGTATATGAATCAGCTTCATCTACAGCTGACCACTCTATTGCAATTACACCATTACCCTTACTATATACAGAACCTATTGTAGTTGTTCCTAATGGAAGTACATAATCAAAACTCTTAACCTCTGCACATGCCTTGTCTTCTTCCCCATCACGAACTGCATTTACAACAAATGTATATTTGCCTGATTTACTTGGTGTAAATGTAACCTTTCCATTTTCACCTTCCATTGCATAATTCTTAGAATCTACTGTTTTTCCAGCTTCGTCTGTCATAGTAACTACTACCTTATCAGCACCATCGTTACCTATAACCATATCAAATGGAACATCTATGTCTGCTTTGCTCTGTGTAATAGTTCCTATTACTGGTGCAGCAACATCTGCCCAATCTTTTCTGACAACTGGTGTATCACTGCCGCCTACTGTATCTACAACCTTTACTCTAAAGAAGTAATTGTTATTAATATCTCCACCAAGATAATATGTTCCTGCTTCTGTGAGTTCAAGTTCTGAGTAAACAGCTGCATTCTTTGCTGCCTTTGCATCTGTCTTTGCAACTTCCTGACCTGATGTATTGTAGATAACAACTTCTCGGTTATCCTCTCCACCTTCAACCCACCAGATCTTTACTTTTGCTGTTCCTTCGGTTTTAAATGCTATCATATTTTTCATATTTTCTAAATCAGCTTTTCCACCAAAGTTTACTCTCTGTTCTGACTTATATCCGTCTTCCCATGTCTTTGAACTTGAATCGATTTTTGTTTTTGCACTCATATAAAGTGTAAAATAATTATCTGTTCCTGCTGTAACAGTTTCACCATCTTTAAACTTACCTGCTGCAGCTGCTTCCAGACTTGTTGCTTCTAAATCATATTCATTGACAACTGGCTCTACATTTGCAGCAGCCTCTTCAACATCAACTCTGAAAAAATAATTGTTATTAATATCTCCACCAAGATAGTATGTTCCTGCCTCAGCAATATCAAGTTCTGAGCATACAGTCGCATTCTTAGCTGCCTTTGCCTGTGTCTTTGCAACTTCAGCTCCAGATGCATTATAGATTACAACTTCTCGGTTATCATCTCCACCTTCAGCCCACCATACTTTAACTTTAGCGGCACCATCTGTCTTAAAAGATATAAGATTCTTCATATTTCCTAAATCAGCTTTTCCGCCAAAATTAACTCGCTGTTCTGACTTATATCCATCATCCCATGTCTTTGAACTTGAATCAATCTTAGTTTTTGCACTCATATAAAGTGTAAAATAATCATCTGTTCCTGCCTTGACAGTTTCGCTATCTTTAAACTTGCCTGCCGAAGCTGCTTCCAGACTTGATGCTTCAAAAGAATATTTCTTTCCAGCACTAGCCTTTGCTGTTATTGCTGTGAATCCTGTAGGAATCAATCCAACTACCATCAAAGCAGCCATAACTAACGCCATTATTCTGCGTTTTGTCTGTCTCTTCATAACTTACCTCCTAATATATTACGGTATACCCGTTGTATCCGGCGAAGTCACCTCAACCGAACTTTATGTTTAGTATCTCATTTTTGTCCACAAAAATCAATGATTATTTGGGTATTTCCCACATTTTCGGCGGTATCGCTAGTTTTATTTTGGATAATTTGTACAAAACTGATGAAAATAATATAAAAAAGCTCTTAAATTTTTGTTGTATACCGGTACACCACAATTTAAGAGCCTGTTATTAATATTAAAATGTTACGGACAAAAGCCTCATCGCATAAACACGAATAATTTTGTCCTTTTGCCCATCATATTTTTAGCCGTTAAGCATCTTATGATACCTTTCCCTGTCCTCATCGCCTATATCAAGTGTATCCATAGCTTCCTCCTCTGACTGGTTCAGCTTTCTCATAAGTGCCTTTATACTCTCTAACATCGCCTGGTCTTTGCCCTCAAGCCTGCCTTCAAGTCGGCCGCCTTCCCTGAATTCTTTCATTGCACTCCACATTTCCACTTTAACCACCTTGCCTTTCCTTACATCATCCGATGTTATTATAAGATTTTTTGTTCCTGTAATCCTGCCTATCATATCAATAAAGTCAACAGGTAATGATTTATTGGCATATTTTTGTGCCAAATACTCAAAATCTTTATTGTAGATGCTGTGTATAATATCAAACAATGCCTTTACATCATCATTATTAAAGTTATATGTCTTTTGGTCAGCTGCCTGTATGAGATTTATGTTGTAATCGTTAAACATTTCCTTAATCTCTGCCGGCATATCCACCATCATATCACTAAGGCTTGTTGGTCCGTTCCATTTTTTCTCTCCATAATAAAATACTATCGTTATTATAGGATGAAATCTGTCAGAATACTTAAGCCCCGACAGGAATTCTTCTTTGTCACTTCCTTTATAGCCAGATTCCATATTCTTCTGCCTTATCTGATTATACTCTTTAATATATCCAAGTGCATCATATACCATTGTTCTTAATGGCATTGCAAGATGTACTTTTTCCTGCATCTCCAGCCCTAATATATTAAATTCTATGCCATTGTAATATTTTTTGACAACATCTCTTGCTCTTTTTAAAGTTTCTTTATAATCTTTAACTTTAATTGTTCCTGATACATCTGTATCCATTTCCTGCAATTCATCTGCCTTTATAACACACTTTCCTTTAAACAAAACTGCATTAAAAAGGTCTGCAAATCTGTCATTATCCCTCCAGAACTCTTTTACAATAACATCATCATAAGTCCTGCTGTTCTTATTATAAGCCATTTTGCGCCTTTCTGCATAATACATACATACTTATTATCAATATTGTTCCTTATTTAATTATTTTATTGTTTTGGGAAATATCTTTGATGCTGAATTCAGCTTAGAATTTAGAATACAGGCATTAAACACAACTGCCATCTCTTATATTACACAAATGTATATATACTGTCATACAATCAAAGAACGCTTTACTTCTCTGACTGTATGACATTCTTTCTATTATATATCTGCAAATGCTTTATAAGTACCTTTTGCAATTCGTACTGCCTTTGTATTAATTCTATTAGTATACTATACTCATAGAATATCATATATATTTTAATATCGCAACCACTTATTTATAAAATACATTTATTTTTATAACAATCTACGCCAATGACCCTCTCTCAAGCCATTTTCCACTTATAAATCTTATAACAAAGCACGCTGACCTCGCAGCCCAGTCCACAAACATTCCTATCCACACACCAAGCACGCCAAGTCCAAGTACAACTCCAAATATATAACTGCTTCCGACACGGAAAAGCCACATTGATACAATGCTGACCGTCATAGTATACTTCACATCGCCCGAAGCCCTTAAAGGATTGGATAATGTAAATGAAAGTGGCCATATAAAAAGTGAAACCACATTAAAACATCTTAATATAGTAACGGTAATCTGTGTTGCCTCTGCTGACAGATGAAACCAAGATGCTATAAAGCCTGCCATAAAAAACAGTGGGATATTGCACGCCCAGTCACCAATATAAGACCACCACAGCACCTTTTTTGTATACATTTTTGCCTGTTCCTTCTCACCTGCACCTATGCACTGTCCTACAACCGTTATAAGGGCAAGTCCCATAGAAGCTGCAGGAATATTGGCAAAATCAATAACTGTATAACCTACTGAATTGGCTGCTGTTGATGCGGTTCCAAATGTAGCGACCATACTTACAACCATAAGCTTGCCTATCTGGAACATACCATTTTCAATGCCGGACGGAATACCTATTGTAAGAATCTTCTTTATATAGTTCCAGTCGGGAACAAAGTACTTTATATGGTCTATTCTCACTGGGTTCGTCTTACCACACACAAGCACTGACATAACGATACCTGCTGCCACACGGCTGAGCGCAGTAGAAAGCGCAACACCAGCTACACTCCACTTAAATACGAATACAAACAACGCATTTCCAGCTACATTAATCACATTCATAAGTATGCTTATATTCATGCTTACCTTACTGTTGCCTACACTTCTGAATATCGCCGCACCCGCATTATACATTCCTAAGAATGGATACGAAAGCGCTGTTATCATAAAGTACAGCACTGCACAATCCATAACAGACTCTTCAACTGTTCCGAATATCAACTTAAGCAGTGGTCTTGTAAATGAAACTGAAAATGCAGTCATTATAACTGAAAATATTAACAAAACGGTCTCAAGCTGTGCTCCTGACTTTCTTGATTCATCATCCCTGCCTTTACCTATATACTGGCTGCAAACAACAGCGCCACCTGTCGCAAGCGCTGCCATAACCTGTATGATAAGCCTGTTGATATTATCAACAAGTGCAACTCCTGCAACTGCCGCTTCTCCTGACTGGGATACCATAAGTGTATCCACAAGTCCTACAAGAACAGCAAGCAGCTGTTCAAACATAAGCGGAATTATAAGCTTCCTTAAATCTTTACCACTAAATAACATATGTAACTCCATTATCCTGTAATTATTTTTTATTTTTATTAATCTTAATCCTTTTAACAGAACTCTTTTATCTTTTTTGTCTTTTTGTCTTTTTTATCTTTTTATCCATCTATATAGAGTGAGATAGATATCGATATAGATATAAATATAAATGATACCATAATCAAAATGTCTACCCCCACATGAACTCGTTCATATAGGATAGAGTATTTTTTAATCGGATATCTGTAATTATATCGGATAAAATATTTTTAATCTGGTATCTGTAGTTAACACAAAAATTCGGTCAGAACGTACTTTTAACATTCTGACCGAATATAATAATTACATTATCAGCTGTAATAAACATCTATAAACCAGTTAGCTAAGCTTCTAACCAGCCTGTTAACAATCAGCGATATTAGTCTACTGTGTAAATCCATCCCTTAGGAGCTTCGATTCTGCCCATCTGGATACCTGTGAGTGTTTCATATAACTTCTTAGTTACAGGTCCCATTTCATCCATACCGCTTGGTAAGCAGATTTCCTTGCCGTGGTCAACAATCTTTCCTACTGGAGAGATAACTGCTGCTGTACCGCAAAGACCACATTCAGCAAAGTCCTTAACTTCATCAAAGAGAACTTCTCTTTCTTCTACTTCAAGTCCAAGGTATTCCTTAGCAACATGTACTAATGAACGTCTTGTGATAGAAGGTAATATACTGTCTGACTTAGGTGTTACAACCTTTCCGTCCTTTGTAACAAAGAGGAAGTTAGCTCCACCTGTTTCTTCAACCTTAGTTCTTGTAGCTGGGTCAAGATACATATTTTCAGCGTATCCTTCTGCGTGAGCTGTAACAATAGCGTGAAGGCTCATTGCATAGTTAAGACCAGCCTTGATATGACCTGTTCCGTGTGGTGCTGCTCTATCGAAGTCTGAAACCTTGATTGTAAGTGGCTTAGCGCCGCCTTTAAAGTATGGTCCAACAGGTGTTGTAAATACTCTGAACTGATATTCATCAGCAGGCTTAACACCGATAACTGGATTGCTTCCGAACATATATGGACGAATATAAAGTGATGCACCTGAACCATAAGGTGGTACCCAGTCTTCGTTAGCTCTTACTGTTTCAGCAATAGCTTCTACAAACTTATCTTCTGGGAATACAGGCATCTCAAGTCTTCTACATGAATCTGCCATTCTGCTTGCGTTCATATCTGGTCTGAATATAACTGTGTGACCATTCTCTGTTGTGTAAGCCTTCATACCTTCAAAACATGACTGTGAATACTGTAATACGCCAGCACATTCACTGATAACTACTTTATCATCATCTGTGATAACACCGTTATCCCAGGCTCCATCCTTATAATTAGCTACGAATCTCTTATCAGTCTTTACATAGCCAAATCCTAAATTAGACCAATCAATATCTTTCTTTGCCATAATCCTACTTCCTTTCGTGTTCGACAGTTTACTCACCTACTGTCAGGAGCTTTCTATAATAACTGCTGCAGATAATCATATCCTGCATAATTAATATACAGTACAGTCATCATATACACCAGACCTCTAACCCCTTGGCATAACACATTCTTTTGTGTTCACTATAATGAATCCCATCGATTAATTGAATTACGGATATTTTATACCCACATTTTCTATAAGTCAATAAATTTTGTCTATCTAATCTTTATATGTATGTATTTTTATGTATTTATGCGGGTCGAAGGCTTTTTAACTGCTTTTGGACAATACAGATAATGTATTCTGCCAACCGCCTCATAATAATGTTTTATATTAATTATCAATATATCCACTATGTCTGCCGTGCCGGTTCAGGGATGTGAAACATCCCTGAACACGCGGGCGTTCGCCCTATCAGCAAAAAATCAGCGGAAAAGCCTCGTGCAAGCACAGTCTTTTCTGCTATTTTTTTGCTGGCACGGCTCATTGCCTTCGCGATCATTCATAGCTTGTAATCTGGGTGTAGAAGTTGTCGTAGTCGGTTCTTCCTTCGGCTGTAAATGCGATGGCTGTTCTTGGGTGCTGGTTGGCATTACCAGTTATCATGTACTGGACATCGCAGCCCCATACAACTCCGGCTTTCTTAAGTGGAATCATATGATTTTCAACAAACTTAAGCACTGGTGATATTCTGTACTTAGGGTTTCTTAAGAAGCCCATAAGAAGCTCTGAATAACAGTTACCGGCTCCTCTTCCCATACCGCTCATAGTAACGTCAAGATAACTTACACCGATAGTACATGCCTCTATTGTGTTGGCAAATGCAAGCTGCTGGTTGTTATGTGCGTGGATACCTACGCTCTTTCCATACTTTTCAGCTACCTTAAGGTACTTATCTGCAAGTCTTCTTATCTGCTCTGGGTAAAGTGAACCATAGCTGTCAACAAGGTATATTACACTTGCCTTGCTCTGTGCTGCAAGAAGCTCTAATGCAAGGTCTAACTCATTCTCACTTGCTGTAGATATAGCCATAATATTGATAGTTACCTCATAGCCCATATCTGCACAGTAATTAATCATCTCAATAGCTGCCGGAATAGTATTAATATATGTAGCAACTCTTACCATATCAATAACACTTTCTGACTTAGGGATAATATCCTTCTTAAAGTCAGTTCTTCCAACGTCTGCCATAACAGAAATCTTTAAGTCAGTATCGTTATCACCAACTATCTCCCTGATATCCTTTTCATCGCAGAACTTCCACTTGCCATAATCATTTACATTAAAGACTTCCTTAGATGCCTTATAGCCAAATTCCATATAGTCAACACCTGCTGACACATTTGCCTTATAAAGGTCGCGCACAAAGTCCTCACTAAATTCAAAATTATTGACAAGACCTCCATCTCTTAATGTACAGTCTACGACCTTGATATCCGGTCTGAATGATACTAACTCGCCTTTCTGTTCCATAATTTGATTACCTCATCTTCCCTGTGTTTTGCAAACGTGCTTTAAAGCGTTACGCTTTAAAGCGTTAAACTGTTATTAATTATAACACTAATAAAACATTTGTAAAGACCTTTTCATTAATTATTTTTGTTATCTATCTTTGTTCATTATTCCTACCTTAATAAAATGCGCTATTCCATCCATACAGCAGCCTGTATAAAAAGCAGACATATCTCCCTAAAACTTATAATTTGCTGTCATTACAAAACAAGATTAGCCATATTAAGTATATTTATCTGTATACAAATCTTCACTCTTACATGCCCAGTGCGTCCTCCATAATATCCATCATATCAAGCATCCCGTCAAGATACTCCCTTGCGCTTGAGAACTTCCTCTTAGTAACTGTCCATACGAATTCCGGCGTGCTCTTAAGCTTGAATTCAAGTGCTCCTCCAAATGTATCAACAAGTTGTGGTATATTATCTGAATTAATATCTGCCTTGGGGTATATCGTCATAACTGTTCTCCAGTTGGACACGCCGCCTGAAGGATTATGCTTTGTTGCACCTTTAATATCCATAATGCCTATCTTATGCGCTTTTGTTTTGATGAGCGCTATCATAAGAAGATTAGCGGCACTTGATGGTATGCTTCCATATCTGTCGGCAAGCTCATCACGCATATCTGACAGCTCCTCCCTCGTTTCAAGCGCTGCAATTCTTTTATATATGTCAAGCTTCTGGTATTCGCTTTTTATATAAGTTGCAGGAATATACGCATCCACTTCCATATCGACAGTAGTTTCAAAGTCATATTCATTTTTAATGCCCTTAAGGTCATTAACCGCCTGATTAAGCATTTTGCAGTATAAGTCATAACCGACCGCTGCCATATGTCCGTGCTGGCTCTTTCCAAGCACATTACCTGCTCCACGTATTTCAAGGTCTTTCATAGCTATCTTAAAGCCTGAGCCAAGGTCTGAGAATTCCTTTATGGCGCTCAGCCTCTTTTCAGCCACCTCAGATATCATCTTATCCCTCTTATACATAAGGAATGCATACGATGTCCTTGTGCTTCTTCCAACTCTTCCCCTTAACTGGTAAAGTTGTGACAATCCGAACTGGTCAGCATTTTCTATAATCATTGTGTTACAGTTAGGAATATCCATACCCGTTTCTATAATAGTAGTTGACACAAGCACATCTATCTCACCGTTGACGAATTCATACATAATCCTTTCAAGCTGCCTTTTGTCCATCTGTCCGTGAGCATAGGAAACAACTGCATCCGGAACAAGGTTCTGTATATATTCTGCACGCTCCTCTATATTACGTACTTTATTGTATACATAATACACCTGTCCATTTCTTGCAAGTTCTCTTGTTATTGCCTCTCGAATCATCTCGTCATTGTGCTCTGTAACAAATGTCTGTATAGGGTGCCTGTCAACCGGAGGCTCTTCAAGCACACTCATATCTCTTATTCCTACAAGGCTCATATGAAGTGTTCGCGGAATAGGTGTTGCACTGAGTGTAAGAACATCTATGTTATTCTTTAGTTCCTTTATCTTTTCCTTATGCGTAACGCCAAAACGCTGCTCCTCATCTATTATAAGAAGTCCTAAGTCCTTGAACTTGACATCTTTGGAGAGTATTCTGTGCGTTCCGATAACAACATCAATCATCCCCGACTTAAGCTCTTCTATCGTCTTTTTGTTCTGCGCCGATGTCCTGAAGCTTGAAAGCTGCCCCACATTTACAGGGAATCCCTTCATTCTCTCCTCAAATGTAGAGTAATGCTGGCTTGCAAGTACTGTTGTCGGCACAAGATATGCCACCTGCTTTCCGTCCTGTATCGCCTTAAATGCCGCTCTTATTGCAACTTCTGTCTTTCCGTAGCCTACATCACCACAGATAAGACGGTCCATCACACGTCCGCTTTCCATATCATTTTTAGTGTCCTGTATAGCATTAAGCTGGTCGTCAGTTTCCTCATAAGGAAACATTTCCTCAAACTCCTGCTGCCATACCGTATCCTTTGAGAACTTGTAACCCTCTGCCTTCTGCCTTATCGCATACAGCCTTACAAGCTCCTTTGCAACAACCTCAACCGCTCCGTGAACCTTTGCCTTTGTCTTACTCCACTCCTTACCGCCAAGATTATTAAGTTTCGGCTTCTTCTCAACATCCTGGTCAGCATACTTCTGAAGCCTGTCAAGCTGCGTTGCAAGCACATACAGATTGCCGTTGTCAGCATAAGTTATCTTAATATAGTCCTTCTCAACTCCGTCTACTTTTATTTTCTCAATTCCCTTGTATACGCCAAGTCCATGATTTTCATGAACCACATAATCGCCTATATTAAGCTCATTAAAGCTTGCTATATTTTTGCCGTCATGCTTTTTCTTCTTGAGCTTTTTGATACGTTTTGACGTAAATATATCATTTTCAGCAATAACCACGAAAGAAAGCACCGGATATTCAAAGCCCTTATGAAGACTTCCATAAGTAACTATAATAAGTCCTTTTTCGTAATCCTTACTAAAGTCCTCACTATAAAATGCAGGTATATCCAGCTTTCCAAGGTCATCGACTATTCGCTGTGCCCTTGTTCTTGAGCTGCACACAAGCACTGTTGTATAACCGCTCTTCTTATATTTTATAAGGTCTTTGGTGAGATACTCAAAGCTGTTGTTATAGGAACTTATGCTTCGCGCCTCAACGTGCATCTTATAATCAATATCAAAGCCCTCCGGCTTATAATCAAGCGTTGTAAGTATAAGCTTCTTATTATGCTTCATATCTGATATTATCTCGTTAAGCGTTTTTATCTTATTCGTCTGGCTCGGAAGCACATAACCTGCCGCAAGCCTGTTTTTCATACTCTCGCCATATTCATAAAGAGTAAGCTCATTACATTCCTTAAGCCTGTTCGGTTCATCCAGCACAATAAGAGTATCTTCCACTGGAAAATACTCTATCAGCCCTGCTGTATCTTTTATTATTGTATCCAAAAACTTTGAATAATTGCCTGTTCTTTCAACGTCACCAACAAGCTTGTTTATGTTGTTGCCCGCCTCTATCTGTTCCTGTGTCCGCTTGCGTTTGCCATAGTCAAAGCACTCAAGCTGCTCATCTCTTTCTTTCCTTATCTTATCAAGTCCCGCCTGCTTCTCCTCTTCTGTGAAAAGAAATTCTGTTGCTGGAAATATGTGATAAGATTTCAGCTTTTCTATCGACCTCTGGCTCTCTGCATCAAACATTCTTATGGAGTCAACCTCGGTGTCCCACAGCTCTATTCTTACCGGCGCTTCATCTGTATATGAAAATATATCTATAATTCCGCCTCTTATTGAGAACTGGCCTTTATCCTCAACCATTCCCGTTCTTGTAAAGCCCATCTGAACCATCTTTTTCGCAAGCTTTTCTGTATCTATCTCACTTGTGCTGTCTATGGTTATCACCGACTCCATATACCTTTTAAGCGGTACAAGCCTGTCTGACACACCATCTATAGTTGTAACCAGTGTAAGCAGACCGCCATCCTGACCGTCTTTACTATCCACTGCCTTTATATGCTCTATCAGTCTGCTTATGCACTTAAGCCTCTGCCCCGTTATCTGGTTTCCCGTAACATCTGCACTGTAAAATATCGCATCCTTTGCCGGATAATACAGCGCTTCTCCATTAAAAAATGCTGCATCATCGCACATATTTCTTGCCTTGGCTTCATCACTTGTTATCACAAGCATAAACTTATAGTTCTGTGCGACAGCACTTGATATGTGCACCTTCTGCGTATCTATACAGCCGCTTATGACCGCCGTTCTTCCACCGTCTGCGGATAACTCCTTATTAAGTTGTTCTATCGCCGCCGTATCATTTACAGGCTTAAAAAATGTATTCACCTCAGTCCTCCTTATTTCCAGTTCTTTCATCAATATGACATAAAACTGTATCTTGAACTTATAATGTATGCTAGTTATTCTGTGCTCTTTATCAGCCGTTAAACTTATTCATGGCACTTTCTATGCCCTCACTTATTATGCACTCAACTGCTTCGCACGCTCTTGTATTACCATCCCTTAACTGTGGATACAGTTCTGCTGGAAACTTTCCAAGCACCCAGTCAGCAAGGTCCCAGCCCTTTGGCTTATCACCCACGCCAAACTTTACTCTCTTAAACTTATCACTTCCAAGGTGCGCTATAATACTTTTTATTCCGTTATGTCCTCCGGCACTTCCCTTTGGACGGAGTCTTAATCTGCCCGGTTCTAAACTTATATCATCAAATATTACAATAAGGTCATCTATATCCGCCTTATAATAATCCATAACCTCTCTTATACATTCACCTGAATTATTCATATATGTCATAGGCTTTACAAGAAGTACCTTTTCCCCTTCAACAACGCCCTTTCCTATGAGTCCCTTGTGCCTGGCTGTATCTACACTTATATTATACTTGTCTGCAAGCTCATCTATGCACGAAAAACCTGCGTTGTGTCTTGTCCCTGCATACTGTGTTCCCGGATTACCTAATCCTGCTATTATATACATATCTATCCTTGTGCAACCCGACCTTTCTGTCTGTCATAATTGTGGGTTACCTTTCCTTTCCTATTATTTATAATCCTCATCTAATATAAACTATCTCAACAAAAAAAGGAAGTGATTATAAAATAACCACCTCCCGAAACTTCTAATTGTTACTGTCCAGCGCCAATCTTAAAAATGCTTTGCATTTCCCTGATGTGGCTTATCTTAGCTTACAGCTTCCTTATTTTCTTCTGCTCTACCATCTTTTTTTGCCTCAGCTTTCTTGTTGGCTTCTTCTATTGCTTTCTTGGCTGCCTCTGCTGCCTCCTTGTCAACAAGCTGTCCTTCGTATATCTCATATACTTCGTCAGATAAGTAGTTAAGCTCCTCTGTATCATGACAAGCTATTATTATAAGCGAACCATTAGCCTTAAGCTCATCAAGAATACCCTTAATAAGTCCTGCACCAGCTTCATCAAGTGCATTAATAGGCTCATCAAGAATAACTATATCCGGCTTCTCCATAATGGCTGCTGCTATTCCGAGTCGCTGCTTCATACCAAGTGAATACTTCTTAAATGTTCTTGGGTCATCAGGCTTAAGACCAACCTTTCTTATAGCCTCCCTTATCTCTTCATCACTTATCTTGTTCTGGATAGAAGCAAGTATCTTAAGGTTCTTAAAACCTGTATAGTTGGCTATGAATGACGGATTCTCTATAAGAAGTCCGATACTTGGTGGAAATGAAATCTGCTTTCCAAGCTCCTTGTCATTGATAAATACCTTTCCCGATGTAGGAAGAATAAGTCCGCTGATTGCTCTCATAAGCATAGTCTTACCAGAACCATTCTTTCCCTTAAGTCCTATAACCTTTCCACTCTCAAGTGTAAGGTTGATGTCATCAAGAACTGTTACTTTCTTGAAATTCTTTGTGTAGTGCTCTAATCTTACTACTGTACCCATATATGTACCTCCTCCTGACTCTCTGATTGTTTTAAACCATATATAATCCAAAACCATTAAAATTATATATGCCCCTTTAAACAATCTTTGTGATGGCAAAATATGCTTTCGTCACCAACATTATATATTTATATTAATATGTGGGGCATAAGCTCAAAAATCATATTATGCATGTACGAATAACTTTTGACCTTTTACTCCTTACATTATATTAACACTTTATACTACAAATGTATATATAATTTGTAATATTACTCTAAAAATTATATCAGTTTTTATTTTTTATGAAAATTCTATGATAATTATGCTATATAACAATATATTCAGCATACATTAGTATGCAGTACATTTTATACAAATTTTCATACAATATTTTATGTGATATTTAGCACAACGTTTTACATCCGCATATTAAATAATAAAAAAAAGTGCTATATATACCTGCCTTCTATCTTTCGATAAGAACACACATATTATATCGCACTTCTTTTTCTTTTGCGCTCATTATATGATAAATTATCTGTCACGCTGTGTTTAGTTTACAGTTTAGAATCCATCAACTCCGTACTATCCTGCTAATCCTGATGTATACCCTATACGTTTTCTGATAATTCTTCTGCATCGTCAGCATCATAATATGCTTTCAAAACTGCACTTTGAAGATTCTCCCTTGCACTCTGATTGATTGGATGTGCAATATCCTTAAAGCCACCTTCAATCATATGCTTACTAGGCATAGCTACAAACAAGCCCTTATCTCCTTCTATAATTCTGATATCGTGTACCACGAACTCATCATCAAAAGTAATCGACACGTAAGCCCTAAGCTTTCCTGTACTGGCAATCTTCCTGACTCTAACATCTGTAATATTCATTTGTTACCCCTATCCGTCTGTTAATGACTCTTCTACTCTTTAATAATATGATGGACTGTCTTCAATAACGATCTTAACTCCATTCTCTCCAACATATCTTGAATTAGCCTTAATAGTGCTGTTGCTTTCTACTATACAGTTCTCAATATATGCATTATCTCCTATGTATGCATTGTTCATAATAATAGAATTCTTAACTACAGCATTATTACCAATGTATATCTTCTTGAAAAGTACTGAACTATCTACAGTACCATTAACTATACATCCGCTTGATACAAGGCTGTTAGATACATTAGCACCATAATTGTACTTAGCTGGTGGTAAGTCTTCAACCTTAGAATAAACATCCGGATACTGCTTAAAGAAGTAATCCCTGACATCTCTCTTAAGGAAGTCCATATTAGTCTTATAATATGAATCAACTGAAGATATGTTATTCCAGTAAGTATCTAACTTATAACCATATATCTTCTTGATATTCCTGTATCTTACAAGTATATCTCTTACGAAGTCGTATCTGTCCTCTTCTGCTGCTTTCTCAAGAAGCTCAATAAGAAGACGTCTTCTTACTACATATATACCTGTTGAAACTGTTGAAAGATTAGTTTCCAATGGCTTCTCATCAATATCTGTGATACGTCCATCCTCTGCGAGTGCAACTACTCCGTATCTTCCAATATCTTCTCTGTTATCAAGTTTCTTTACAACCATAGTAACATCAGCCTTCTTCTCGATGTGATACTGAAGTACCTTGTTATAGTCAAGCTTGTACACACCATCGCCGGATGTGATAACTACATATGGTTCATGACTTGACTTAAGAAAGTCTATATTCTGATAGAGTGAATCTGCTGTTCCTCTGTACCAGCTGCTGCTCTCTGCTGTTATAGTTGGTGTGAATACATATAATCCACCCTGTTTTCTACCAAAATCCCACCACTTAGATGAGCTTAAGTGTTCATTGAGAGATCTTGCATTATACTGTGTTATTACTGCAACCTTCTGTATATGTGAATTAGACATATTGCTAAGTGCGAAATCTATCGCTCTGTAGCTTCCTGCAATAGGCATGGAAGCAATGGCTCTCTTGTTTGTCAGTTCACGCATCATCCTGTTGTTGCCGCCTGCTAATACTATACCTATCGCTTTCATTCTACGTCACCTGCCTTAATAATAATACCACCGCTTGGTAATAAGCCATCTGGATAATCTTCATTAGTTGTAACTCCAGATATAGCTGTGTTCTTTCCTACCTTAACTCCATCAGGAATAACTGAACATTCTCCGATAGTTACAAGACCCGAGTTATATATCTTAGGAAGCTTGACATTAGGTACTTCTTCACCTACACCAAGTTCAACATTATTTCCTACAACTACTTCTTCAGCTATAATTGACTTATTGACTATTGTGTTCTTGCCGATGACAGTATTATTCATAACGATAGAATCCCTGACTACCGCGCCTTCTTCAATAGTTACACCTGAACCGATAACTGAATTATATATTCGTCCATATACTTCAGTTCCATCGCCAACAATGCTCTTTTCAATAAATGTATTATCTGCAACATACTGAGGTGGAATAGTATCTGTTCTTGTATATATCTTCCAGAATTCCTCATAAAGATTAAATACAGGAATTATATCTATAAGCTCCATATTAGCCTCCCAATATGAGCTTAATGTTCCAACATCCTTCCAGTAACTGTTATATTCGTATGCAAATATTCTCTTGTTGTTGTTAAAGCAGTAAGGTATTACATGCTTACCAAAATCACATTCATTCTGGTCTTTAAGCTTGATAAGTGCATCTTTTAATACGCTCCACTTGAATATGTATATACCCATAGAAGCAAGATTGCTCTTAGGATTAGCTGGCTTTTCTTCAAATTCTGTAATTCTGTTGTCATCATCTGTAACAACAATTCCGAATCTGCTTGCCTCCTCCATAGGTACTGGCATAGCTGCTATTGTTATGTCAGCATTATTAGCCTTGTGATAATCAAGCATTATCTTATAATCCATCTTATATATGTGATCACCTGAGAGAATAAGTACGTATTCTGGATGATATTGTTCCATATATTCAAGATTCTGGTAAATGGCATTGGCAGTTCCTGTATACCATTCGCTGTTTGTACTCTTTTCGTAAGGAGGAAGTACTGTTACACCACCTACATTACGGTCGAGATCCCAAGGAATACCTATTCCTATATGGGAATTAAGTCTAAGGGGCTGATACTGTGTAAGTACACCTACAGTATCAATTCCTGAGTTGATGCAGTTGCTGAGTGGGAAATCTATTATTCTGTACTTTCCACCAAATGAGACTGCTGGCTTTGCGACTTTTGCTGTTAAAACACCGAGTCTACTGCCCTGACCACCGGCTAACAGCATCGCTATCATTTCTTTTTTAATCATGCTACCACCTCTGATGTTTAATTTACTATCTTAAGTTGTATAAATTATATCATATAATTCTAATTAAGTAAAAATAATTTTGTCTTTTTTTGGTGATTTTTCATACAATTTATTTGACATTTTATTGTTACATTTTAACATATGAATATTTTCTACAATTAAGACCGTATTTTACATAATTACTATTTGCGATATACATTTTATGCGTGTTTATCAGCTATTATTACTAATTTTTTAAGTTTTTGGCTTAATTTTCATTTGAAAATATGACTTTGCGCCTAATATTATAAACCTTCTATGTTTGTATATATAATTAAGTAAGTAAAGAAAATGTACTAATTTTATTTAAAACGCCAAAAGATAATTCAATTATCTGCCACTGCACACTTTATGCGTTTTTATGTTTGAAAAATACATACATTAGGCATATAATCTCTATAATGACTTTTTAAGGTGTCATTTATTACAAACAATACGTTTTCTAGGAAGAAAGGAACATCACATATGTTTAATATTGATTTTAATAGTCCAATACATGTACATTTCATAGGAATAGGCGGCATAAGCATGAGCGGTCTTGCCAAAATCCTTCTTGACAGACACTTCACAGTTTCAGGCTCAGATGCACACGAATCTGAACTTACTGCTGAACTTGCAAAGGATGGCTGCCATATATCTTATCCACAGTCCGCTGATAATATTACTGACGGCATCGACCTTGTTGTATACACTGCTGCCATCCATCCTGACAACCCTGAACTTAAGGCTGCTGTTGACGCCGGCATTCCAACTATGACAAGAGCCGAGCTTCTAGGTCAGGTTATGAAGAACTATCACACAGCCGTAAATGTAGCTGGTACACACGGAAAGACAACAACTACTTCAATGATTACAGAAATTCTCCTTGCAGCCAATGCCGACCCAACTATATCAGTCGGTGGAATACTCCACAGTATCGGCGGCAACATAAGAGTAGGAAAGTCTGATTTATTTGTAACTGAAGCCTGCGAATACACTAACAGCTTCCTTTCCTTCAACCCTACACTTAACATCATATTAAATGTTAAGGCTGACCACCTTGACTTTTTCAAGGATATTGATGATATACGTCATTCCTTTAAGTTATTCACAGAAAAGCTTCCATCTGATGGAACCTTGGTTATCAACACTGACATTGACGACTATGAATATTTCTATAAGGATACTGACTGTGAAGTTATCACTTTCGGTTCAGACCCTGCAAAGTCTATGTACAGTGCCGCTGACATTAAGCATGACGAATATGGACGTTGTTCATATACTCTTCTTATTAATAATACGCCTTCGGGAACTATCCAGCTTTCTGTTCCTGGTGTGCATAATGTATACAATTCGCTTTCAGCTATCGCAGCCTGTGTTAAGCTTGGTATATCTATGGAAGATATCCGTGAAGGACTTAAGAACTTTACCGGTACGGACCGCCGTTTCCAGAAGAAGGGTGTATTTAACGGAGTAACGGTTGTTGATGACTACGCACATCATCCTGATGAGATAACAGCAACTCTTAACTCTGCTGCCATGTGTCCTCACAACAATATATGGTGCGTATTCCAGCCTCACACTTACTCAAGAACAAAAGCTCTTATGCCGGAATTTGCAAAGGCTTTAGCACTTGCTGATAAGGTTGTGCTTGCAAAGATATATCCAGCCCGCGAAACTGATAATCTTGGCATAAGCTCTGCTAATCTATGTGAACTTATTAAAGCAGAGGGCAAAGAATGTTACTATTACGAAGATTTTGAAGAAATTGAAGACTTTTTGAAAAAAAATTGTATCAACGGTGACCTGTTGATAACTATGGGTGCTGGAGACGTTTATAAAATCGGCGAAGACCTATTAAAATAGGCATTTAGAACCAGTTTTAGAGTTTTTCAACAAAGTTATCCACATTATCCACATTTTTATGTTGTTATTCACAATATAAAAGTGTGGATTTTTTTGTTGACAACTTTAATCCACAAAATACAGCAATATTCGATATTCCCCACAACTTGTCCACTAGTTATCCACATTATCCACAATATCCACAACAATGACCACCTGCTTTTAACACACTTTTCATTTAATTTTTACTATGCTATAATCGGCACGGGCAGAAAATATGCCGGATACACAAAGATTATATTCAGGAGGACAAGTGCTTTTACTATGGGCAGTCTTACATTAACAACTAAAGCTGACTACGGATACACATCCGTTTCCAATATATTTATTAAAAACTTTATACCTGGTGCAAACGGCGAATTCGTAAAGGTGTATCTTTACCTTCTTCACCTTATAAGCACGGGCAATACAAACATAAGTGTCTCACTTCTTGCAGACACATTTAACCAGACCGAGGCTGATATTATGAGGGCACTCCGCTACTGGGACAAGCTTGACGTTATTTCACTTACATTTGCAGGCACTAACGACAGTCTGTCTAATGTAACTATCAATGACCTTAGCGGCTATGATATTAACGGCATGGGCGGCAGAGGTATTAACAGCGGCAGTATGGCTTCTGACACATTATCTGATAAGGCTGTGTCTGCAGGCGGCAATGCAGCATCTGATAATTTAATGAGTTCTTCTGTTTCACTCACAGATAAAGATAACTTTAACGGCGCTGCTGCAAGTATGAAACACCATGTAGAGCCATCAAGTATGCAGTATTCCGCTGAAAAGATAAGTGAGCTGAGCGCTGATGAGAATTTCTCTATGCTGCTCTACGTCATAGAATCTTACCTTGGTCGTCCGCTTTCCATAAAGGAAACTAACGCCATAGTATATTTTTATGATTCACTGGATTTTTCTATTGAACTTATAGATTACCTTTTTGAATACTGTGTTGAACACAATAAAAAGAGCATTAATTATATAGAAAAGGTCGCTCTTGCATGGGCTGACAAGGACATTCACACTGTCACTGAGGCAAAGGAGGAGGTTTCTAACCACACCGATTCTGTATATCAGATTATGAAAGCATTTGGTATCTCTAACAGAGACCCCGGTCAGCATGAACGCGCCATGATATCAAAGTGGGCTGATACTTACTGCTTTGATACTGATATTATAATTGAGGCCTGCAACAGAACCATTAAAGCCATCCACCAGCCAAGCTTTGAATACGCCGATACTATTCTTTCAAAGTGGAAAAACGCTAATGTAACCACTATGGAGGACATAAGAAAAGATGATGCGGCATACGCTGCAAGTAATAGCAGCAAGACAAAGTACCAGAACACCGCAAAGTCTGGCAACAGCCGTTTTAATAACTTCCAGCAGCGTGACAAGCGTTCTGATGACTGGTATAATTCTTTACTGGGTAACAACAGTTAAATAAGCTTAATATAGAAAGGGGTGTCATTATGTCACTTACCAACACGCAATACGCAGCAGTTATGCGTATGTATGATGATATTCACACGCACAACGTAGCCATACAGAATTCACGCTACAACGAAGTAATTGAGCTTTGTCCACAATATCAGACTATTGAAGATGAGATAATCGCCCTTTCTATGAAAGAAGCTGTCAGGCGTATAGGCAATAATTCATCTGACACGGATACTGATGAATTCAGCTCACACCTGAAAGCTCTTATAGATAAGAAGATTAAGCTGCTTGCCTCTATAGGAAAGCCGGCTGATTATCTTGAGGATATATACACCTGTAAAAAATGTCATGATACCGGATATGTCAACGGCACACGATGCTCATGCTTTAAGAAAAAGGCAATCGACCTTATATACCATGACTCTAACTTAAAGAACATCACTGCCAATGAGAACTTTTCAACATTTTCTTTTGACTGGTATGATAAAACTACTATTGATTCTGCAACAGGACTCACACCTTACAATAATATTCGCAAGGTGTACGATATATGCCAGTCCTTTGTAAAAACATTTGACACTGAATTCTCTAACCTTCTGCTGCTTGGCGAAACCGGAGTTGGAAAGACATTTCTTTCTAACTGCATAGCCAAAGAGCTGCTTGACAGTTATCACAGTGTTATATATCTTACTGCGATAGAGCTTTTCAAATGCTTTGAAAACAGTGACTTTAACAAAGGTGAGGACGTTGAATATCAGGACGTAAGTTACTTTATTGACTGCGACCTTCTTATTATAGATGACCTCGGAACAGAGAGTTACAACTCCTACACTATTTCAAAGTTGTTCTATGTTATTAATGAAAGAATATTAAGAAGAAAGAGTGTCATAATATCGACTAACCTTTCTATGCCGCAGCTTGAGAATACATACTCTGAACGTATATTCTCACGTCTTATCAGTGCGTATACGATACTCAGGATATTCTGCGAAGATATACGTGTCCAGCAGGCGACAAAGGGTATGCCAGCCGCTAAGAGGAATTAAACTTGAGAAAATTTATACAGAAAATAAGCTGATTATGATTGACTTATATAATATTTATGATTATAGTTAATTATGTATGTGTATTTAGAATTTAATAAAGGTTTATATGCATTATTTTCACTCATATTACAGAATATATGTATATGAAACGACTAATTAAGTTCTTAATATTAATAAATATTTTATCTATACAATGGAGGATAATACAATGCCACGAGACGAACGTCATACTGCAACAATTCCATACGGAACACTCGGAATTATTCCTTTAAAGAGCTGCTCTGCTATGGGCGAAAAGGTTGATGAATACCTTGTAAACTGGAGAGAACAAAGAGAACACGAAAATCAGTCTAATCTTGCATTTAGCGGATATAAAAGAGACAGCTATGTTGTAAGTGCCAGCACACCTAGATTCGGTTCAGGTGAAGGTAAAGGTGTACTTAACGATTCTGTCCGTGGTTATGACTTATATATCATGGTAGATGTATGTAACTACAGCATCGAGTATTCTCTTTGCGGTAATACAAACCATATGTCACCTGATGACCACTACGCTGACCTTAAGAGAGTTATAGCTGCTGCCGGTGGAAAGGCAAGAAGAATTAACGTTATTATGCCATTCCTTTATGAAAGCAGACAGCATAAGAGATCTGGTAGAGAGTCACTTGACTGCTCTCTTATGCTTCAGGAACTTACAGCTATGGGTGTTGAAAATATCATCACATTTGATGCCCACGACCCAAGAGTACACAACTCTATTCCACTTAAGGGTTTTGAGTCCGTATCTTGTACTTACCAGTTCATCAAGTATCTCTTACTTGGTGTAGATGACCTTATCATCGACAGCGACCATATGATGGTAATCAGCCCTGATGAAGGTGGTATGGGACGTGCTGTATACTTTGCCAACGTACTTGGTCTTGATATGGGTATGTTCTACAAGAGAAGAGATTATACAAAGATTGTAAACGGACGTAACCCTATCGTTGCACACGAATTCCTTGGTACTAACGTTGAAGGAAAAGACGTTATTATCATTGATGATATGATATCTTCTGGTGAAAGTATGATTGATGTTGCTTCTGAATTAAAGAAGAGAGGCGCAAAGAGAGTATTCTGCGCTACTACATTTGGTCTTTTCACTAACGGATTTGATAAGTTCGATGAAGCTTACGAAAAAGGCATTATCGATAAGATTCTTACTACTAACCTTGTATACCAGCCAGATGAACTCCTTTCTAAGCCTTGGTATATCAATGTAGATATGAGCAAGTATATGGCTCTTCTTATCGATACACTTAACCATGATTCTTCAATCAGCGACCTTCTTAATCCTGTTGATAGAATTCAGAAGAGAGTTAAGGAATATAATGAAAGACATGCTAAATAATATTTATATTTGCTCATTTATAGTATAATATGCAGACAGGGAATTAATATATCAGTGTCTTATACAAATATGGCACTAATATGTTAATTCCCTGTTTTAATAATTATTTATTAATCACTATAACTATAAATGAGCAAATTTAAAATATTGTACAAATGTGTCCACGTTAGAAAAACATATTTTTCATAATCTATTGAAACGTATATATAGCACAAACAAAAATAACATATTTTTGTACATATTTCTTTATTTGTTCATTTATACAACAAGAATAATGTTAATCCACCATTATATTTAATATAATTACACAGACTCACATTTGTATAATTCCATATATTACACGGCTGGCATACTTTTTAATATAGTATACCAGCCATATAAAATATATTTTCCTATTTTCTCTTATACTAAGACTACTTTTACTTAAGATTAGCTCTCTGCTGAAAGGTATACATTCTACTCTCTATTATCTTTAAGGCTTTCCACCATATCAACCCTGTCGGCCTTCCTTCGCACCATAAGCAGTGATACCACATAACATAATACAACTATCACTACCGTGAGCACGATACTTTTAATCGTCACATATGTCTCATACAGCACGCCCTCCATGCCAGAATATACTTTAAAGACAACATCCATTATTCCATAACCTGCACCTATACCGGTTACTATGCCTATCGGAATAATCATATGATTAACATCAAGAACCATCCGGTTAATCTCTCTGTCCTTAAGTCCAAGCACCTTTAACATAGATATGTTGTGCCTGTTTTCTGAAACAAGCATATTGACGGACACGTACAGCGCCGCTATACAGATTATCGCACCTATAACAGCAAGCGAGTATATTATAGCGCCCATCTCATCAAGCACCGTGTTCATCTGCTCCTTTATATCATCTGACGTAACTGTCTTTGATATTTCATCACCAAGCTGCAACGCCCTGTCTGACAGAAGCCCATTATAAGTATCCTTCTGCCAGCCCAGAAGCTCTCTTGCATCGTCCATATTACTTATAAGAAGCTTCTGTGTGTTATTGCTTATTATGCCTTCTATCTTTACAGTCTTTTCCTCCATAGTTGTCGGATTAACAAATGTAAAGTCATCCCCGGCTTTAATTCCGTATGAATATGCCATAACATTTGATATATAATAGCCTTTATCAAGATTAGCCCTGTTTCCATCAGTAGTGGTCAGATTAAGATATTTTACATGACTGTCAGCACCTAACAGTAAGAATGTACTTCCATCATATTCATACTTTCCAATAACAAGCTTATCTGTATTATCAGCAGCTACACCTTCAATATCTTTTGTTTCAAGCCTGTTTAGTATGTACTCATATTTAAAGCTTCCCATACTGTCTGAGCCTGTATCTATTACATTGTTCAGTGAGTCAACAAACATAAATGCAACGAGTATAATAAGTGCTCCAAGAAATGCTCCTAAGAACACGACAAAGCTTCTGCCGGGATTGGAAAGTATGCTTCTTACTGCAAACTTGTTTCTTACTTTTCCCTTTTTTCCGACCATTACGTGTCTGCTTCTGCTCTCGTCTGCCACACCATTTAACATAGCAACAGTGTCCTTTTTAAGCAGCTTATTTACTTTGCCCATCGCTTTAAGTACATATATAAGTGTAGGAACTATTATTCCAAGCAGTGCTATCGGTATCGGAAGCACAAACTTAACTGGCATAGGCTCATAATCCGCCAGACTCAGCTCTCCGTATGGCTGCTGGATAATCTTTGTAACAATGCTCACAAGCACACCGCCCACAATGCCCGGTATCATCGCAAGCACACTGTAATGCCACATAAGCTGGCTCTTTTTATAACCGAGTGCCGACAATGTTCCTATCATTTTCTGCTCGCTCTTTATCTTTCGTCCGATTATGATAGATATGAGCGCAACTGTAATCAGAGGTATCGTAACAAGGAACACATATGCCATTATAAGAAACATCATTGCCTGGTCATCAACCATTGTTATTCTGGTATTATCGTCCTTTGACAGATATTCGCTCATCTTATAGGTATCATTTATATCTTTTCTGAACTGTGCTTTATCACTGTCTTTGCCATACACAACCTTATACTGACACGAATTAACATTAAGCTTGTCGTAAGCACTGTCCGTCATATACGCAAGAAAAAATGAGGAAATATTTTTATAGCTGTCATCCACATTTTCAAGCATATACAAATAATCAGGACGCAGAAAATATCCCGTAACCGTATAATTCTTATCCATAATCTTAAGCTTATCGCCTATATTAACCTTCATATTAACGGCGTATCCCTTGGATATAACTATCTCATTATCCTGGCTTACATCCCTGCCATCGACTACCTCATACAAGTCTATCTTTTTGTTAGCCTTAAACAGCCTGACCTTATAGTCATCCTCATTAATATTAGTAAAGTATTCTTTTTCAAATGTTATGTTATATTTATCTTCTATCTTTTCTATCTCATCATCCGGTATCTCTATATATGTAGAAAATGTTGCATCCTCAAGGTTATTATCCTCAAAAAACTTATCGCCATAGCCCTTTATGCCAGTTCCTGCTATATAAAACAGATAGAACAGAAGCAGCGCCACAACCGTGAGCACCGATGATGCTATATAAAATGAAAGATTTTCTTTAATATTTCTTTTATATCTTTTATTAAGTGTCATACTTTCCTCTTTTCCTGCTACAACTCAAGTTCGTCTGCTGCAACTCTCTCTTTATTATTAATACAATCTGCAACTTTGCCATCCCTTATCCTTACGATTGTGTCTGCCATATGCGCGATGGCTTCATTGTGCGTGATTATAATAATCGTTGTCCTAAAGCTCGTATTAACTTTTTCTATAACCTTAAGCACAGCCCTTGATGACTTAGAGTCAAGCGCACCAGTCAGCTCATCACACAGCAGTATCTTGGGATTTTTGATGAGTGCCCTTGCTATAGCTACTCTCTGCTGCTGTCCTCCTGAAAGTTCCTTTGGAAAACGGTTCTTATACTGCGCTATTCCAAGCGAGTCCATAACCTCATCGATATCTAACGGACTTTTTGCTATATCTGCCACAACCTGTATATTTTCCTGAACGGTAAGGTCTGGTATAAGGTTGTAGAACTGGAAAACAAAGCCTATATCCTCACGTCTGTAATCTGTGAGCTGTTTCTTTCCTGCATCGCTTATATTCCTTCCCGATATAACTATGTTGCCAGAGTCAAGCGAGTCAAGACCACCTATCATATTAAGCAGTGTACTTTTTCCTGAGCCGGAAGGCCCTAATATTACATATATTTTCCCCTCATCAAGTGAAAGGCTCACATCATCTAATGCCTTAATAAGCGCCTCTCCCTCTCCATAATGTTTTTTTGCATTTTTAATCTCTATAAACATCGTCATACCTCCTGACTTTATAAATTCTAAATATATTTATAAATGCTTTTACCAATATTATTTTATTAATTTTATAAATGCAGTTTTTTGATGTAAGCAGGGTTACAAATCAAAAGTCCTGACACACAGACATAAACAATATTTTTAATATAACCCGCATAATTTAACACATACAAAAATCCCCCTACCTCTCCGACATAAACAATGTTTTTAATATAACATCATATTTACATTATTATTCAAACTCTGGTAATGAACACGATAATAAACAGTCCTTTAACCACAACATCATATTTACTCATTTATGTTTAATAAAATATCCAAAAATGTACTATGCACTTAATAATCTTGTAAAAATACATCGGGTTAGATTGCGCTAACCTTAGTTTGATAATACCACTTGGTTATTATGATTTCAACATATTTGTTATATGATAAATGAAATTATAAAATGTGATAAAAAAGCAGAATAAATTTTATCTACCACCTGTTATTATGGTTATAAACCTTATTCCACTTTTTACAGAAAATTATTTTAAGAACTTGAGAAACAGAATTCTGTTATCAACAACTTAACCGATACAAAAACTGATGCTATTATACTATGTTTCTAATATGAAATTTTTCCGCTCTTGATAAAGAGCCTAAAAATGAAACTATTGTGCTATATTTACAATATAAGATTTTTTCCACTCTTGACAAAAACCTGACACCCTTAACTTTTACAGATTAGAGACATGTGACGTCAGAAGCATATAAAAACGGTTACTATATTATCGCTATGTAATATAGTAACCGTTACTGTAAATTATTCAATTGTTGCTCCTCCAAATCATTATCTTCTTTTAATTAATTATTCTGCAATGAATATAATTATTAATAATGCTTGGTATGTGTTATGTTTCCATTGGATTATACCTTCCTTTCTCACTCAATTCCTTATATCTATATTAACATTCTTGATGAATGGTATCGATATATTGTCTATGTATTAATATATTATCTGTTGAACTTGTCTCTTTAATATGATTAATATATGTCTTTTATATCGATTATTAATATGTTTAAGGTCTTGTTTGTTTGTAATTGTATATTAACACTCACTTGTACATTTGTCAACTCTTTTTTTGATTATTTTTAAATTATTTTCTAATTATTTTTGTTTTTTATATTTGTTGTTAAATTGTGTGAATTGTTTTAAAATTTAAGTATATTGTATACACATAATCAATTCATTATTCAATTATATTTTATAGGCTATATACAGCATATTTCTTTAATTTTTATCTAATTCTAATATTTTTCTGTTATTTTATAACCATGTAACTTTAAATCAAAAAAGAATTGTTATCAATGCAAACACAGAGATATTATTATATAACCTTGTCACCTCAAATCACCCACCACACCAAACACTTAAACACTGGATACTGCCGTATTGCCTAGTTGTTATATTGCTTACTGTAATAATAACAAAGGAGCTGCGATAGTAAGTTTATTATACAATATGCGTAGATGTATTATGCATATAGATGTTCTTAACAATTATATATTGCATAGATTATGCTTAGTACTACAGCTCCTTGTCTTTAAGGTTTTGAATGTGGATAATTATTGTATGTTATATTCCTTGTATAACCTTTCTCGTTCTCTCTTATCTGTTATCTTAATAAGTTCATCCGTTCGTCCACTTTCCTTTAACTTTGCTATCAAATTGAGCAGCTTTTCTGTCGTCCTTTCTTCACCTTCTATCTTGCCACGCGCTTCGCCTCTTGCTTCTCCTTCTATTCTGCCACGAACTTCCCCTTCTGCCACTCCATCCGCATAACTCTGCTTCTTAACACCCTCTATATACGCCTTCTCATCAAATTCTGTCAGTAACATATCTGTCACCTCCGCCTTATTCTGCTGAATTATACTTTTGCATACAATCCAGATTTCATATCTACATATTATATTCGTTATACAGCCTCTCTAATTCTTTCTTATCCGTTACCTTTATAAGTTTTTCAGAACGTCCATCTTCCTTCAGCTTAGCTATCAAATTGAGTAGCTTTTCTGCCATCTTTTCCTCACCATCCGCATAACTCTGCTTCTTAACGCCCTCTATATACGCTTTCTCATCAAATTCTGTCAGTAACATATCTGTCACCTCCACCTTATTTTTACTAAGTATATCTTTGAGTACATTATCGCGTATTGCTTCGTTAATTGCAAGTTCTACTGCCTCTGCAAATATCTCTTTCTTATTAACTGCCTTCATCTCTTCCCTGTATGCCTCAGCCAACTGCCCGCTTTTTTCTCTTACAAGCGCAATAAACTTTGAATATTCCATCAGCTTCTGGCACTTCTCCATAAGCTCCCTGTTACATCCATAGTTAATATTTAGCATCTGCACAACAACCTCAACGCTAGGCTTCTTTTTAGGAGTTTTCGCAGAATTCTGATTATCCTCACTGTCTATGGTATCTGCCACATTTTTCTCTTCAAACAATATTGTAAATGCTTTCGACAGCTTTAACTCCTGCTCCTCCGGCTCTTCATCTGTCCCATTATAGAACACAACATACCTTGGAAATGGCAGCTTCACCAGCTTTTCATTGTATATAAGAAGGTTATTCTGCTCAATATAGCCCTTATACAATTCAGCAAAATATATCAGTCCCCTCACTGGCATATTATTTTTTCTTTTGACTCTTTTCAATAATATCTATATTGGGGTCATATCTGACGGGACAATTATTCTTTTTCCTTTGACCATATGCACTAATACACTTATTTAAGTCACTTTCTGATTAGCTATTAGTGTCTTTCTCCTGACCCTATTCACTAATATCTCCATTCAGGTCACACCTAGCTAAATAAATTACCATATAATAAAGCTATCCAGCACATAGCCCATATCATAAATATACAAATATCTATATAATTCACGCACTGATAAACATTAGCCTTTCCATTCAACGAGAATAAAATTAAAACATAATTATCTTAACATTTTTTACAATTACAACTTACTTCCATCAAATAACAATAAAAAAATAAAACTCATCCATATCCATTCCAGCAGTCTTATAATCGTCCTTCCACAAAATAACAATAAAAATAAAACTCATCCATTTCCATTCCAGCAGCCTTATAATCGTCCTTCCACAAAATAACAATAAAAATAGAACTTGTCCCTATCCATTCCAACAACCTTATAATCACCCTTCCACCCAACAACAATAAAAATAAACCCCCAGCTCACACTCACATGGATTGTGCGAACTGGGGGTTTTATTTTGAATTTTATTCTTAACTACTGCGCAGGACTTATTGTATTGCCTCACAATTCATATAATTCCTTTGCAGCATAATATTTATATATGTAAATATGTTATATACTTTGCAGCTTACTGAAGAAGTGTAAGAACACCCTGGTTAGCTTGGTTAGCCTGTGCAAGCATAGACTGTCCAGCCTGTGCTAAAATGCTGTTCTTGCTGTAGTTAACCATTTCTTCAGCCATATCTGTATCACGGATACGTGACTCTGCTGTCTGAAGGTTCTCAGAAGCTGTATCAAGGTTGTTGATTGTGTGCTCAAGTCTGTTCTGAACAGCACCCATCTGACCTCTTGCCTTAGATACCTTCTTGATAGCTGCATCAATAGTTGTAGTAGCTGTCTTAGCGCTCTCCTGAGTGCTTAAGTTAACGCTACCGCCACCTACGCCAAGTGCGTCAGCGCTCATGTCATCAAGTGTAAAGTTCATTGTCTGACCTTCGTTAGCACCAATCTGGAGTTCAATACCCTTACCAGTTGCTGTTGATGATGGCTTTAAATTAACGGTTTTTGTTGCAGTTTTATCTGCTTCTGCTTCAATTCCTGTCTTAGCCTTTATTAAGGCTGCCATAGTCGTTGCATCTGCAGCATCTATTGCATTATTAGCACCTGTTACTTTAACATAATTAACATCCTTATAATCATCACCTAACTTTGCTGGATCAGTAACATATAAGAACTTTTCACCATTAACTGTGAATATCTTATCTTCGATATTACCGCTGCCATCATAAGCACCAATACCCTCTGCTATCTGCTTGTATTCCTCAGTTCCTGTATTTTGTGTCTTAGTTGTAGCTTCTGTTGTAGCACCACCATCATTAGATGTAAGTATAGCATCTGACGTAGAACCTTTTTCCTTTGCTGTGAATGTAAGCTTACCTGCATTATTTGTAATATCGTAATTCTTACCAAAGTCAGTAGCTTCTAAAGCTTCTTTTAATGCATCTCCAACCTTTGTTGCATCAGCATCATTATTAGGCGTACCTGCTGTTGTAAGGTCTTTTCCGTTTGCTGTAAATTTTCCTGATGTTTTATTATAGCTTACTGTAACCTCTGTTGTTGTAGCGTTACCATTCTTATCTAATACAGTTACTGAAAGCTTTGAATCACCACCAGTATTTTTTGCAACTGCTGTAGCCATTTCATTAACCTGCGCAGTTGCTTCAACTGTTTTAAGGTTGCTCTCTGCACTCTTACTTACAGAAGCCTGTACCTTGCTTCCAGACTGTGAACCATCAAGTAACTTCATAGTATTGAACTCTGTTGTATCAGAGATTCTTGTAAGCTCGCTCTGAAGCTGCTCGATTTCGTTCTGTACTGCTTCTCTATCGTCATCTGTCTCTGTTCCGTTAGCTGCCTGTACTGAAAGCTCTCTCATTCTCTGAAGGATTGAGTGTGATTCATTTAAAGCACCTTCTGCTGTCTGGATAAGTGAGATACCATCCTGAGCGTTAGTTGAAGCCTGATTAAGACCTCTGATCTGTCCTCTCATCTTCTCTGAGATAGAAAGTCCTGCTGCATCATCTGCTGCACGGTTGATTCTGTAACCTGAAGATAACTTCTCTGTTGACTTTGACTGAGCTGATGAAACACCGCTGAGCATTCTGTTAGCGTTCATAGCTGACATATTGTGTTGTACTACCATAGTATGTACCTCCGTGTAAATATAATATTTTTCTTAGGGAATCCGTTCCCATATAAGCCTTGTATATATTGTTTTGATATGTCATATCTGACTTATGAATTTAAAAATCAGAAATTTTTAAACTACTCATAATCACATATAAAATACATTTCTAATATGCCATCAACATATCTTTGATACGTTTCTGCAACAGCTCAAATATATCTATGGCATATTCCCAACATACATTAAATGTGTCGCACGACATATCCTCAACCTGCAAGGCTCTGTATAATAAGCAGAATTTCCATGCTAATTCTGCGTATTATCTTTGTTTGACATCTTGTCTTCTTTAATCAGACGGCGTATCTTGTTAAGTGTGTCTGGCGAAAGATTAGACTCTGCATAATAAGAAGATATGAAGCGCGATGCTGTTTTACCTTCCTTCTCTTTATTTCTTGCAAGAACTTTACTTCTCACTATGTTGAGTTCACGCGGTGCATCTATAAGCAAATGTATATTGCCCTCCGAACCGCCTGAATACACAACTCTGATGTCCTTCCCGATGTCGATAAACTCGCCGGGCTTAATCGTAAGCTTTAACATATAACCTCCTTGTTAACCTTTATCCGCAACAATTTATATTAAAATGTTGCATCCCTTGAATATTTGTTCTACTCAATTACATAATTTATATCGTCACATCATAATAATACTTAACTATAAATATTAATAAAATTAAAAGAATATTAATTAAAATGATAATTGATATCAATTTGGTTGTGATATTACAATTTTCATATCCTTATTTATGTTGGCATATATACTGTCAAATGTATTTTTGCTTAGATAAAATATTATTTTTATCAGTATTTATGCAGTTTGAGAGGATATGAGGCGTAAAATAACCATTTGTAAATCGCTATATTCTGATTATGTTAATTACAGGTTAATGCTTAAAAATACTGAGTCTTTATCGTCCTGTTTAATTCCCAGATATCTCTTAGTAATCTCATATGACGAGTGGTTGTATATATCCATAAGTACTGCTGGCTGTGTGCCGTATTTCCACGCGTAATATCCAAATGTTTTGCGCATAGAGTGGCAGCTTATTCTATCCTCCATATTGAGTGACTGCGCTGCCTGCTTTACTATTCTGAATGCCTGTGAACGGCATAGATGTGAGTGCTCCTTCTGTCCGGCAAATATATATTCGTCAACATCAAAGTAATGCAGGCTGTTTAAGTACATTTGCAATCCCATCTTAGTATTGGAATTGATGGCAATTCTGTTTTCTTTTCCAGTCTTTTTTTCTGTAATTATTATGTGTTTTCTAAAACACCTTTTCTTAGCATCGTAAACATCACTCCACTTTAATTTAAGAATATCGCTTATTCTCAATGCCGAATTGACACCGAGGCATATCAGTGCATAGTTGCGGTAGTTCTGCTTCTGTTCAAGATAATACTTTCTAAATGCTTCTAATTCTTTTTTGTTTCTTATTGGCTGTGCTGTTCCCATATCAAATCCTCCATTTAATTCAAAAGGATGCAACATTTTAATATAAATTGTTGCATCCCTTTTTATAATTATACGAATTATGAAGAATTTTATTCTGTTTTTTAAGAATAAAGCGCATGATACAGCTTTAAGAACTTTTCATCTCTTTCTGCAATAGTCTTACTGTCTTTGCCATCTGAATAATCATAGAAGCCCTTCCTGCTCTTGACTCCATATTCACCTGCATCATAGTGCTCCTTAAGAAGTTCTGGCGGTTCCTTGGAGTCGCACAGGTCTTCACAAAGATACTCACTTACATGATAAAATGTATCGATACCACCTAAGTCAACCACTTCAAGAGGTCCTAAGCATGCATAACGGAAACCTAGTCCATACTTCATGACATCATCAATTCCTTCACTTGATACAACTCCCTTATTTACAAGGTCAAGCGCCTCCCTGAGTACTGCAAGCTGAAGTCTGTTAGCCGCAAAACCAAGAACATCTTTATTGACAATAACTGGTTTTTTATCAATTTTTAGAGCAAGTTGATATATAGTCTGTGCAACCTCATCTGTTGTGTTATCACCTTTAATAATCTCGATAAGTGGAACAAGGTGAGGTGGATTGAACCAGTGCATACCTATAAACCTTTCCGGTTTCTTAACTGACTGCGCTAATCTGTTAATAGATAATCCGGAGGTGTTGGTTGTAATAATTGCATCATCATTTATAATTTCTGATATAGTTTTATAGAATTCATCCTTAATCTCTACCTTTTCAGTGAGATTTTCAGCCACAAAGTCGCAGCTCTTAAAACAGTCGGTTGAAGTTGTGTATGTTATAGAGCTTAACAGCTTATCCGCGGCCTCCTTATCCATCTCACTGGACTTTACGAGAGTTTCCACATTTTCTTTAATTCTGTCCTCCGCTTTCTTAAGGCTCTCTTCTCTATGGTTATACAGAGTTACATTATCAAAATACTTTGCATATATCTGCGCCATGGACGAACCCATTATGCCTGCACCTGCAATTACAATATTATTAATTTCCATAATAGACCTCTTTTCCGCACACGTTTTTTGCGCATAGTTGGATTGTGTTAAGTGTGCATAACACAATCCCGTTTATAATAATTTTATATCAAAGCGGAGCGACTCTTGTGCATCACTCCGCTTTATTGCCAAAATATATTAATCAATATATCTTTTATACCAATCAGGCACCTCATTTGTTATTGTGTATAATTCGCCTTTTTTATATATGGCAAAACGATTAAATGCTTCTGTATCTGGTATTCCATGTCCACCATGTTCCACTCTGTAAGCAATTCTTTGTTTTGCTATTTCTACTGTTTCAACGCCTACATAATGAACTTCAACTTCATAACCCCGTGATTTTGCTATATCTATATTTTTTAATATAGAATTTCCACATAAAGTTGTAATTTCTTTATGTCATTATATATAGCTGAGTATTTATTAACATCACACACACTCATCCCTCCCTATTTTATAGGTATAACAGATATTATATCTATCGTGAATATAATAATTCCCAGATAAATATTCTCATAAATATCCGTAAGAAAACGGAGCGACACCCGCGTATCACTCCGTCCTCAAGAGAAAAAACTTATAGAAAAATAGCAAATAACCTAACTCATAATATCTATATTAATTCACTATTAGAAATCTACTTCTGTATCATAGTAGCAGCACTTAAGGAGCTTCTCCATCTCTTCCTGACTTGGCTGACGTGGATTAGAACCTGTACATGCATCCTTAATAGCATTAGCAGCTACTTCTGGAAGCTTAGCAAGGAATTCATCTTCTGGAACGATTCCCTGTTCTGCTGGAAGACCACCCTCGCCATAGTTCTTAATGCACTGTGGTATGTTAAGCTCGTCATTCATCTTACGAAGCATAGCGATTAAGTTATCAATCTTAGCCTCAGTTGTGTCTCCACCTAATCCTAAGAAATCAGCTATGTATGCATAACGCTTAGCTGCTGTCTCATCCTTAGAGTTAAACTTGATAACCTTAGGAAGATACATCGCATTAGCTGCACCGTGGATAATATGTCCGCCTTCAAATGCTGCACCAGTCTTATGTGCCATTGAATGAACGATACCAAGTAATGCGTTAGAGAATGCCATACCAGCCAGACATTGTGCGTTGTGCATTGCATCTCTCTTCTCCATATCTTCATTATATGAACCAACAAGGTCATCCTTAATCATCTTCATAGCGTGAAGTGCAAGCGCATCTGTGTAATCACAGTTAGCTGTAGATACATATGCTTCAATAGCATGTGTCATCGCATCCATACCTGTATGTGCTACAAGCTTCTTAGGCATAGTTTCTGCAAGCTCTGGGTCAACGATAGCTACATCTGGTGTAATCTCAAAGTCTGCTAAAGGATACTTAATACCTTTTTCATAATCTGTTATAACTGAGAACGCTGTAACTTCTGTAGCTGTACCTGATGTAGATGAAACAGCACAGAAATGAGCTTTAGTACGAAGCTTTGGTAAACCGAATACCTTGCACATATCTTCAAATGTTGTTTCTGGATATTCATACTTAATCCACATAGCCTTAGCTGCATCGATAGGTGAACCACCACCAATAGCTACTATCCAGTCTGGCTGGTATTCTTCCATAACCTTAGCGCCCTTCATAACTGTATCAACTGAAGGATCTGATTCGATACCCTCGAATAACTTAACTTCCATTCCAGCTTCCTTAAGATAATCTTCTGCTCTCTGAAGAAATCCGAAACGCTTCATAGAACCACCACCAACACAGATGATAGCCTTCTTTCCTTTAAGAGTCTTAAGTGCTTCAAGAGCTCCCTTACCATGATATAAATCTCTTGGTAATGTAAAACGTACCATAATCCAATACCTCCTAATAATATGAATTAAAATAATAAGTGAATTGAATAGATTGTTAAAACTCTAACAATCTCTATGTTTCTTAGTATATACCTCTTTCTTCATAATTTCAAGCAAATATGACATAATTTATTGTATTTTATATGTATTTTATTTTTCCTTCAGAAAATGAGTTTTATTTTTTACATTTGCATTAAATTGCAAATGTATTTTCGCACTACTCCTCTAATATACTGGACATATCTTACTTTTATGCCTAAGCAAAAGATTGTTTTATAAAAAGCATTTTCCACCTTTAATTATCTGTTTTATCGCACTATAATATAAATAAATATACACGGAGGTGATATAATGAAAATTATACATTCTGACACATCTGACAGGTCTAATCACATTAATTGTTTTAAACATATAAAATATATGACAACTGCTGCCGTACTTACAGCAGGGCTTTTTATAACGGGCTGTGGAAGTTCTCATGCCATGAATACGGCTGTTGACAAGGCTGATAAAGATAGTTACTTATCTGCTAATAATGATAACTGTACTGTTTTTTCTATCCGCGGAGATGGTTTTTACGCGGACACTTATGATGACTGGGATTTTCCGGATATATCGTCCGATTATACTTCCTTTGATGACACTGCTTTTACAGATTATGACTCTGATGATGACACTGATATTAACAACCCGGATGATGACGCTGATATTAACAGCTCTGATGATGGCTCTGATAGTAATAACTCTGATAATTATGACCCGACAGAAGAAGCTTTATATCTTGATAATTCTGGCTCTTCAGATAATTCTTTTGATGATAGTCCATCTGAAACTGACATCTATGGTACAGACGGCAGCTCATCTTCCGATAACGACAGTCAGCCTGAATATACTAATCCCAATGCATGGATTAATAACCTTTCAGCTTCCTCATATAATAACCAGCTTATAATTGTGGCTGCCAATGGCTCTTACGCCAATGTAGCCATGTATAATAAAAATAATGATGACACTTGGGAAACTATTGTTGATACCAATGGTTATGTCGGCGTTGACGGAGTTGGTAATGCAAGCGAATATGCACATATTACGCCTAGCGGGATATACAGCCTGAGCATTGCTTTCGGTGTAAATAGCAACCCAGGTACAGCACTTCCCTACACACAGGTAGACTCATCCTATTATTGGGTGGATGACCCTTCATCTGACTGGTACAACAGATTTGTTACAACAAACACGACAACTCCGGACTGGTCAAGTGCAGAACACATTATTGACTACCCTGTTCATTATGCCTATACTATCGCTATTGACTATAATACCTCCTGCGTTAAGGGTGCCGGAAGTGCCATATTTCTGCACTGTTCTAACGGAAACCCTACATATGGATGTGTTTCCGTTCCGCAGTCAGCAATGATTACCATACTTAATAATATCCGTACAGGCTGTTCCATAATCATTGATGAGGCGTACAATATATCTGATTATTAATTAAAGTTCCAGATAACTAAGACATGGATAAAACAATCCTGCAACATACAGATATTAGTTAAACCCCCAGATTAACCTGTTATGGTTAACCCGGGGGTTTTATATATCCTTTATTAAAATGTCCGATTTTTACATAATTTCCTTAACAGTCTTAACAACATTATCAACTGTAAATCCGAAATGTTCAAATAATGTAGCGGCAGGACCTGAAGCGCCGAAGCCCTCCATAGCAATAACCTTTCCGTCAAGACCTACATACTTGTACCAGCCAAAGTCAGAAAGTGCTTCAACTGCAACTCTCTTTCTTACAGCATTTGGAAGTACACTTTCCTTATATTCTGCTGACTGCTTATCGAAAAGTTCCATACTTGGCATACTTACAACTCTTACATCTATGCCGTCCTTCTTAAGTTCTTCCTTTGCTTCAACTGCAAGGCTTACCTCGGAACCGCTTGCGATGATAATAGCATCTGGAACAGCCTTTTCTGACTCAGCGATTACATAACCACCCTTAAGTGCATCCTTTGATGAACCTGCCATCTGTGGAAGATTTTGTCTTGTAAGCACAAGACCTGTAGGACCACATTCATTTTCAACTGCATACATCCATGCTGCTGCTGTTTCTGTTCTGTCACAAGGTCTGAATACTGTGAAACCTGGAAGTGAACGGAACGCTGCAAGCTGCTCAACAGGTTCATGTGTTGGGCCGTCTTCACCTACACCGATACTGTCGTGTGTGAATACATATGTTAATGGAAGCTTCATAAGTGATGTAAGTCTTGCCATTGGCTTAACATAATCACTGAATACAAAGAATGTAGCAACAAATGCCTTGAGACCTCCGTGAAGCATAAGACCATTGCCAATAGCTGCCATAGCCTGCTCTCTTACACCAAAGTGAAGATTGCTGCCTGCATAATTATCCTTTGAGAAATCTCCTGCATCCTTCATATTAGTCTTATTAGATGGTGCAAGGTCTGCTGAACCACCTATAAGATTAGGCATAGCCTTCTTTATCATATTAAGAATAGTTCCGCTTGTGCTTCTTGTTGCTTCAGGCTTGTCACCCTTAGCCCAGTACTCCTCAGAATTGAATAAATCGGACATATCATATCCGTCAAAGTAGTTATCCCATAACTCTTTCATTTCTGGATACTTCTCTACATATGAAGCAAAAAGTTCATTCCACTTATCCTCTGCCTTAGCCATATTAGCTGCAAGCTCCTTGTAGTGGTCATATACTTCCTGTGGAACTTCAAAGTCACCCTTGCAAGGCCAGCCAATATTTTCCTTAAGTGCTGCAACATTATCAACACCAAGAGGCTCACCGTGTGCACTTGCCTTACCCTGCTTGGCTGGGCAGCCGTAACCGATAAGTGTATTAACCTTGATAAGTGAAGGACGTGTCTTATCAGCCTTTGCTTCTTCTATAGCCTTTCCGATAGCTTCGAGGTCGTTACCGTCCTCAACTTCTATTGTCTGGAAGCCGAATGCCTTAAATCTTGTCATAACATCTTCTGTAAATGCTATGTCTGTGCTTCCCTCTATTGAAATATTGTTAGAATCATAAAATACAATAAGCTTAGAAAGTCCAAGTGTACCAGCAAGTGAAAAGCACTCAGATGAGATACCCTCCATCATACATCCGTCACCACCAAGAACATATGTATAATGGTCAACTACCGGATAACCTTCCTTGTTAAATACTGCTTCAAGATGTGCTTCTGCCATAGCCATACCAACTGCCATAGCCATACCCTGTCCTAAAGGACCTGTTGTCGCCTCAACACCTACAGTATGTCCATATTCCGGATGTCCCGGTGTTAAAGAACCAAACTGTCTGAAGTTCTTTACTTCATCAAGTGAAAGATTACCTATTCCAAAAAGATGGAATAAAGAATACAGTAACATAGAACCATGTCCACCAGAAAGAACAAATCTGTCCCTGTTTACCCATTCAGGATTTTGTGGGTTATAATTCATATGCTTTGAAAATAACTCATAAGCTATAGGTGCTGTTCCAAGTGGTAATCCCGGATGTCCTGAATTAGCCTTCTGGATAGCATCAGCAGATAACACTCTTATTGCATTTACTGACATTTCTTCAATATTCATATTAATCCTCATTTCTGCACACATTTTTTATAACAGGCCTGTGTCAGGTGCGCACAGACACAGGTCCTACATATTGCTATAATAACAGTACATATGTATATTATCAATATCAGGCAGAAAAAACCTTTTATGATACTTACCATTAATATTACTGTCTTAATCCGTCATCAGTCCTTAAAGTCCGCTTCTGTAAGGAATATTACATCCCCGTTGTCACTGCGCTTCTTCTTAAGACCACCGAAGAACTTTCTTGATGCACGCTTCTCTGAATTCGCAATAGCCTTGTTAATAATCTCCTTGATATCGTCAAGCTTGATATTATCATTCATATTGTGAAGCTTATCTATCTTTAAGTACAGTTCAAGAAGTGCATCATCATCAACCTCGTACTGCCTCTTTCTTGCAAATCTCTTTGCCATCTCAACAAGCTCATTAACATTATACTGCTTAAGAGTTATCTTATGATTAAATGTCTTCGTAAGTTCAGGATTGAAGTTAAGAAGTACATTCATCTCTGCATCAGAGTCTTCGAATATAACTATCATTCTGTCTGTAACCTGATTCATGCATTCAATAATCTCATTAATTCTCTTAGGCTGTATAGTTCCTGCGCCTTCTACGATAAGAGCAGTTCCCTTAAGCTTACCCATAGCTTTTGTGATACCTCTCTGGTTGATACTCTCACCAGATGTCTTTGCTATCTTCTTTGGCTTCTGTGGATATACATAATTAATAGCTCTTACTATTGTTCTTGCAAGGTCTGTCTTATCCGAGCTTGAATTGCCAGAGATAAGAATATTACCTGTTGATGAAGTATTCATATTCATTTCACTGTCAAGCGACTCAAACAGCTCAACAAGCTGGCTCTCAAGTCCCGGCATTTCTCTGTACTTTCTGAATATCTTTGCAAGCTCACCTGAAAGCTTCTTCTCCTGTACTTCCTCATCATCCTCAGTATTATCATAATCAGAAGTATTAGATTCTGATACTAAGTAAGCTGCTGTTTCCTGCTGCTGTATTGATACACTGTCATCTGAAATATTCTTAAGAGTATCATCACCTAACTTATTCACATAAGCTTTAAGTAATTCATCTGTCACAGGAGCAAACTGTGCTGTGTCAAGTGTCATCTCCTCAGTAGCTTCCACATTATTGAATTCTACATCCTGTGCTGTATCCGAAGGAGCAGTTATTTCCTGCATATCCTGTGAAAACGCTGCATCTATAGCCTCATTTTCAGGCTGCTGTATAACATTTTCCTCTGCTTTTTTAATAGCATTTTTAGTGTTCTGCTCAAGTATAAATGCTGCCTTTCCTGTTCTCATAGACAGGTCTCTCTTTACTGAGTCAAGCAGTACTTCTGCTTCTGCGGCTCTCTTAGCTTCTGCCTCATCGAACTTATCACCCTTCTTTAGTGCTTCTTCTTTCTTCTTGGCAATTATACGCTCATAAGCCTGACTCTTTTCATCCTTCTCATCAAGCAGACGTTCAAGCTCTACCTTAGAAAACTCTCTTGTATCCTGCTTTCCATACTTTTCTTCCCTGACAGTCTGCATCCAGTCACTTATGCTTAACTGGCCTTCTATCTGTCCATCATCCTGCACAACCTCATCCGCACCAGATGGTCTGTATGTATCAGCCGCCTGTGCATTAACTGCATTTCTTTCAAAAGGTGGTCGGAATGTTTCCTCCTGCTCATCCTTAAACAAGTTCTTTACATTCTGCGCAAGTTCTTCCTGAAGATTGTGCGTATCATACATACTATAGTTAGGCACAGCTACCTCTATATCCATAGCCTCTGCCTTCTCATCCATACGCTTCTTTGCTGCTATTCTTGCCTCTTCTTCATCTTCTCTTGTTATCTTTTCGCAGTTGTTTTCTATCTTCTTTTTGGCACTTTCTATAAGCTCCTTTAAAGATAATGAAGCTTTATTTACATTATCTGAGAAACCATCATCAGCACCGTCACCTGCTGTACCTGTTAACCCTGTATCTTTAGCAGATATGCCTGCGGCTTCATTCTTTACTTCATTCTGCTTCTCTATAGCCTTTACTATAGAGTCCTTAAGTGCGCTGTTCTGGTTATTCTGCACAAGGTCAATAGACACGCCTTTCATACTTACAGTATCTTTATCAACTACCTTACCATTGTCATTCTTTGGTGCTGTAACAACCTCTTTATCATCTGCATTTGTACCTGCTGTTGAAGCCTTTGCAGCCTTTGCAGCGGCTTTCTTACCTGTTTCCGGCTTTTTAAATGTATTCTTATTATCGTCAGCATCAAGAACATCTCCCACTTCATCCTTTTTAAGACGCGCAAGCTCTTTCTGCTCCATAAAAAGCTTTTCCTTGTTAGCTTCCTCATCTGACTTTCTTGCATTAATCTCAACAAGTATCTTCTTCTGTGTATTAGAAAGATTAACTCCCAGCTTTTCCTTAAGCTTTACAGCCATCTCTACATATATGCCATCCTGAAACCATAACACAAGATTATCACAAGTCTTGATACAGTCCTCCTTACGTCCTGTCTTATAATAAAGATTAGCAAGCTCATACATATACTTTTCGTCTATCTCTGACTCTTTATACTCTTCAAGTATCTCTACAAGCTCTGTATCAGGTGCCCCCTGTGCTCTTCTTAAGTCATAATACAGTATGAATCTGTTAACATCATGAGGTGACATCTTAGCATACTCATTATACAAATCCTCTGCATTTTCAAAATCATCTACTTTTATAAAAAACTCTGTAAGCTTATATATAAGCTTTCTTCCACCAAGATTACGGTTATAGGCAAGTATTGCCATATCTCTTGCCTCTTCATAATCACCGGCAGCTTCCTGCACATTGATTATAGTTGCAAGAGTTGACCAGTCCTTTATCTTGTTCCAGTTCATCTCTTTTGCAATATCTGCAGCCTGCTTATATTCTTTCTTTGCAGCAAGCTTTTTAATCTGTTCCAACTTTATATTAAACTCGTATTTATCCACGTTAAAGACCTCCATTGTGTCAATGACTCGAAATTTCTAAACACTCCGTATAATTTTATCACAGTGAGGTATTGTTGTAAACTGCCATTTACTGTTGTTTCGGACTGATAAAGTCAAAGCTTGCCTGTTCATAATCCATACGCGTATACTCTAACTCCTGTTCCTTAACACTGCTGTAATAGTCGACAACGACTGTCTGCTGTCTATTATCAGACAACTTCTGTCCTAATATATAATTAACATCAAATCTTGCTGTTATAGCAGGAGTTGCGCCTCTTGCAGGCACAATAAGCTGTATATGGTTTACTGACAGAAGCTTGAATATAGGCTCCCATATATATATGTCTTTTGCTGCGCCAAACGGATTATCTATAAATATAGTATTACCCGTGATACTTCCATCTGATACTGCATTTATATTAGATATATAATTAATAATCGCTATAAGGAACTGTATATATATACCCTGTGACTGTCCTGTTGAGCCGACTGCCTCCTCATATCTTAAGTATCTGCTCTGGTCCTTGATACGCTCTCTCTTATAAAGATTAATTCTTATCGAATTCATATCCGTAACTATAACAGAGAACAGTCTTTTCCACGTAAGTCTGTTTCTTATGTACCTGAACTTATCATCCTGCTCATTAAAGCCTTCTGCTGCCTCTATAGTTTCATCTATATACTTAGACATTCTCTCCTTATATGCACTTTCTTTAACATAAGGTATTGAAAGGCTGATTATTGATATATCCTCATTATCCATTTTTATATGTGAAAGCTTAGGAAGTCTTTCAAGCTCTGTGCGGATGTTGCTGCAGGTCTGTATACAACGGTTTTCAAAGTTATCTTTTATTCTTTCCATATCTTCGATACCCTTGTGTACTCTTGTCTTTTCAAGCTCAATATATCCGCTGGTTTCATCAAGTGACTCTATAAGAAGCGCCGTCTGCTGTCCATCCTTAGGCATATTAACAGACAGGCTTATCTGTGTTGCAAGGTCATCACCATTATGCTGCTTAAGATTATCTATAAGCTTACTCTTATGTTTTGCGAACTCATCGAGCTTCTTATATTCAAGCTTAAGAATAGTAGAATATTCCTTTGCAGTCTTATTATACTCTTTACTCAAGGTATTATAATCAAGTGGTTTTATGTCCGATTTTTTCAACATTTCTTCTTCTGGAATATCTATTCCAGCATCCGACATTATCCTCTCAATATCCATTCTGCATATTTCAATATTCTTAAGTTCGTTTTCAAGCTGCTTTCCCGCCGCCGTTTCTTTCTTCAGGTCTTTCTCAAGCTGCTGTACTATGAGTGTATTGTTTTTTACGAATTCATCCGGATTATCACAATCGAATTCCTCATAAGTGCTGTAACGCTCCTCTATCTGTGAAACTGCATATGTCACACTTCCCTCAAGTCTGTTAAACATTGCCTCCTGCATGCCAAGTTCTCTGTCAGCCTCGCTATACTGCTTCTGCAGCCCTGCAAGTTCATCTGAAAGCTCACGAAGATTTTCCTGACTGCTCACAGACAGCTTTCCCTGCATATAAAGCTCCTTAAGATTTTCTACATCTTCACCACGATATTCTATTGACTCAATACATTTTTTCATAGCTGCCTCAAGATGGCTTCTTAAAGCCTCCTTATCGGTTAAGTCAGCATTTTTATTATTAAGAATATCCTTAAGTCCCGTAAAACGTCCGATAAGTTCCCTTATATCCTCTTCGCTGTATTCCTTATCACTTATATCAGTGTCAGAAATATCAGAATTATTCTTACAGAACTTAGAGAAATTATTCTCCCAGTTGTATACAAGCTCTGTGTATCTGCTGTCTGCACTGTCCTTATAGCCGCCAGCCTTAATATATTCCTCTCTTGCCTTATCAAGATATGCTGCATACTCAATTATGGCACGTTCAGCCTTTGCAAGTCTGTCATTATATGACGTCAGCTTATCATAATCACAAGATATGTCTGCATATACATCTGCTATCTTCTTAAGTCCGTCAGCCTGCTTTTTTAATTCTTCAAGTTCATGTCCGAATTTTTCAATTTTTTCTGTATCAGCAGCTTTTTTATTTTTATATTCTTCATGCTCTGAATGGCACTTATTAAGCTTTTCTGTAATGTCAGAAAGCTCTTGCTCTGCCTCTTTTATATCAGCCTCAGGTACGCTTTCAAGTGCAGACTCGTACTTTACTGCAAATGTATAATCTTCCCATATCATCTGCTTTCTGCCGTCAAGCTTATGCATATCTGCACTTATATTATCAAGCTCATCCTCCGCCCTTTTAAGCTCTGCTTCTTTCTTCGCTGCATCTGTCAGAAAATTCATATTTTTAAGTGCAAATACAACCATATCCTTATCGATAGCATAGTCTGTATTTTTTGCAACATTTTCACTTATGACAGGATATATCTGTGTTCCTTTTCCAAATGCTTTCAGCGCATCATTATTCTTAACTCTGGCAAAATCATTTTTAATAACAAAGCCATACTCCACGAAAGGAATACGCTTTAATACATCTTTTCTTGTGTCATCCTCAAGCTGCGATAACCACTTATAGCCCTCAACAACATCATCGCCATACATATTGTAAAGATAATCTTTAAATATATCTCTTTCAGGACTGTCTATATAGTATGTGCCCTCTTTTATTGCTTCGATGTATTTCTTAAGCTTATCGTGTTCCTTTAACTTTTCGTTATACTCTGTATTTATCTGTGTATAAGTCGAAAGAACAGCTTCACCAAGCCCATCTGCAAGCTTAACACCATATATTTTCTCTATGTCATTAAGCTTATCATGCCCTGCATTTATCTTAAGCTGCTGCTCCTTCATCCTGCTTATACGCTCTTCAAGCATACTCTTTCTGGCTTTTAAAATGCTGTCGTTTTCCTGTGCCTTATAAAGCCTGGCTGTATCCTCTTCCAGCTCATTTTTAATATCTTCTATATCCTTACTTATAGCTGATATATTATCATTACAGCGTGCAAGTTCGTCCTGTGCTGTGTCAGCAACAAGTACGCCATACTCGTTACAGAGTTCCTTCTGTTTAAGCTCACTGTCCCTTATCTTTTCCTGCATATTATCTCTCAGGCCTAATATGACAGCGCAGTCCTTCTCAGCATTTTTATGGTTATTCTCTGCCTCCTCAAGCATATCATGTGCCTGCTTTTCACTGAGTGCCGCCTCATCTGCCATATCTTTATAATCCTTGATATGCCCTTCATAGTACACCTTATATTCATAAGCAAGCTTTTCAAGCTCATTTGTTATGTCCTCATCCTCACGCAGCCTGTTATCAAGTGCAGTATCAACCTTTAATAATTCCTTCTCATACTCCACATAATCGCAGTAATCATTGGCTGACTCCATAAGCATAAGACGTTTCTTAACATCATTAATCTTTTTTTCCTTCTGTGAAAGCACCTCTGTTGAATTCTTTACAAGCGCTTCAACCTCCCTTAACGACTTCTTCTCAGAAAGTACCTTTGCAACTGCTATTCTGTACTTCTTATCCTCAAGTTCATTTATATGTGCTTCATTTTTCCTGTTATGCTCATCCAGCTCAAGCTGCTTATCCTCTGTCATATGCACTGCTGATGCAAGCATTGTATACAGCTTTTCTTCCTTTTCCTTCTTGTTATTATAAAATGCTGTATATGTATCAATATATTCCTTAAAATGTGCCAGCGCCTCTGTCTGGCTGTCGTAATCACTTATCTGGCTGTTTTTTCTTGACAGCTCAATAAGCTTATCTTTTATATCAAGGAGTGTCTGTGCCATCATAACATCGTCATTATCAACGGATAATCTGTTGTTGTAAGACTTCTGGATAATGTCCTCTATAAGCAGGTCTTCAACAACCTTACGGCTTGTCCTGTAGTTCGTTTCAAAGTAAGTCCTGACGTGTCCCTCAGTCTTATTGATACCCCTTACTATTTCCCACGCACTCTCATATATGCCATATCTGGATATAAAGCTCTGGTAATCGCCTTTTCTGTCAAATATATGGACTTCTATCCCCTTATCTTCCTTTGTTACATCACGAAGATATGCCTTAAGTCCGTTAAATGTAACTCTCTCACCATTATGCACAAGTGGAAGATTTTTTATGTCATTAGGACCTGTCTGCCTGTAAAATATGCAGTAATTAAAGTATTCTATGCTTGTATTATCGGATGAAGACACATTTGCACCTGAAACCTCACCTGTACCTGAGGTATCCAATGCCTCCCTCTCCTCTGTGAGCTCTCTTTCCTCAGCACTTCTTGCTTTTCTTGCACAGAAGCCTGTTGTCATATATCTGTAGCCATCTTTAATACAATGAGAATCAAGCTTCCACTCCACCAGCGAATGTATACACGTATTGTCGCTGCCTTTTCTGAAAAGCTTCTCTATCGGCTGCTTATCATCTAACGTACAGTTAGGTATCATATTCTGCATAAGAAGCAGCATAAGAAGACTCTTGCCACCACCATTGGCAAGGTCATATATCGTATTTCTACAGTTAAAACGCATTATAAAATCATCGTAAAACTGTGTACCAAAGTTATATTTTACGTTGTTCACCCTTACTCTGTTAATCTGTGGCATATCAATCCTCCATAACTTTAACCGGTTTATTCTTTCTGTATTACAGTCAATCTCCTGTATACAATCTTAGCTCTGCATAAGTTCTGCCATTCGTCCCTTATACTCATCAAAATAATTCTCTATAAGCGCCCTGAACCTGTCTGTTGGATAGAACCTGTTCTGTACCTCTGTAAGAAGTTCCTGTGATACGCAGAAGTTAAGCGCAATCTTCACAAAGCCTGTCTTTGAATTCTTTGCAGCCCTTACGTCCGCCGTATCCGCAACTGTTATTACAGGAAGTGCATCCCAGCTTAGTGCTATCTGCTTAAAACTGTTTTCTTCAACATCATCGATGATAATCCCAAGCTTTTTATCAACTATGGAAGCAACTGACGAGTCCACATTACGCACAATATCCTCTACTCTCACAAATTCTGCATATGTCGTACTTGCTGAGTCCGTATAAAATTCTGTTATTATATTATATATGATAAAATATACAAGATAGAGTTCTCTGTTTACACGTAATCCGAGTCTGTTTCTAAGCTCCTCATTAGTGTAACCGAACACTCTGTTATTATCACCGGCACTCACATACAGTCCATTATTGTACTCATATATATTAAGATTGAACTTCTTAAGTGACATATGAACAATATCATAAACCTCTGCATTGGTATTATATTCCTGATAAAGCTGGCTGTTATCGCCACTCTCACTCACCTGTTCACCCATTATAAGTCTTGATACTATATCAAGCGCCTTATCCAGATTTCTGTTTTCCATAATAATCCTCATTTCTGCGCACGTTTTGGCGCATAACGAATTGTGTCAGGTATGCGCCGACACAAATCCCGCGTGTGAAAAGTCCATTTTCACACTGTACTATTGTCTTACTTTAACATAATTGTCATTAATACTTTGTTACTCAGGCTTCTATTTTTATAATTATATTTATTGATATAAATGTACAATTTTTACAACAACATACATTCTATGTTTTTTGCGAATTTATAATTTATCACACCATTTAATATAAGCACTTTAATATATTAGAACACCTTCTTAAATGCTATATTAGTTACCTGTATCTCCTCTGATATACTGTCAGAAGCCACATTTTCCCTGTCACTTTCACCCCTGACTATAAGAATATGTCTTACCTCTTTTCCCTTGAAGCTCTCCTCAAGTATTCCATCAAGAAATGTTTCACTGTGCATATTATCGCCGCCTACCACATACTCATCTCTCTGGCAGAGGTTTACAAAAAATGCATAGTAATCTGCATTTTTAAGTATCGCATCACCATAGGCACGGCGCATATAACCATTAAATGTGTCGAGTGTGAGCATGTCCGATTTTTTCAAACATACCTTATCAATACACATAAGAAGGTTATTCATAACAAATGTATAATTATGCTTTATTCTCTCATCAACAGCCTCATCCTCATACACTATCTGTTTAAGCTCATTTTTATTTACATACTCTTTCTTTTCGTATCTTTCAGGCTTAACCATAAGTGCCTCATCTATTGTTTTAAGGTCAAGCGTTTTTCTTATATTAAGCTTAAGAAGCGGGTCTATAAGATACTTAAGCGCATCCGCGTTGTCTTTTCGTATCATATCTGAAAGTGCTGTTGCAAAGTCCATATGCGGACGAAGTCTTGCAAGCTTTGCCCTTCTTACCGCTTCATCAGTGGTATTCTGCATCTGCGTACAGTCACGAAGAAGCTGTGCATGCTTGTTCATGGCTATCTTTAACTGGTCTTCAAGATGATGTATCTCCTTCATAGTTCTGTAATAGCTGTCTGTACCTGACGGAGAACCCTCAAGCCTTGATATTGCCTTATCTATAAGCTCTTTATTCTTCCTAAAAAGCTTCTCCTCGTCATTAAACCACTTCATTCCTGTATTTACAAAGTCTTCATATGCCTCAACACCAGCGCATACATCCTGTGCAAGTGTTTCCATAACCTCAGTCTTACGAAGCCGCAGTCTTCCAACCTCTTCATTAATACGCTCAACAACCTCAACACCACCTCTGAAGTTATTGGAATTAATCATCTTTTCAAGAAGAAGCTGCGATACATTTATTCTGCTCTCATCCTTTATCTCCTTCGTATCAAGATAAAATTCAACTGCATCTGCGCTTATCGAATACCACACCATATCCTCTCTTATTGTGCTTTCGACAAGCTTCATTCTTGACACCCTTTTCTTATGCTCAACCGGGTCATAATACTTAAACTCAAATGGTCTGCCATCATTTTTTATCTTATCAAATACATAGTCTGCCACTTCTACATACTCTTCATCAGACAGCACCAGACCAAAGTCCCTTTTTACAAGCATTTTAAAGAAATCGAGGTATTCCTTATAAGTAACGTCCTTTTCCCTGAAGTTATTTTCTTCAATAAAAAAACGCAGAACTGCCATAAGAATATACCCCATATCGAGCGCACTATACTTTCCGTCCTTATACTGTTCAAAGGATACGTCCATAAGCCTGAAAAATGGATAATACTTTTTCAGATTAATCATTCTCTCCCTATGGTCTGTGATTATCTCTCCTATCATACTATCTGCCATAATATTCCTCATTCTTAAGTAACTGTTTTATGTATTGTTGTGCTTTACATATTATACAAATGCATTATACCAAAAATGTATATTTTTTAATATACTGCTTGATAAATATGTACTATTTATATATCTTATATCAATTCTGCTTTTATAATTTTATATTTTCCTGTCCGCTGTCTGCCAGCACATTTCCTGTATGCCCTGACAAATCCACTTTGATAATTTTAGATTTTCCTATGCGACATCTGACAGCACATTTATCGTGCGCCCTTACAAAATCTGCCTTTACAATCTTATACTTTCCTATGCACTGTCTGTCCGCTTATAATTCAACTCTGCCGTCCAATGCCCTCAAGAGCGTAACTTCATCTATATACTCAAGGTCACCGCCTACAGGAACGCCGCTTGCTATTCTTGTAACCTTAATTCCTGCCTGCTTTATCATCTTGCTTATATACATAGCTGTTGTTTCACCTTCAAGATTGGAATTAGTCGCTATAATAACCTCATCTACGTCCTTCTGGAGTCTTTTCATAAGCTCTGCAAGCTTAATATCCGATGGACCTATTCCAAGCATAGGGCTTATCGCACCGTGGAGTACATGATATACACCTTCATACTTGCCTGTTTTTTCATAAGCCGCCATATCCCTTGTATGTTCAACAACCATAATCTGCTTATGATTTCTGGCAGGATTTTTACATATCGGACACAGCTCATCATCTGTTAGTGTAAAACATTCCTTACAGTAGTGGACATTTTCCTTGGCACTTATCATGGCATCGGCTATTGACTGTACCTCTTCCTTAGGCATATTTATAATGTGAAATGCCAGGCGCTGGGCGCTTTTAGCCCCAACCCCTGGTAATCTTGACAACTGTTCTATTAACTTATTAATATGACCGCTGTATATGTCCATTAGAAAAGGCCTCCGCCAAGTCCTGAAAGACCGCCTGTTATCTTAGACATAGATGCCTGTGACTCCTCCTCGCACTTACGAAGAGCTTCGTTAGTTGCTGCAACTATTAAGTCTTCTAACATTTCTACATCATCCGGGTCAACTGCTTCAGGGTCAATCTTAACCTTTGTAACTTCTCTCTTACCTGTAACAGTAACTTCAACAACTCCACCACCTGCTGTTGCTGTGAATTCCTTTGACTCAAGGGCAGCCTGCTGCTCCTCCATCTGTCTTTGCATTCTCTGTGCCTGCTTCATAAGATTATTCATATTGCCAGGCATACCTCCTGGAAATCCACCTCTTTTAGCCATTATATAAATTCCTCCTTATCATCTACTTCTATATTCATCCCAACAAGCTCCTCAAGTGCTACATACCGCTTGTTAAAATCTTCTTCCTCGTCCATCTTGGTTACTACAATTCTTACCGATATTCCGGTTCTTTCTTCTATATGCTCCTCTAACATAGTTACTGTTTCTTCCCTGCTTATAGCATTGTAGCCACTAAGTGATTTTATCATAATCTCAAGACTATTTCCATCCTCAGTTACAGTAACGTATGCCTGCTTTAAGAAGTTCATAAGCAGCGCATCATCTATTGATGATATTATATTATTCCACTGCGATGCTATCTGTCTTATGTCGTCAGTAACTGCATCGTAATTACGCTTAATTACCGGCTTTGTGTCACTGGTTTCTGCTTCACTGCCTGACACGCCAGCACCGTTTGCTCCTGCAAATGTTCCCTGTCCCATGGCATTAAGCATACCCGCAGGAATAAGTTCACCTGACTTAAGCTTTTCTATAACCTGCATAGCATCACCAAGCTGTGTTTCAAGCGTATTGATACGACCTGTCAGCTCAGTCATATCTGCCGGCTTTTCCATAGACGGACGCATCAGCTTTATAAATGTAACCTCAGCCTTAACTCTCTTCTGCGTTGATGTTTTCATGTCATTGGAAAGCTCTGATAACACTCTTATATGCCTCATAAGTGTATCAACATCTGCCTCTTTGGCATCCTCCATCATATCCGCAATATTATCTTTTGATACTTCGATTACATCTTCTATCTTGCCAGTATCCCTTGTCGTCTTTATCAGTAAAAGATTTCTCAGATACCATATAAAATCTGTAACAAACTGTGATAAGTCACGTCCCTGCATGATAATGTCTTCCATAAGGTTCATGCATCGTGCTACATCATTTTCTCTTATTGTCTTATACATATTGCTGAATATAGCTATGTCTACAGCACCAAGCACATCAAGCACATCATCATACTTAAGCTCTTCTCCTAAGTGAAATGCTATGCACTGGTCAAGAAGGCTTAACGCATCTCGCATAGAGCCGTCTGCTGCCTTGGCTACATATCTTATTGCCTTATCCTCAACAACTATATTCTCCGCTTTCATCAGTTCTGAAAGTCTGTCTGCTATCGTTTCTATCGATATTCTGTGGAAGTCATATCTCTGACACCTTGACATAATAGTTACTGGTATCTTTGCAACTTCAGTAGTCGCCAATATAAATATTACATATGAAGGTGGTTCTTCAAGTGTCTTAAGAAGTGCATTAAACGCTCCTGTCGAAAGCATATGAACTTCATCGATTATATATACTTTGTACTTTCCTTCTGTTGGAGAATACTGTACTTCGTCCCTGATTTCTCTTATATTATCAACACCATTATTCGATGCTGCATCTATCTCTATAACATTCATCGAAGTGCCTGCCGCTATCGCCTTACATGTAGGACATTCGCCGCAAGGACTTCCATTTACCGGATGTTCACAGTTGACTGCCTTTGCAAATATTTTTGCCACACTTGTCTTACCAGTACCTCTGGTTCCGCAAAACAGGTACGCATGTCCTATTCTGTCGGCATTAATCTGATTTTTTAAAGTTGTAACTATGTGGTCCTGACCCTTGACATCTTCAAAGTTGTCTGGTCGCCACTTTCTATATAATGCCTGATATGACATATGTGGGGGCTTCCTTTCTGTCATGCTATTCTCATCGACTTTCACATCCGCTATATTTCTTCTAACTCGTAACGATGACACTCAAGAATCTCCGATTCTTTCGTTGTCGCGGTGCTCCTCGTATACCCTGACATAAAGCCTTTTTCCTGCCAGCAGGAAACGTCTTTCTGTCATGCTATTCTCATCGTTACTCGCGCAAAAAACCGTGCGCTCGGCTTCGAATGATCATCCACAGACGTTACCGATACAGTTAGCTCGATTCAGGCTGCCTTCCGGCACACAGAAGGTTTCACTTAATGCTGCTTCATTCCTGACCTGACATGGTTCATGAAGTCCTGTTGCGAAAGACCCAAATGTCATCACCACTTATATCGGGCGGCTCCATAAAATCTCGCCCTCGGCCGAACATCACCCCTGCTATAGCGGATTGCAGGTACAAGGTGCCGCTAACTCCCCGGCTGCACGGTTCTTTTATTATATATGTTATATATTCACTCTGTCAATCATTTTTCTCAAAGTCATATTGTGATATTAGGGTCAAAATGTATTTTGCCACTAACTGGTATATCTGGATTGCTACATTGCTACGCAATTCACGCAATCCTTTAACGCCTCTTCTTATCTTATAAAGTTAGTCTTTATCTTGTCCTCGCCACAAGGAATGTCAATTCCCTGCTTTTTTGCTGCATCTATAGACTTAACAAGCCATGCCATATTTTTTCCTAAAAGTCTCATAGTCTGCATACCTTCTTCATCCTTAACAACCTCTTCAGGTGTATTTCCATGAACAATATTCCAGTAGTTAGAAGATACAACTGGCATCTGGTTAATTTGGAAATACTTGTTAAGGTCGTCTATTGTAGATGTTGTACCACCCCTACGTGCTGAAGCCACTGCTGAACCTGGCTTATAACGCATATCTGCGCCAAATGCGCCGAAAAATCTGTCAAGAAACATCATAATCTCGCCACTTGCTGATGCATAATAAACAGGTGAACCTACAATCACTCCGTCTGCTTCTTTGACCTTTTCTCCAGCTTCCTTAACTGCTTCGTCAACTTCGCCCTTAAGTACTCTGCTTCCAACATTAATAATCTCTGTTTCTACTCCTTCACTTTCAATAGCTTTAGCAGCCTCTGAAAGTGCTGTATATGTACATCCTGCATCTCTTCTGCTTCCATTTATTAATAAAACCTTCATTATTGTCTGTCCTTTCTTTTTCTAATTTCTATATTATACATTAATATATAATGTCATGTTTAAAATATATTTTAATCTCTGACCGATGTCAACGAACTGCCTCATTGCAATGCAATTCCAACAATGCTTTAACCGTGGTTTTCCATAAAAATATATAATGAATCTTAACTAATTACTATTCTGCCGACTCAGCCGCCATCTCTTCATTAATAGCATCTTCCGATGCTGCCATCGCCGCAAGTGTCATAGTAAGAAGCTTCTCAAGCTCCCAGCCAAGCTGCTCTGCTCCTCTTTCTATTACCTCTCTTGAACATCCTGCTGCGAAGCCTTTGCTCTTATACTTCTTTTTCAAAGACTTAAGTTCCATATCCTTAGTGCTCTTGGATGGTCGCATAAGTGCTGCCGCCCATATAAGACCTGTAAGTTCATCTGCCGCAAAAAGCACCTTTTCCATCTCGTGCTCTGGTGCTATATCAACAGTAATTCCATAGCCATGTGACACTACGCCGTGGATAATATCCTCTGATACTCCCCCCTCTCTAAGAAGCTCTGGTGCTTTTATGCAGTGTTCTTCTGGATACAGCTCAAAGTCTATATCGTGAAGCAGTCCCACGATACCCCAGTATTCTGCATCCTCTGAATATCCTAACTCATTGGCATACCACTTCATTACAGCTTCTACTGTCAGCGCATGCTGAATATGAAAAGGGTCTTTATTATATTTCTTTAGTAATGCAAATGCTTCATCTCTGGATATATGTTCCATCTGTTTATTACGCCTCCATTATGTCTGATTTATTCAATAATTCTTATGTAAATGTCCAAAAACATCCTTAACACTTACATACCTACAAGAATACTCTGTTATTATACACCAAAACAAATGAAAGTGTACATACCAATATAACACCAAATATTAATCTAAGAAATGCTGCTTCAAACCGGAATAATGGCACTCCGGCTTCAAACAGCATCAATAGGCTCTTTTGATATTTCCTTATCCGCTAATATTCATCGACATACCAAAACCTCCCTTTAAAAAAATACAAAATCCGTTTAGAATTAACTCATTTTGTATAAAAAAAGAAAAATATTGTTTACATTAATATAAAATGCTACAATTATAGATAAATAGGATAATTTTAAGTGAACAGTTAAACTGGTGATGCATTAAAAGAAAATTTGGTTAGTAAAAAATGGGAGGCATACAATTATGTCATATAAGATTGAAGACTTACAGTTAAAAAATTTCGGAATGATAGAAAACTTTCAGTGCAATCAATTTTCAAATATCAATTTGATTATAGGTGAAAATGGAACAGGAAAAACATTTTTGTTGAAAGCATTATACTCTGCTGTAAAATCATTAGAAGATTATAAAAGAGGAGACGATATATCACCTATAAACGATATTTTATCTGAAAAATTGAGATGGACATTTCAGGTAGATAAGCTGGGGGATATTGTATCCAGAAGTGCAGAAGAAAGTTTGAACTTTCAAATGAAATTAGATAAAATAGCATTAAATTATCAGTTTTCAAAAAGTGCAGCCAGTAAAGTCGGTACGGTAGAGTCTCTTAAAAATGGTAAAGAAGGAAATTCTATTTTTATACCAGCCAAAGAAGTTCTGTCATTGTTTTCAGTTATTTTAAAATCAAGAGAGATTGATAAATCATTTGGTTTTGATGATACTTACTATGATCTTGTTAAAGCATTAAGAATTTCTCCATCCAGAGGTAGAAATTATGCTGTATTTGCGGATTCACGCAAAGTGGTTGGAGATGTTATTGATGGTAAAGTAGAATATGATGAAAATAATGGTAAATGGTATTATAAAAATAATAAAAATCAAAAATTTTCGATTGGCGCAACTTCCGAGGGAGTAAAGAAAATTGCTATAATGGATCGTCTGCTTGCCAATGGCTATTTAAATACAAATTCTATTATTTTTATTGACGAAATTGAATCTGCATTACATCCTAAGGCAGTTTGCCAGTTTCTGGATATGATTGACAATATAGCAAATGAGATGGGGATTCAGGTGTTTATAACGAGTCATTCATATTTTGTAATTAAAAAATTGTTTTTAATTGCACTTAAAAAAGAAAATACAGTTAAATGTATCTCCTTAAATAAAGGTACGAAGGCACAAATATGTGATTTGTATGATGGCATGCCTAACAATTCCATTATAGATACTTCTATTCAATTGTATGAACAAGAAATAGAGGAGGTACTTTAATGGGAGTTATTATTCCAGAGTCAGACATGGAATTCGGAACATACCAAGAAAAACAGGTATTCCGAATTGAAGAGAGTGAACAATATACGAAAAAATTAAGACAGCAGGGAGTACGTTGTTGTGAATTTATATTGTTAAGGTCAAATAAATTGCTGTTTATAGAAGCAAAAAAAAGTTATCCCGACCCAATTAATGGAATAACCAAAAATAAGGAGCAGTATTATAAAGACATAAAAGAAATTGTAGAAAAAATGCGACATTCCCTGGATTTATATGCGAATATTCTTTTGAATAGATATACACAGGATAGAATTTCGGAAGAAATGAAAAATATTAAAAACATACAGATACGATTAGTTCTGGTAATAAAAAATGCAGACAAATCCTGGATAATTCCTCTTCAGGAAAAATTTAGAAAAGAATTATATCCAGAAATGCATATCTGGAAAATATCAGATTTTATGGTACTGAATGAAGAACAAGCTAGAAATAAGCATTTAATTATTTAAAACCAATTTCTTTTCATATTTTTTTGTTCATAATTATTAATCAGAGGCCTTGAAAATTCAAGGTTTCTGGCTTTTTTCTTGATAATTCCAGTGTAGTCAAGTTGGAATTTATTATTTTCAAGCACCAGCAAGCGGGGGGATTCTTTCACAACATTGATATATTTATCCACTATTCTGAGTTTACCATCTTATAAACTCATTTAATAAATCTGCTTTTATTAGATTGTTTTTCCACCCGAATAACAAGACCTTTAAAACTTGTAACCCTGATATCATCTCATTATAGAATTTCTTTTTTAATTATGATAAGATGATGTAAGTGCAAAATTATTGTATAAATGAGGACTAATAGTGTGAAAAATAAATTTTTCACACGCGAGATTTGTGTCTGCGTGCACTTGACACAAACTCGTTATGCGCAAAAAACGTGCGCAGAAATGAGGATAAATATGAATGACAATAATACCGATATAAATGCTTCAGTTGCATCTGTTGTTTCATCTCCTGATACATTTTCCAAAGAAGACATCCACTATATGAAGCTTGCCATCAAACAGGCAAAGAAAGCAACCCTGCTTGATGAAGTTCCTATCGGATGTATAATTGTTTATAATGGAAAAATCATCGGACGTGGATATAACAGAAGAAACACAGATAAGACAACTCTCGGTCATGCTGAGATTACTGCCATTAAAAAAGCCAGCCGCTATATGAACGACTGGAGGCTTGAAGACTGTACTATATATGTTACTTTAGAGCCATGCCAGATGTGTGCAGGTGCAATCGTTCAGGCGCGCATACCGCGTGTTGTTATAGGCTCTATGAACTCTAAAGCAGGATGTGCAGGTTCTATAATCAATCTTCTTAATATGCCACAGTTTAACCATCAGGCTGAGGTTGTAAGGGGTGTATGTGACGAAGAATGTTCTACTATGTTAAGCACATTTTTTAGGGAACTCCGTCAGAAAAAGAAAGCTGAAAAAGAAGCCGGAAAAGAAGCTCTGAAAGAAACACCGGCATCACAAAATATACGCATATAAAGAAATGAGGATTAACATGAAACTCGAATACAATCTTGGCAGATACTCTCTCAAAGTTCTCAACCACAATAACTCCATAGATGTTCTTGACTTCTATTACCGTAACCGCAAGGACTTTGATAAGTATGAGTCTGACAAACCAGCTTCTTTTTACACCGAAAGCTTTATAAGCCGTATGCTTGATGCTGAGATGAAAGGATTGCTTTCTATGACATTTGCAAGGTTCTTCCTGATAGACAAAAATGAACCCGATTATATACTTGGTTCGCTGTCATTCTCCCATATCAGCAGAGGTTCATCACCCTGTGCCAATATGGGATATAAGATAGACGAATACCACCGCAATCAGGGTCTTGCCTCTCTTATGATAGCTGCTGCACTTGAATATATTGTTCCCGATATTGGACTTCACCGCACAGAATGCTACATTCATCCTGACAATGCCGCATCACTTCACCTTATGGAAAAGTTTGGCTTTATTGATGAGGGCATAGCGCACTCATATGCTAAACTAAACGGTGTGTGGCAGGACCACAGGCGCTTTGTCTATATTTCCTGATACCAGTATCCAAAGTATGGATTATTATAATCACTTCTGTGGCTCTTTTTGAAGTTGCTAAAGCCAAACATTGATGCCATATATCGCTCTCTGTTGCAGTACATTCCCGGCACTCCTATAAAATAGTTGGTATTATTTTCATTGTCGCACACCCTTCCAAACAGAAGATGATGAAAGTTATAATATCCGTGAATAAGAAAGCTGTTGTTGATTATCTCCTTATCCTTTAGCGGAAGTCGTGACAACATCTGCGGAGTTACTTCTATACAGTCATAGAAGTAGTCATCATCAAATGCATCTACATAATCTGCCTTGGAATACAGTTTTTTGTATAATCTCTCATTGCAGGCATCCTGTCGTGTCTTTTCATTCACCTTATCCTTGTCTGTACAGCCACAGCTCTCAGTATCATCCTCCTCGCTTTCCATCGCCTGTAATTCTTCATTATATCTGTTCTGCATATGTATATCAGGTGTATTTTCTTTGCCTCTGTTTCTTGTTCCACCATTTCTATCATTCTCACGCTCTCCTACATACCTATCTTCCCCACTTCTTTTGTCATAATTTCCTTTATTGCATTGACTACCGGATGCATAATTTACTACATTGCCATTCTTATTACCTTCACCACCTTCCGCATACCTTACCTCTCCATTTTCTCCATCGCTTACCCTATTATCCTGACCACCTACATCATCCTCTTTATTCCCTTCACTACCTTCCGTATATCCTTTTCCAAGTCCTCTTATTTCTCCACTTCCACTACTGTCTATATCATCTTCACTCTCTCCCTCAATCTCAACATTTCCCCCATACTTCCTCACTCCGCTTCCTGCGAATTCAATAACATCGGGGTTAATGTCATAGTCTTCCCACATAGAAAACATCATATAATATCTGTCACCTTTGTTAGCAACAGCTATTCCACATATGTCCGATGACGTATAACCTGAATTCTCAATATTACCTGCGTTAAATATCCCGGCATACGATGCCATACCATTATTGACCAGACAGTCACCGACCTTCATAAGCCTGTATCTGCCGGGAATAGCATCATCCCTGTCTATAAGCATATGCACACCAAACATCTGCGGCGTATCTGTATACACGCCACGAAGATTAATATTAAGGCGCATTTCACCCGACCTTACCTCTACCTTGGCAAAACCGACATTCTTATCCTTAACACCTCCCGGATAAGAATAAATGTATGAAACAAACCGCTGATAATCAGCCATAAAAAACCTCCCAGCATTATAAGATTGATATCAAATCTTATGTAGCCGGGAGGCAAAATATGTACAATATAAAATTATTCTTCTACTATCGCATTAGTAAGAGTGGCAAACTGTTCAAGTGTAAGTGCCTCTCCACGTATTGTAAGAGGAAGTCCACATTTCTCAAGTGCTGCTGCCAGCTTTTCTTTTGATACATTTACATCACCGCTGTTGCCGACACTGTTCATCATAGTTTTTCTGCGCTGGTTAAATGATGCTCTTATTATCCTGAACATAAGATGTTCATCACGCACATCAACCGGCGGCTTTTCGTATCTTTCAAGCTTAATTACCGCTGAGTCCACATTAGGTCTTGGCATAAAGCAGCTCGCAGGAACATTAAGCACAATCTTCGGTTTGGCATAATACTGGACTGCCAGCGAAAGTGCGCCATAATCCTTAGTTCCCGGTCCTACCTGCATCCTGTCAGCCACTTCCTTCTGCACCATTATAGTTATGCTGTCAAGCGGCACTCCGCTCTCAAAAAGCCCCATAATAATAGGAGTTGTTATATAGTAAGGAAGATTAGCGACAACCTTTATCGGTTTTCCGCCATTTTTCTTCTCTGCAAGCTCTTTTATATCAAGCTTTAATATATCTTCATTGATGACAGTTACATTGTCATACCACGAAAGGGTATCCTCTGTAAGTATCGGAATAAGCTTTTTATCTATCTCAACCGCCACAACTTCTCTTGCATTTTCGCAGAGTATCTGTGTCATAGTTCCGATACCCGGCCCTACCTCAAGTACAAAGTCATCTTCTGTAACTCCAGCTTCTCTTACTATCTTCTGAACAACATTTTCATCTATAAGAAAGTTCTGACCGAACTTTTTCTGAAAGTTAAAACCGTACCTGTTAAGAACCGCTATTGTATTAGTCGGATTGCCAAGATGCATAACATTGTCATAATTCCTATTATTCATATATCTATATCTCCATTCTTATACTGACACAAATGTTACATTTATCCATATTCGCTGCTTTCTTATAACATCCCAGATTATTATGATGGAAGTGTCAAATGAACCTCTGACCTGCGCATAACGAGTTTGTGTCAAATTCGCGCAGACACTAATCCCACATGTAAAAAATCTATTTTTCACACTGTACTACATACGTTCATCAAGTCCATATACCCTGCATGCATTTTCATATGTCACGCGGGCTATCTCTTCCTTAGTGACTCCCTTTATATCTGCAAGCTTCTCTATAACATACTCTATGTTACTGCTGTCGTTTCTTTTGCCCCTGTTAGGCACTGGCGCAAGATACGGGCAGTCTGTTTCTAACACTATCCTGTCAAGCGGTATAACCTCTGCCGCCTCCACCAGCTTTCTTGCATTCTTGAAAGTAAGCACTCCGCCTATTCCAAAGTAAAAGTTCATATCATAAAATGTTTTAACTGTTTCCTTTGAATATGAATAACAATGAATTATACCACCTATATCCTGTGCATGTCCATTTTTTAATATATCTATCGTGTCAGCACACGCATCTCTTGAATGTATAATGACCGGTTTGTTCACCTCATTTGCAAGTTCAAGCTGCCTTGCAAACCACTTCTTCTGAAGCTCTCTTTCCGGCTCATCATAATAGTAATCAAGTCCGATTTCTCCAATAGCAACAACCTTTTTATTATTAAGCGCTTCATTTCTTAACCAGTCTAAGAACTCCTGATTTTTATCAAGTCTCTCATAATCGTCCGGATGGATGCCTACCGCTGCATATATATGCTCATACTTACTGGCAAGCTCTACAGAAGCACTGCACCCGTCCATACTTGCACCCACATTTACAATAGTTCCTATATTACCGGCTAACAGACCTGTTAATAATTCGTCCCTGTCATTATCAAACGCTTCATCATCATAATGTGCATGTGTATCAAATATCTTCATATATAAAACTCCATATCATATATTCCTGCCAATATAATGTGCTGCTTATCACCAGACTATTCTTCTGTATCTATCTCTATAAGCTCAATCTCTTCTACGCTTGCCGGTAACAGCTTTCTCTTCTTTTCACCTATGCACAGAATAACCATCCATGCCACTGTCAACACAAGTCCCGCTACGCTTACAAGTGCGCCCTGCCACAGGTATGGTACTTTAAATGTTATATCGGTAACTCCTGCCTTGACATACGTGAGATTATTCTTTTTTCCAAGCCACTGTTCTGACTCGAATATATCGTGGTAAGCAAGACTTGTATTCACATTGTCATAATCAGATGTAATCGTTATTCCATTAGTGCTGTGCTCTATATTAAGTTCCACATTTTTCCTGTCAGGAAGCTGTGTGGAGGTAATATCAAGCATATCACTTAGAAGCTTTCCAATGGAAGCATCATAAGTCACGCCATAGTAATAAGCAAGATTAAAGCCGCACATAATTATATTGTCATTCTTAACTGTACCATAAAAGTCAAGTGTAAGTCCATTATCAGTTACACTTCCCCATACATTGGTAAGCCCGTTAAGATAAACTGTCTGCCATGTTGTATAGCCCTTTGGAAAAAGGTCGGGATAAAGTATTCCTATCTTTGTATCCATATCAGGAAAACCATTGTTAAATACAATATCGCTGCAGGTCACTCCTAAGAATTCCTGACTCTGTGTCTTTTTATTCTGTGGAATTCCATCCGCATATATGACAACCTTTACGCCTGACTCACTAAGCTTAACTATAAGGCTTTCTGCCGCATCCTTGTCATCGTATGTAAAACCTGCAAGAATAACCTCTTTATACTTTGAAAGCTGTTCATAGGTGTAGTCGTTAAGATTATCAGAGTCCGTTTCCTCTACTGCCGGGAATGACTGTGATATAAGCGGCGTTCCGCTTCCTATGCCTATAGCCTCATAACTGCTCATAGTTCCCCAGTTGTCATAAGTATCCATATGGTACAGCCTGTATGCTGCATTGGCACCTGCAACCTCATAGCCCGATGCCTTGGCCGCCACGTCCATATCATACACTGATGAACCATATTTTGCTATGACTGAAAGCTTAACTAACACTGTATCACTTCCAAGCTCACGGCTTCTGTCAAATACATAATAATAGCTGCCATCTGACAAAGCCCTGTTAAGCCTTACTATATTAGTTGATGTATTAGCCGCTTCACGTCCTGCACCAAACACTGCCGGTACAGACTCATTCCAGTCAGATACCAGAAATGCACCTGTTGAGCCAAGACTGCTGTCATCCAATAAAGTAAGTCTTTGCTTTGTAAGTGACTGTGCCTGAGCTATCAGTGTTGAATTCTGCTGTTCATCAAGTCTGTCCCACGCACTGTCATTATTATTATAGTCGATAGTTATTCCGTTCTTTGATACGCTGATATTATTGCCATCACCTGTTATAAGCGGAAGCGATGGAACGATATCGGCAATAAGTATAACGCAGAACAACACCACAAGCGGTTTCTTTAAAGTATCCCACTTAAGAAAGCTGTAAAGTATCATACACAGTGCTATTGATATAAATCTTAACATCCACAGATACTGGCTTCCCGGAAGTATCTTAAGCACCGGATACATAGCCGTTGTTGTGCATATGAGTGTTATTATGGCTGCAATAAAGCCTGCCCTTGACTTCTTATATCCGAAAAACATTCCGCTTACTGCAAGCAGTGCTGCAGCAAGACCGAAGTAAAAATGTGAATTATTAGTTGTCACTCTGTCTAGTGGATTAATTGTAACCCAAAGGCTTTGGAAAAAGTTTGCCATATTTTCAGAATTATCAAGCGAAGTAATACCACCATTAAGTGATGCGACCATCCATACGCCGATTAACATAAAGCTTAGCAGTAAAGCGACAATTATATCTCCCACAGCTCTTTTGGAATAGCCCTGTAACATATGTATAATACAGTATACAATCACCGCAAGCGCAGCCATTCCTGCATAGCCAAGATGGCACAGCGCTATAAGCACAAAGCTTATTATAATGAAAGGCATCCTTACTGCCCTTCTGTCTTTAAGATATTCTGACACCTCATATATAAATACTGGCAGAAATATCATACTTAGCGACCTTGCAAGATTACCTTCAACGAATAATGCAAGCAGGTTATTTGGCATAAAGAACCAGATTATACCTATAAATGCACCAAGTACCGGCCTTTTCATTCTTATGCCTATACACAGCCAGCTTACTGCACCAAGCATACATATAAGTCCGACAAATATGAGATATCCTATAAGCATATCCCCTCCGGCAAGCATTTCACAGAATGCCATAACATATGCGCAGAGTGGTGCCCAGTATCTCATAAGCTCTACTCCGTTGTACCACATATAATCATATAATGGATACCAGTTACCTGCCTTTATGGAATTGTATACATAATCGCCCCTGTATATATGATACATAGTATCTGAGCCTGACGGATATACTCCGTTCTTGCTTACAAGCTTTATAACCATAACGGACATAAATACTGCCAGCGCTATATATATAAGTCCGCCGATTACTGCCGCTGTGTAATATAAAACACGATTTTTCCCTTGTTTATTCATTGACCCTGCCTCTTATATACTGATTATTCTTTATCCGTATCCACTATCCCATTAAGCACTGCATCTATAACGTCAGACATTATCTTATTTTCTGTTTCCTCGTTATTGCCCGCATTTTCTTCCTGTTCTTCCATATTGATTATGTAGCTTCTTGTTGGTGTTTCACTCGCTTCAACAGATGTCAGTATTCCACCGATATTATGTATTATGCGGTAGAATTCATCTGCAAAATAGTCTGTTACATTTTCAAGTGTAGGAAGTATTGCATTAAATGGGTCTTCTTCATTTAAGACTTTATTCTGGTACTTATCAAGGAAGTCTGTTATTCCCTTTTCAAATATATTGAACTCCACAAATGAGCTTCTTCCAAACTTTATATCAAGCGCAAACTCCCAAGTATGCGGATGTGTTTCACCCTTGTTTCCATTGATAATAATATAATGTCGCATATTAAGATAAAACTTTATTCTGTACTCTCTGTATAACTTAACTGCCATATACTCTCCATTCTTACAGATATTTTTCTTCCAGCATTTTCATATCTGTACTATTGTCTATAAGCATTATTCTCTGAACCTTGACATCCTTATCCTCAAGCACGCCAAGATTATACTTCAACTGTGCTTCACTCACATTTACTGCCAGCAGAATAATGTCACTATCTCCATATTCAAAACGAATGACATCCCTGTCCAGCACATAAACTGCCCTTCCAAGAAACTTGTTTCTGCTCTCCTTGTTTTCACATTCAACACGTGCAAATGTAACCGGCATTATGTTTCTTTCTATAAGTTTTTTCATAAATGGCACTATAGCCTTCTGTCGCCATACATTGTTATGTGTATCGTGAAGGTCTTTATCCATAAGCTTCTCATTAACCTTTGATAAGCTCATACTAAGGCTTCTTATGTCAGCTTCCTTTTCATCAAGTTTAAATGATAACTGTCTTATTCTTAACGCATATATAGATGCTACAAGAACAAGTGCTAACAGTATTACAACTACGAATGTTTCCATCTGAACCTTTATCTCAAGGTATGTATTATTATCAAGCAGTACACTCTTTTCTGTCATAAGGCACAGTCTGTAATCCTGACCTGCGTACTTAAACATAACTCCCGATACAAGATAGGTTTTGTTATCAAGGCTTATAACGCTGTGCTCTACTTTATTAAGCACGAGCCCATTCATAAAATCTGCTGCCTGTCTTGCATTATAATATGTATCTGCTGACACGCCCTTATATCTGTTGGTTTCCAATACATCCTTAACGAATAACATCGACTGGTTCTTAGAAAATGCCCAGTATTTATTAGATGAGGAGTCCATTGTCTTTAATATGTCGTTAATAATCTCCTCATCATCTCTGTTATCTTTTAAGTTAATCTGGTCTAAAACAAGCTGTACATATGCATCCTGCTGAGTTGCGCACACCTCAATTATTCCTTTTTCGTATCTGCCTATCAGGATATATGTAATCAGACCGCCTAATGCCGCCGCAGCTACCACGCATATTGTGGTTATTATAAGAATAGGATGTCTTTTCATTCCTGCCTTTTTATTATTGCCAGACTTTTGTTCTTCCATAGTTACTCCGTTTCCGTACAATGATATTTATGTTTTTTTAGAAATGTACCTCATAAAATTTTATATATCTGAGTTAATGACAAAAGTAACCTATTTCAGTACATCTTCTATATCTGCCCATTTATAGTTTTCTCATCATAACTACAATATTCCCAGTAGTCCCGCAATAGATTATTTTCTGTCATTCACATCAGCACTTATATTTACTTTATGTCTGATTTTTTCAATAATTCCAGTCACCTTTTTCACATCACTCTTCACTACTCCTGCGAATTCAGCACATTCCTGTGTGAGTGTCTTCGTCTTCCACGAACTGTCTGTCTGTATACTGTTAATTATTCCTGCCATTCTTATAAAGAATACTGCCAGATTAAAGAACGGAAGCAGCAGTACACACCACCAATGGCTTATATAGTAGGACCGCACCTCTTTATTAATCTTTAAATAGTGTGATGCTGTTATGAAATACATATATCCCACAAGAATATAAAGTACAAATATAATTCCCGTTGAAAGTATGATAACTTTTCCTGAATATCCGACAACCATAAGGCATATCAGCGCCAGATACCATATCATTCTTGGAAATGCAAATGTGTGGTCGTAAAGCAGTGTCTTAACACTTACATCCGAAATAAAGTTCTTTAACTTGAAGTCTTTATCCATAAACATTTTGGCAACCTCAAGACTTCCCCTCTGCCATCTCTGTCTTTGTGTATACAGCTTATTAACATCCTCTATCGGGTCAACAAAGAATAATGCATCCTCACATACCTCAACACGTTCATCCTGTCTGTAACGCATCTGGAAAGTTATGTGCGTATCTTCACATATAGTATCCGTGTTGTACATCCACGACTTTAACACGGCTGACTTTCTGAATGCCGAAAATGCGCCTGACAGTGTATACACTGAATTAAGCTCTGAAGCGTAACTTCTTCCTGCAAGAAATGCCTGCGCATACTCCATAAATTCAAGATTACGCAGAAGCCTTGGAAAGAAACCTTTATACTTTTTTATCTGCTCTGTAACTGTAAGAATAGCACCTGTCATACAGTTAAGGTCTGTGTCCGTCTCAAATCTTGTAATCATATTTATAAGAGCATTCTTCTCAAGAAGTCCGTCACTGTCAAGATTGATTATGTACTTTCCCTCACTGTTATACAGCGCAAGATTAAGCGCACGCGACTTTCCCTGCTCTGCATTCATCCACTGCATATGAAGTTCAGGAAACTTTCTCTGACACTCTGCATACACGTCAAAGCTGTTATCCTGTCCCTTATTATTAACAAGAAACACTCTTATCCTGTCGTTCGGATATGAACTTTTATGTATGGACTCTATGCACTGGTACAGCGTATCCTGCGAATTATACACCGGAATAATCAGCGATATATCAGGATATACTGTCAGCTCTTTTTTTCTTTTTTTATATCTTGCCCCTCTTCTTATGAGCAGGCACACACTTCCTAACGCTGGAACTATTTCCATTATAAATGGAATGATAATCCAGCCACCCCAGAAAAGAAAGGAATTAAGAATTGACTTTATCACTGCCATATGCAAAATTCCCCACTTTCATTTTAATAATCTGCGGCTTTGTAAACACATAGAAATACAGCCATACACTTAAAGCATAGAAGAATATTCTTCCTATAAATGTATGAACAACATAATATGCTCCCATACCAAAGAAATGTACAGAAAGGCATATAAGTACTATTCTTAGTGCGTTACACACCATAATGTAACAGAAGCCACCTATACCGACCATTATTTTCTCGCTGATATCATAGACATTAAAGAACGCCAGCAGCGAGAGAAATGCCATAATCTCAATTATTCCCGAACACTCAAAGTCGATAAGAAGTGTTATTGATGAAACTCCTGTATGTATAAATATAATTCCATACTTAAAGTAAGCCGTAAATGTACCTGTAATATTGCCAACAACACCTGCAAGCGCTGACACACATCTTGCAAGCGGCATAGTAAGAACCGGCTGGATAGTCATCATCATTATCCCGAAAAGCCCAAGACTTCCTATAAGGAACTCCCACGCATGAAGCTTTGCCCTGTGCGTAACGGAAATTATATATAACCATAATGCTATGACTACCACTGCCACTATAGGACTAACTCTCATCGTTAAGACACCTGCCTGTCACTTTTCTTTTTCTGGCGTACCAGCACAGCTGCTGTCACACCAACACATAATATAAGTCCAAGCCATGCACCAGAAGATGCACCCGCTGTTGTTATCCACTGCTGTCCGAGTCTTCCAAACTGAGCATCTATACGCTTGAAATCACTTGCATCACAGTTAAGCTTTTCTGCTACCTTCTCAAGGTTAAGATAGAATTCACACTCATCTTTTCCGTCTTTTATAGTAACTATCATCTTGCCGTACCATTTGTCCATATCATTGGCATCATATATGCTTGGTGAATTATGCCATGCATCTGTTGAAAACAGGTAAAATTCATATGTCCCATCTGCCATTCCACCCTTTGGTGTATTCCAGTTGATAGAACCATCCTCTGCCACCGTCTCCATTCTTGGATAGAACACCTGACTCCAGTTATTATTAAAAAGTATCGTAACGGCATTCATAAATTCGCCGCCGGCTTCAGCCAGATGTTCCGGCATCGTTGTCACAACATGTCCATAAAGTGTACTTCCCACACAGTAGAGTGCACCCTTTGCATCTGTTCTGTCCTGCTGTGTACCTGCTGTCGCATACTCTATAGTTGTGTGCGGATAGTTATTCCAGTCACCATAAAGCCCATCATAAGCTATATCTATATTGGTATCCTTTCCTGTTGAACCGTCAAGATTGTATACATCTGTTACAAATGGGTCTGTCAGGTATAATCCAAACGACAGTGTATTGTTGTATGCTGGGAGGTCAGCCTTTGGAATAGCTATTTCCCACTGCTTTCCAACATGTATACATTCTGCATTCTCTACACCGCTTATTCCGCCATCCTGTGTAAGCTGGAATACAAGCTCATTGCCAAGGTCTGTTTTTATGGAATATCTTCCGTTAGAATGTGAACCCGCACCGAAAGCACTTCCTGCGTTGCCATCTTTTATGTATATGTATACATAGTCGCCATCAAACACCATCGCTGTCTTTTCTATGCAGTACTTATGCTCTTCATTAGGACAGCCTGCATCATACTTTGTGACCGCATCCCAGTCTTTGAAGCTTCCGTCTATAGTTATTCCATTGTATACAGGGTCTGGTTCTTCCTCCCCGGTGTCAACCCCATCAAGAACTTCGATATCCGATAATGCTACTGATATTCCTGCAAATGTTATCGTAAAATCAGAGCTTGCAAAAAAATCCATAGGAATAGAGGCTTCTATCATATATAGTCCTGCTGTGTTGCCGTGTGCCTCATTGACAGTTGCTGCACTTGCATTTGCTATGTCACCATAATTGCCATCCTTTGCAACCGCCATATTCTCCCATGCTGCAAACTTTATTATGTTATTTTTCTGTCCCTGTGTACCATCAGCGTAATTTATCTTAAATAACACATCATCACTGCCACCTGCATAATTATAATCCCACTCTGTCGATGTCATTCCTTCATAATACAGGTACAGTGCTGAATAATCAGAAGCTATAGCTGCCTTCCACGAAGACACCTTATCCGATGCTGACTTTCTCTCCTTTATATTCTTCCAGTCTGTGGCATCTGCATCAACTACAATATCTGTACCACTTACCTTTGCATTATTTTTCAGGATCTCTGTATTTATGCTGTTAAGAACGCCTGTCATAATATTTGTACCTGCCAGTTGGATATCATTTGCAGCTGTACTACTGCCAGACTCTATCGTATATCTATTATGTAATGTTCCTGCCATGGCTGTAACTGGCATACAGGCTATTATCGCCGCCATTCCTGCCGCAATTACCATTTTTTTGTAGTTATGCCTCATAAATGACCACTCCTTTTTATGTAATCAACTGGTATTATTTGTATATATTTAATACATATATTTAATTTTATTGTAGTTACAATGACACATTTCGTCAATATCATATCTGCTATTGTCACATTTTCTTGCAAAATGCCAATAAAGGTGCTATCAATCTGCATTTTGTCTACCACTTTAAGGGGGAAATTAATGTAAAATATAAAATGGCAGAAAATACACATCATTATCTGTACTTCCTGCCATTTTATATATTAAAATTCAATACTTTAAAATTCTAAAATACGACCTGACCATTTATAACATTCCATGTACCATATTCATTAGAAACTGTTCCTGTATAATTCCAGTCTATTATTCCATTATTTACATAGAACCAGCCATACTCATTATTTGCTAAACCTGTATAGCTCCAGTCAACAACTCCATTATTTACATAGAACCAGCCTGATTCATTGTTTGCAAGTCCCGTATAACCCCAGTCAAGCACTCCTTTATTTACATAGAACCAACCTGACTC
>ENA-OPCN01000021-OPCN01000021.1-human-gut-metagenome-genome-assembly--contig:-NODE-21-length-129270-cov-12.613930_pt1 | contig 129270 bp, 125 predicted proteins | sample MGYA00241567_ERZ501485 | MGnify/ENA primary metagenome ERZ501485 (study PRJEB25962, sample SAMEA2042579) | human gut metagenome | biome: human gut; feature: human-associated habitat; material...
CCGCGACCTTCTCCTTGGCAAGGAGACGCTCCACCACTGAGCCACTCGCGCATATCGCGTTAATCACAACGCAATATGTACTATACATCACAGATGTGTTTTTGTCAATATGCTTTAACAAAATTTTTACACAAATTAAAATGCCGCGCACCATCACGGCGCGCGGCCAAAATTTATATTTTACTTAGCTGGACCATATGTAAATGTTACGGAGATTGTCTTAATCTGTGTATAATCTTCCGGAAGAATTACACCTGTAGGATTAGCTGATGCCGGATCTCCATCAGAAGTTCTTGCTGCATCAGGAATACTGCTAACCCATCCATTATAAAGGTTAAGTCTTGTACACTTCTTATTATCCGATGTTGTATACCATTTATCTTTGATGTCAACCTTCTCGCCATTGATAACAAGTTCCTGAATATCAATTATATATCCCGGGAAGAGTGTCTCACCATTGTAAATACCGATTGCTGCGAATACAAAGCTTGTAGCATACTTTCCTGCTGTCTCAGTGAAATCAAGAGATACAGTATATGTACCTTCCCCTGTTACAACAGCTTCCTCTGCCTTGATGCCGGCTGTGCCTCCCGACGGATGATCATCACCTACTGCATAACTTACCTGATAGTCACTTGAGTTGAACATAATCCATGCCGTACCGTCTTCTATAACAACATCCTGCGCATCGGATTCTGCTTTCTGTGTTTTCTTAAGTGCTGCAGCCTTAAACTCTTCAACATCAGCATCTTTCTGTTTATCAAAGCTGTGATTTGTAATAATCTTAGCCACATCATCGTATTTCATCTTACATGTGCTTCTGTCATATACAGTGCTGCAATCCCAAAGCATTGGCGCATATCCGTATGCATCACAGTTATTGAGGAAGTTCTCATAATAATTGCACATATCCTCGCCGCCTTCGCTCTTTAAGACGCCCCACTCACCAATGATTACACCGTATCCGGCATCCGTAAACTTGGTAAGAGATTTAAGTGTTGTGTTCATATTGGTGTAATCCGCTTTAACACCCCAGTCGGATACGCTTCCGTCGATACAATAGTTGGACGGATCATAATAGTGAACTGATACGATAAGTTTGTCCTTAGCTGTATCAGTAGGCATCTTATATCTGTCATCGCAAGTCTTTGCAACGTTAGTATCATATCCAGGTATAAGGAGGAATCTTGTTTCATTATATCCTCCCGCAGCTCTTATAACATCAACAAATGTCTGATTAATGGTATTGACTGTCTCATAACATTCGTCCTGTGTAAGAACACCTGTCTGCTTGCCTGCTGTATTCTTCCAGTTATCGTTAAGTCTGTCTCCGAGTTCCTCGTTAGCTCCCTCGAATACGACTCTTTCGTCATAATCCTTGAAGCTTTCCGCAATTCCCTTCCACATTTCTTTGTAAAGTGTCATTGCATTTTCACGAACTGATGTATCCTTGTCACCGAACATACCCCACCACTGATTGTCCCAATGGTCATTAATGATAACCTTCATATCGGCATCAAGAGCATATCCTACAACTTCCTTGATTCTGTCCATGAATTCCTGCCTGATTGTATAATCGCCATCTTCATAGTTAATTGCACATGTCCATGCAATAGGAATACGGATTGAATCAAATCCTGCATCTTTCATTCCCTGTACCATTTCTTTGGTTGTAACCGGCTGATTCCAGTTAGTCTCATAAAGATTAATGGCTGATTTAGTGCCGAGTTTGGTACGGTCACCTGATTCAAATGTATTACCAAGGTTAATTCCGTTACCCATAAGTCTTGTAAACTCAATTGCAGTCATATCAGCATATTCGCTGCTCTCGCCCGACTGCGTCTTATTCTCTCCGGATCCCTTGGCATCTGTACCCGTACCTGATTTCTTACCGCATCCGCAGATTGCCGTAATTACCATTGCCAGAACCAGAAGAAGGGCCGTGAAACGTAATTTTTTAGATGTCATTTCCAAAACTCCTTTTCTTTTTTATAAGGAAATAATCAATATTATTTTCCCTTACCACTTCTTCAATATAATATTTCAGGCAGATATTGTATATAGTAATTATTAGTGTGATATAGTGTAATTTTTGTATTTCAGCGTCCTGTGGCCTTCTTGTTCATCTTCTCTGTATACATAAGAGCATCCGACAGTTTAAGCTGTGAGTCAAAATCAAAATCTGCAACACCATGCGTTACCACTCCTAGGCTGACGGAAATCTTATATGGCTTGTCCGATGTTCTGTTGACATAATCAAGATAGCCTCTGATATCAGCCCGCAGCTGGCCTGTTTTCTCACTTGCATCTGCCACACGCAGGCATACAACCATTTCATCTCCGCCGAAGCGTCCCAGAATCTTATCCCTTACAGGGATACTCTTAACGGCCTGCGCTACCACACTTATTGCAAAATCACCTTCCTGATGGCCATATGTATCATTAATATACTTAAGTCCGTCCATATCGATTACCGCAACCATATATTCGACATCTTCCATAAAAGGTTCAGACATCATCTTCTGCAATTCATTATAAAATGCATGTCTGTTATAAAGTCCCGTAAGATGATCGTATTTGTACATATTCTCCATGGCACGGGCTGTATACTGAAGATACCGCATATTCCGGTAACCGCTGAGCGTTGTGTTTATGAGTGTCACAAACTGCATAACCATACAATAATTCTTAGTATTCACTTCAAAGAAAAATCCCGTATATCCTATTGACATGCCCATATACGTAAGCGCAACAAATATAACCGGCCTGTCTTTCTGCATAATACTGTCAAAATCAGCGAATATATCTTTCTTTTTTATCAGCACCGGTAGTTCTCTTACCTTGGTTCCGTCAGCATATATCTCATACATATTTTCCCCGAACCCTCCCGGAAGCGCCTTGCCCGGCTCAAGCGAATCATCAAAACACTCTGTGCTGACAACGATACATGTATCCTCAAATTTAAAATTCTTAAGATACTTAACAAATTCCTGTCTGTTCTTACAGGTAATTGCCTCTGATGACATTTCATACATAAGATGTTCATTTTCCCTGTATAACCTGAAAATACTATTATGCATCTTAAGCAATTGTCCGGTATTCATTATTTTGTTCTCATTATTGCATCCGCACGATCCTTCAAGCATCAGCATATACGGAATTTCAATTTCACCGCATATATCTTCTCCGGCAATAGCTCTCTCAGTGCATTCGACTATATGTGCCGATATTGTTCCCAGGTCACATCCGCATGTAGTGATTGAAGGCGTACAGCAAAGTGCCTCCTCCAGTCCGTCAAAACCGGTCACTATCACATCCTCCGGTATCTGGTATCCGTTACGCTGCAATACATTGCAGGCTGTGATAGCCATAACATCATTTATTGAAATAACAGCTCGCGGCAGTCTGTTATCCGTTATCAATCCTGAAATAACTCTCTCGGTAGGCACATCCCAGAAATCACCATATCCGATCCTGTCATCCGAAAGAACAACGCCATGTTCCGAAAGGACTTTACGGCATACCTCAATTCTGTCATCCGAATATCTGTTTCCCTCAGATCCCGCCAGCACAAATACATCGGTGATTCCATGCTCTTCAATTATATGCCTTACTACCTTCTCGAATCCCGATGTGTATTCAAAATTAATATTACAACAGCCTTTCCTGCTGGCACCTATACTGATTACCGGCACCCCGTTCTTATGCGCCTTATCACATATCGCCTGCGGAATTGTTTTGTCATAAAACGCTTCATCCCATATCACAACAGTATCAATAATATTGTAGTCCATAAGGTCAAAAATCTGCTGTTCCCCGGTCGAAGTCTCACTATCCCAATGCATATCCGAACATGTCTGGTAAATAAAAAGCCTGTAATCCGTTCCCCTGATGTGATTGTAAAGTTCGCTTATAAATTCGTAATGTCTGGTGTCGCTTATATGCGATATGCACAAAGCAATTACCTTATAATTCTCGTACATATACTCGCCTTTCTCTTAATGCATATAATTCTTATATATATTATAAGCCATTAACACCAATAATACAAGGATTTTAAAATCCCTCTTTTTTTCTCTTGCGCCGCAGTTCACTTCTCTTTTTACCGGCTTCCCACTCAGCCTGCTCACCTACAGACTCAGTCTTAAGGCCGGGAACTTCGCATGGCCGCCCGTCATCATCCACTGCTACCATGGTAAGGTATGCCCTGTTTACCGGATACCTCATTCCGTCAAGTTTCTCAACATAAGTGTCAACCCTGACTTCCATTGATGTTCTTCCGACATAAGTCAGCCTTGCCACCAGCACAACTATTTCATGCTGATTGACACCCCTTATAAAAGTAAGATTGTCAACCGATGCCGTCACAACATAGTGTCCCGCATGCCTTACAGCCGCAAGACTTGCCGTTTCATCTATCCATTCCATTAATTTGCCGCCAAAAAGTCTTCCGGCACTGTTAAGATGCTGTGGTCTCACAGCATACACCTGTTCAATCATCGATTCTTTAACTGTTTTCTCCATTTTACCATCTCCTGCCGGGCTTTCTATCTTGACCATATCATTTCATTATCCCTGCCGGAATAATCAAAAAGTCCGTCATTTTTCTCTTCAAGTGCTTTTATTATATGATATGTGTATTCATTATACGGAGTGGGAATGCCGAGTTCTCTTCCCATTCTCATAAGCACGCCCGAAAACATATCTATTTCGGTATGCCTGCCGGAATTGAGGTCCTGCAATGTCGAATAACATGTCGACGGCGCAACCGGGCTTCCATGTACAGACGAGGCAGCAGCCTTACTCATATCTATTCCTTTTGCCGCCGCTATAGCTTTCAATTCGCTGCGCAATCCATCACTTACCGCTCTCATATGTTCACTGTCATTATAACATCCGACACCGGCTCCCACAACAGCCTGCGGCAGATTATTGCATACATTAAGACAGAATTTACTCCATATCTCTTCACGTATAAATTCCGTTGTACGGTAATGAATACCTGTGCCTTCAAATAATTTTTCTATTTCATGCACGCGGTCATTTCCATGTGTCTTATCAATTTCACCGAATATAATTCCTATCGTTGTGTCCGGGTCAAAAATATACCCTCTGTCTTCCTTATGTGACGCTACCCTTATCAAAGAATATATCATATGTTCTTCGCCGACCGCTCTGCCTATGATTTCCTCGCTGTCAACACCATTCATAAGACTCATTATCACTGTATTATCCGAGGTAACTTTTTTAATACTTTCAATCGCACCTTCCAATGCACCATATTTAAGTGCGACCACCAGCAAATCAATATCTCCCGCTTCATCCGGGTTCCACACCTGCGGTCTGTATTCCGTTCCGTTAATCACGCATCCGTTTTTCACAAGCCTTGCAGCTCTTTCACCGTCAGCAATAATTCCAAGTTCTATTCCTTCTTTGCCCGAAAGTCCCCATATAACATATGAGCCTACCGCGCCGGCCCCAAGTATTGCAACTTTACGTAACATAATAAATCCTCCTGATATCATTACTATACATCCAATGCAAAAAAATTGTCAACCGCATAAGGAAAGGTCCGTTACGCAATGTACCACCTTCTTGTACACTAAATAACGGACCACTTTTGGGCAAAGCAAAGACGCGAGACGGGGTGAGGCGGACACAAAAAAAGGTCCGGTGGACCTTTTTTCCGCCGAACCGACCGAGCCCGTCTTCAGGCGGGGGAGACCCGAACCCTTGCTTCGCATGGGTTCGAGAGGTGCTCCGCACCTCTCTTTGCACAAAAATGTGGTCCGTTACGCAATATACCACCTTCCTGTACACTAAATAACGGACCACTTTTGGGCAAAACAAAAGCGCGAGACGGGGATCGAACCCGCGACCTTCTCCTTGGCAAGGAGACGCTCCACCACTGAGCCACTCGCGCATATAAAGTATTATGTATTTGTATTGACCTGTGACAGTCACAAGTGATAATATACAACAGGACAATTGATTTGTCAAGACTATTTTATTATTTTTTCGAGGTTGTAATGTCAGATACTTATAAAGAATGTCTTATGAAATATTGCGGTAAAGAGCCACTGCCACATTGTTGTACCGTTCTTGAGTGCGAAATCGAAAGCATGGAGCCGGACAAAGACGGGGGGATTGAAAGTACTTACTTTTTTTCAATTGACGATACGGAAATCGGTTCGATATCAATATATGAAGAGAAGCGGACAGTGAATATATTCGGTGTATATATAGAGCCTGAATACAGAGGTAAAGGATACGCGCGCGAAATGATGTACAGTGTACTTGAAGACATAATTCCCGGCGGGAGGCAGATACTTCTTCAGGTTGCGGATAATAATAAACCCGCATTCGGCCTGTATACCGGATGCGGGTTCAAAGTTATTGATTTTGTTGAAATGAACACTACTCAAGATTAGTGTAACCCATAAGGTATTTATCAACCTCTTTGGCCACGTCACGGCCCTGTCTTATCGCACGTACCACAAGCGACTGTCCGATGTGCATGTCGCCTGCCGCGAAAACCTTAGGGATACTTGTTGCAAAAGCATCAGGAGCGGTTTTGACGTTGGTACGGGCATCCACTTCCACGCCGAATGCGTCTGTTACATATTTCTGGCTTCCGAGGAATCCTGCCGCGATAAGAACCATCTCGCAAGGAAGCTCAAACTCACTTCCGGCGACCTCTGCCATCATAAAACGTCCGGTTTTCTCATCTTTCTTAGATTCCAGCTTAACACATACCAGTTTCTTGAGATTGCTGTTTTTGTCCTTAACAAATTCCTTGACCGTCGTCTGATAAATTCTCGGGTCGTGTCCGAATACGGCAATGGCCTCCTCCTGACCATAATCAGTCTTGCAGACCTTCGGCCACTGCGGCCATGGGTTATTCGCAGCACGCTCATCCGGAGCCTTAGGCATCATCTCAAGCTGGGTGATTGATTTACAGCCGAGACGGATTGATGTGCCGACACAATCGTTGCCGGTATCTCCACCACCGATAACAACGACATTTTTATCCTTAGGGTCGATGTATTTCTTGTCCTTAAAATCAGAATCAAGAAGGCTCTTGGTTACTGATTTGAGATAATCGACCGCAAAATAGATACCGTTGGCATCGCGGCCTTCCGCCTTGATATCACGGGGATTAGCGGCACCGCAGGCAAGCACAATGGCATCATAATCCTTAATGAGTGTCTGTGCTTTGACATTTCTGCCGACATCTGCATTGGTAATAAATTCAACGCCCTCTGCTTTAAGATGCTCAACACGGCGGTCAACAACCCATTTTTCGAGTTTCATATTCGGGATGCCGTACATAAGGAGGCCTCCGACACGGTCCGCTCTCTCATATACAGTAACACTGTGTCCGCGCATATTAAGAAGATCCGCTGCTGCAAGTCCGGAAGGTCCCGAACCTATGACAGCGACTTTTTTGCCTGTACGGACTGCCGGAATTTCCGGTTCGACATAACCGTGTTCAAAAGCATATTCTATAATTGTTTTCTCGTTTTCTTTCGTACTTACGGCATCACCGTTAAGTCCGCATGTACAAGCTTTCTCACAAAGTGCCGGGCAGACCCTTGACGTAAATTCAGGGAAATTGCTTGTCTTGGCAAGTCTGTGATATGCCCTTTTATAATTACCGATGTAAAGAAGTTCATTCCACTCCGGAATCAGGTTGTTAAGCGGACATCCGCTTATCATACCCTTAAGCATCTTGCCCGACTGGCAGAACGGCACACCGCAGTCCATACATCTGGCGGCCTGTTCACACTGTTTTTCGAGAGGAAGTGCCTTGTGAAACTCATTAAAATTCTTAATTCTCTGAGTTGGCGTAACTGCCTCGCTGTCAACTCTTTCATAATCCATAAATCCTGTTGGTTTTCCCATATCTGTCTTCCTCCTTTCCTATTTCTTAAGCGCGTAGAACGCTTCTATCTGTGCCTGTTCGCTTGAAAGTCCTTTTTCTTCCATCTGGACTATCTGATTAAGCATCTTCTTATAATCATGTGGCATTATTTTCTTAAATTTAGGAAGATATTCACTGAAGTTATCAAGAATATGCTTGCCTTTTTCGGAATTGGTATATGCCACATGTTTCTGTATCATCTGTTTAAGTTCAAGGACATCATATTTATCCGTAACTTCTTCGGAACTTATAAGTTCTTTGTTAAGGTTAAGGTATAATTTATTATCCTCATCCAAAATATAAGCGATACCACCGCTCATACCGGCTGCAAAGTTCTTTCCGGTCTTACCGAGAACTACCACGCGGCCGCCGGTCATATATTCACATCCATGCTCGCCGACGCCCTCGACTACCGCTGTGGCGCCTGAGTTACGGACGCAGAAACGTTCGCCGGCAACACCGTTAATGTACGCCTCACCGCTTGTAGCACCGTAAAGAGCGACATTACCGATAATTATATTTTCATCATATTTGAAATCCGAACTCTTAGGCGGGTATACGATAAGCTTGCCGCCCGAAAGGCCCTTACCGAAGTAATCGTTGGAATCTCCGACAAGTTCTATTGTAAGTCCCTTAGGAATAAAAGCACCGAAGCTCTGTCCACCGTTGCCGTTACATCTTATTGTATAAGTATCCTCATCAAGCCCGTCAGTATAAAGTCTTGTTATTTCAGAACCGAACATTGTACCGAAAGCACGGCTGTTTACATTGGTTACATCAAGTTCAATGCTCTTCTTCTGCTTTTTCTTAAGAGAAGGCATAAGTTCTTTAATAAGAACGGTTTCGTCGAGCGTCTTGTCGAGTTTAAAATCATACACATGCTTGTTGTAATATTCCATCTTTTCTGTTCCGGCATACGGATTATCAAGGATGGCTGACAAATCTATTTTACCGTGGCGTTTGGCACTTCCGTCTTTTTTCTGGAAAAGCATATCTGTTCTTCCGCACATCTCATCAAGTGTTCTGAATCCGAGTTTTGCCATATATTCACGAAGTTCTTCTGCGACAAACCTCATAAAATTGATTACATACTCAGGTTTACCTGCAAATCTCTTTCTGAGTTCAGGATTCTGTGTTGCGACGCCGACCGGGCATGTATCAAGATTACATACACGCATCATAACACATCCGAGTGTTACAAGCGGTGCCGTTGCAAATCCGAATTCTTCTGCTCCGAGGAGACATGCTATAGCGACATCACGGCCATTCATAAGCTTGCCATCTGTCTCAACAATCACCTTGTTACGAAGATTATTCATAATAAGAGTTCTGTGCGTCTCAGCAAGTCCAAGTTCCCACGGAAGTCCGGCATTGTGAATCGAGCTTCCCGGTGCTGCACCTGTTCCTCCGTCATAACCGGATATAAGGATTACCTGTGCACCGGCTTTGGCAACACCTGCCGCTACCGTTCCGACTCCGGCCTCCGATACCAGCTTGACAGAAATTCTCGCCTGATTGTTGGCATTTTTCAGATCATATATAAGCTGCGCCAGATCTTCGATCGAATATATGTCGTGATGAGGCGGCGGCGAGATAAGACTTACACCCGGAGTTGAAAGCCTTGTCTTGGCAATCCACGGGTATACTTTGCCGCCCGGAAGGTGTCCGCCCTCTCCCGGCTTAGCACCCTGTGCCATTTTAATCTGGATTTCGTTGGCACTTACAAGGTATCTTGATGTAACGCCGAAACGTCCGGATGCAACCTGCTTGATTGCGGAACACTTGTTAAGTCCGTCAGGGCCGACGGTAAGTCTCTCAATGCTCTCTCCGCCCTCACCGCTGTTAGATCTTCCGTGAAGTGTGTTCATCGCGATTGCGAGAGTTTCGTGTGCTTCCTGCGAAATCGAACCGTATGACATGGCACCGGTCTTAAATCTCTTTACTATAGAGTCAACGCTCTCAACTTCTTCAATCGGAACGCCTTTCTCCGGAAATTTGAAATCCATGCAGCCTCTTAATGTGACAGGATCCATCTCTTCATTAATAAGATGTGAATATTCCTTAAATGTCTCATAGTCGCCGTTGCGGGCTGCAAGCTGGAGAAGATGTATTGTCTGCGGATTGTACAGATGTTCTTCCTTTCCGCTTCTTAATTTATGGCTTCCCACGCTGTCGAATGTCTCGTCTGCCGTAAGTCCGAGCGGATCAAATGCACGGCTGTGTCTCACATTGACATCTTCCTCGATATCCTTAAGTGTGATGCCTCCGATTCTGCTGACCGTTCCGGTAAAATATTTATCAATAACTTCCGGAGCAATACCTATTGCCTCAAAAATCTTAGAGCCTTCATATGACTGTATTGTGGATATACCCATTTTAGATGCAATCTTGACGATTCCTGTAAGTATCGCCTTATTGTAATCCTCAACAGCTGCATAATAATCCTTGTCAAGAATACCTATGTTAATAAGTTCTTTGATAGTATCCTGTGCAAGATATGGGTTAATTGCACATGCACCATATCCGAGAAGTGTTGCAAAATGATGTACCGTTCTCGGCTCACCGCTTTCAAGAATAAGGGCAACGCTGGTCTTTTTCTTGGTAACGACAAGATGCTGGTTCATTGCTGCCACTGCAAGGAGCGAAGGAATTGCAACTCTGTTGTCATCAACTCCGCGGTCAGTGAGAATAATGATGTTGGCTCCGTCTCCGTGCGCCCTGTCGGCTTCCACAAACATTCTGTCAATAGCTTTCTCAAGAGATGTATTCTTATAATATGTAATAGGGATTTCAGCGACTTTGAAACCTTCCTTATCCATATTTTTAATTTTTAATAAATCCATGTTGGTAAGTATCGGATTGTCAACCCTGAGTACATGACAGTTCTCTGCCTTCTCCTCAAGGATATTTCCATCTTTACCTATATATACGGATGTTGCGGTGACTATTTTCTCACGAAGCGCATCAATAGGCGGGTTAGTAACCTGGGCAAAAAGCTGTTTAAAATACTCAAACAAAGACGGTCTCTGTTTGGAAATCGGTGCTAACGGCGTGTCAACACCCATTGCCGCAATCGGCTCCGAACCATTCTTGGCCATATTAAGTATTGCTGAGTAAAAATCCTCATATGTGTATCCGAATGCCTTCTGAAGTCTTGCGCGCTCTGTCTTATCATATTCGATAGCTTTTTTATTAGGAATCTTAAGGTCACGCAGCATTACAAGATTGTTATCGAGCCATTCGCCGTAAGGTTTTCTTGTAGCATATCTGTTCTTAAGTTCTTCATCATCGATGACCCTTCCCTCAACAGTATCTACAAGAAGCATCTTGCCCGGATGAAGTCTCTCTTTAATCCTGATGTTGGATGGATCAATGTCAAGAACACCAACCTCCGATGAAAGGACAAGGTAATCATCATTGGTAATATAATAACGTGAAGGTCTGAGTCCGTTACGGTCAAGTACGGCGCCCATAACATCACCGTCCGAGAAAAGAATTGATGCGGGTCCGTCCCACGGCTCCATCATGGTCGCATAGTACTGATAGAAATCCCTCTTTTCAAGGCTTATAAGCTTATTATTCATCCAAGGCTCAGGAATCGTGATCATAACCGCAAGCGGCAGATCCATTCCGCTCATTACAAGAAATTCAAGTGTGTTATCAAGCATTGCTGAATCTGAACCCTCGGTATTGACTACCGGGATAACCTTATGCATACTGCCTTCAAAATACTTGCTCTTCATATTTTCCTCGCGGGCAAGCATCTTATCGGCATTGCCTTTGATTGTATTAATTTCACCGTTGTGTACGATAAATCTGTTAGGATGAGCTCTTCTCCAGCTTGGATTGGTATTCGTGCTGAATCTTGAGTGTACCGTCGCAATCGCCGATTCATAATCCTTGCTGCAAAGATCCGGGAAGAAAGTTCTGAGCTGGTTGACTAAGAGCATTCCCTTATATACTATTGTTCTGCTTGAAAGAGATACGACATAAGTATCGTCATTACTCTGTTCAAAAACCTTTCTCACTATATAAAGCTTTCTGTCGAAAGGAAGTCCTTTCTCGCAGTCCTCAGGTTTCTTAATAAAACACTGTACGATAGAAGGCATAACTTCAATCGCTTTGCTGCCGAGCACCTCAGGTCTTATCGGAACTTCTCTCCAGCCGAGAAATTCAAGATTTTCCTTCTCCACGATGTTTTCGAACATCTTCATGGCCTGTTTTCTTTTTAACTCGTCCTGTGGAAAAAAGAACATACCGACACCGTATTCACGTTCGCCGCCGATATCTATTCCAAGCTGCTTGCATGCCTTGGAGAAAAATTTATGGGATACCTGAAGCATAATGCCGACACCGTCACCGGTCTTGCCTTCGGCATCCTTTCCTGCACGGTGTTCAAGATTCTCCACAATACTGAGTGCGTTCTCAACCGTCTTGTGAGTCTTGATTCCCTTGATATTAACGATTGCACCGATACCACAGTTATCATGTTCAAACTGTGGATTATACAATCCGTCGTTGTGTGTGTTATCGTAAATCATTCTTCCCTGTCCTTTCCAAAAATTGATTATCTGTAATATACTACCGTTTTTTCCGGTTGTAAACAGGATTTTTTTGTAAATTGTCTGATTATTTGACTTTTTGCAATATTATGTTTATTTATCTGACTTTTTTATGAATTGTTTGGTTGTTTTTCATTAAAATTCGTTTCCCACCATCACATTATGCTTATTTTTCTTAACATAATAATGTCATTCTGTTCCAAAACCACTTTTTTGTGCCAATATCACTTATAATTATTAAGGATTTATGTTTTTTGATTAATTTTATTGAATGGAAGGCTTATAGAATGTAAAATATATACATAATATTACGGAGAGTTAATCATAATGAAGAAATCAGGACCTAAAGAATTAAAATTTATCAATTACAAGAGATATATCATTGTGTTGTCGGTACTTCTTACGGCACTTATATCCATAAACATAATGTTCCGTGTGAGTACGGTTTTTGCGCAGGCATATTGCACGGCCGTATATCCTAATGTTGTCAAAGTTATGGGAGCCGTAAGCTCTCTTGCACCGTTTTCCATAATAGAGATTCTTATATATGTGGCAGCCGTCATTGTAATATATGCCATAGTCCGTCTCATAATTACGCTTGTACATAACCACAGCAAGGCTTCGATTTGTTTTTTCACATACAGGCTGAAGAAATATCTTCTGAATCTTGCCTGCATTGTTATGGTATGCCTGCTTATACTGAGTTTCAACTGTACTATACTATATCATAGGCTTTCCTTTACTGTGTGTGCCAATATGGAACTTGAGGCGCACAGCGTGGATGAGCTTGCCGCTCTCTTTAAAATAATTGCGGACGATGCAGCTGATTTATCAGATAAAGTGGAACGTGACAGCAACGGCGTATTCACCACCGGCAGCCTTGATGTCAACGAGTTATGCGTTGATGCAATGCATGCCGCAAGGCAGAGTTATCCTTTTATGACCGATTATTACCCACACGCTAAACCAATCCTTGCTTCAAAACTGATGTCCGCCACCGGCATGGAAGGCTTCTATTCGCCTTTCACAATGGAGGCCAACTATAATTCCGACATTCCGGATATTGATATACCGCACACCATCTGCCATGAACTGGCTCACTTAAGCGGTTTTATACACGAGGATGAGGCCAATTTCATCGGTTATGCCGCATGTATGGCTTCCGATAGTGAATCTCTCAGATACAGCGCAAGCGTAGAAATGCTTATATATGTAATGAATGAATTATACAATAATCTCTCCTCCGAACATTACAGCGAGCTCATAAGCACACTTGACCGTGGTGTGATCACCGATTTAAACGCACAGGGAAAATATTGGAGAGAGGCCGGAAATATGTTTGGAGGAAGCCTTAATGATGCTGTCCAGTCGGCCAACGATACTTACATAAAATTAAACGGTGACACTGAAGGCGATGTACGCTACTCCATGGTCACCGAATTATTGATTGATTATTATTCCGATAAAATAGATGAAATCCTTGACGCAGATAAATGATATTATACCATGATATCTATCGCTTTATTGACAACCGATATCTCAACTCTCTGATGGGCGTCTCCGTTCTCACCGTCAACAGTCCATTCGACAGCCTTATCACTCTCTATCACAATCCTGTCCGTCTTAAAGCGCTCAACCATAGGGCTTTTCTGGTTTTTTGACAAAAGTCCCGCCACTATCTGCTGTAATTCAAGCGGAGAAACAGGTTCTTTAACCAGAGTCACTTCAAAGAGTCCGTCATCGAGTTCCACGTCCTTACCGCATATGTCCTTCACTCCGCCAACCGAGCGCGAATTGGAAATCATACCATATATATAACTTCCTTTCATTTCTATTTCATTGCAATGTATCGCGAGATAATAGGACTTTATATTGGAAAGGCTCTTAAGGCTCTCAAATACATACGCCTGGTGTCCCAGAACATTTTTGACATTCTGAGGCGTCTTATATGAAACATCAGTAAATAATCCGAAAGCAGCTACATAATTGAAGTACCTTCCGTTCATAACGCCTATATCATATGACATAACTTTTCCATCTGAAATCTTCGCTGCTGCCTTAATCATATTCTTCGGAATACCGAGTGTCGATGCAAAATCATTTGTGGAACCCGCCGGTATATATCCCAGAACCGGACGTTCATTGATATGTGTCATCATAGCCGAGATAACCTCATTAAGAGTACCGTCTCCGCCGCTGCATACTATCATATCATATAACCCGTCAGCCTCACATACCCGGTCATACCCATCCATCGCGTGCTGCGTCGGATATGCGGTAACCATATATCCGTTCCTGGTAAAAATATCAATTATTTCCATAAGCTTATTTTTGATAAGCCCTTTGCCTGAATGTGAATTATAAACAAATAGTAATTTTTTCATTGCCCACCTCTGTAAAAAAACTAATCGTTAATTATTCTTTCGCCATCACCGAAATCAAGTATATAAGGAAAATGTGTCTTACGTTTCTCAACCGGCGGAAGCTGCATATAAGTATCGCCAAAGAAATTACGCAGCATTCCCTTCATATCCCTCGGGAAATTAAGTTCCACATCTTCAAACTTCCATTTTCTGCACGGAAACGTTCTGCGTTTATACAGCATATTGGTATTCGCGTCAGTATCACACGGGTATCCGAACCTCTTAGTCTCGGTATTATTGTACATGGTGCATATCGATTTACATTTTCTGTATAATGCCTTCTTATCAATCCTTAAAAATACCATTGCATGATGCACAAACCTGCATACCGCCTTAATGACCGCGCCCAGAAATCCTGTCTGGAATATAACCGGTTCAGGTATGCTTCTTAATATAAGAAGTTTTGAGAAAAACCACGCTCTCCATTTCTGAATAAAAAACAGAAAATCATTGTCCGGATAATTGTCGTATGCATATATATCGAGGAAAATACCCAGATCACAATTGATATTCTTAAGAGCATTTTCCACAAACTTCGTGCCACGTATGCACAGCCTTGTTGTCATAAGAGGAAAATTCGGATTATGTTCGGCATTCAGGACGTAATATTTATCGCCCATCTTTTCTTCAACCAGTTTAATGAACTTCTCATAATCCTCGCGCGGAAGCGCAATATCAATATCGTCATCCCACGGAATGAATCCGCCATGCCTTATTGCACCTATTCCGGTTCCGGCCACTCCAAAATAGCGTAACCCGTTCTCATCGCATATTTTCATGAAATCCTTAAGAATCCCCATCTCCATCGACTGCAGACGCTTAAGTTCCTTATCTTCATAAAACTTTGGCATATAAACCTCCGAATAATTTTATCTGTCCCATTTATCACAAATGGAATTAATCTGGTCGGCAAACTTTGCAATATCCTTGTTAGCGCCGCCTTCATTATGTCTTATAACAGTCATAAGTCTTCTGCCCGCTGCCACAAGACGTTCAAACACATCCGAAGCCTTTCTGACAACCGGTTTAACCTTACGCTCGCCTACACCTTCGCGTATACACGTTCCGTCAATAAGATTATAACTGCATCCGCTGAAAGGTGCAACCGCATCCAGTCCGTGCTCATCTGTAAGACACTTCGTGAATCCTTCGCATACGTCACTTTCACCGTGTACAACAAACACCTTGGACGGTTTCGGATCAAATGCCTCTATCCACTTAATAAGCCCGGCCTTATCGGCATGACCGCTTACGCCTTCAAGTTTCACAATTTCCGCTTCCACATCTATCGTTTCCCCGAAAAGCTTTACCTCGGATGCCCCTTCGAGAAGTGCGCGTCCAAGCGTTCCGTTGGCCTGATATCCCACAAACACGATTGTACTCTCTTTGCGCCAGAGATTATGTTTAAGGTGATGTCTTATACGTCCGGCTTCACACATTCCCGACGCCGATATGATAACCTTAGGCCTGTTGTCAAAATTAATTGCCTTTGAGTCGTTACTCGTAACCGAAAGCATAAGTCCCGGAAACTGCAACGGGTTAATACCCTGTGCAACAAGTTTCATCGCTTCTTCATCAAAGCAGCATTCCCTGTTGCGGTTAAAAACCTGTGTAGCCTCAACCGCAAGCGGGCTGTCGACATATACCTGGAATCCATCATGTCCGTGTATCATATTTTCTTTCTTAATGCATCTGAAATAATACAGCATCTCCTGTGTTCTTCCGACTGCAAAAGAAGGAATGACCACATTGCCGCCCCTGTCAAAGGTTCTCTGTGTAATTTCGGCAAGTACCTTTACATAGTCGACCGATGCATTATGATAACGGTCTCCGTATGTGGATTCCATAACAACATAGTCTGCTTCCGTTATATACTTCGGATCCTTGATTATCGGTCTGTTTACATTGCCGATATCGCCGGAGAATACTATTTTTCTGGTATACGGACCTTCGGTTATCCACATCTCAATGCTTGCTGACCCAAGCAGATGTCCTGCATCCGAAAACCTTACATCTATGCCCGGTGCCAGTTCAATCTTATCATCATAATTGCAAGGTACAAGAAATTCAAGTACACCTTCTGCGTCATTAAGGGTATACATAGGCTCAACCAGTTCTTTTCCGGCACGCTTAGCCTTCCTGTTCTTCCATTCAGCCTCCGTTTCCTGAATATGTGCCGAATCCTTGAGCATGATACGGCATAAATCAACTGTTGCCTCTGTTGCAAAAATAGAGCCTCTGAATCCTCTGGCATAAAGAAGCGGGAGAAGTCCCGAATGATCTATATGCGCATGTGTCAAAAGCACATAATCAATATCCGGCACATTCATGGGAAGTTCCTGATTCTCATAATCGTCGGTTCCCTGCTCCATTCCGCAGTCAATAAGTATGTTCTTGTCGCAGGCCTGAATAACATGGCAGCTGCCGGTAACTTCGTGGTCAGCTCCGATAAAAGTAATTTTCATGTGCCCCTCCATGTAATATATTATAGTTTAGTTGTTAACTATTTAGATAATTATTTTACCATATTTTTACCAAAAAATAAATACTATATTTATAAGTGGATGCATCTTGTGCTATAATGTTTTTATCAATAAAATCACCTGATGAAAGGAGCATTTATGGATTTTCTGTATACTCTCCAGAATCTGCGCAATCCGGTTCTGGATACCATAATGTCAATAATTACAAACCTTGGCGGCGAATTAATAGTTATAGCCGCGCTCTGCATCATATACTGGTGCATCAATAAGGATTTTGCTTACAAGCTCTGCTTCACTTATTTCATATCGGGACTTCTCGTACAAGGTGCCAAGATAGCCTGCCGTGTCGAAAGGCCGTGGGTAAGGGATTCAAGGCTTACCTGTGTGGAATCGGCGCGTAAGGCAGCAACCGGTTATTCGTTTCCGAGCGGACATACCCAGGGTGTGACCGGATTGTTCAGTTCGATTGCATTTCATATAAAGAAAAGCTGGTTTTACGTCGTAAGCCTTGTAATAATTGCCGCCGTGATGTTCTCAAGAATGTACCTCGGATGCCATACGCCCCAGGACGTCATAACCGCTTTTGCAATAACAATTGTCACCTCAGCCGCCGTAAGCCTTCTCTATGACCGCATATCATCCAACGATAAAGCCAATGTAATAGTGTTCATCCTCACCGAGGTCATATCCATTGCGTTCATCATTTACAGCAGCTATGTGGTGTCATCCGGTAAATCCACCACAGAACTGGCTATGGACGGCTTCAAGGCTGCCGGTGCCGGTATAGGGTTCGGAATAGGGTGGTTTCTCGAAAAGGAATTCATCCATTATGACCCGCGTTCCGTCAGGACGGTATGGGGACAGATTATTAAAGTCATCGCCGGTCTGGCTACTTCACTCGCTTTCAAGCAGGGACTTAAGCTTATCGGCCCGGATTCTGTTCCTGTCAATATAATCCGTTACATAATTGTTGTAATCTGGGTAGTGGCTGTTTTCCCATTTATTGTGTCCAAAATCACATCTAAAGAAAAATAATCATTCAATTATATACGGAATTTCAACCGGCAGGGTACCGTCTTCCTTAACAACAGCCCTGCCGCCTGTTATTTCCGTAATTCTATCCATAAAAGCCTTGCTGTATTCAGATTTAATATGGACTTTCATCGCAACATCAGCCGAATATCCGACATCTTCGATAACACCGTCATATTCAGGCAGCGAGCGCCTTATTTTACCCTCATCCGTATAATCGGTAATAATCATATATCTGACGCCCGGCACGAGCATTATAAGCTCCGACGTTGCAAGCGCATCCTTTGCGGCAGCTGTGTATGCCCTCACAAGGCCTCCGGTCCCCAAAAGCGTTCCGCCGAAATATCTCGTCACAATTATCAGGCAGTTATGTATCCCGGCCCGCGTGATAACTTCAAGTATCGGCTTTCCGGCAGTCCCGGATGGTTCGCCGTCATCACTGCAGCGCGTCGTTTCATTATTATTACCTATGACAAATGCATAACAGTTATGTCTTGCATCCCAATATTTTCTTCGCGCCGCCTCTATATACGAAGCTGCCTGTTCATCGCTTTCAACGCTGTATACTGCGGCAAGAAAGCGGGATTTTTTCTCTTCATAACAGCCCTCTCCGCCATTTCTGACCGTAATTAATCCTGTCATAAAAACCTCCTGTCAACTATCCATAAGTATATCATATATCTTTATACAAATGTTAAGTTTTTGTTACATTTAGGCTTTTTTTCTTTATTTATTGGCAATAATTTGATATACTGAATTGAACGATTGTTGAAAGGACGGAATATATGAATTTCAGTAGTGACAGCATCAAGCAGAAACAGAAAATGCTCTCATCCCACCGTATAAAAATGGGCACGAAAGCATTGGTATATACATTTAAATTTATCGTTATCCTGTTTGTATTCGGTGCAATTTCAGTCGGATGCATGGGAGCCGGAGCATTTACCGGTCTTATCGAGACAGCACCCGATATCACACTTAACGACGTTACGCCATCACAGTACAAGACCACGGTATATGATCATAATGGTAACCAGACAGAGACTCTCGTCGCTTCCGGTGCCAACCGTATCTATGTGACGATAGATGAGATTCCGGAATGTCTGCAGAATGCATTTATCGCAATCGAGGACGAACGATTCTATGAGCATAACGGAATTGATGCGAAGGGTATCATGCGTGCCGTTTATCAGGGTGTTATAAGCGGTTTCAAGTCAACGCAGGGTGCCAGCACGATAACACAGCAGCTTATCAAGAACAGCGTGTTCTCCGGCGGTAACGAGAGCAGTCTTTCCGGCAAAATAAAGCGTAAGATTCAGGAGCAGTATCTGGCACTCAAGCTTGAGGAGAATGTAGACAACAAGAAGCTCATCCTTGAGAATTATCTTAATACCATTAACCTCGGCAATAATAATCTCGGTGTGCAGTCTGCCGCGCGTAATTATTTTAATAAAGATGTATCAGAACTTACAATTTCGGAGAGCTCGGTAATTGCTGCCATTACGCAGAACCCGTCCAAATATAATCCGGTAAGGCATCCAGACAAGAACGCAGAGCGCCGTAACACGGTCCTTAAATATATGTATGAACAGAAGCTGATCACTAAAGCCGAATATGATGAAGCTCTCGCTGATGATGTATATGCCCGCATCCAGAATATCCACAGTTCGGCTGCGGCAAGCAAGGCATATTCATATTATACCGATGCACTTGTGCAGGATGTTATGGAAGACTTGATGGCGCAGAAAGGATATACTTATACACAGGCTTATAACCTTGTATACCGTGGCGGACTCTCCATTTATTCATGTGAGGACTCCGAACTTCAGGATTATGCCGAAAGTGTTATAAATGACCCGAACATCTGGAATCAGTATGTGTCTTATGCGATAACATATCGTTTTCAGGTGCGTGATCAGTTTGACAACTTGTCAAGTTACACGGAATCAAGCATGTTAAAATATCTTAAAGAAAAATACGGCTCTGATTTTGAGCTTATGTTTTCATCCACCGAGGACGCCGACAAATATGCCGAAGAATACAAAAATCATGTCCTTGAGCAGACCGGCGGTGAAATAATCAACGGAAGTGAAACAATTACTTACACAATGCAGCCGCAGACCTCACTTACGGTTATAGAGAACGGCACCGGCGAAGTAAGAGTTATCATCGGAGGACGAGGTGACAAGACCGAAAGCCTCACGCTTAACCGTGCCACAAGTTCCGAGCGTCAGGCAGGTTCCACTATCAAGCCGCTTATCGTATACAGCCCGGCTCTTGATATATGCGGTTATTCACTCGCAACCGTAATAGACGACGTTCCTTATTACTACAGCACGGGACAAATCATCAAAAACAGTGACGACAAATATAAGGGTTATGTAACTGTCAGACAGGCACTTGCCGAATCACGAAACGTACCGGCAGTCAAGACACTTAACGACATAGGAATCTCAACCGGTATCTCGTATCTTAAGAATTACGGTATTACCACTCTTACGGATGCCGACAATTACCTTCCTATCGCGCTCGGTACCTGCAGCGTTACCAACCTCGAAATGACGGCGGCATATACCACATTCGCCAACAAGGGTGTTTATGTAAAACCTAAACTTTATACCAAGGTGCTCGACCATGATGGTAATGTAATCCTTGATAACACTGAAAACGAATCGACACAAGTTATAAGGGAATCGACCGCATGGCTTATGACCAGTGCACTGCACACGGTTGTTACAAGCGGTACACTCCGTAACCTGGGTTTCCCTACCGATATGTATGTAAGCGGTAAGTCCGGTACTTCACAGAATGACTTCGATAAGTGGGCTATTGGTTTTTCCGGCAACTATACCGTTGGCGTCTGGGCTGGTTACGACAGCAACAAGTCCTTTCCTAAGGAAGCAGGCTTCCCATATATGAGAATATGGAAGGAAGTCCTCGTGGAAGCCAACAAAGATGTTGACTGTTCCGAACCGCTTAAGCCGACCAGCATCTCCGCCGTTAAAGTCTGCAAGGACTCCGGTCTTCTTGCCGTTGACGGTCTGTGCGATTCCGACCCGCGCGGAAACAGGGTTGAGACAGAATATTTTGAATCCGGAACAGAACCTACAACAGCATGCAATGTCCATACCAAAGTGGATATCTGCGCCACTTCAGGTGAAATTGCAGGAAATAACTGTCCGAGTTATTCATCCGTGATACGTATCATTAAAGATTATTCAAGTTTTAACAAAAACTCTTTCACGATCGGCGATGAGAAATACGCAATTACCGAAGAATATCTGAACAAGAAATGCGAAGTGCATAATTAAAGAATAACAGGCACAAATAAAAGAAACATTTCCTTATCGCCGCTATTGCCGCATTTGTAAGGAAATGTTTCTTATTATATTATTTGTCAAATTCAAATATAGTCTTATTAAATGTCACGCTTACCGGATACCCGTCATCATCATATGTGATATCAAACATCAGTATATCCGAGCGGTAGCCTTCCGAATATATATGATCTTTCCACATATATAAACTGCAAGGATTGGTATGCCCATCATACAGTTTATCTGCATCAAGCATATCCGTGTAATCACATACAGATCTGCTCTCCCCGGTCTTCGGAATATACGCATACAGTTTAAAAGTATCTTCGGAAAGCTTTCTCCAGTAATACACCGCTTTTCCGTCTGTGATCATATCCCTGACATCCGTATTACTTCCTTCGGGGAGCGTCGCTCCCGATAATATCTGCCCAACATCTTGTTCCGTTTCATAATCTCCGGTATGTTTTTTTATCTTCTTTACGCCATCGGATTCATTATAAGAATAGCTAAGCGAGCCAACCGTAAAATACATATTGTTTTCATCATGACCCGTTATTACTACATCCGTATACTTATTTCTGTCCTTGAAACGGTTTACCAGACTGACAATCAGTATTGCCAGTGCCACACCGGTAACTGCCGATATGTATATAATTTTTCTCTTCATACACACACTCACCTATTATTTAAACAAACGCATACTTATGGCCTCAGTACTATATGCATTACCTTGAGCATAATTCATACATCTTTTTGAATTATTATGTCCATCCATTATTATATAATACAAAGATCCGTTAGTGTAACTTCTTAACCCTATGCATACCATCGAATGGTTCTTATAACACACATGATTATTAGTTTCAATAATTACAGGTCTGTTCGCTTTTAATTCTGCAACAAATTCTTCTGCATTGAAGTTTATCATTCCTAAATATTTTACTACCGAATTTGAGTATTTAGTATATTTTCTCAAATATGTTTGTAAACCAGAAACTATATTACCGGTTGTCGTTCCTGTACTGTTTGTTTTCATTAAACTGTACAATTTCCTAAATGTATTCTCATATCGCGTCCATTCATGTTCCCCTGATTGCATCAAACTATTATAACTAGAACTATATTTAAAATAACATTTTAAAGCATTGAGTGCTGCAACAGGCGAACAACATCCTTTTGCTATTCCTGATAGTTTTGTATATGTATTCATAACTTCAAATTTATCAGGAATTTTATTAATCATATACATATCTGTTCCAGCACAATTTTCCAATTTATTTGCCTGATACAGCGTCATTTCATCTTCATATGCAGATGCCCCATATGTCTTTACTGTTTCAGCATTCACAACTGCTTCTTCAACATTGCTCAGTTCTTCTATTGAACTCCATTGTAATTTTATAGAATCATTAAGCATTGTTATCTGATTAATGTCTTCTTTTCCTACATTTATTTTTTCTGCATCGCAAGTGTAGTATAATTTTGTAATTGTATTGTATACATAATAATACATTCCGCCCTCATATATCAATAATTCGTTATCCTCTATAAATTTATACCCATAGAACTCTCCTTCAAATCCAAATTCTATTATCGGAGCATACACTTCACTTGCGCCAACTACTACGTATCCACATTTTTTAACATTATCAGATATATTAAATATATATGCGGATATGTTCTCATTAGTATCTACGCATTCATAATATGATTCTATCCACGCATCATCGTTCCATTTTTCCTCCTCTCCCACAGCCATATTGGCTTCCATAAAATCTGTTGCAATGACTGTCGCTTCATTTAATGTTATCACATTTGACTTTTCAAATTTCACTACATTTTCCGTCTGTGCATAAGCTGTTGATATACCTGACACAAACTGTACCATTAAAAGTGCCACAATCAATATCACATTTGTGATAATCCTTAGTTGTTTTTTCATTTTAACTACCTCCTTACAGTAAAAAAATAACATACAACGCCTTTGGCACTGTATGTTAAATAGTAATTATAATCTTATTAATTATTCAGTACCCTATATGTAGGTTAACACTTCATATATTTCAGAAACAATGTAAATATTAGAGTTATTCTACAATAAATATCAGTTATATCGTAATTCCTATAAAGAAAAGACTCGCAAATAGCATCCAAAAAGAACGGCTTATTGATATCCATCCGTTCTCTCGATTGACACAGGATATTGACATTAATCATAAAAAGAGCATTTACCATGCATGATGCACGATAAATGCTCTTAATATATGCTATTTTAACTGGCGGAAAAGTTCAAGATCCTCTTCACACAATTTGACATTCGTACTGATGCGGCGGCCGTCCGGAGCCGTTATCGTAATATCGACTATCGTGCCGTCATTCATCATTCCGTTGCCCGCTGCCTGAATAAAAGCCGGAAACTTCGGATGTCTTGCGGTAAATTTTTCCCATAAGCCCTTAAGCTTAAATAATGACGCCGGGTTCATTACTCTATTACCCTGATCCAGCCCTTAGGAGCCTCGATGCGTCCCATCTGGATTCCTGTGAGTGTATCGTAAAGCTTCTTGGTAACAGGTCCCATGCTCTCCATTCCGCTCGGGAGTGCGATTTCCTTACCGTGGTCAACGATCTTACCGATAGGTGAGATAACCGCTGCCGTTCCGCAAAGACCAGCCTCTGCGAAATCCTTAACCTCTGAGAAAAGAACTTCTCTCTCCTCAACCTTAAGTCCGAGGTACTCGCTTGCAACATATACAAGTGAACGACGGGTAATTGACGGAAGGATACTTGGTGACTTAGGTACTACAACCGTATTGTCCTTGGTAACGAAGATGAAGTTAGCTCCTCCGGTCTCCTCAACCTTGGTTCTTGTGGCCGGGTCAAGGTATAAATTCTCGTCATAGCCTTCCTTATGTGCTGTAACAATTGCATGAAGACTCATCGCATAATTAAGTCCTGCTTTGATATGGCCTGTTCCGTGAGGTGCCGCACGGTCAAAATCAGAAACCTTGATTGTAATAGGCTTAGCGCCACCCTTAAAGTATGGTCCTACAGGTGTGGTAAATACTCTGAACTGGTATTCATCCGCCGGCTTAACTCCGATTACCGCGTTAGTTCCGAACATATACGGGCGAATATATAATGTAGCACCTGTTCCGTAAGGAGGAACATATGCATCGTTGGCTTTAACTGTTGCTTCTACTGCTTCAACAAATTTGTCTTTAGGGTATATAGGCATCTCAAGACGTGCTGCTGACTGCTCAAGTCTCTCACCGTTGAGATCCGGTCTGAAAATGACAATCTGTCCCTTCTCGGTCGTATAGGCCTTAAGTCCTTCAAATACTGTCTGGGCATACTGTAAAACTCCGGCACACTCGCTGATGGTAACTGTATCATCCTCGATAAGCGCTCCTTCATCCCATGCTCCATTCTTATAATTCGATACAAATCTCTTATCAGTCTTAACGTATCCAAAACCAAGATTTGACCAGTCAATGTTCTTCTTTTCCATGAGAATCTTTCCTTTCTTATCTTCAGCTGCTGCCAATTTCTAAGGCACTGAATTTCTTTAGATTCTATCGTACTACAATTACTGCCCGATTTCCAGCATTTTTTTGAATATTTATACTGTTTATACTATTTTTTCATCCTCGGATTCACTAGCAGCGACGCAATGTAACCGAATATCAACGCTCCGCTTATTCCTGCGGCTCCGGCTTTGAAACCGCCGAGGAAGATTCCTAAGAAGCCCTGCATGTCGACTGCCTCCTTCACGCCTTTAAAAAGAACGTTTCCGAAACCGAGTAACGGCACATTCGCTCCCGCTCCCGCCCATTCGGAAAACGGTTCATACAAGCCTATTGCCGAGATGACGGCACCGGTACATACCAACAGCACCATTATTCTTCCCGGCATGAGCTTTGTTTTTTCCATCAACAGCTGCACCAGCGCACATATCGCACCGCCTGTTACAAATGCCAGAACATAGTCCATTACTTTTCTCCCCCTCTGTCGATTTTCTCGATAACTACCGCATGTGCAATGCCCGGCACAGTCTTGCCCTCGTTAAAGCTGATAGCGGACAGAAGTGCACCTGTCGGCACGAATAATACCCTGCTGTATTCGCCTTCCCTGATGCGCCTTAATATCTGCGCCGAAAGCGTTGCGGCACTGCACCCGCATCCGCTTCCTCCCGCATGCGTGTCCTGTGTACCGGCATCATAAATTTCCACTCCGCAGTCATGATGTACCTTGCTTATATCAAATCCGCGCTTGTCCATAAGGTCAATAAGGATGGTCTGTCCCACACTTCCCAAATCTCCGGTATAGATTGCATCATAGTCTTCCGGCCTGCGCTCAAAGTCCATTAAGTGATTATATATTACATCGCATGCTGCCGGAGCCATCGCGGCTCCCATATTGAATGAATCCTGTATTCCGTAATCCACAATTCTGCCTGTCGTTATTCCGCTGACACATATATCCGACTCTCCGGATGCCGACAAGATCACTCCCCCTGCCCCTGTCACCGTCCATGTCGCACAAAGCGGTCTCTGATTACCATAATCTAACGGGAACCTGAATTGTTTCTCGGCACTTCCGAAATGACTCGATGTCATGGCAATCACATTGTCGGCGTATCCGGCGGAGACGGTCATTGCTGCTAAAGATAACGCTTCCCCCATTGTGGAACACGCACCGTACAGCCCGAATACAGGCACCTCAAACCCGGATATTCCGAATGATGTCGCGATCAGCTGGCCCAACAGGTCACCAGCGAAAAAATATCTGATTTCTTTTGCCTGAAGTCCGCTCTTAATAAGAAGTTCATCCACAAGCTGCCGCTGCATTTCGCTTTCAGCTTCCTCCCATGTATTTTGGCCTGCCATCGGGTCATCGATGACCCGGTCAAAATACTCCCCCAACGGTCCCTCGCCCTCTTTTTGACCGACAACCGAGGCAGAAGCGCTTATAAGCGGTTTGTTATCAAATTCTATACTGCATTTCCCGATTTTCCCCATACAAAAACATCCTTTACATAATTTTAGTCATATTATGCAAAGGATGTTGTTATTTTATTCATATCTGACTGTATATTCAGTCACATTCTTAACCGTCTCGCCATCTATCTGCAGCGCACATGGTCTGTCGAAAACGACCCTGACTTCATGCCCCGTCCGTATGTCAACCATATCAGTATATTTCGTGTGTTCTCCGGAAAAAATCTTAGTGAAGCGAATAAGTGTCTTAAGCCGGCCTGTTCCGTGTATAACAACGTTTGTGACTGTATGCTGCGGATTATTGCGGTCCTGTTCCGGCGCAACCTTCATTCCTCCGCCGTAATATTTTCCGAACATCGTCGGTGCGAGCCATACTTTATCGTAATGTCTTGTCTCACCATCCACCGTAATGTCAGCTCCGTATGGTTTAAAACTAAAAAGGCATCCCTTAACGGCAATTGCCGAATAATTAATATCATGCTTGCCCGCCGCACGCTGTCTGTCGCCTTCTTCACAGCAATATCCGTCTATTCCGAATCCTATTCCGTTGACAAACTTATAGGTTACACCACCGACCGTAACCGTCGGAAGATTTCTTATGTAGTCGTTCAGCCTGATTCTGTATAATGAATTATCCGGGTCGACATCCTGTTTAAAATCATTACCGGTTCCCGCTGAATAGAAAAAAATGTCGCCGAGAATTCTAAGATTCGTCGAATCATTAATAAAGCGGTTAAGTGTTCCGTCGCCTCCGACTATGTATACAATATCTTCAGGTTGTATTTTATCAATAACAGATACATAATCATCAATATCCGTTACAGCATATATCTCAACATCCTGTCCGTCAAGTGTCTTCTTAATCAATTGAAGGTCTTCCGCGGCCTTACCGTTTCTGGCGCTTGGATTATAAAAAAGATAATTCATTTCTTACCTCCTGACTTCAAATGTTCTTCCATCATATTTCTGACAAGTTCCGATATCTCGCCGGTCTTCATATGCTCTATCTTATTATATGGTATAACGTCAATAATATCCATGACAACCTTGGTTCTTCTGAGCGGAAAATTCTTACAGATATTCTCCGTTCCTCTTATCACAGATACCACAACAGGGCATTTGGCCCATAATGCAATTTTAAAACAACCATTGTGAAAATCAAGCAGATTCCCGCCGGTATTACGCGTTCCCTCAGGATAAACACCTATACAGGACTGTCCCGAGCTTATCATCCGGGCAGCTTTCATAACCGCCTCTGCACCGTTACGCATATTTTTCCGCTCAAGCGGTATGTATCTGCATCTGACCATATATCTGCGTATAAACGGAATTCTAAAATTGGCGCGTTTGCTGATAAAAGCCATGGGCTGCAACTTCATCTCTCCGCATTGTATAATCGGATCGTAATTCGACCTGTGATTGGAGACAAAAAGAAATCTATCCTTGCGCGGAATCTTATCCCTGCCATTTACAATCACCCTTGCGCCGGAAACAAATCCGGCAAATTCAAGCATAAGTCCGAACAATGTCGTATAAAATCTGCTTGTTCCGGCATATTCTTTATTGATATTGACAGGTAACGATATAATCACACATATTATTCCAAAAAGAATAAATAATGCTGCCCAGCATATCAGAAAAGAAACAATAAATACCACAATATACTTATACGGTGCGGGATTAGCAAAAACATGCATAAAAGCCGTATAATAATATGACAATGCTATACTTATTACGGTTATTATAATATCTATCATTTGAATTATTCCTTATTTCTCAATAGATATCTATTGTAGCATTTTATTACAATAAATTCAATATTTTTCACTGAATAGTTTTCTCAGCGTTATATTTATCAAACATCATTACAGGTCTGTATGAAAGCTTTGCCTGCCTTATGCCAGGAAGTCCTATATCGTCTTCCCTGTTGACATACTTAAAGCCTGAAATTGAATTTGCGGCAAACTGCTGGTTAATTGCCTGATAAAGTCCCGGAATGTCCTCATCCGCTTTCTCAAAATGCGTTACAAAGGTATCTTCCGAAATCGCTTCGCCAATTGTAAAAGCCGATACCTTACCGTCGATTCTTATCAGACCGCCAATCAGATTAAACTTATCATAATTATCCAGAACATTGTCTATAATATCAAGTTCTTCCCTGTATTCTTCTATGTCTCCGCCTTTTCTGACCGCCCACTCTTCTTTCATACGGCGGCATTCCTCTATGTTATCCTCAGTGATTTCCTCATATGAAAATGCATAAGTATTTAAGAATTTATTAAGGTGATTTTTCTTGCCGTGATATTTGGAACCGGAAAGTCTTATAAGATCATCAACTTCATATATATAATCACTGTATTCCCTGTCATACCAGTATCTCAACTGTCCGACCATTTCTCTTTCAAGTCTTAATACCATATTCTCTGACATATTGGTAAGTACCATACGGCATCCGTTATCCACCGCATCCTGCTCAAGCTTCATAACAAGTTCCGCCGGCTCTTCTATAAATTCCACAATCGAATAATATGCGGTTCCGGCATCAATAAGCCTGTATACCAGCACATCATCAATAACCGCAAACATAAGCTTATCGGTGTCATTCCAGAAAAAAATATTTACCATCGCATATTCGCAGTTGCGTGTATGCGCAAGCCTTGTATGCTTTCTTAATGTTTCCATATCACTAAAATTTATTTTGTTAAATTCCATGTTATTTACCTGTCCGAATATGTCAGTACGGTATCAATCCGTATACCGCGTCCGGCGCTGCCGAATGCTTTACGCAGACAAGCGCGTCCGGCAGATCCGGAATTACGTCATCATCTGCTTTAATTTCCGCAATAACATATCCTGTCACACTTTCATTAAATATATTCTTTACATTACTTCTTATTTCCGCCGGAACATGTACATCAAATCCAAGTTCTTCATAATATGATACCAGTTCTTCTTCGCCCGGAATAAGGAAAAAATATCCGGCATCAAAATGATCAATAAAATATCTGATAAGTGCTGACATATATCCACGATTTCTGTAATCTGCATCCGTTGCCAGCGCATACAGATAATAATTATCATCAATTGTGGGAAGTGCATACAGCACCGATACTATTATGCCTGATTTCCTGACAACATATGTCTGTGCACCATTCAATACTTTGGACATAAATAATTCTATTATCTCCTTATCGTCTCCAAAAGCCTCGTACCACAGCTCTTCAAGCCGTCCGATATCATCTTCCTTTGCTCTGTCTATTATCATAGCTGCCTCTTGAATATGTTAAATCATCTTTTAATTATGCATTTTATCTATCCACTATGTAATTATCACACATTCTGTTTTTAATGTCAATGTACCAAAACCAGCCCGATTAAAATCGCTGAGACCATGAGGTTTCAGCGATTTTTCGGTGTAACGGTTTCTGCAGGTTACCACCATCCGAGGCAGGTTCCGAGCCAGTATATAAATCCAAGCGCAGAACTTGACAGTATGCCGTACAGAATAACAGGTCCCGCTATCGTAAATATTTTGGCTCCGACACCGAATACCTGGCCTTCTTTTTTAAATTCAATTGCGGCTGCAGCAACCGAATTAGCAAATCCCGTAATTGGAACCAGCAGCCCCGCACCGGCAAATTTGGTAATCTTAGGATACAGTCCCGCTGCCGTAAGCAGAACGGAAATAAATATAAGTATCAGAGAGCACCATGTCGATGCACTCGTCTTATCAAGATGCCAGTAAAATATTGCTATATTGTAAATGATCTGACCCAGAACACATACACATCCTCCCACCGCAAAAGCCTTTACCATCTGCATAACAACACTGTGTGTAGGCGTTACTTTTTCAACATATCTGTTGTATTGTTTTTTGTCATTTTCATCCATAAAAAAAGCCCTCCCGCTATAATATCTGTCTTAGTGATATTATTAGCGAAGAGAGCTATAATATGCGGCTATTTAAGTGATTTAAGCCTGATGTGTTCCGCACATCCGAGAATAAACTCACTGTTAGTAGGCTTGTCCTTCTTATTCGGCAAAAAAGGAACTTCAATGTTATCATTACGTTCCCACGTTGCCGCTATGATATATCTTATATTACGTTCCACATTAGTAGCTGATGTTCCGTATTCTTCCGCAACCGCCGGGTATATTGTCTTCGTAATTGACAGATCACCATCAGGTTCACCGACCGCCTTTTCGATTGCATCACGCAGGTATTTGTATCCAACCATCTTAATCGGCATACCGATTGATCTTAAAAGTTCCGATATTTCAAGATCAAGGTTTTTCGCTTCATCTTCGAGGCCTGCTGCATCTTTCTCCTGTCCGGCGCCTGTCCTGATATGTCTTATTCTCTTAATAAGCGCCTCACCGTCAAACGGTTTCATCATAAAATAAGTCGCACCGTTATTAAGTGCCTCACTTACTATATCCTCACGGCCTGCAGCAGACAGAACAATATATTCCGGGTGATAATCCTTCATATCCTGACTATTCCTGATCCTCATCATAACGCCCATACCATCAAGCTTAGGCATTACAAGATCAAGCAGTACCACATCCGGCCTGTCCGCTTTAATCAATTCGACTGCGCTTTCTCCGTCGGATGCTTCTCCAACGATTGTAAAGTCTTCCTCATCCGCTAATGTATCATGTATCATCTCTCTTATGATATCGTTGTCATCCACAATAGCTATTTTAATTAAATCTGCCAAACCCATAACTCCTTTCATCCTTAAGTATTATGTCATTCCTCAGGGCAGAGGTAATTCTTTATTATGTTCATGATCGTGTGATAATTGCCGCCGACTTCTTCCACCGTCTGCCTGACACCGGTCATATCACCGGCTCTTAATTTCTCACATGCATCATAAATATTCGGAAACATCCTGCGAAATCCAAGATTCCCAACAACGCCTTTAAGTGAATGGCAGTGTTCAAACGCTTCCTCACAATCACCTTTATCGAGTGCTTCGATTAACATCTCATAGTTATTATCCGCATAAAAAAGTCTGAGATACTTGGCATATCTGTCTTCCTTACCGCAGAAACGGGCTATTGCACTGTCAACATCAACATCAGCGTTCTTCAATTCGTCCTTCCAATTTGTCATATATCCACCTTACGTTTCTAAATCTTTGTACACATATAAGTATATAACAAATTATAAGGGTTTAACAATATTTCTCTATCGCTAATCTACGACAAAAGTCTGTATAATATTGAATACAATGCATCCGAACTCATAGGCTTGGTTATATGGCCATTCATACCACATTTATACGTCGCATCTATATCTTCTTTGAACGCATTGGCAGTCATTGCCACTATAGGCACATTGAGCGCATAATCTGTCTTAAGGCTCCTTATGGCTCTTGTCGCATCATAACCGTTCATAACCGGCATCCTGACATCCATAAGTATAAGGTCGTATACGGTTCCTCCTGCAATCAGGTCATATGCTTCCTTTCCGTTGGATGCCGTGTCACATTGGGCATTTACATCCTCAAGATAATCTACCGCTATATCGGCATTAATATCATTGTCATCCACAACAAGTATTCTCCGGCCGGTAAAATCATACTGTACATTGTCATTGCCGGTGTCCTCGTCCGAGCCCGGTTCAATGATTTTCTGCTCGATTTTCTTAATATCCGACAGGAAAACAGGTTCCGTAACATATGCTTTCATCCCGGCCTTGTATAAATCCTCGTCAAAATATGACTCATCATAAGTTCCCGCCACAACCACGGGACGTCCTCCGTTACACATCGATGTGCTCTTGATTCTGGAAACTAAATCGTCATTTATGTTATTGAAATGTATGATTTCAAAACGTTCCATGGATTTATCGATATCAACATCCAATGCCTTATCTATATACTTAAACGGGATTGATATCGTAAATTTGCTTCCGACGTTCTTCTCACTGTCAATGTCAATCCGGCCACCGAGCATCTGGACATATTTACCCGTAATGGACATCCCCAGGCCTGTGCCTTCCGTCACTGCAATCGTATTATTGTATTCACGCTCAAACGGCTGAAAAATTCTTTTGCAGAATTCCTTGCTCATACCGCATCCGTTATCTTCCACCTTAAAAATATAATTTGCCGTACCAGCCGATATTTCCTGCTGCTCTATTGTAAGTTTGACTCTTCCGCCGCTCTGGGTGTATTTAATAGCATTACCTATTACATTGGTAAGTATCTGATCAAGCTTAAGCCTGTCACCGACAAGTTCCTCATGTGTCACTCCGATTGCCACGGCTGAAAAATTAAGTTTCTTATCTCCTGCCTGTTGCTGCAGAATCGCTATAATTCCGTGTACAAGCTGCGGAAGAGAAAAAGTCTCTTCATTTACCGTCATTTTACCACTTTCGATGTATGACATATCAAGAACGTCATTTATAAGGCTCAGAAGATATTTGGCTGCTGTATCTATTCTTGTAAGGCATGCCTTTACCCTTCCCATATCCCCGATATGATTCAGCGCAATATCGGTCATTCCCATAACTGCATTCATTGGTGTCCTAAGGTCATGGGAAATATTTGAAAGAAATTCCGATTTGGCTTTACTGGCATTCTCCGCCTTTGCAAGTGCATCTTTCAGTTCTTTTTTATGTCTGAGTTCGGCAGATCTTTCATCATGAATATCCTTATATGCCATTATAATCTGTTTGACATATCCGCCTTTAAAATGTATGGCCTGAACATCAACCCTTACCCATCTGTATCCGTTATCAAATCTGCGCATAAATTCACAGTGCATTGACTGCCCTTCTTCACGCAGCGAACGTCTGATATTATTTATATCAATAAAGCGCATAACGCGCTCTTTGTCTTCATCAAGCACATATTCGCTTATGTATCTGCGCATGACCGTTTCGTAATAATTATCCGTAACGAGAAGGTCGTGAACTGCGCCGTCCTCTCTCGCCGGGGAAATAGTGCCCTCAACCAGGTCGCAGTAATATATTCCAAAATAAGCATCTCCGAGCGCATAAAGAATATTTCTCAACATTGTCGTCTGGTCGTCCAACAGGCTTATCCTCGCACGGTTGGCTGCACGTTCATCGATATTTCGAACAAGAAGAAGTTTACGTCCACCCTCCGGCAGATTAACATATGTCGAGAATCCATTCAGATAATGGACCATTCCGCGGCCGTCCTCAGCCCTGTATTCACGTTCAACAAAACCTTTACGTCCCGGCACCGCCTCATCAAGAAGGGATTCAAAAATATAATAATCCTCTTCATAGACAAGTTTCTTCATCATACCAATAAAATCGCTGAAACGTCCCGTTCCACACGGAAGCAGTGTATGGTCATCACTGTACAGACAATTATAACTGTCGTTTTCTTCATCTATGATTATATTGAGAATATAAATCTTTGACACGGCGGTTGAATTGATAATGGAAGCCGTATCCCTCTCAATCTGTTCATTGCATTCCTTAATAGCATATATTACATATGGTCTTTCATCCGAATAATTCTTATCCGGTGTAACCACAAGCTTGAGCCATCTTCCGTCCCATTCCCTGTAATAAGCTTCCATCGGCTCACGGCTCTTCTTCAGATGTTCCCTGATATTGCTGATAGATGGTTCTTTTCCACCAGCTTTGATGTATTTGAGTTCAACGCCGTTCCTGATATAGTTCCTCTCCAGTTCCTCAAAGTTGGCAAAATTGTCTACAAACCGTGTCCTGTCAAAATTCATAAGTATTATTTCATAGGAACACGTAACAATATTAACTCTGTAAATAACCTGATAGGATTCCGCAAGCGACGTTATGATATCATTACTTCTGCCAAGTCTCTGTTCTTCTTCAAGTTCATGCTCATACTTAACTATTCCCAGTAAAAAAGTGCGTTCTTTAACATCCGGATTCCTTATCTCAACCGCTCTTGCAGACATATATCTGTCATCGACTGTCTTATATGATATTTCAGCTGTGGTGTTATTGTCCAGTGTTCTCTTAAGCCCTGCAAGTGACATATATTTCTCAACTCTGATTCTGTCAACATCACATACAAAAGTGTCACAATATGTCTTAAGTCCGTCTTCATACCCTTTATCCGGTTCAGCCATTGAATCATATCGGGCCGGCATATACATAACAGTTAACGTGTCACTTTCAGCACCGATTACAAATAATGCATTATACCGGCCGCACAACGCTTCTATGATAGCATCCTTCTGTTTGCTGTCCATGTCATATATACGTTTTCTGTTAACTCTGCCGTCTTCGATATCAAATATTCTGTCCACTTTTAACAGAACCTCCTCGTCTGCACCCTGTATACAAAAGATTATATCCCATTAATTCAGTATAATCAATCACTTTTATCTTATTTTGTCGAAAATACGCATATCATTTATAAAAACAAAAATAAAAGAAACTGCCCAGACTTTTACCGGCTGCAAGGACTATTATCAATATGCATAATCCCGTTGTAAGTCCGGTTCTTCTTATAAATACGGGCACGCCTTTTACCGTCTCTGCGAGCGACATAAGAAAACAACCTGTGAATATTCCGGCAGCCAGACCGAATACCGCCATCATTCCTCCCCATATTTTAAGTCCAGGACTGAATACGAATAATATATTGCCAAGAATAGCCCCCGCCATGATAAGACTTTCGTATAATCTTATTCTGTCTGCCGTATTGGTATATTGAGCAAATCTTGTCACCACACCAACGGAAGTAACCACGGCAAAATATCCGCCTGCGGTTACCGCTCCTGCGCCCAGTCCAAACATCACAATTATTAAAATGTCATTTAACATCTTGTTCTTTAGCCTCCCTGGCGCTTTCATTGATAATTGCCGTGTTCGCATCATCTTCATATAAGCGCATCTCAACCTCCAGAGGCGTTGGATCTTTCTCATATTTTCTGCGTCCTATATGGTTGTAGAAAATAATTATTCCGGCTCCGAGTCCTATGCAGTATGACGACTGTAAAACCCACAGCCAATTATTATCTCCGGTAACAAATGTACACACCGATTCCATGACAGAGTTTATATCTACGTCATTTCCATATGCAATTATTGCAAACGCACCTCCGCAGAACACAATAAGTCCGATAAATACGATTTTGGCATATTCTAAAATCCTGCTGCGTTTTTGTGGTTTCTTATATGATATAATAAAATCTGATTCGCCTACGCTGTTTATTTCCACATCCGCAACTTCCTTCTTAATAAGCTCTATTACCTTCATTATTGAAAAAACATACCGTCTGCTTCTGACATCCGGTACATTTGCCAATGTAATTGCTTTGACTCTTGCAGTAATGTGTGCATCCTCACACCACACCGAAGCACAGTCGCCTATCGATACACGTGCAGTATTGACCTGCGTATTTTTGGGAAAGCTTATATAAACTGTTTCGTTCATAATAACCTCGCATCATTTAGTTATTATATTTTCTGCAAAGGTCTTTTTTTTATTCACAAATCAATATTTTTCCGCATACGCATAAGAATTTTCTTTTCAAGACGCGATACCTGTACCTGCGAAATTCCGAGTTTGTCTGCAACCTGCGTCTGGGTACAGTCCTCATAATACCTCATTCTGATGAGGCATTTCTCTGTCTCATCAAGCGAATCTATCATCTGTTCAAGCATCATATGGTTTAACAGTTTCTCACTCGCCGGAACCTCGGATACCGCAGCCAGTTTATCAACGATATACACTTGTGCGCCGTCACTTTGATACGCAGTCTTATATATTGATTCTACTTCCTTGCCCGCGGTAGTCGCGATTGCTATATCTTCCACCGGAATTCCTGTAAATTCAGAAATTTCCCCGGCTGTAGGCTCGCGGCCGTTTGTCTTGGCAAGTTGTTCTGAGGCCTTTCTTATTTTCCAGCCGTTTTCTTTTATTGAGCGTGATATTTTGATCATTCCATCGTCACGGATGAACCGCTTGATCTCCCCACTTATCATTGGCACAGCATAGGTACTCAGCATAACAGGCTGCCCAAGATCAAACTTGTCAATCGCTTTGATAAGTCCAATCGTACCTATCTGCGTAATATCCTCCATATCATATCCACGGCCCGCAAAACGTTTTGCAATGCTGTAGACAAGCCCCATATTTTCCATCACCAGCACATCCCTGGCTTCTTTGTTGCCCTGATGTGCAAGTTCTATAAGCTCTTTGGTATGATTCATAATCACACCTCCGCTTATTCTGTTTCCTGTCCTATCCTTTTAAACATGGTTACTCTGGTCCCACACCCCGGCTCGGACCATACTTCCAGTCCGTCCATAAATACATCCATAAATGTAAATCCCATTCCGGAACGTTCATCGTCCTCTCCGGTTGTAAACATAGGCTCCATGGCTTTTTTGACATTATCTATGCCGCGTCCACTATCTTCTATGATAACCTTAAGCGTCTTCTCCTCGATTTCAGCAGTTAAAGTTATCAGACCGCCCTTCTTGTTATATCCGTGTATCACCGAATTGGTTACCGCCTCTGAAACAGCGGTTTTTATGTCGTTAATCTCCTCAAGTGTCGGGTCAAGCCTCGTTGCAAAGGCTGCCACACACACTCTGGCAAATCCTTCATTCTCGGAAACGGCATCGAATTCAATTTTAATTCTGTCCATTGTTAATCCTCCTCATTTACTATCATGTCTATTTTACTGTTTCTCTCTGTTATGCTGTTAAGTCCGAACAATCCGAAAATTCTCTGCATCCTGCAGTTAAGATTGCTGACAAAAATCTCTCCACCCATCGGGCGGATTTTCTTATATCTCCCCATTATGAGTCCGATTCCCGAACTGTCCATAAAACTGACATTTTTGAAATCAAAAGCAATATTCTTAATGCCTTTGTTATCGATGTTCATATCAATTTCACTTCTGATTGCCTCCGTGACATGATGATCCAGATCACATGAGAGCTTTACAATAATAAGATTTTTTCTGGCTATACACATACTGTCCATTATAATTCTCCCTTCATTATATTATATTGCAATATTACTAAAAAAAGCGGAGCAGTTAATATATAATTAATTGCTCCGCCACTTATTGAAAGTGTGGTTTATTCTTCTGTACGCGAATCAACATATTCCTTAAGCTGTTTGGCAAATGTTGTATCACCAAACTTTGAATTGACCACATCCACATATTTCTGTGCATTTTCGAGGTCATTAAGTTCAAAATACGACATTGCAAGATAATACGGTGTTTCGACTGACTTATTGTCAAGTTCGTAAGCCTTCTCAAGGTATTTGGCCGCATCCACATAGTTCTTCTGGTTATATGCATTAAGTCCTGCCATATAAAACGTTCTTGCACCGCCATTACACTTATCTTCAAGCGTTGTATATAAATCCTTCGCTGTCTGGGTCGGAAGCTGCGTTACGTCTATATCGGCTAATGCAAGTGCTGCTTTATCAACGTCATTGGCAAGGTATTCGCTTACCGCTTCAACCAGTTTGGCATACAATGCTGTTTCTCCGGAATCGCCCTTATATTGTTCGAGTTCCTTATTGGCTACATCCAATTGCGAGGTCAGTTCCTCGTTCTGCTTCTCCAATGTAGTTATCTCTACCGAGTATCCCGAAAGCTGCTCACTGTATTTCTTGATAGTGTCATTATTCTCGTGCTGCGAACTCTGGAGTTTGGCAGGTACGATAAGGAACCATATAAGTGCGGCTCCTATAACCACTCCGAGCAGGATATATACAACCGTAAACACGCCGCTTGACGGCTCTTTATATGAATTGCGCGGCAATATGACATCATTACCCGAAAGAGGTTTTCTCTTTGAATTTCTGTAATATTCTTCATTGCCGTCCGCCGGCTGCGTCTGGGATGCGCCGTTAATCTCATCAATATATTTAAGAGCCAGCGTATTGTTGCGGTCAATCTTAAGAACTCTGTGCAATACTTTAAGTGCTCTCTCGTCTTCATTACGTTTCATATATATAAGTGCAAGAAGAAGATTGGCTCTTATAAATTTCGGATATGTGGCAGCAACTTTCTTAAGCTGTATGAGTGCAACATCATCGCCGCCCTCTTTTGCCTTGGCAAGCGCAATATTATACCTCCTGGCCGCCTGATTTATAAGTTCAAGCTTATTGGGATTGGATTTAACCTTACGGATATATACCTCTGCCACATTGCGATCCTGTTTAAGATTAAGGCTTATGACCCACTCTGACAAAGCCATTGCAAGTTCGCCCATCTCATAATAGACAAGGCCTAACAGATTGCGTGCCTTAATGTTCTTCTTATTAAGACTGAGGCTGGTCTTTAGCGCTGTTACCGCGCCGGTAATATCCCTGACCCTCGCTTTCTCAAGTCCCTGATTATAATATGAATTGGATGCTTTAACTACAATCTTGTACACGGAAACGTCCGCTCCGCACTTAAGACAGTAATCCTCATCCGACAATACGCTGTTACATTTATAACATCTCATCGTGTAACTCCAATCTATTGCTTATCCGTGATTTCTCTGACTATCTTATCAATGACTGCCGTGACATCCGTGGTGTCATTGTTATAAATGGCATCTTCTGCTTCATCCACCTCAAGGCTTGGCTGGAACTTCTTAATCTCTTCGTCAAAATCTATCATATATTATTCCTCCTTGTATATCGGATAATTTCTCCTGCAAAATACAGCGAACCCACTGCAAATACATTCTTTCCGGCTTTGATTTTCTTAAAAGCAAGATCACATCCGTCCGCAATGTTCTCTGCCTCAATAACGGGCATCCCGCCACGCCTGAAACATTCTCCTATCGTATGCACATCAAGGCCTCTCCTGTCTTCAAGCTGAATGGCGATACATTGGTCAAAAAGACCGCTTTTGCATATGCTGTCAATCATGCCTTCATAATGCTTGTCCTTCACCGCAGAGAAAAATACAACATTTCCGCCCTCCGGCTCAAGCATTCTCACAGAATCAAGAAACTGTATGATTCCATCATCATTATGTGCTCCGTCAATGATAAATCCGTCCGTTATGCGCTGCATACGACCCATCCAGAATGCCTTTAACAGGCCCCTTCTTATCACACCGGTATCGGTTATTCCCAATACATTGGCTGCAGTAACCGCAAGTGAAGCATTCTCCGGCTGATAATGCGCAGGAGAATTTATCTCAAAGCACTCATTACAATAATACATATTATCCAATGAAAAATCAATCTTTTTATCATCAGCATATATTATATTTATGTTCTTTTTATTTATCTCATATGATATTGCTTTGTGTCTGCGTACAGTGTCCGCTATAACTTCAGCCACGTCATTACGGTCCCGCATCCAGACAACCGGAACATCCGGCTTAATAATTCCGGCTTTCTCTGCGGCAATCTCCGCATAAGTACTGCCAAGATATTCCATATGGTCAAGGCCGATAGAAGTAATTACACATACAGCGGGTTTCCTGATTATGTTGGTTGCATCCAGCCTTCCGCCAAGTCCTGTCTCAAGTATTATATAATCCGGTGACTTACCTGCAAAATATTTCATTGCCATTCCAAAAAGGAACTCAAAAAAAGACGGATGCTCGTTCATCTTTTCAGCTGCTGTCATGGTTACCGCAAAAATCTTCTCAAATTCTTCATCCGGAATCATTGTATCATTATATACAATTCGTTCATTTATGTCCACCAGATGCGGTGAAGTAAAAAGTCCGACATTATAACCGGATTTCCTCAGTATACTGTTAAGATATTCACATACCGAGCCCTTGCCGTTGGTTCCGGCCACATGTATTATCTTTGAATCCGGACATGACGCACCCAGTTCCTTAATGAAATTCTCCGTATTGGCAAGTGATGTTTTCCGTGAGAACTTCGGTATATCATATATGTATTGGATTTCTCTTTTCATCTTAATCTCCCGTGTATAGATTCTATATAAAAAAATACTACATATCAAGTAATAAAAAACGCAAAAGAAGACATCTTTCGCCCTATAACGCGTATACGATGTCTTCCCGTTATTACATACAGCCTCTTCCGCAGCAGCATCCGCTGCAAAGCATTTCAAGGCACAACAGTCTCATACAGCACGAACCTGTGCTTCCGCTGCCCGTATCATAGGCATTTCCCATGTTCTGATACCATGTTCCGCCATTCTCCAGCTGGGAAAGGAGGTTAATATATTCCTGATTGCCCGGTTCCAGATTAACCGCCTGTCTGGCATCTTCTCTTGCATTAATGATATTGCCCATTCCGTAATTAGCATACGCATGTACATAATACCATCTCGCATTATGCTCTGACAACGGCATTCCGTCAAGCACATTCATAGCTTCGGCATATCTGCCGTTATTAATATAATTGATAGCGGCATTGATTCTCGGTCCGTCATTGGAATATGTTCCTCCGTAACCCTGGCCGAATCCGCCAAATCCACCGTAACCATATCCGCCGTATGTGCCTCCTCCGGCACCCTGTCCCGATCCTGCTCTGTTATTACCATAAGAACCCTCACCATGTTCACGTTCAAACATGATCTGGTTATATGCTTCCTGTATTTCTTTAAATTTCTCCTCTGCCTGGGCCTTATTGGGATTATTGACATTGGCATCCGGATGATATATCCTGCTAAGCTTTCTGTATGCTTTCTTAATCTCATCCGCGCTTGCATCCCTTGATACGCCAAGCACTGAATACGGGTCTGTCATGCTATTTCCTCTCCTCGGAACCGGTCCCATGCCTGCGGCTGCAGACCTTATTGAATCCTGACCAGATTCCGGAATAAATTATATTTCTAATTATATCAGCATTGTCAAGCACCGGCAGTGCTTCAAATGCTTTCGCCGCTTCCGAAGCATATGCTATCTCAATCTGTCTGACATCATCCTCTAAGCCTGGGCTTTCCGACACCCCGGCAAACGGATTATAGTTATCTTTACGGATATCCCGCTCCAAATCATCAAACGCATCCATAATATATATATATTTGCCCAGATAAAAGCCCATGCGCCTTAGATTCTCACTCCATTCATCCTGCCTGTAATCAAATATCTCGGCAAGCATTCTTCCTGTAGGTCCGGCTGCAATATCAGGGGACTCCGTCTTCAGATTCTCGCACTCTTTCTGCTCTGCGATATATGTCTCTACTGCTCGTGCCTGTCTCGGATAAAGGCTCTTTGCTTTATTAAAAGCTGATTTAATAAGTGCTGCAAAGGCATTTGATTTGATTTTTCTCTCATCCTCCCAGTCATCTTTCAGCTTATAATACGTCAGCATAATATTAACCGCTGCAGCATAATCGGTATACTCATTATACAATGCCTCATGTTTCCTGACAGGATGCGGGATGCACCTGTGCATTGCCGGAACAGTACTATCCTCATAAAGGGCAGAAAGAACTATCGCCATAAACGTCATATCATATGTGAGTGTCATCCTTCCTGACAAACCGTAATGTTCTCCAAGACTATGACACACGCCACAGTAGAAAGCCCTGTACCGGCGATAATCCTTGATCTTCAGTTCATCTTTGTTGACTGTAATATATCCGAACATCCAAGTCCTCCGTATCAGGTCTTCTTAATAAACTCAATTCTGCAATTCGGGCACTTTATACATATTCTGCCCTTATGCTTAGGAACCCTTATTTTCTGTGAACAGTTCGGGCATTTGAATATGCGGTGTGTCTTGCGGTCAGCAGCCTGTTTCTCCTTATTGGTCATCGGGCGGCCGGAATACGTATTACTACTGCCGTATGTTCCGCGGCTGCCTCTTCCGTTACGATACCGTATTGAACAATATTTCTGATTCTCCGCACTTCTTGCCGCGTAGTTACGTGAAAACATTCTGAAATAAGAGTATCCCAGTACAAGCAATGCAGGAATAAATACCACTTTCACAAATATTGATACGACTAACAGAATAATCGTAATTATATTAAGGAAACGGCCGAATTCGTCCGTTCCGTATCTTCCTGACATAAAATTAGAAAATTTATCTCTGAATCGTGACATAAATCTGTTCCCTTTCATCTTGATTTATATACATCTTACTCTTTTTTTTCCGATTATTCCATTAAAAAAGAATAATAAATTATTAAATTTATATAAAACTCATATGCAATAAGTAATATAACTCTGCTGAAAAAAACACGATTGTACAGAGTCTTGTGGCAATGCTACAATAATTATATATTTATTTTTGGAGGTTTGTTATGAAATATACCAATCCTGTTTTAAAGGGATTTTATCCCGATCCGAGTGTATGTGCCGCTAATGGCAGATATTACCTTGTATGCAGTTCGTTCCAGTTTTTCCCGGGAGTACCGCTTTTTGAAAGCGAAGACCTTGTTAACTGGAGTCAGATAGGTCATGTCCTTACCAGACCGTCACAAGTCATGCTTAACAAAATTAACAGTTCCGGCGGTGTATTTGCCCCTACCATAAGATTTAATAACGGACGTTTCTATATGGTTACCACCAATGATACGACTCACAAACATTTCTATGTATATACCGACGACATCCGCGGAGAATGGTCAGAACCAATAACGGTCGACCAGAACGGAATTGATCCTTCTCTTTATTTTGAAGACGGACATGCTTACTTTATCAGCAACGGTTCCGATGATAACGGTGTTCCGGGCGTTGTCCAGTGCGAAATTGATATTGCCACCGGCCGTAAGCTCACGCCAAGCCGTACCATCTGGCAGGGTTCAGGCGGACGTTATCTTGAAAGCCCGCATCTTTACAAAATTAACGGAAGCTATTATCTTATGGCTGCCGAAGGCGGCACGGAATACGGCCACATGATTACTTACGCGCGCTCTGACAATCCTTGGGGTCCGTTTACCAATTATCCGTATAATCCGGTTCTTACTAACCGTAACAAAGCACCTTTCCTGATTCAGGGAATCGGTCATGGTGACTTAATTCAGGATGCACACGGCGACTGGCACATCCTGTCACTCGGTTTCAGGCAGATCCATATGTGGCAGCCTTATCATCACCTCGGACGCGAAGTTTTCCTCACGCCGGTTACATTTGATGCTAACGGATGGTTCAGTGCGGGAACTGCCGGCACCACGGATTATTCTTATGAAATCGCAGGTGATTTTGCACAGCATCCTATCAAAAAATATACTTTTGAATCTACAGAATGGGATAAAGACTGGTGTTATTTAAGGCACCCTGTCACCTCAAATTACGAGCTTTCCGGACATTCAGCTGTCTTATATGGTACAGACATCACGTTGGATGAATGTGACACTCCTACTTTCATCGGAATAAGACAGCGTGATTTTAATATGGACTGTGAGTGTGATGTAAGGTGTGAACGCGGTGAAGCCGGCATTACATTATACATGGATGAATTTGAACATTATGATATTGCACTACGCAGGGGAGCTTTCGGACACGAGGCTGTACTTAAACTGAATATCGGCAATATCAGGCATGTTCAGTCGATAGTTCCCGTAAGCGGTGACAACATAAGACTTATAATACGTTCAGACAGCATGCAATATCATTTCTATGTATGGGATAACGGCAGGGAAATTTTCCTTGGCGATGCATATACCAAGTTTCTTTCGAGTGAAGTTGCCGGCGGTTTTACCGGTGTTGTTATCGGATTATATGCAGTCGGAAACCATAACCGGGCTGAATTTACCAATCTTGAATGTACTTATGACGAATGGGATTTTGAGAAAGGAATGAATATATAATGGAATCACTTAAAGCTCCAATGGGCTGGAACAGCTGGGACTGTTACGGTGCTTCGGTTACCGAAGACATCGTCCGCGCCAATGCCGATTTCATGTCCGCCAATCTTCGTAAATACGGCTGGGAATATATCGTAGTTGATATACAATGGTACGAACCGACCGCTGTCACACATGAATACCACCCTTTCACAGAATTGTGCATGGACGAATATTCAAGGCTCATCCCGGATGAGAAACGTTTTCCATCCTCCAAGGGAGGCCTGGGATTTGCTCCTCTGGCTGAATATGTGCACTCACTCGGTCTCAAATTCGGAATACATATAATGCGCGGCATTCCGCGTCAGGCAGTACATAATAACACATCAATCAAAAATAGTACACACACTGCAAGAGAAATTGCCAAGACTGCAAGCATCTGTGCATGGAACACGGATATGTACGGGGTTGACCCTTCCAAAGAAGGTGCAAAAGAATATTACGAAAGTCTTTTTGATTTATACGCCTCATGGGGTGTCGACTTCATCAAATGCGATGACATCTGCCGCGAACTCCCTCATGAAGAGGAAGAACTGAAGCTTATAAGCAACTGTTTATACGGCTGTGGAAGGGATATAATATTCAGCCTGTCTCCGGGCCCTGCGCTTATCGAAAAAGCAGAAGTTTACAAACAGACTTCCAACATGTGGCGCATAACCGATGATTTCTGGGATAAATGGGAACTGCTCTACAACATGTTTGAACGTGCCGAGAAATGGTGTATACATACAGGCGCCGGTCACTGGCCGGATGCGGACATGCTTCCAATCGGTCCGTTACGTCAGGATTATGATATTAACGATCATACCAATTTCACACAGGATGAGCAGATTACCATGGTGACATTATGGAGTATTTTCCGCTCGCCACTGATGATTGGCGGTGAAATGACCCGTTTTGACGATTTCACAATGGGATTAATTACCTGTAATGACATCCTTAAAATGCATTCCAATGCGCGCAACTCACATCCTGTGTGGCGCAGAGTATACAACGACTGTGAATATATACTGTGGACGGCCACGGCTGCGGACGGAGGCAATTATATTGCAATTTTCAATGCCGGCGATTCGGATGGCAGTATAGAAATTGATTTAAGAGATATCGAACTTTATGACTCTGTGACGAATGTTACGGAATTATGGAGTGGCACCTGTTATAACTGTGACGGTAATATTATCAATGTATCGGTAAACAGCCACGGTGCCAAGGCATTTATTATCCGATAAGATATATACATGGGCATATTAACCAGTTTCAGGCTTTGTGTGACGGATTTGAGGTGTGTTAATTGATACTATTCCGGGTTTGAAATTCACTAATTCACACTTTTTTGCAGTTTTTATGGCATTTAGTATCAATTTGACAAGCCTTGTATTGTAGTATATTAAATTTCATATATATTTTAATATATTTATTATCATATATTGTCATGTTGGAGTATCACATATAGCAAGTAATTGACACCAAATTGCTGATTTTTGCCAAAAAAGTATGAAAATATCGTATTGTATACTGAAGCATTTCGCTTCCAGCGGTGCATACCACCGCGCCACCATCAAAAAAATAAGGCGTGTGAAAAGAAAGGACCTAGGGGCACCTCTTTTTTTCACACGCCTTGATTTTTTACTTCTATTTCTTAAGTCTTAATGCTCTCGTTGCATTAACTACTGCGATAACCATAACTCCTACATCGGCAAATATGGCAATCCACATATTGGCTATACCGAGTGCTCCGAGCACAAGGCACACAAGCTTTATGGCAAGTGCAAATACTATATTTTCTTTAACAATCCTCAATGTCTTGATTGCAATTCTCATTGCGAGCGATATTTTGGCCGGGTCATCATCCATAAGTACAACATCTGCCGCCTCTATTGCCGCATCCGATCCGAGTGCTCCCATCGCTATACCTATATCGGCTCTCGACAGCACCGGTGCATCATTAATACCATCACCTGCAAAAGCAACTTTTTCCTTCGGGTTCTTGTTTTCAATAAGTTTTTCAACTTCTGCAACTTTATCTGCCGGAAGAAGTTCACTTTTTACTATATCGATTCCGATTTCCGCTGCTACTCTGTCAGCCACGGCCTTTGAATCCCCTGTAAGCATTACTGTCTTTATATTCTGGTTCTTAAGACCTTCTATTGCCTGTTTCGTTGTCGGTTTGATTACATCCGAAATCACGATACATCCGGCATATTTATCATCTATGGCAACATAAACTATAGTACCGTCATTATGTTCATTGACAACTTGAACGCCTATTTTATTCATTAATTTAAGATTACCGGCATATACCTTGCGGCCGTCCACAACGGCACTTACTCCGTGTCCGGCAATTTCTTCTATACCGCTTACCTTATTTGCATCGATTTTATTACCGTATGCATTCTTAAGGCTTAAGCTTATCGGATGGCTTGACGCATTCTCCGCATATGCCGCATACTCAAGAAGCTCGTGGCTGTCAAATCCGTTTTCCGCAAAAACACCGTTTACTTCAAACACTCCCTTGGTAAGCGTGCCTGTTTTATCAAATACTACATATCCCGTTGAAGCAAGTGCTTCAAGGTAATTGGAACCCTTAACCAGTATTCCGTTGGTTGATGCACATCCGATTCCGCCAAAGAAACTAAGAGGAATGGATATAACAAGCGCACAAGGACAGCTTATTACCAGGAATGTAAGTGCCCTGATAACCCACTTCTGCCATTCAGGCGAAACCCCGATAATAAGGGATACAAGCGGCGGAAGTATTGCCAGTGCAAGCGCACTGTAACATACTATCGGCGTGTAATATTTAGCAAATCTTGTTATGAAGTTCTCAGACCGTGATTTCTTCATGCTCGAATTTTCAACCATGTCAAGAATCTTTGAAACGGTTGACTCACCGAATTCCTTGGTCGTCCTTACCTTAATAACTCCCGTGAGATTTATGCAGCCGCTTATGATTTCATCTCCGCATGCGATTTCACGAGGCACGCTCTCTCCCGTAAGGGCGCTTGTATTTAGTGTCGAACTGCCACCGGTAACCACACCGTCAATAGGAACCTTCTCACCCGGGTTTACTATGATTTCCGTTCCTATTTCCACATCATCAGGATCGACTCTCTCAAGATTACCGTCAACCATGACATTAGCATAGTCAGGTCTGATATCCATCAGGGCAGCGATATTTTTTCTGCTCTTTCCAACGGCGCAGGACTGGAAAAGTTCACCTACCTGATAGAAAAGCATAACGGCAACGCCTTCCCTGAATTCTTTCAATCCTATGGCTCCAATCGTTGCTATAGCCATAAGGAAATTTTCGTCGAAAACCTGACCTTTTAAGATTCCTTTTACTGCTTTTCTTAAGATATCGTATCCAATAACAAAATATGGTATCAGATATAATATTCCTTCAAGCCACCATGGCATATCGGCAAATTCGGATACAATCCATATCGCCGCAAGCAGAACCGCCGATATTATTATTCGGTATAATACCTTTTTCTGTTTTGCTGTCATATCACATACCTCTTTTTCTATAAAGGATTACAGGAAGATTTCGCAATCATCCTCAACTTTCTTACAGTTCTTGTATGCTTCTTTCATTACCGCATCCACATCAGCGCCATCCTCGAATTCAACTTTAAGTTTCAGTGTCATAAAACTCAATGCTGCATCCTTAACTCCTGCCGTAGCCTTAACTGCTTCTTCCATCTTGGCTGCGCAGTTAGCACAATCAACTTCTACACCGTATGTTTTCTTCATAATATCAAATCTCCTTTTAATAAATTAATTATTCTTCAACATGTTCCATTCCCATGTTAAGTATATTTCTTACATGTTCATCATCAAGGGCGTATATCACGCTCTTTCCTTCTCTCCTGTATCTTACCAGCTTCGCATCCTTAAGTATCTTAAGCTGATGGCTTACCGCCGACTGTCCCATTCCAAGAATCTGCGCAAGATCTCCGACGCAAAGTTCACTTTCCACAAGTGCGTACAGAATTCGTATTCTCGTAGAATCTCCGAACACTTTAAAAAGTTCTGCAAGATCGTACAGCACTTCCTCCGCAGGCTGGTTATCCGTCACACGTCTGGCAATATCTTCAATCTCTGTCTGTTCCTCATTCACTTCTGCCTGCATATGTCCTCCTTTCCGGAACTTACGTTGATTTTGCTTTCGTATCAACATATGTTCATCTGTTCATATGTTCATTATACATCATTATTGTTTGCTGTCAACACTTTTATTTAAAAAATATCCCCACTACCGGCAATACGGTAATGAGGATATCTTTCTTGTGCAATTATCTTCTATGGTATATATCGCTTAATTGATTCCATGTAATAGCAGGCATACCGGCTCAGTATAGCCTCTTTACGCCTTACAAGGCCTATTCTCATATAATCATCTGTTTCAAGAGGCTTTGCAATTATATCCGGGCTGTTTAATTTATCATCTATTACACCGGAGCTGACTGTAAAACCGTTAAGTCCTATTACAAGACTGAACAATGTGGCTCTGTCCCTTACCTGGATTATCTTTGGAAAGTCAAGCACACTTAAGAACTCTTCCGAGAAATAGAATGAATTTCTGTCTCCCTGTTCATACACCAGATACGGGTATGCCTGCAATTCCTCTATAGTAACGGATTTATTTGATGCCAGCGGATGTTTCCGGCATATGAACACATGCGGTCCGGCGACAAAAAGTTCTTCAAAAATAAGGTCATTTTTCCTGATGAGTTTGGTGATGACCTCCTCGTTATGTTCTGACAGATACAGTATTCCAAGTTCACTCCTGCCCTGCGCTACATCATCGATTATCTCACCGGTCTGTGTCTCCCTTAATATGAAGCTGTACTTATCAGCATCAAACTCATTAACCGTGTCCACGAACGCATTTACCGCAAATGAATAATGCTGGCATGATACAGAGAATTTGGGATCTCTCTTATTATTGACGCCAAAGTGTTCTTTCATAATATCCGCCTGCTCAAGAAGCATTCTGGCATATGATAAAAGTTCCTCGCCATCGCGTGTTACGGTGACGCCCTTTTTCGTTCTCACAAAAATTTTAACGCCCATTTCTTTTTCCAGATTACTTATCGAAGCACTGAGGCTCGGCTGTGATATAAAAAGTTCACCCGCGGCCTCAGTCATGTTTCCACATTCGGCCGTCTTCACAAGGTATGTAAGCTGCTGTAATGTCATTTGTGCCTCCTATTTAAAAAGGGACTGTATATCACAGTCCCTTAGCCGCTGTTCTTATGTATTAAAGCATTCTTGCCAGCTTATTCAGATCGTTCTGCATCATTGCATATGATACGATGGAAAGGCCGAGAAGATTAAGAATAAGATAAAGCACGCTGTTGTCTGTAATCTGTATTCCTCTTCTTGCAGCTTCCTCGGAAATCTTTTTACCTCTTGTATATACCCAGTAAACATTGTAATATGGTACAAGCATAAGGAGAAGGTATTCTCCTATCATATCGCTTGTGTCATTGGCAAGCATTCTGATTTTCTTAATCATATTATACATCCAGAACCACATGTAAATCGAACATGTAACAAATGTAAGGATTATGCAGACAGCAACATTTTTCTCTTCACGGAATTCGTTAGGCATCGGTCCGTTATATCCCTGATTATAATTCTGATTGTAGTTGTTGTACTGATTATAGCCCTGGTTGTAATTCTGATTGTAATTGTTGTACTGATTATAGCCCTGATTGTAATTCTGGTTTGGCTGGCCGTTATATCCCTGATTGTAATTCTGGTTTGGCTGGCCGTTATATCCCTGGTTGTAATTCTGGTTTGGCTGGCCGTTATATCCCTGGTTGTAATTCTGGTTTGACTGGCCGTTGTTGTTCTGATTGTCCATATTATCCTCCTTTTTCCACACCCGTTAATCCAGTGTCTCTATAGCTGCATTTATGTGGGCACGCATATCATCTTCACCTATAATATGGATTATCGTCCATAAATCAGGTGTATTGGCTTTTCTGGTAACTGCTATTCTTACCATCTCTGCCACATCCGATATACTTCCCTTGTAATTATCAGGTTCAGCCTTGTATGCCTTCATGTCGGCAGCAAAACCGAATTTACCTGCAATCACCTTAAGGTTATCAAACCAAGCCTGATTATCGGCTTCATGTGAATATGTCGCAAGATATTCTTTAAGAACATCCTTTGTAAGCTGTGCATCAAGCTTGAATCCGTCCTTTTCCTCGGATTCTGAAGTTCCGAAGAAGTAACCGATAAGTTCCATAATCTGTCTTGCATATATGAAATCTTTTCTGCGGCGTTTCATGCCGATTCCCATGTAAAGTCTGAGCACTGCAAGCATCTTTTCCCTGTCGGCAAACCATATCGCAGCTTTCTCCGGCTCATTCTCCACAGCCCATTCATGAAGGAAATCATACATCTCATCCTCCGAGAGGCGCGCAAGTTCGTTTTTACATATATTATGAAGCTTATCTTTATCAAAAAGTGCACCGGACTGGCTCATCTTCTCGATTGAAAACGGGAATTCATTAATATCCTTATCCGGGAATTTCTCATACCATTCCTCAAAGTTTGAATTGAGCAATGTAAGAAGATATACCTTCATGGTTCTCGGATGGTAGCCGTCCTTACGGTAATAATCAAGTGAAAGCTCCGGATCTTTTCTCTTGGAGAGCTTACGCTTGCCACCGGTCTCTTCATCAAACTTCATAAGATGGGCCGTATGTCCGTACGCCGGCATCTTAAAGCCGAGTACATGGAAAAGCTCATAGTGTGTAGGAACCGACGCAAGCCACTCACCGCCTCTGATAACAGTAGTCGTTCTCATAAGATGATCGTCTATTGCATGCGCAAAATGATATGTCGGTACTCCGTCTCTCTTAAGAAGCACAATGTCATGAATGTTCTCAGGAAGCTTGATTTCTCCCATAATGCTGTCCACGAAAGTGATTTCCTTATCCGGACTTCCCTGCGAGCGGAGTCTCAATACATAAGACTCTCCTGCATCTATTCTTCTCTTAATCTCATCGAAGCTTAAATCACGGCAATGAGCATATTTGCCGTAATATCCCGTAAGAACCTTGTCAGCTTCCTGTTCAAGCCTTACTTTCTCAAGCTCTTCCTCGGTACAAAAGCACGGATATGCAAGCCCTCTCTCTACAAGGCTCTTGGCATATGCGTGATAAATCTCGACACGCTGGCGCTGGAAATAAGGACCGTATGCATTCTGTGGCGCATCATCCGGGAAACCTGCTCCCTCGTCAAATTCTATGTCAAAATATCTCAAAACATTAATAATAGTCTCAACTGCACCATCTACCTTACGCTTCTCATCCGTATCTTCTATTCTTAAATAGAACACGCCTCCGTTACGATGTGCTATTCTCTCATCAGCGAGTGCGCTGTAAAGGTTACCGAGGTGTATGAATCCTGTAGGACTCGGTGCCATACGTGTAACCTGTGCCTTGGAAGGAAGTTTTCTATACGGAAACTTTTCCTCATAATATTCCGGTGTCTTATCTACATCCGGGAAAAGTAATTGTGCTAATTGTGCGTTATCCATTTCATCCTCCATAATAAATGTAACTTATTTGATTATTGCATTACTGCCATAAAACGTCAATATATTTTTACAAATTAAGCCATTCGCCGAGATAAGTCCTGTTGCTTTCGCGGCTGCCGTCACTGTAACTTCTAAGGTGCTCATCGCATACTCTTTTGACTTCTTTTTCAAATTCCCTCGAGGAAATCAGCCGGCATCCCTCACCGCGGATTATGATCTGCTCCAGGCCATCCGAGGTGACAACGGTTATGTCATATCTGGCTCCGTTTTCATGTGCAAATTCTTCTATATATCTGTCCGCTGTCTGCGCTTCCTTGGTATATACCACATGAATGTTATTAACGTCAAGGTGTTCCGTGTCATGGCCTTTGATTCTGTAGGCATCAAATACCACAATCACATCAGCACTTACCGCGGCTTTATAATTGCACATGATGTCCATAAGCCGGTCTCTCGCACTGTCGATATTCTGCGCTGCCAGTTCATTTAATTCTTTCCAGGCAAAAATAACATTATACCCGTCAACCAGAAGATATGGCTTACGCACCGCACTGCCTTTATATGTTCTGGTAACAGGCGATGATGTATGCGTGCGTTTTCCGTAAAGCCCCCGGTGCGATGATGACTTAGGTGCACTGTTTGAGCCACCGCTTTTAGCTATGATATCATCTATTTCTTCGGTACCTATCGACAAATCTATCTGCCCTCTGACATCAGACCTGTAAGTATCAGGAATTATAATATCAAAATCCGTTTCCTCATCCTGTACATGCATATGAGCATCCGCCTCATACCACGGAACCACATACCCCGCTCCATGTGCACAGAAAACAGAATCCGCAGTGTTAACGGTATCGCTCTCCGGGTCATACCCGGAAGCTTCTATTACTTCCGATTCATTATGACAATAATCGTATCCGTCAAGCGAAAATTCTATCTTACCCTTGCCGTGTGTATACGACATGAGTACCGAGGCGTATTCCATCAGCCCGGACACAGGTGCCCGTCCGCACAATACCGTTATTGCACCGTCATTTTCCACCGGCTCCGCCATGCCGCTCATCTGCATTACATCGGTCATTGCCCGTCCTACGCATTCATTCGGAAGTTCCATTCTGAATCTGTAATAAGGTTCAAGCAGTCTGCTCTTTGCCTTCATCAGCCCCTGTCTTACGGCGCGATACACAGCCTGTCTGAAATCTCCGCCTTCGGTATGCTTAATGTGAGCTCTTCCCGAAACGAGCGTTATCTTAATATCGGTTATGGCAGCCCTTGTAAGGACACCTTTATGCCTGCGTTCTGCAAGATGTGTGAGAATAAGCCGCTGCCAGTTACGGGCCAGAACTTCCTCACTGCATTCAGTATCAAAAACCATGCCGCTTCCGCGTGCACCCGGTTCAAGCCTTAGATGTACCTCCGCATAATGCCTTAACGGTTCAAAATGTCCGCTTCCCATTACCGTGTCATCAATTGTTTCTTTATATACTATGTGTCCCCTGCCAAGCGACACCTCAAGTCCGGTACGCTCTTTAACCAGATTAATCAGGATTTCCGCCTGCACAGGTCCCATTACTTTTACATTGATTTCCCTGCTGTCGTTATTGAATCTGACTTCCAGTTCAGGATTAGCCTGCCCTATCCTTGCAATTTCAGGATACACCTCCCTCGCATCCGCCCCCTCGGGCAGAATCATCTTATATGTTATTACCGGCACAAGATTTGCCTCAAAAACTGCCTGTTCCTGACCGAACACATCTCCTGTATCAGACTCAGTCAATCCGCCAACCGCACATACCATTCCCGGTTCTGCTTCTGAAATGCTATTGTACCGTCCACCATTATAGACGCGTATCTCATTCACCTTGGCTTCCCAGCTTGTGCCGTCCGCATGCTTTCCGCGTATCACATCCCTGACTCTTAACCGTCCTCCGGTTATCTTGATGTAAGTCAGTCTCTCACCGCGCTGTCCGTATGCTATCTTATATACCAGTCCGGAAAATTCGTCCGGATATTCCGGGCGGATTACCAGTTTTGACATGCACTGCATAAGATTATCAATACCGTCAAGTTTCAGCGCCGAGCCCATAAAACACGGAAAAATCAGCCGTCTGCTTACTGCTTTCGCAATATTCTCAGATACAATAGTTTCATGAGTCATAAATTCATCAAAAAGACTATCATCGCATAATGACACATCCTCATAAGGTATGCCATCCGTGAAATCAATTATCCGGTCCGAAAGTTCCGCCGCCATTCCGTCAAGCACTGCTTTGCGGTCGGTATCGTTCCTGTCCATTTTATTGACAAAAACAAATGTCGGTATCCTGTAATTCTCAAGGAGGCGCCATAATGTCGCGGTATGGCTCTGCACTCCGCGCGAACCATCGATTACTAACACCGCATAGTCAAGAATCATAAGGCTTCTCTCCATCTCGGCTCCGAAATCCACATGACCCGGCGTATCAATCAGTGTATATTCCACATCACCGTAATGTATGACTGCCTGCTTGGAAAAAACAGTAATCCCCCTGGCTCTTTCAATATCATAATTGTCCAGAAAAGCATCCTTGTTATCCACACGCCCCGGTCTGTCTATCGCACCGCTCTTATAAAGCAGTGCTTCGGTAAGCGTGGTCTTGCCTGCATCAACATGCGCAAGAATGCCCATAACAATTTTCTTCATATCTTAACAACCTTCCGTTGCCGCCTTCTCAACTTTCAAAGTTGTCTTGTAGCGGTCCATATAATCGTCAAAATCCCTCACATCCTCTGCCACCGGACTTATAACTGTGGATCTGACATCAGCAAATATTCTGTTGTGCAGAAAATCACCGAGAGAATTGTATTCTTTGTTATGTATCATATATAATCCAAGCAATGCCATTCCCCATGCTCCGCCCTCACCTGCATTCTCCATAACGGTAACAGGTGTGTTCATGGCTGCGGCCATAATTCTCTGTCCGGCAACCGGTGTCTTGAAAAAGCCTCCATGGCCGGTAATTCTGTCAAGTCCCACTTTCTCATCCTTAAAGAGAATATCAAGGCCTATTTTCAGGGATGCAATCGAACTGTATATATTGGACTTCATAAAATTGGCAATGTTAAGTGTTGAATCCGGCTGTCTTACTACAAGAGGCCTGCCCTCGTCAAAGCCCGTAATATGCTCGCCGGAAAAATAATTACATGTAACTATTCCGCCGCAATCGGCACTGCCTTCAAGAGCCTTGGTAAAAAGTGTTTCATACACTTTGCCGGTATCCACCTTAAATCCCATACATTTTGCAAAATCCATGAAAAGTCCGGCCCACGCGTTAATATCGGATGTGCAGTTATTGCAATGCACCATGGCAACGGGACTTCCGTCAGGCGTCGTAACCATATCAAGCTCTTCGTGGAGCTTCTCAAGCTGTTTATCGAGTACAACCATTGCAAATACGGATGTTCCGGCCGACACGTTTCCGGTTCTTACACCGACTGCATCCGTGGCTGTCATTCCCGTTCCGGCATCCCCCTCCGGTGGGCATAAATGTGCCCCCGCCTTAAGCTTTCCGGATGCGTCCAAAAGTGCCGCACCATCATCCGTCAGGCATCCCGCATCTTCTCCCGCGGTAAGAACGCGCGGCAGGATATCGCGTAGTTTCCAGTCATAATGTCTGTCTGTAATAAGCTCATCAAACTGTTCCATATATTTCCTATCATAATCACAAGCTGATGAATCAATCGGAAACATTCCCGACGCCTCGCCGACACCCATGACTTTATTGCCGGTAAGCCTGTAATGTATATAGCCCGCAAGCGTTGTAAGGTATTTTATGCCGGATACATGTTTCTCACCGTTAAGGATGGCCTGATACAGATGTGCAATACTCCATCTCTGCGGAATATGGAAGCCAAAAAGCGATGTAAGCTTCATGGATGCCTCGCCCGTTATGGTATTGCGCCATGTCCTGAACGGAACAAGTAAATTATCATTCTCATCAAGTGCTATATATCCGTGCATCATTCCACTGAATCCAAGTGCCGCCAGTGAAGTTATGTAAACATCATACTTATCATATACATCAGCCGCCAGGGAAGCATAGCATGCTCTTAATCCGCCTGTAATGTCTTTTTCACTGTAAGTCCATATTCCGTCCTGCAGCCTGTTCTCCCAATCATGATGTCCCGTTGCGAGGACTTTTCCGTTATCATCCGTAAGCACGGCCTTAATTCTTGTGGAGCCGAATTCCATTCCGAGAACCGCTCTTCCCTGTTCAATAAATTCTGATATATTCATAAAAATTACTTCCTTTTTTTGAAATAATTATACAATACCATTCAAAAATAGTAAAGAAAAAGCGGCATCCGCCGCTTTATCTGTGTGTGTTCCGCCTTATATGTGCCATATAATTTTGTATGGTGTCTGCAAGATTCTCCGCTTCTATAGTATCATAAGAAGCACCTATATCTGTCTTATCCTCCGTAACTGTCTCCGTGGTATCGGAACTGTCCGTATCTTTCGTTATCCCGTCAGTGTCTTTGGATGTATCCTCATCCTGTTCTACATCTTCACCGTCTTTAACTTCCGTATCCGGGCTGTCCGCTTTCTTTTCTTCCTTATATTCCTCTTCCGTAGGAAGCTTTGCATATGCACCTGACTGAACAAATTCATTATGTGCTTTATTTATGTATGATGTCTTGGCAAGAAGCTTCTCAGCTATCTCATATTTCTTACCGTCCGGAATCGCCGGATTGTTGACGACACGCTTAAGCTCGCACAGGTAAGAAGACATCTTATTGAGTCTCGCTCGGTCAGCCTGTTCCTTGGTCTTGCAATGCTTAAGCTCTTCCTTATATGAGTCCTTCTCCTGAAGCATCTCCTTATAACTTCTGTAAAGGTCCGGATTCTTCTGGGCGATATACTGCTCCTCCTCCGGGGTCAGCACCTCTCCGGCCTTCATCTTGGATGTGATTTCATTTAGCTTCTGATTCTCACGCATCTTGGCGGCATCCTCTTTATACCGGTTAAGAATCCTCTCCTCAGGTGTCATTTCCTTCATGAATATTTTGCCGGTCTGTTTTTTCTGCTGCCACTCCAAGTCCATCTTCTTAAGTCTCATCGCATTGCCTATGGTTCCTGTTATAAGTAACATAATAAACCTCCTTGTTACGCCGCAATCCGGAATCCGTTCCGGAAAGTTTGGCAGAATATACTAATTAGTATATCGGCATAACAGGAAGGTTTATTAATGTAAGTGATTTTATATTTGGCAATTAAAATGAAATTTCCAAACTAGGCTAATGATGCAAGTCTGGCTCCGAGTGCTTCGCACTGTGCTGTGGCATCAGCATCAGGTGCACCCATACATATTACTCCTTCGCCATCAACTACTGTGGCTCCGGCAGATGTCATTCTGTCTACCCAGTCACGCATCCACTGTCCGTCTCCCCAGCCGTATGAGCCGAAAAGTCCGATAGTCTTGCCTGAAACAGACATCTCAAGGTCGCTGACAAACGGCTCCATCTCGCCTTCTTCGAGAACCTCGGCACCCATAGCCGGGCATCCGAGTGCGAATACTTTGGCACTCTTAAGCTCGTCGATTGATGCATCGCCCACAAATACAACGTCGGCCTCTTTGCCTGCTTTTCTTATTCCGTCAGCGACTGCATTTGCCATCGCTTCAGTGTTTCCGGATTGTGACCAGAATACTACCTGAATATTACTCATGAAAATCCTCCAATCCTTTTGCAACCAGCATTATCATGGTTTCTTTGGCGCGTTCGTACAGACCGAACAGCTTCAGCTTGGCAGGAAGGTTGGCATATACCTTCCAATATCCGGTGTAGATTGCATTCTCGCCGGCATTCTCGATGAATCCGGCAACATCTTCCGGCGGATAGCCGAGGAACAATCCAAGTTCGTGAGGAAAACCTTTGTTCTCTGAAGCGTATTGTCTGTATCTGGTCCTGAACAGACGGAGAGAGTCCATCAGGCCATTGCTGCCATAACCCATTTGCCCTAGAAGTTCAGACACACTCTCATCTCTCAGGTAATTCTCCAATCCATCTCTGTCATAAAGTAAAAACGTCGTCTTCTTGGCTGTCCGCAACAGGAAATAATATGACAGCTTATACTTCTTGAATGCATACAATGCATCCTGAATAGAACTGTTATCAATTATGAAAAGATTGGATATCTTAATCCCTGCAATCAGAGGTGCACATTGAAGTGCCATCTGGGTATTTACATTATTCAGATCCATACCGCAAACCGTCTTTAAAACTTCTTGTGTCATAATGCCTCCCGGTTGAGTTAGTTATCTCTAACTTGAGTTAAGTATAACTAATTTGTTTCACTGTGTCAATACATTTTTATGATAAACAATTCTCAATAAAATATGCAAAAAAGGCCGCCGTGCAAATGCACGACGACCGTATGCAAAATCATGTTAAATTATGTCCTTCATACTCTGCAGGCCAATCAGCAATGTTGATGTATTATGTAGCAAAGCTGATGTTGTAGGGGCTATTACGCCGAACACTCCAAGAACTATAAGACCTGAATTAAATCCCACTATAGTTCTGTAATTGCGGTGTATTCTCTTCATAAGACCGTTGCTCAATTTCTTAAAAGTAACCATACCCATGAGATTATCCGCACCTATAGCGACATCGGCAATTTCCCTTGCAATCTGCGCACCGTCGTTTATGGCAACACCTATATCCGCTGCCGAAAGGGCCGGTGTATCATTAATTCCGTCTCCAACCATGACAACCTTATGTCCGAGTGCTTTCTCACGTTCAACAAATCCTGCCTTATCCTCAGGAAGAACTTCTGAATAATATTCATCAACACCCACTCGTTCCGCTATCGCTCTCGCTGTCCGCTCACTGTCTCCGGTCATCATAACGACTTTACGGATGCCCGCCTCTTTAAGCTGCCTTATAACATCAGCTGCTTCATCCCTCACCGGATCCTCTATGCAGATAACCGCTGAGAGCCTGTTCTCTATTGCAAGATAAAGCTGTGAACATTCTTCCGGAAGTGACGCAAATCTTTCTTCCATGCCGTCAGGGATAACACATTTTTCATCCTCGAATACAAAATGATAACTTCCGATTATCGCCTTGCGGCCTTCAATCGTAGTGGAAATACCATGCGCAACGATATATTCTACTTTGGAATGCATCTCTTCATGCTCAAGCCTGCGCTCTTTGGCAGCATCCACGACCGCCTTGGCCATGGAGTGCGGGAAATGTTCTTCCATGCATGCCGCAATTCTCAACAACTCATCCGAACTGCGTCCGTCAAATGATACAACATCCACAACAGTAGGTGTTGCCTTGGTAAGTGTTCCGGTCTTATCAAATACGATAGTATCTGCTTCCGCCATGGCTTCCATGAACTTTCCGCCCTTGACTGTTACATTGTATTCATTGGCCTCTCTTATGGCTGACAGAACCGATACAGGCATCGAAAGTTTCAATGCGCACGAGAAATCAACCATAAGCACAGAAAGCGCTTTGGTAATATTCTTTGTAAACAGGTATACCAACGCCGTTCCGGCAAGTGTGTACGGAACCAATTTATCTGCCAGATGTTCTGCTTTACTCTCAAGACCGGACTTAAGTTTCTCTGATTTCTCTATCATAGCCACGATCTGCTGATACTTGTTATTTCCGTTGACCGATTTGGCCCTGAGTGTTATCTCACCTTCCTCAAGAACAGTTCCGGCATATACATATCCGCCCTCTGTCTTTCTGACAGGATTGGATTCGCCGGTAAGCGTGGCCTGGTTAACCATGCCTTCACCACTTACAACATCTCCGTCAAATGGTATGACATTACCCATATGGACCACTATGAGATCATTCTGTTCAACTTTGGATGCAGGGATAAGTACCTCGGTTCCATCCTTAAGAAGCCAAACCTTATCAATGTTAAGCGACATGCTTCTGGCAAGATCGTCAACCGACTTCTTATGCGTCCATTCCTCAAGCAGTTCGCCGATTTCAAGCAGGAACATAACAGAACCTGCCGTAGCAAAATCGCCTCGTAATACCGATACGCCTATTGCCGTTCCGTCAAGAACCGGAACTTCTATTCTGCCCTTGCACAATGTCTTAACGCCGTTCCATATATATCTAACCGACTTGACCGCTGTGATAACATTCCTTACCGGAACCGGAATCAGGCATCGGGAAAAAATTCTCCACAATATTCTGTCAGCCAGTTTCTCCTGATATATGGCATTCAGTGCGCGGCCCGAATTTTCAAGGTAATTCGCCGGCACTTCAACCGAAGCATATTGAAAAGCCTTTATCGCTTTGATGATATCGTTCTTTAAGGAAGTGTAACATATAACAGCATCAGCGGTGCGGTCATACACCTTGGCACTTGTCACACCGGCAACATTCTCAAGATAATATGCAAGCGTATCTGCCTGACGATATGTCATGCTCTCCTGCATCAGATGCACTCTCAGCCTTCCCTTTATATCATGTCTGATAATAAATTTCATAGAGTATTACGCCTCTGTTTCTTCTGCATTTTCCTTTACATCATCATCGATAACTGCATCGCACTCGTCATACTTCTCGTTGATCTGCTTAGCCTCAGCATATATATCCTCGGCATTCTCCTTAACGGTGGAAGCTGTCTTCATAACCGACTTCCTGGCGCGGAGAAAAGCTGCCGTGCAATGTGTGTATGCTTTCTTAGCTGTTCTGCTTGATAAAAGCTTGATGCCCGCTGTTCCGAAAAGCACTCCTCCCGCAAAAAGTCCTATTTTTTTCATATTGATTTTAGCCATAATTAAATTCCTCCTTGTTTGGTTTAAATGGTATTATAATATTAATATTCTTATGTGTGAAGAAGGAAAAACGTTACTGAAAAAAATTATCAATAACGTTTTTTTTCGTATTTTATTCTACATTTTTAAGTGCCTGATCCATAGGAATCTTCTTAATCTTTCTGAACTGGAGAAGCGCCACGACAACATATGTTGCCATAATGATCAGAAACATTTTCCAGTATATGTTCTTATCATACCATAATATGAGCCACCCGCTCATCGATGACATCATCGGTCTGTAGATAACCTTTATTATGAAAGTCGATGCCGCAATGCTTATGACAGTAGATATGGCTACGACCCATGACGTTGCGAACAGATAAAGTCTTGCAATTTCACTGTTTTCATACCCCAGAATTTTAACCATTGATATCGAGTTGGCATTTTTTTCAAGTACAAGCTTCGTAAGAAGATATATGAGAAGCGCCGCCATTATTACAGCAAACATATAGAAAAGATAGAATATGTTGCCCATCGATACCTCAAGCTGTCTGGTAACCTTGGTCAGATCTTCCTCTGTAATGCATGAAGCGATGTATTTGTCATCTATGTCTTTTATCCCGGCATTACTGAAATAACCTGTATAATAATCCGCATCCTTACCGAATGTATCATTAAACTTATTCTTTTCCATAAATACAGCGATTGATGCAGGATATTTAACTATTTTATCCACAGTAAATTCATATTCTCCATCCGTGTATTCTTCGCACAGCTTAATCTTGTCACCCACCTCAAGCCGGTATTTGTCCGCCATACAGTCAGAGATCGCAACTCCGTCTTTGACCGCACCTTCCTTATAATAAATGCTGTTCTCAGCTATACCGTACACCGTAAGTTCATCGCCATCGTACTTATATGATCCGGCACTGTATTTTTCTGCATCTGCCGTATCGGTATCAGCCGGAGCCTTAAGTATATACTGATATTTTGATATCATATTTGACAATGTTTCTTTTTTCTGGTGTTCAAGAAGCGGAAGCATCATCATACCGAACAGAAGCAATACACATGTAAACAACATTCCGACAAACAGAACAATAAAATTCGGTATATTCTGGAATATCACCCTGATCCTGAATCGCGTAAAAAATTTGAAATGCGGAAGTTTTACAGCTTTCTTTCTCTTATGCCTGCTGATATCATGCCTGATAAACTTAAGCGGTGATATCTTAAACTTGCTGTTAAGGGATATAATATTGATTATAAGCATGATGACAAGCGGAACAGCCGTTGTCAGTATAAAAGCCTTTGCATTCCATATGGTCACATATGTAGGGAGACTGTAACTTCCGTAATACATACCTGCCGCAATGTTTTTGAATATTGTATAACCGATTATATTACCGGCAACCGCTGCCACCAACGACACGATCATCGGAGGCGCCAGATAATGTCTTACAAGTTCACCCTTGGTATACCCGGAAGCCCTCAATGTTCCGATGACCGATGCCTCTCTATCTATCGTGTGATTTATCGTGACAGCAAATACAAATGCCATAATTGCAATTATAATATATAACAAAGCAATCATAAGTGAACTGTCACTGCCTATATCATCTCCGGTGAAATTAATTGCCTGATTCTGATATCTTGGAATATAATTTGTAAGCAAAGCCTTTGATGCAAGTGCCTTCATAAAATCATCGGACATATTTTTCTCTTCTTTATCATCCGACGGCTCGTTATTATATTTCCATCCGTAACAGAATGTCTCATGGTCATCGCTTAATTTATCGAATCGTGAATCTGTTACTATTGCCACAGAAAACTTGACCGCATCAAACATAATATCATTATTGTTTGAAAAAAGCGCACTGTAATCAGAAAATGCCACGAGTCCGCTGACTTTCAGTTTAACATCACCGACCGTAATCTCATCTCCGGTACTTATTCCGTTATTATCGGCAAACATTCTGTCCAGCGCTATCTCATCATCATTCTGTGGCATCTCACCGTCCATGACACAGATGAGGTCGATATCTTTTCTGTCCTTATATATTCTGATGGTTGCTTCATTATCGTCTTTGCCTACGATTGCATTCTCTTCTTTATAGAAAAGTTCATATAATTTCACATCTTCCTTCTCTATGTCGGATATGAGCGCATCATCTGCTTTCATTGCAAGTGTAAAATTACCATTTTCTATATTATACTTCTCAAAACTGTTATCGTAGGCTGTTTTCATGCTTGATGCCGCAACCAGGAATCCCGATATAAATCCGATTGACAAAAGCATGAAAAGAAATATCGCAATATATTTGCCTATTTCCCCGAAGATTTCTCTCTTAATTCTTTTTCTTAAAGGATTCTTCATATCGCACCGCCTTTACCAGTCAAGATCCTGTGCCGGAATTTTGGTCTCGTTGCGGTAATCTTTACGGATAGCGCCGTCACGGAGTTTAATTACACGGTCCGCCATATTTTTGATGGCGTCATTGTGTGTTACCATTATGACGGTGTTGCCATATTTATGATTGACATCCTCGATAAGTTTAAGTATTTCTTTAGAAGTACTGTAATCAAGTGCTCCGGTAGGTTCGTCGCAGAGAAGTATATCAGGATTCTTGACAATCGCACGTCCGATTGATGTTCTCTGCTGCTGTCCGCCGGAAAGCTGTCCCGGAAGTTTATGCCTGTGCTCATATAATCCGAGAGTATGTAATAAATCATCTATATCAAGCGGTCTGTCGCTAAGATAAGCGCCGACCTCAATATTTTCTTTCACATTAAGATTTGGTATCAGATTGTACATCTGAAAAACATATCCGAGGTGCTTCCTTCTGTATGCCGTGAGCACCTTCTCATTCATATTTGCCGTTTTCTCTCCATCAATTGCCACATATCCGCCGTCGGCGTTGTCAATGCCGCCGATTATATTAAGTAAAGTTGATTTACCTGAACCTGAAGGTCCTAAAAGTACGCATATCTCTCCTTTTCCTACTTCAAAATTAATTCCCTTCAGGACATCAACTCTGTTATCGCCCTCACCATAGCTCTTTTTCAAATCTCTTATTTCCAAAAACATTTTCCTATTCCTCTCTTTAATCCGTTAAGAAACCGCAACCTTATACATATTTTTCCTGCTGATCACACCGATTTCTTCAAGCGTGTTAATCATGCGGTACACCGTGGCCGTGCCTATTTTGCTGTCCTGTTCCATAGCCCTGTAATAAATTTCCTTGCAGCAGGAAAAATCACCTTCGAGAATTATGTCAAGAATCAACATTCTCTGCCTGGTAATCCTGCATCCGTGTTCTTTTAATTTCCTGACGATTAAGTCTTTTTCCAACTGTTGCATATTGCATATCTCCTTTCCGATGTTATATTTAAAAAGGGAACCGTGCAAACCGGTTCCCTTTATCTATCAATTAAGCCTCGGCTTTCTTTGATGTCTTTACTTTAATGTTTAACTTATCGCTTTCCTTATATGGTCTGAAAAGCATGTAGATAATGTATGCAAGTATAAGAACCGCAACTATCACACCGAATACATTTCCATTACCCTTAAAGAGGTTACCGAACTGGTTGATCATAAGTGCGATTACATAAGCAAATCCACACTGATAACCGATCGCGAACCATGTCCACTTAGGGCTGTTCATCTCTCTCTTAATAGCACCGATTGCTGCGAAGCACGGAGCACAGAGAAGATTGAATACGAGGAATGACATTCCGGCAACTGTCGAAAATGCACTTGCAAGTGAAGCATATACCGAAACATCTCCTGTTCCGTAGAGAATACCCATTGTTGCGACAATGTTTTCCTTGGCTACAAGTCCTGTAACGGATGCAACTGTTGCCTGCCAGTTACCCCATCCGAGAGGTTTAAATATCCAGCAGATTCCTTTGCCGATATGTGCAAGGATACTGTATTCCATCTGTTCCTCGGCAAGCATTCCGAATGAACCGTCAACCCATCCGAAGTATGATGTAAACCATACGAGGATTGTTGAAAGAAGAATGATTGTTCCTGCCTTCTTGATGAATGACCATCCACGCTCCCACATTGAACGGAGAAGGTTACCGATTGTCGGCCAGTGGTAAGCCGGAAGCTCCATTACAAAAGGTGCCGGCTCGCCCGAGAACATCTTTGTCTTCTTGAGCATAATACCTGAAATAATAATTGCTGCCATACCCATGAAGTAAGCGCCTGTTGCTATAAGCGGTGAACCGCCGAAGATTGCACCTGCGATCATGGCGATAAACGGCTGCTTGGCACCACATGGAATGAATGTTGTTGTCATGATTGTCATACGACGGTCACGCTCATTCTCGATTGTTCTGGAAGCCATAATACCAGGGATACCACAACCTGTACCGATAAGGATCGGAATGAATGATTTACCTGAAAGTCCGAATCTTCTGAAGATACGGTCAAGTACAAATGCGATACGTGCCATATATCCGCATGCCTCAAGGAATGCAAGTAATAAGAAGAGTACGAGCATCTGAGGTACGAAACCGAGTACCGCACCGACACCGGCTACAATACCATCAAGAATAAGTCCACGGAGCCATTCAACGCAGTTAGCCGCATCAAGAAGTTTCTCAACAAGTACCGGAATACCGGGAACCCATACACCGTATTCAGCGGTATCAGGAGCGCCGTAGTTTTCCTTGGCATAATCCGAATCCGGATCTGTGCTTAAGTAAGCTGCAACCGCTGTTTCAAGATCGCCTTTGCCTACCTTTGGAGTATCCGTAATCTCAAGTGTCTCTTCGTCCTGAACTTCGTATGTTACTTCTGCGTCATCAGGAGTAGCCGCAACGAGCTGTTCAAGTGCTGCCTTGGCGCCTTCCTCTGTGTAATCATCGGACTCAGCATCAAGTGCTGCCGCTATGTCGTCATTACCGTATTCCGATGTGAACGCATCGATAATCAAATCTGAATCACCGTATGCTTCTGCTGCTTCTTCATAACTCTTGCTTCCGATTCCGAATAAATGCCATCCGTCGCCGAAAAGTCCATCGTTAGCCCAATCGGTTGCTGCCGAACCAACGGTTACCATTGATATATAATATACTAAGAACATTATAGCAATGAAAATCGGAAGAGCCGCGAAACGGTTTGTAACAACCTTATCAATCTTATCTGAGACCGAAAGCTTCTTGGCTCCTTTCTTTCTTGTACAGCATTCATCAATAATTGATGAGATGTATGTATATCTTTCATTGGTGATAATACTTTCGGTATCATCATCGAACTCGTCTTCAAGTGCCTTAATCTCTGCCGTAACATCCGGCACACTGCTTAACTGTTCTTTAATCTTGTCATCTTTCTCCAGAACCTTGATTGCGAAAAATCTCTTCTGTTCTTCGCTCACGTCTGAACCAAGTTTATCCTCTACAGAGCTTATAGCTGATTCAACGCTTGCTGCAAACTCATGTACAACACTTACAGACTGCTTAGCTTCTGCAAGTTCCACTGCCTTCTCAGCTGCTTTCTTAATTCCTGTTCCTTTAAGAGCGGAAATCGATACCACAGGGCATCCGAGCTTCTCACTGAGTTTGTCAAGATTAACTTTCTCTCCTGTCTTCTCAAGAAGATCCGCCATGTTTACCGCAACAACAACCGGGATTCCAAGTTCAAGAATCTGTGTTGTAAGATAAAGGTTTCTCTCAAGGTTGGTTCCGTCTACGATATTAAGGATTGCATCCGGTCTTTCTGTTATAAGATATGTTCTTGCTACAACTTCTTCAAGAGTATACGGTGAAAGTGAGTAAATACCCGGAAGGTCCATGATTGTTACGCTCTTGTTACCCTTGAGCTTACCTTCTTTTTTCTCTACCGTAACGCCCGGCCAGTTACCTACGAACTGGTTTGAGCCTGTCAATGCATTAAAAAGCGTTGTTTTACCACAGTTAGGGTTACCTGCTAATGCAATTTTAATAGCCATTTTTCTTATTCCTTTCCTTGTTATATATAACTATCTCTTATTTGTTATCACTATTTTAAGTTAGTGTTTACTAACCCTAGTGTAAAAAAAATTATTCCACACTAATCATTTCAGCATCAGCTTTTCTGAGTGAAAGCTCATATCCTCTTACCGTTACCTCTACCGGATCTCCAAGAGGGGCCACTTTTCTCACATAGATTTCGACGCCTTTGGTTATACCCATATCCATGATACGTCTCTTTACCGGACCTTCACCTGTAAGTTTAACAACCTTAACGGTCTCGCCACAGGCTGTCTCTCTTAATGTCTTCATTTCCTGCTCCTTTCTGATATCTGATAAATAATGACATCACTTTAGATCATAATTCTGTTCGCCATATCGCGTCCTATCGCAACACGGGACTCTTTAACATTGACAATAAGATTACCTCCGATTGAAGAGACAACTGTCACTGCAGCCCCCGGAACAAATCCGAGATTTTCCAAGAATCTTCTTGTATCTTCTTTACCGCCGACCTTGATTATCGTATTGACTTCACCTTCGCCAGCCATCGTTAAAGGCATCATCTTATCCTCCTTATGCGTTTAAAATTGTATTTCCACGTTGGTTAGTATATTCTAACCTGTATTAGTTGTCAATAACTTTTTTCATTTTTTTAAATTTTTTTCTCAATAAGGCGTTTGAAAAAATATACCGATTATGATATAATGAGCATGTTAATTGAAAGCCGGACTACATATGAGGAATACCGGTATAAAATAAGAGAAAGGTTATCTATTATGGTACTTAATGAATCAACTGAAAATTATCTCGAAGCTATCCTGATGCTGAGTTCGAAGCTTCCCGTAGTACGTTCAGTGGATATTGCGAACGAGCTCGGTTTTAAGAAGCCCAGTATCAGCATTGCGATGAAGAATCTCAAAGAGAAAGAATATATAACCGTGACCGATGCCGGATATATCTATCTGACAGAGAGCGGTAAGAAAATAGCCGAAAGCACTTTAGAGCGTCATGAATTTTTCTCCAAATGGCTTGTAAGCCTCGGAGTTGATAAGGCAACGGCATCCGATGATGCATGTAAGATTGAGCATGTATTAAGCCAGCAGAGTTTTGATGCGATTCGTAATTTTGTTACCAATGCAAAATAATATATTTTAAAATAAAGCATTGCAAATTGCAATGCTTTAAAATTACTATCTGTATTTTGTGGTATTTAATATCTCATTGGCATTAGCAATCCGTTCCTGTGTCGGTGGTTCAACACCTTCAAGCGGATACGGTATACCCATGATTTCCCACTTGTGTACGCCGAATACATGATACGGAAGGACTTCTACCCGGCGTACCGTGTGAAGTGACCCGATAAAATCGGCAAGTCTCTTAAGAAGTCCGTCATCATCGCTTGCACCCACGCCTCCACTTACCAGAACATGTCTTATCCACATATCCTTGCCGGTATCGCTTAAATACCTTGCACAGTCAAGTATATTGGCATTGGTATGTCCTGTCAGAGCTTTGTGCTTCTCATCATCGATGTTCTTGATATCAAGCATGACAAGGTCGGTGTACTTCATGAGTTCAACAAATTTGTCGAAAAAAGGATTTTCCCTCGTGAATGGCTGCCCTGCTGTATCAAGACAGGTGTTTATGCCCATTTCCTTCGCTTTTCTAAACAATTCCGTGAGAAAATCTATCTGCAAAAGCGGTTCTCCGCCGCTGACGGTAATCCCGCCGGCATCACCCCAGTAAGTTTTGTACCGCAGTGCTTTTTTTAGCAATTCATCGGCCGTATATTCGGTTCCTCTGCCGGACTCCCATGTGTCGGGATTATGGCAGAATTGGCATCTCATATTACATCCTGTCAGAAAAATCACAAATCTTATTCCCGGCCCGTCCACCGAACCAAATGTTTCTATTGAATGTACATAACCTGTCATAAATCTTACCTCTTTCTATGCAAAAAGGGCGGTGCATAAGCCCGCCCTTTCATTAAGATTAAATCTTAGAGTGTTCCGTGGCATGTTCTTGCAATAACATCAAGCTGCTGCTCTCTTGTGAGGTCAATGAACTTAACAGCATATCCGGATACACGGATTGTGAAGTTAGCATATTCCTCTTTCTCAGGATGCTCCATGGCATCAATAAGTTTCTCGGTGCCGAATACATTGACATTGAGGTGATGTGCACCTTGTTCAAAATATCCGTCCATTACGCGGACAAGGTTGTCAACTCTTTCGCCGTTATCATGCCCGAGTGCATCCGGATGAATAGTCTGTGTATTGGAAATACCGTCAAGCGCATATTCATACGGAAGTTTGGCAACTGAGTTAAGTGAAGCAAGAAGTCCGTTCTGCTCTGCGCCATAGCTTGGGTTAGCTCCCGGTGAGAACGGTTCGCCTGCTTTACGTCCGTCAGGAAGTGATGCAGTAGCCTTACCGTAAACAACATTTGATGTGATTGTAAGGATTGATGTTGTAGGCTCTGAATCACGGTATGTCTCGAATTTCTCAAGCTTGCCCATGAATGTTTTAAGAAGCCATACAGCAATCTCATCAGCTCTCTCGTCATCATTGCCGTATTTAGGGAATTCTCCCTCTACCTGGTAGTCTACAACAAGACCGTTCTCATTGCGGACTGTTTTGACTTTAGCATATTTGATAGCACTGAGTGAGTCAACTACATGTGAAAAACCAGCGATACCTGTCGCAAATGTACGTCTTACATTGGTATCGATAAGTGCCATCTCGGCTGCTTCATAGTAATATTTATCATGCATATAATGGATAAGGTTGAGTGTATTTACATACAAGCCTGCAAGCCAGTCCATCATCTTGTCGTATTTGGCCATTACTTCATCATAATCAAGGTATTCGGAAGTAATCGGCTGATATGCAGGTCCTACCTGATCGCCTGACTTCATGTCAACGCCGCCGTTGATCGCATAGTTAAGGCACTTAGCAAGGTTGGCTCTTGCGCCGAAGAACTGCATTTCCTTACCTGTCTGTGTAGCGGATACACAGCAACAGATAGAATAATCATCGCCCCATACAGGTCTCATTACATCATCATTCTCATACTGGATCGAGCTTGTTGTGATAGAGATGTATGCTGCATATTTTCTGAAGTTATCAGGAAGTCTCTTTGAGTAAAGAACCGTAAGGTTCGGCTCAGGTGAAGGTCCCATGTTCTCAAGTGTATGAAGGAATCTGTAATCAGTCTTCGTAACCATTGAACGTCCGTCCTGTCCGAGTCCGCCGACCTCAAGTGTTGCCCATACCGGGTCTCCTGAGAAAAGCTCATTGTATGACTTGATTCTTGCGAATTTAACCATTCTGCACTTCATCGTAAGATGGTCGATAAGTTCCTGTGCTTCATCCTCTGTAAGAATACCGGCATCCATATCCCTCTTAATATAAATATCAAGGAATGTAGATACACGGCCGACGCTCATTGCTGCACCGTTCTGTGTCTTGATAGCTGCAAGATATCCGAAATAAAGCCACTGAACAGCTTCTTTTGCATTGGAAGCCGGAGCGGAAATATCACATCCGTAGATCTGAGCCATCTCTTTCATTCCCTTAAGAGCCTTGATCTGCTCTGCAATTTCCTCACGGAGACGGATAACTTTCTCTGTCATTGTTCCGTTACCGCACTCAGCAAGGTCTTTCTGTTTCTGCTCAATGAGATAATCAACACCGTAAAGAGCGACTCTTCTGTAATCGCCTACGATTCTTCCTCTTCCGTATGTATCAGGAAGACCTGTCATAATCTTGTTCTTACGTGCTTTACGCATCTCAGGAGTATATGCATCGAATACTGCCTGATTATGTGTTTTATGATATACGTTAAATACTTTGTCAAGTTCCGGTGACGGAGTGTATCCATACATTTCGCATGATTCCTCAGCCATCTTGATACCGCCGTAAGGCATAAATGCTCTCTTAAGCGGCTTATCTGTCTGAAGGCCTACAACCTTCTCAAGATTTTTATATTCATCGCAGATATATCCAGGTCCGTGAGATGTAAGAGATGATACTATATTCGTATCCATGTCAAGGACACCGCCCTTGGCACGCTCAGCCTTCTGAAGCTCCTGAAGCTTTCCCCAGAGCTTGTCCGTTGCATCTGTAGGTCCTACAAGAAATGTTTCATCACCGTCATACGGTGTGTAGTTTTCCTGGATAAAATCGCGGGTATTGATTTCATCCTTCCAGATTTTTCCTTTAAATCCTTCCCATTCTTTTCTTTCAGGCATTATTAGATATCCTCCTGTTGTTAATATTATTTCCCTGTTGCGTGCTAAGTATAACATCAAGATATAGTAATATCAATAGTAAAATACTACTAAATATTGTAATTGTTAAAAAATTATCAATTTGAAGCACTAAAAAAGGTGCAGAAAATATCGTAAAGCATATCTGCACCTTAAAAAATACAATTACGGTTCTTCAAATTTCATTGAAACACTGCCCATGTCGCAGTCGATTTTTACCTTATGCACGGTATCGGACTGCATTCCGCCGTTTCCGTCGAAACTGCTGTTTCCCATGTCGGTATCAATATCGTACTCGTATGAGTCTTTGCTGTAATACGTCGTGATATCGACACTTCCCATGCTGCAATCCATATCCATATCGCAGTCGAGATATCCTTTCAGTTCGGCGCTGCCCATGTCGAGTTCGGCAGTAATCCGCCCCATAATACTTCCATAAAAGACAACCCGTCCCATATCCGCATTTATATTCATATCTTCAGCTTTGACATCCTCGTACACGACCTCACCCATGTCACAGTCCGTATCAAAATACCGGCTTTCTATGCCGTTTACCCTGACGCTTCCCATATCTGTGTCCAGCTTTACAGAATCAAGTCTGCCTTCCGGCACATATATTCTGATATATGAATCCGAATATTTATTAAACTTAGGAAATACAAAGTTAAAACCGTTATTACTTTTATTTTCTTTTATTACAAGTTTTCCGTTATTCACTTCACATACCGGATTTTCCGAATAGAGCTTGTATTCAACCGCATATTCTTTTTTATCCGATTTAACGATTTCTATTCCGGCGAGATTGGCACTCACATCTATTGAATTAAAATCCTTTAACTTCGTATACTCCATGTTCTTCGCTTCCGGCAGTCCGATATTGATTCCCACATTGTCAAAAATATCAAAACTCTTATCCGCGCCGGCCGCAATGCCCACGCCCGTAAACACTCCGCCGAGAATAATAAGAACTCCGGCTATGATTCCCGCTATTGCATAAAATTTCTTCATATGTCCGTCCTCCTAATTCTCAGTTCCCGCAAATGCGGCATATTTTTTCTTTCTGCGTCTGGCGGCTGCCGATTTGCAGCCCTTTACTATGGATCTGATTATAAGTACACAGAGCATTGAAAGCAAAACTCCCGCGCCCGTACACAGACAGCCTATTCCGACTGCGAGCATGCCGTTGGCGCCGTTGGCGAACGCTTCAATGATTCCACCCAGAACACATGCAACACCTCCGATAAGAAATGCAACCGCTACCGCCACAACCGATACCGCCACCGCTGCCACCGCCGCCGCAACACCTATTGCAACACACAGGAGTGCAAGCCAGATTGGCGAACCTGCAACCGCTATAAAAATAATCCATCCGACCGGAAATTTCTTCTTCGCATTAAGCTTAACCTCGCCCGGCTGTCTGCCGCGGTACTCTGCAATGATACGTCTGGCAAGTTCCGACGGAGCTCCGAGTTCCTGTATTACTTCCTGTTCTTTCTCTATTCCGGCATCTGCAAAATACTCTGAATAGTACTGCATCACGTTATTGTATTCATCTGCCGGAAGTTCATGCTGTATGCAGTTATTGAGCGCACCAAGATATTCAAATCTGTTCATTACCATTTCCTCCATAAAAGATTCCATCCAGGCTGTTCTTATAATTGTTCCATTCGGTTTTGTAAAAGTTCAGCCGCTCACGGCCTTCATCCGTAATACGGTAATACCTCCTGTTACGTCCCTGAAAAGCCATGTCATATGTAGTAAGACAGTTATCCTTCTGGAGACGCCGCAATACCGGGTACAGCGTGGATTCCGAAATATCCACTATCGCCTTGACATTCTGCGTGAGCACATAACCATAGGTATCCCCACGGTCAAGAATGGCAAGCACGCATGCATCAAGCAATGTGGAACCAAGTTGAAAAATCATATAAGCCTCCTATTTTTTGCGCAATATTATATGTCGTATAATATTGTCTGTTAGTATAATACTATTCAGTTTATAAAATGTCAATATGTTTTTTCATCAGAGTCTTTCTGAATTCACCTGCTGCAGCACTGAGGCCTCTCTTAGTATCATATATAAGGCTTATCTCCCTTTTAGGCACGCCCTCTTCTATTTCAATCGGATATATCCGTCCGGCCTTGATTGCCTCTGCGGCCACACGTTCCGGCACAAAACCTATTCCGAGATTATTTTCAAGCATCGGAAGAATCAGATCCGCTGTTGCTACCTCTATGTCCGGTGCGAACTCAAGACCATGTTCGGTAAAATACCTGCTGTACATATCATATGTCGATGTATGCTTCTCCAACGATACGAATGAACATCCCGCAACCTCCGATAAACTGCGCTTTTGGGAGGCGAGTTCCATGTAGTTGCTGCCCCCTGCAAGTATGCTTTTAAAATTGCATATTGTTTTACTCTTGATCGGCGCCTCAGCTTTAACAGGTGTTGTCACAACGGCGAAGTCAATCTGCGCATTCTTAAGAGCCGCCATCGCCTGCGGTGTGGAATAATTATGTATCCTGACACGCACATCAGGATGTTTTTCGTGATACTCATGTATTACGTCAAAAAGAAAAAGATGCAGCGCCGTCTCGCTTGCTCCGATTGTCACAACTCCTCCTCCGAGCTTTGCCCTGCCCGTCAGTTCTTCCTCGGCTGTCTGCAGCTGTTCCACAGCCGGCTGCACATATCCGTAAAGTCGTTCTCCGTCCTCCGTCAGCGCAACGCCTTTGTTGGAGCGCACCATAAGCTGGCAGCCGAGTTCTCCTTCCAGAAGCTTCATTACCCTTGTTATATTGGGCTGGTTGTTCTGCAATGCCTTCGCGGCTTTGGAAATATTCTGATACTTGGCTACATAATAAAATATTTTGTAATACTCGAAGTTAATTGACATGTTTTTCTCTCCTTATATTTATTTCATATAGCAGATATATTAATTATATATTTTTAATATTTTATAGTGCAAAGTATAATACATGCAGATGTTATTGGTCAATATCAGATTTGGATTATTTAAGGAAGTGTGGTCATGAACAGGGATTTAACAGTAGGAAAACCGTCCCAGATACTATGGAGATTCTGTCTGCCGCTATTTGGAAGCATTATTTTCCAACAGTTATACAACATTGCCGACAGCCTTGTCGCCGGAAAATTCATAGGTGAGAATGCTCTTGCTGCTGTAGGCAACGGATATGAAATCACTTTGATATTTATAGCTTTCGCCTTCGGATGTAACATCGGCTGCTCCGTAATCGTGTCCAATTTCTTCGGTGCCGGACGGTATAACGATGTCAAAACCACCGTGTACACGACAATGATTTCAAGTGGTGTGCTCTGTATGATACTTATGGCATTCGGTCTGCTTTTCGGACGCAATCTTCTCGGAATTATAAACACGCCGAAGGAAGTTATCGACGATTCACTTCTGTATCTTAATATATACATATTCGGTCTGCCGTTTCTTTTCTTCTACAATGTGGCAACCGGTATTTTCTCAGCCATGGGCGATTCCAGAACACCTTTTATTTTCCTTGCCATATCGTCCACAAGCAACATTGCGATGGACATTCTTTTTGTCAAGGCATTCAATATGGGGATTGCCGGTGTGGCATGGGCTACATTCTTATGCCAGAGCATAAGCTGTATTCTTTCGATTATTATCGTACTTAAACGCCTCCACAGTCTCAAGTGCAATGAAGATGAGCGTGTCCGCATATTCGATATACATATATTCGGCAGGATTGCCGCAATCGCAGTTCCAAGCATCCTGCAGCAGAGCTTTATTTCCGTCGGCAACATCATAATCCAGAGTGTCATAAACGGATTCGGCACAAGCGTCATGGCCGGTTATTCCGCCGCCGTAAAGCTCAACAACCTTGTAATCACTTCACTCACAACGCTCGGCAACGGCATTTCCAACTATACCGCACAGAATCTCGGTGCCGGTAAAAAAGAAAGAATCCGCCCCGGTTTCTTCGCAGGCGGAAAACTTGTATGGATCATATGTATTCCTTTTATTATATTATATTGGGTCGCCGGCCGTTACCTGCTTCTCCTTTTTATGGAGCAAAGCAGCACGTCGGCCATTGAAACCGGAATGCAGTTCTTGAAGATTATCTCGCCGTTCTACATGATAGTCTCAATCAAACTGGTTGCTGACGGTGTACTGCGCGGTGCCGGTAAGATGGGCCGGTTCATGATCACTACTTTTACGGATCTCATCTTAAGGGTTGCACTCGCAATACTTCTGTCCGCACATTACGGCACTGCCGGAATATGGAGTGCATGGCCTATCGGATGGTGCATATCGACCACGTTGTCGGTGGTATTTTTCTTCACTGGTGAATGGAACAAAAAAAGATAGCCACGATATAAATCATGGCTATCTCTCTAAATTACCTTACCGGTAATATTATTTAGCTGTAATGTACTTCTGTGCAACGAGAAGCTCTGCGCTTAATACAGCTCCGCCTGCTGCACCTCTGATGGTATTATGTGAAAGTCCTACGAACTTCCAGTCGAATACCGAATCCTCACGGAGACGTCCGAATGATACTCCGAAACCGTTCTCGTAATCAACATCAAGTCTTACCTGAGGTCTGTTGTCCTCTTCAAGATACTGGATGAAATGCTCCGGTGCGCTAGGAAGCTTGAGTTCCTGCGGAAGTCCCTTGAAGTTTCTCCATCTGTCTATAATCTGTTCCTTGGTAGGCTTATTCTTGAAGTTTACGAATACCGCTGCTGTATGTCCGTTAAGTACCGGCACACGAAGACACTGTGTTGTGATAACAGGAAGTGCTGCCTTCTCGATTTTTCCGTCAACAAGCTTGCCCATAAGTCTTAAAGGCTCCTGCTCGCTCTTCTCTTCCTCGCCTGCGATATAAGGGATTACATTGCCCTCCATCTCCGGCCAGTCCTTGAATGTCTTACCTGCGCCTGAAATAGCCTGGTATGTGGTAGCTACTACAAGAGTAGGTTCAAATTCCTTAAGTGCGAAGATTGCCGGTGTATAACTCTGGATTGAGCAGTTAGGCTTAACTGCGATAAATCCTCTCTTGGTTCCGAGTCTCTTCTTCTGATACTCGATAAGTCCGTAATGCTCCGGATTGATTTCAGGAACAACCATAGGAACATCCTCTGTCCAACGGTGAGCGCTGTTGTTGGAAACAACAGGAGTCTCTGTCTTGGCATAATCTTCTTCTATCTTCTTAATCTCTTCCTTAGACATGTCAACTGCGCTGAATACGAAGTCAACCTTAGAAGCTACTTCTTCAATATCATGAACATTATATACTATCATGTTCTTAACTGCTTCCGGCATAGGTGTTGTCATTTTCCATCTGTCACCTACAGCCTCTGCATAGGTCTTACCTGCTGAGCGAGGGCTTGCAGCAATAGCTACAACCTCAAACCACGGATGATTCTCAAGTAATGAGATAAATCTCTGTCCTACCATACCTGTTCCGCCAAGTATGCCGACTCTTAATTTCTTTTCCATATTCTTCTGCTCCTGTTTTCCTATTCTTGCTAATTCTTCTGGTAAAACGCGAACTCAAAGCCCTTGTCCCTGATTCCGTCTATCAAATCAGCCAACATCTTCTGATTAAGCGAAGATGACGCACTAAGCGAATATATTGCACCTCCGTGCGCCCTGGCAAGTGCCTTGCTAAGCGCCTGCCTGGTAGTCATCTGGCTGTCCCAGTCAGCATATGCATAACTCCAGAATACCGTTCTGTATCCTGACTTCTGCGCCGCTGCAAGCGTCTGCTCGTTAAAATATCCCGATGGTGGCCTGAAAAGGTACATTTCATATCCGAATGTTTCGTAAACGTAATTGTACAACGTATCAAGCTCACTTGTCAATTGATTTAGAGATAAATCTCCAACCTCTTTGCCGCTTGCAGTGTAATTTCCTATAACATGTCCTTCATCTATCATTCTGTGGACAAGTGCTTCGTTGTCCTTAACATACGATAGTGTGACGAAAAATACCGCTTTGACTCCCTTTTCCTTAAGGGTATCAAGTATCTTGACCGTTCTGCCGTTCTCACCTATTTCATTGAACGTAAGCCATATATAACTGCTCTGCGGCTCGATGAAATCGACTCTGTATTTATCATAAAGGTTAGTGTAATACCCTATCTGCGGTCTGTTATTCTCCGAATCAACGTTATCACCAAGTCCGTAGTATACACCAGTTGTATCATATGAGTCCAAATCTCCGATATCAACTCCGGCAGATGTATTCATATATGCCGAGTAATCGGAAATTCCCGCAGCTCCGCCCGGAATCTTTCCCGGTTCCACCACATGAACCCTGAAGTCCCTGACCGATATATTTCCGAAGGAATCCTTAGCTATAACTTCCGCATTATAATCTCCGAGACTGTCAAAAGAAAGTGTGTCAACCATCTCTTTATCCTTGTCCGCAAGTGTCATATCCTTTGAAAAGCCGTATTCATAATCCGAATAATCTTTCACTGATGCCACAACATTATCAAGCTGAAGAGTTCCCTGCTGTTCAAAATAAATTTCCTCGCTCTTAAGCGAAATCTCCGGTGCCTTAATGTCAGTAACCTTAACCTTAAATTCGCGCACATCCTCTCCGTATGTGACGGATGCATTGTAAGTGCCCATCTTGTCCGTATCCACTTGTGACAGATCTATTGTCATATCTGCCAACATTGCCTTGGAAGCCCTGACATAGCTTGAAATATCCATATCAAGCTCATCACCCACATTTACGGTAAACTCGTCCTTAACAAGATTGATCGTGTAACCGCCGCAGCCGCCAAGCATCAATACGACAGCCGTACATACTAAAACTGCTGGTAATAATTTAATTTTACGAATAAAATCTGCCATAAGAAGCTGCTCCTCATAAGTCTTAATGTGAAAACAACCCGCCATACATTACTGCATCGCGGGTATATATTTGATATAAAGCTGATGACGGGAATTGAACCCGTGACCCCTTCCTTACCAAGGAAGTGCTCTACCTCTGAGCCACATCAGCGCATCTGAATAAGATATTAACATATCAATCAGAATTTATCAACATTTTTTTCTAAAAATATCAGCAAAATTAAAAAATCATTCCATAAGGCCGGTGAGTTTTGCCCTCACTCTCTGTATCGCATTGTCGACTGTCTTTGTGGTTTTGCCAAGATATGCGGCTATCTCCGAGTAACTGCAGCCTTCCCTGTAAAGCTCAAGCACCTGCAGTTCCATTTTGCTTAAACTCTTATACAACTGCTCTTCAAGCCTTGCCGCCTGGTCCTTGTCTATGAAAATAGCCTCCGGATTCATTTCATTGCCGGATGCCAGAACATCTTTGAGACTTGCATCATCTCCCAGGTCATCCGTTACAGGTGTATCAAGCGATATATACGAATTAAGGGGACCGTTCTTCAGCCTGTTATAAGCAGTCATCGCAGTCCTTATCTGACGGCTGATACAAAGTGAGGCAAAAGTCATGAAAACCGCTTCGCGTTCAGGATTATAATCTCTGATAGCCTTGTACAGTCCTATCATTCCTTCCTGAATAAGATCATCATTATCCGCTCCGACCAGAAAATACGCCCTTGCTTTCATTCTGACAAGATTTTTATATTTCTCCACAAGCACATCCGCCGCCGGCGAATCCCCGTTACGGTATGTCATAACAAGTTCTTCATCCGACATCTTCGCATATCTGTCATTCATCTTAACACATCCTCTGTCTGACGATTTCGTACGCCATTACGCCTGCTGCCACCGATGCATTAAGCGAATCTATATCGCCCTTCATCGGAATGGACGCGGTAAAATCACATTTTTCCTTTACAAGCCGTCCGACACCTTCTCCTTCATTGCCGATGACAAGACCTATCGGACCTTTGAGATTAAGATTATACATCAGTTCACCTTTCATGTCGGCGCACACGAACCAGAGGCCTTCCTTCTTAAGTTCGTCTATCGCAGATGCAAGATTGGTAACCTTTGCAACCGGTGTGTAATTAAGCGCACCCGCAGATGTTCTTGCAACCGTTGCCGTAAGTCCTGCCGCACGGTGTTTCGGTATGATCACTCCATGCGCACCGCACAGATTGGCGGTTCTTATTATTGCACCGAGATTGTGCGGATCCTCTATTCCGTCAAGAATAAATATAAACGGATCCTCGCCTTTGCTTCTCGCCGCCTTAAGAATATCGGAAACTTCAACATAATCATATGCTGCCGCATTTGCGATAACACCCTGATGATGTCCCGTTTCCGACATATGGTCAAGTCTTTCTTTGTCAACATAATTAATTATCGAACCGCTTTTCTTCGCCTCGCGCAGAATAGTCATTACCGGACCGTCCTTACAGCCGTCAAGCACATATAATTTGTCTATTGTTTTACCGCTTCTGTAGGCCTCTATAACGGCATTACGTCCCTCTATGGTAAATTCATTGTGTTTCATATTATTTCCTTTCGCTGTCATTGCATTCAACAGCTTCAAAACCCTTTTTCACAAGTTCCATTATGCGTTCAAAACGTTTATCCAGATAAAGATATCCTATAAGCGCCTCAAAACCTGTCGCCCGCCTGTAATCACCGGCGGTTGCGTTCTTGGCCCTGGTATATGAATGGGCATTACGTCCACGCTTGTATGCTGCCGTTTCCTCATCCGTAAGTTCCGGTATTAATGCCTCTATCATAGCTGACTGGGTGCCTGCTTTGGCAAGATTGCTTGCCTTGCGGTTAAGCTTATCTACCGGCGCATTGCCTGCATATACAAGTCTCGTCCTTATGATAAGTTCGTATACGCAGTCACCGATATAAGCAAGTGTCAACGGAGAATATGTCGCAAGATCGATTTTTCCGAGGTCAAAAGCCTCCGCCATCTCTTCAAACATATTATACAAGCTCCCAGACAACACCTTCTCTGGTGTCTTTAATTCTTACGCCCTTGGCAAGAAGTTCATCCCTTATGGCATCTGCCTTTGCAAAATCTTTCTCCTTCTTGGCAGCCTTACGTTCCTCAATCTTAGCTTCCACAAATGCAGTAAGTTCATCATCCGCCTTAGGCACTGCGTTTTCGCCCTGCATTCTTGTAAGATTAAGAGAAAGCACATAGTCAAAATCTTTGACAAGCGCAAGCTTGGTAGCATCGTTTAAATCACTTCTTAATACATCATATACGACCGTAATTGCCGATGCCGTGTTAATATCATTTTCAAGTGCAGCCTTGAAATCAGTTTTATATTTATCAAATCCGGCTTTATCGACTTCACCGTCTTCTTTAAGTTCTCCGATACGTTTAACAAGCTTATTGTATGCTGCTTTGGTATTGTCCATTATCTCATAAGTGAACTCAAGCGGCTTTCTGTAATGTGACTGCAGGCAGAATAATCTGTATACAAGCGGATCGTATCCTTTTTCTTCAAGAACGGACACGGTAAGAAATTCACCGTTTGATTTACTCATCTTACCGTTACGGTCATTCAGATGATGCACATGGAACCAGTAATTGCACCACTTATGTCCGAGATATGACTCACTTTGTGCGATTTCATTGGTATGGTGAGGGAAAATATTATCAACACCTCCGCAATGTATATCCATATATTCGCCGAGGTGCTTCATGCTGATGCATGAACACTCAATATGCCATCCCGGATATCCGACGCCCCACGGGCTGTCCCATTTAAGTTCCTGGTTGTCAAATTTGGATTTGGTAAACCATAATACGAAATCAGCCTTATTGCGTTTATTGGTATCTTCTGATACATCATCACGCACGCCGACCATAAGTTCTTTCTCACTCTGGCTTGAAAATACATAATAATCATCAAGCTTTGATGTATCAAAATATACATTGCCGCCTGCAATATAGGCATATCCCTTTTCAAGAAGAACTTCTATCATGTGAATAAACTCAGGAATACAATTAGTGGCCGGTTCAACCACATCCGGAGTCTTTATATTTAATTTGGCACAATCGGAAAAAAATGCATCTGTATAATATTTGGCGATTTCCATAACCGTCTTGTGCTCTCTCTTAGCACCTTTAAGCATCTTATCTTCGCCCGTATCAGCATCACTTGTAAGATGTCCTACATCGGTAATATTCATTACGCGCTTTACATCATATCCCTCATATCTGAGAGTCTTCTCAAGCACATCCTCCATAATGTAACTTCTGAGATTACCGATATGCGCGAAATGATAAACAGTCGGTCCGCATGTATACATAGAAACTTTGCCATCCGTATTAGGAACAAACTGTTCGATTTTTCTGGTAAGAGTATTAAACAACTGCACTTTATTTTCCATTTTCGTGTTTCTCCAATCTTTTTAAAATCTCATCGACCTGATTTCTGAGTTTCTCATTATCTTCCTTAAGTGTATTAATATCATTAAGAACCGGATCCGGAAGATTGATCTGATCAAGATCCGTATTCGGAAGTCTTACGTTATTGCTCTTTACGATACGTCCCGGGATACCTACAACGGTTGAATTAGGCGGTACTTCTTCAAGAACAACCGAACCTGCTCCTATCTTGGAACCTGCTCCTATCGTAAATGAGCCCAGTACTTTCGCACCTGTGCTTATCATCACGTTATCCTCTATCGTCGGATGCCTCTTTCCCTTTTCTTTACCGGTTCCGCCGAGTGTCACGCCCTGATACAACGTAACATTATCACCTATTACCGTAGTCTCACCTATTACAACACCATGTCCGTGGTCTATGAAGAGTCCCTTGCCTATCGTTGCGCCCGGATGTATCTCTATACCGGTCTTTCTCGCGGCGCGCTGCGATATTTTCCTGGCCTTGTAGAACTTTCCCTGTTCGTATAATCTATGAGCTTTACGGTACTCCCAGATTGCCCAGAAACAAGGATAAAGAAATACTTCTTTATCGTCCTTCATCGCCGGGTCTCTGTCTCTTATTACTTCTATCTGCTCTCTGACATAATCTTTAAATCTCATCGTAATTCCTCACTTACGGCATATACTATGTTATAGAATATGCACAAGCTGACCTTTTGTCAAGTGCATGGTATACTACCGGTCTGCCTGACAGCCCCGGCATCCGGCACATCCGCCCGCATTCCGGCGCTCATTCATTATATCATCATACACATAATTCTCAACCGTGGTTATAAGCGCTGATGCCTGCGATGCAATTCCTTCCCCCGCTCCCGTAAATCCAAGTCCTTCCTCGGTGGTTGCCTTAACACTTACACGATTCTTTTCGATTCCAAGTGCTTTTGCAATATTTTCCCTCATTTCTTCTATATAAGGCGAAAATTTGGGACGCTGTGCAATAATTGTGCTGTCCACATTCTCTATTACATAATTATTATCCGACAATATTTTTGCAACATTTTTCATGAGTTCCATACTGGATATTCCCTTGTAGCGCTCATCACTGTCAGGAAAATGCCTGCCTATATCACCAAGCGCAGCTGCTCCGAGAAGAGCATCCATTATTGCATGAAGAAGCACATCTGCATCCGAATGTCCCAATAATCCTTTATCATAAGGTATATCCACACCTCCGACTATCATCTTACGGCCTTCTGCCAGCCTGTGGACATCATATCCTGTTCCTACTCTCATATATTATCCTCCTTGCCTTCCGGTAAAAAAAAGAACTTAATGCATTAACATTAAGTTCCTGTTGTCAGTAGCGGAGAAGGGAGTCGAACCCCTGACACCATGGGTATGAACCATGTGCTCTAGCCATCTGAGCTACTCCGCCATATTGAATTGAAAAATGGGACCTACAGGGCTCGAACCTGTGACCCTCTGCTTGTAAGGCAGATGCTCTCCCAGCTGAGCTAAGATCCCATATTCAGTTATGGGCTTTCTCAACCCGCTTGCCTATTATATTATTAACAGACCACAAATGTCAATACTTTTTTTAATTTTTTTAAAATTAATTGTCATACAGTGTCAGCTTACTATATCCGTAATCGACTCAACGTCCCATATTAACGTATTTGTAACCCCATCAGAATCCTTGACACTGATGCATACAGCCTTGAGTTCTCTCATATAACTGACGTTCTCAACCGTATATCCCTTTGGAATTACATCATGATTTTCCATTATACCGGCAGATACATTGTAAAACCTTATCTCAGACCCATTATCGCCCCCGGCAATCGTAAATATATTCGGTCCGTCCGGGTATATATACATGTTCCCAAGTTCCGCTTCATTCTCAAGCGTAAATTTAACAAAGGTCCGCGGTTTTAACTCATCATATACGCATACCGCCCTTGCATAACTATCACTCGTATAAATATATAATCCGTCTTCGTAGTATAAATCCTTATCGTAGCCGCTGAGACTTTCTATCTCCTGCATCTCGATGCTTAATTTGGCATACCCGTTGGATATCGGCGTTGAAGCTTTTATTATAAGGGTCGAATCATCGGATCCCATGCTCACAAGTTCAATTGAATCCAGACTCTCACCGGCATCATATGCCACGGCCGACTGTCCAGTCTCTGTTATATATTGGTATACACGGACATCCTTGTCAAGCGTATAGTAAATTCTGTTCCCGCTGTCGGTTACAAGCATGTCTTCCGGTGTAAAATCCAGTTCATATGCCGTGTATTTGGAGCCTTTTATGTTAAGCTGCAGATAAAGTCTGTTATCCTTATCATATACATATGGAACACCGCTTTCCGTAGTGGCCACATATGAACTCCCGGACAGATTTTCCGTTATATTGACGGTTTTGTATACCTCAGCGCTTGACAAATCATATGTCACTACTTCACGGCTGTCCTCACCGATATAAAGTGCCATGATATATTTATTTCCGAATCCATACACGGAATCCGGTGATATACCATTCTTATAAAGCATTTCGCTCACATTATACAAAGCCGTACTTTCTCCTACAGGTTCGCCCTTGATAACCTTGTCAAAAATAGTATTTTCCTGTTTGGTTTCTTCCTGCGGCTTATTGGTTGTGCTTTTTACGGCAGTGCATCCCGTAAGTACCGTAATTGCAATACATCCTGTAAGTGCCAACGCTTTCCGTACTGATTTCACCTGCAACACCTCCGTGTCTACTTCAATCTAAATGTTCTGTATCCTATCTGACCGACCAAGCTTACACCTGCCGCCATAACAACTGCAAGTGCCAGTCCTACACCCAGTGTAAAAAATAATGCTGTGGAATTAATATATATGAACAGACTGCTGCACACATACATGATTATGTTGATTATAACATATCTGTTCCGGCCCTTTACGGCATCTTTTGTATATGGCTGTATCGCGTAATATAGTGTAAGCTGGAGCACCGTAAAAAGACATGACAGCATCAATATTCCAACGCACACAGGAATAACGGTTCCTGCCTTCGATTTGGAGACAATTCCGGCCACGGCATATACCACCGTCAGCACTGCCGCCGGTACAATGTCTATTATGAGCATATATCTGAGCCTTATGAAATAATTCTCAAGGATATCATTACGGTTATTATATCCTTCCTTCTTAAGAAGTTCGCAGTCACACTGGTAAAAAAATGAACGGCAGATGCTCATACTGTTTGAAAATACACACATAACAAATACCATCACAGGCATTGAATATGATATGATTTTTGACACTTCTTCCGCATGTCCGTTGAACGATGCGATAAGTGCTGCTGCCAGTGCGATTATCGAAAGCGCGATTTTGAACCGCATATTGGATGCTATGCCTGACTTATTTCGTTTAAAAAATTCACGGTTAATTTCCGAATATGCCTGTGCATTGCACTCACTGACATCTTCTGCCATGAATGCGGGTTCTTCCTCAAGCACCGCCGCATCATCTTCAGCCCCGTCATCAAGGCTGCTTTTCTTAAAAAGTCTTGCAGCCGCTTTCGGATATCCGCTATAATTCCATACATAATATATAAAGACCGCAATCATAAGCAGAATGACCATCAGCCATATCGTATTGAATACAAGGTCATATGCCCCGGGAACATATCCGCGCAGATATGGTATAAAATATGCCACAAAAAGAGACAAGAGCATTACCGCAATATTACCTTTTCTGTGCATGGAAAACGGTTTGGCAGTTGCCTTGAACATCATTATATTAAAGGCTTCTCCCGCATATCTCGAACCAACGATTACGATTGTCAGGTAAAGTGCTTTGGCTACATTCATGCCAAACACCGAAAATACGAGCCAGAATGAAATAAATTCCGTTATATTTTTACGCAGGATCACCATTCTGAAATAATCTGCAGGATTACATCTGACTTCGCGCAGCATAACATACGCCTCTTCGTCTGTCTCGAATATAACCGAATTATTAACAGAGCCGCAAAAACATATCATAACCATAGAGAAATAAACAAATGAATTCTCCAGTCCGTATCCTATATTGCCGGTTGCACTTAACCTTGACAGCACATACATCGGCCCAAGCATGGCGGCTACCACAAATACGGCTTTCTTGATTATTTCCCATATTATCCTGCATGCAATGCCTATTATTCCGAACGCGCGCGCCGAATCCGAATGTATCTTCCGGCCCACAAACGGAATATGTTTTAATATATATGCCACCCTGTTGGCATCTGTCATATATGAAATATATCCGCATTGAAATATTTTCTTAACCATATTATTACCGTTTCTCCTGTATTAATCCGCCTGTAAGGATTCCGTCTTTAAGCCATACAAGTTCATCAACAAGTGTGTCTAATTTCTTATAATTATCAGATGAAATAATTATAATATGTTTATCCTTCATTCTGGCAATAAAATCTTTCAGAGTATTATACATCTTACCGTCAAGATTCGGCTCGTCAATAAGCACCACCACCGGTTCCGTGATAAGAATACTTATAAACTGAAGTCTCTGTTTCTCATCATCCGAAAAACTGCCTATATATTCGTCCGTCCTGCCACGGCTTATTCCCGCAATCTCCAGATATTTGGCGGCATTGTGTTCCTGTGGGGCATGCATTGATATCATATATTCAACATACTGTCTTGCTGTAAGCATCTCAGGAAGCACCGGTTTATCATATACCAGTCCGAAATCCATATAATCTATCTTATAATATCCATTACCGGTGTCAAGCCTTATAAAACCGCCATCAGGCGCACATTCCGTACACAGGCATTTAAGAAGTGTCGTTCTTCCCGAGCCTCTGCTTCCTGTTATGCCATATACAACACCGCTCTCAAAATCATAACCGGCGCGGTCAATTACGGTAATGTCATCAAATTTTTTTCTTAAATCCCTAACTATCAGGCGCACAATTAGTCCTCCGATATAAATTAATGTTTATCGCGTGACATTTTGTATTTTAATGTTGTAATGTCACTTCCTCGTGTGCTATAATTCCCACATACTATCCAGATATTTTGCAGGAGTTGTTTATTATGAAAAACTTTTTCAAAAAATGGTGGCACGGTCTGTTCGGCCTGTATTTATTCATATACCTGCCATGCTTTTCCTACCTTGAGAAGACTGTAACAGCTGAATATCATCTGATACATTGTCCTCTTGACGATATTATCCCATTCTGTGAATATTTTATTATACCATATTACTTCTGGTTTATATTTATCGCAACGGCTTGCGCTTATTTTTTTCTCCGCTCACAGAGCGAAGCTGTCAGAATGTACTCTTACCTTATAATAGGAATGAGCATTGCCGTTGTTATATACTTCATATTTCCGAACGGTCTCGGCAATCTGCGCCCTGCTGAATTTCCGCGTGAGAACGCATGCACAAAGCTTGTCAGGTTCTTATACAGGGCCGATACTTCAACAAATGTTCTTCCGAGCCTGCATGTATATAATACTCTCGTTGTGCTTGTTGCGGTATTCCATTCAAAGACATTTGGCAGATATCATACCGCTGTCAAGGTAATAACGTCGGTAATCGGAGCACTCATATGTGCTTCAACGCTTTTCCTTAAACAGCATTCCGTGTATGATGTAATCGCTGCAGTCATTATGGCAGGTGCGCTTTATCCGCTCATCTACCGTTCAAAGCTGTTTGCCAGACTTAATTAAAACCAAATATCTTCTGGACGATGCGGTAACCTGCCACGGAGATTTTCCTGCCAACCTTACCCGGCCAGTTCATCCAGATACCGAGAATTGAGAACCTGATATGTCTGTAAGCTGAAGGTTCTTTCTCTTTAAGCAGCGCCCAGAGTGCTGCTTTTTTATTTATATTTTCTTCATCATTTGATAAAATTGCCATTATCGATGATACCGTCATAATTATTGACAGGTAATTTCTCATATAGACACGGCACTTCTTATTGTGGATTGATTCGGAATCATAGCAGTCAATCATCATCCTGTTGACAAGAAGCTGCTGGTCAATTCTCTTGATCATCACATCCTCATTTACGGACTGGTCGTTTCTTCCTATAAAATACCAATAAAAATTGACATCCACATAATACATTATTTTGACCGACGGAAGCGGCTGGAATACAAAGAGATTATCCACATAAAAAGTGTGTTTAGGGAGATTCAGTCCACATTCCCTTAACAATTCCGTCCTGTAAATTACCGAATGCATCAATATGTATTGCGTATTTTTGAAATGTCCTATGTCATCCCATGTAAAATATGTATCTGTCGGAAGAACTGTCGTGTAACGCATTACTTTCTTACGCTTGGTGTTCTGCTTATCATATACATAGTTGGATATGAGCATATCAAGTCTGTGCCCTTCAAGTACGGACTTACGCATCACATTTAGAAGCTTCATATAGGCTTCTTTTCCGACTCTGTCATCGCTGTCAACAACCTTAAAAAATACTCCGGTTGCATTCTTAAGTCCTTCCATAACAGCATCACCGTGTCCGCCGTTGACTTTGTGCACGGCCTTACATATTCCGGGATATTCTGCGGCATACCGGTCTGCTATCTCTGCCGTCTTATCGCCCGACCCGTCATCCACAATAATTATCTCAACTTCATCCCCTCCCGGGAGAAGTGAATCAATGCAGCGATGCATATACGCTTCCGAATTATAACATGGTACTGCAACTGACAAAATTTTTCTCATAATAACCTCACCTTGAACCATCCGTTCCATCTGCGGCAACGGGTTTTCTTATTACTTTACGGTCTATCAGCCATAAAATAAGGAATGTTACGGCAAGTTCTGCCACAACAAGCAACATATATCCTCCGGTAGTAAGTCCTATCCCTTCTTCCGGCATGACGTTGGTAATTATTACCGATATCAGATTGGCTCCGGCATGAAATATAACCGGTGCTAATATCGTCTTGAATTTCTCATAAACAAATGCAAGCAGCAGTCCTATTATAAATGCATATAAGAACTGTACCGCATTGCCATGCAGTGCTCCGAACACCAGCGCCGACACTAACGCCGCCGGAACAAATTTCATACGTTCCCTTAATCTGTTATAGATAAGTCCGCGGAATAAAAATTCTTCCACAATCGGAGCAGCAACTGCTGTCGATATGATCTGGACAGCTATGCCGCCCGAATATATCATTTCTGACACATTGTCATATGTCCCGAAAAAGTCCACATTCCAGTCAACTCCAAAAAAAGACCTTCCAATAACCTGTATAAATCCCTGTACTGCCATGAGTACCATCGGTACAACATGATTAAATCCCATTGCAGCGAAAAATCCCACCACCGGCAGCAGAAGGAACCATTTCGGGCTCAGCTTCTCATATTTTGTATAACTTCCGTTTATCATGCTGCGTCCTTTATCCCGGCGCATAAACATAATATATAGCGGTATCAGCACGGCGCTTCTGGCAATCGTAATATACATGCTGATATTGTAAGTATAATTCGTAAGTTCTTCCTCAAGGGCATTCACATCCATAAGTGACATTCCTCTTGAAGCAGCTATTCTGAACATATGAATGTACAGAGCGGCCATCTCTATTGCCATCTCTACTCCGACAAAAATCAGAATCGGATATACAAGTCTCCATACAAACATTCCCACATTCTCTTTCTTAGGCAAAACAAACCTCCCTGTTGTATTCTATCCGGTTCTTTTATGCCTCAAGCACCGGACCAAGATTAATATCAACATCATCCGCAGCTTTGATGCCGTTATCTGCTGCATTGGCAAGTGCCGGCATGATCGGAAGTCTCGCAAGAACCGGCGTATTGATTTCCTCAGACAGTTCTTCTATCCCACTCTCGCCGAATATCTTATGTCTGGCGTTACAGTCCGGGCACACAAAATAGCTGTAATTCTCAACCAGTCCGAGTACCTTGATATTCATCTGTTCTGCCATATTATATGCTTTCATGACAATCATACGCACAAGATCCTGCGGAGATGTTACAATCACAATTCCGTCCACAGGTATCGACTGATATATCGTAAGCGGTATATCACCGGTTCCCGGAGGCATATCTATAAGGAGATAATCCAGATCTCCCCAATTCACTTCGCTCCAGAACTGCTTAATAACTCCGGCAAGCACCGGTCCTCTTAATATGACTGTCGACTCTTCCGTCTCTAACAGAAGATTCATGGAAACTATCTTGATTCCTTCTTCGGAAACCGCAGGTTCCATTCCCATAGATGTTCCGTACATCTGTCCCTTAATTCCGAACATTTTCGGTATCGACGGTCCGGTCAGATCGGCATCCATTATGCCTACACGCTTTCCTTCCGCCACAAGCTTCCTGGCAATAAGCGATGTCACGGTGGATTTGCCGACTCCGCCTTTACCGCTTACAATACCTATAACCTTGCCTATGTGGCTGTATTCATTCAATTTCTCCTTGGGAATAACATTACAGCTACCCTTAGAAGAACATCCTTCACAATTTCCGTTGCATTCTGCTGCCATTCTGACATTACCTCCAAAAATCACTACATTACTTCCAATTATACCCCCAGCTTACCTATTGTGCAAGAACAAAACATCACATTAAAAATATATAATACACCAGCGCAAGCAGGATTATCACTATAACTATTATCATCGCTGCGACTTTGCCCGTGTCATGGTGTTTTTGACCATAGTCTAACGGCTCTGTATAACGTGTATTCCTTACATAATATGTATTATTTACAGGCGGTTTCGCCTGTCTATAGTGTTCTGCCGCTTTTTTCCTGATGCATGATAGTGGGTCATACCCATTCATCAGCGCATAATAGAACGAGTTCAGCCAGTTTATGTCTTCCATTGTGCAATTCAGAACGTCAAATGCTCCCTCGTCATGTGCCATTTCGTTGCGCATATGGCGCAGCCGGCGCAGTGTATTAAATGTTTCATTCCAATTGTCCGTTCCGTATGCCGCTGCCCAATTATCCTTCATATCGTCTATGTAGGCTGTAACTCCTCCGCCTGACAGACCGTACATCTGTGCGCACAGCCGATCGAGTTTCTTATACGTCTCAAAAAAATCCACATTAATTCTGTTCATGATAATTCCTTATAACCGTAGTTTAATAAAGGCTGCCAATGCCCCGCGGTTTATGACAGCCTGAATGTTTTAGTAGTTTTCTTCGTGTACTTCAAAGTAGCTCTGCGGATGATTGCATACCGGACACACATCCGGTGCTTTGGTTCCGACCACGATATGTCCGCAGTTGCGGCACTCCCATACTTTGACCTCACACTTTTCAAACACCTGTGCGGTCTCAATGTTTTTAAGGAGCGCACGGTATCTTTCCTCATGGTGCTTCTCAATTTCTCCTACAGCACGGAATTTGGCTGCAAGTTCAGGGAATCCCTCTTTCTCCGCAGTCTGTGCAAATCCCTCGTACATATCGGTCCATTCATAATTCTCTCCGTCAGCGGCAGCCGCAAGATTAGTCTTGGTATCGCCTATTCCTGCAAGCTCTTTGAACCACATCTTGGCATGCTCCTTCTCATTGTCCGCTGTTTTAAGAAAGATGGATGCCATCTGCTCGTAGCCTTCTTTTTTCGCTACAGATGCAAAATATGTGTATTTGTTTCTCGCCTGCGACTCTCCGGCGAATGCCTCCTGTAAATTTTTCTCCGTCTGCGTTCCGCTGTATTTGTTAGATGCCATTTTGTTTTCCTCCCGAAAATCTATGATGACACTATTTTACCATATATTCCCGGTAAATTCTATTTTTTTATAATCAAATTAAAAACCGGCCTTGGGGCACCCTCCGTAAGGAAGGTGCCCAAAGCGGCTTTGTATTTAAATTAAATATTATTGTGTGAATGCGGTATAGCCATTGGCTATGCCGTTTTTGCCTTTAAGAAAGGCTTTTTGCTGATGTGTTCTTGGAAGTATTCTTCCATTTCTTCGGCTGTCGGCTCTCGAATGATGCCAACACCGTTGTAATGGATTGCAACCTCCTGATAACGCATTCCGTCCTTGTATTCGGGTGCGTATACCACGATTTTCTCGATAAACTCGTGTACCACTTCGGGAGTGAGAGCTTCAAGACGGGTAACTTGCTTCGCTTTATCAAGCTCCCTGCGCTTTTCGGTAAGCTCTTTCTTTTGCTTTTCGCCAAATTCCGCTAACTGCCCTTTGTGCGAATAACTTTTCGTAACTTTGCACATACCACAATACCCTTTGCATACTTTCAAGCACAAGCTGCTACACGACTTTCTCACGAATGTAGTTGGCGGAGCATACATCAGAGTTTTTGCGGTAAACAGAACAGAAGAAATAGGCTTGCTCTGCATCACCTTGCGCACCTTATCGCTGGTGTTCTTTGCGTGCCATTCGTTGAATAAATCCTGCATCGGCACAATATCGCTGATACCCTTTTTCGGTGTCGATGTTGTCCATTATGGCGATATATCGAATATCCAAACGGACAAAATCTTCTTCCAAAAGCTGACCGACAACAAGACGGTTTCTGCCAAGACGGGAATGGTCTTTGACAACGATAGTCCCTATCATACCCTTTGGTAAATCGGGAAATAGTAATCAAATTTGACGATATACTTTTCCGTGATTTTTAACTAAAGTCAAAACAGACAACAAAAGTTGTCTTAAATGACTACTATTTTCTCTGCATTTGTGGTACACTATAAATAGATAAAAGTTATGGAGGCAAACTTATGGGAAATTTGAAGAACAATATTGACCATTATATGGAATTAAAAGGGATAAAGATGTATAGTCACTTGCTAGTTAATATTGCACACGAATTAGGAATCAAAGGACAAGACGCATATAAATTTGCAAATAAGGAAAAATCGAATTTTTCAAAAATGTTAAAAGACGAACGACCTCTGAAATATGAGTTTATTATTCCTCTTGAAAAAATATTCGGTGTTTCACTAGCGAGGCTATTAGATGAAGATGCATATAAATTGCCGACAGAAAAAGAAAATGTGCCGTTTAATAAAGGTTTCAGATATTATGCATACCTTGATGATACAAAACTATATAAAGAAGAATTCAATCTTTTACTTGCAAGGGATGGAAAATCAATCCTTACTCAAACAGACGAATTTGGAAAAACATTCCTTGATTATGTAGTTGAATATCGTTCGGTTAACGGTGTCAGATACCTTCACGAAGAATATGGAATAAAACTCAAATGGCATTTTAACAACTTTGAGTTCAGAAAAGATTCCGGCATAACTTGGATAAACTTTGATAATTGTATTGCGTTTGCTCGGCTTGTTGCAAGTATGAACGATGCAGAACTGTTCAATGATATTTATGATTCTTACAATATGTTTTTGTCGAACGGGCACTATGTTTCAAATGATACTATTTTTTGTCAAAGTGAATATTTAGAAATAATGTTAGATAACGATAATTTATTCAATTCAATATTTGAAACAAGACCGTATGAATATGTGTTGGCGGGAAGCCGTGTCAAGCGAGAAAAGCAAGTTGATTCTATTACATATTATTCGATTAACCCGATAATAAATAATTGTTTAAGATATGCATTGGAGCACTTGGATAAGTATAAGTACAGGGCAATAGATATATTAAAATTTGGAATAAAACATAATACAGAAATTATAAATAAGGTTGGTGCAGATGCATATTGTATTTGTAATGAACTTGGCGGAGTAATAGATTCCGGACGAACAGATTGGTTTAGTTGTGATGTTGATAATATTGCCGTTTATGTTGACATGGAAGTAAACGACGATGAAATAAATGCTTTAATAAAACAACTGCCAAAGTTCAAAAAAAGATAATAAGAAGTGGAGGGACAAGTATGTATCATTTTCAATATATCTCGAAAAATGAAATTGCATCGCTAAAAAATCAAGTGATAGAATTGATTGAGCTGGTACAAGACGAAATTAGAAACTTTTTTACATTTCAATACGAATTTATCGGTAGTGTAAAGCTAAATATGGTAACCTGCGATGTTAAAAGCAATATCGGATTTGATTTTGATGTGAATATTATGGTTAATGACGATGACGAAGAATATTCTGCTATTCAAATATGGAAACAATATCTTTTACAATGCTTGATGGAGCCGCCAAAGCGGAAAATGCTGGAAACCTTATTAAGAGCGTGTGGTACAATGCTATTTATGAAGAACGGAATAGTGAAACAGACCAATCCGAAGTTACCAATTTAATGAAACAGTTGAAAGAACCACCGAAAAAATATGAAGAAGCATACTCCGTGTTAAAGGTATACTATGACAATTATTTGAAAATGACAAAAATCGTTATAAATCCAACTGGAAGTCTTAATGCATTTTCAGAGGATTTTAATACCTACGATAATAATACGGTAGATTCATATTAAAAAATGAAACTATATTTAGATTAACAATCAGGAAGGAGATACTATTTATGGGTAAACATTTTTTCGATTATGAAGATGGAGATTTTGCTCGTTCAATCTCTGATAATATGGCAATAGATTCCGATGGAGATTTATTAATTCGAATGGGAGATAATATGGCAATGGATATGGATTCTGGAGAGTTGCACATTATATCTGATTGGTCTAACGATGAAGATGACGATTAAAATAATGGCGGCAGAGAGAGGGTGGTCTCCCTTGCCGTCAGATTTTTGTTCCTGACTTTTAAGGCCGGAAGAAAAGCATATTATTATTTATTATACATTCTTTTTACTGCGTCTTACAATAACCACGCTGCCTGCTGCTCCTGCAGCAGCGATGAGCCGGGCTTTTTATCATCCGGGTTATAATTGCATGAAAGATATGAAATTGTCAGAACACCGGTATCTGTTCCATCCATGAAGTAGAACACCGGTCTGAGACCGTTGACCGTGTATTCAGGTCCGGCTATGGCAAATCCTTCGTTATTGCGGGTTACATCCATTTCCGCCGGAGGATTTACAAGATTAACTGCCGGTTTGTCAGTTCCGTTAAACACAATCTGAGCTGAAATATTTCCATATCCGTCATCTGCACCTACCCACAAAATACCTTCATAAGAATCATAATCAAGAGCCATTGCACCGCCGATTCCCGGTAGAGTCCGTTCTTTTTTTCTCGACATCTGCATTTTCATATGTTATATTTTAACCAGATTACAGCCGCGATATGCAGGCAAAAATTCAGGAGGATACAATATGAATAAACTTAAGCGATTTATGGCAGCTTCCATGGCATCATTAATGGCCCTGGCATCAGCAGCCGTCTCAATTCCCGCAGCAACCGAAGATCCAGTGATTAATACAATCCGACAAGTAGATACCAGTTATACCGTGGCTTGTGAAGACACCGACAGTCAATATAATTATGACGGATTTCTGGGCTGCAAGTGTACCAAAGATGCCTCAGAGTTCAGAGTATGGGCTCCGGTGGCTACCAATATAAAAGTCAATATCTATACCAAAGGAACGGATGATGAAGTAGGTGCCAGTAAAGTTGCCTCTTACGGTCTTGAAAAGATGCTTGTTAACGGTGAATGGAATGGTATATGGACTATAAAACTTATCGGAAACTTTACAGATTATTATTATACATATACCATTACAACTTGTAACATAAAAAATTCTTACAGCTCATACAATACTTATGAAACCCCTGATTTATATGCCGTGGCTGCAGGCAAGGACGGAAAGCGCAGTCTGATAACGGACCTTAAAGATACGGATCCGAACGGCTGGGATTCAGACAATCATGTTTACGTGCAGAATCCTGCCGAGTCCATCGCGTATGAACTTGATATCAAGGACTTTACCTCTGATCCTTCATCCGGTATACCGAATGATCTTATGGGCAAATTCCTCTCTTTTACCAAATCAAGCACACTTAATGATAGTGCGGATATTTCGACATGCACTAATTACCTTGCACGTCTTGGCGTTACAACTGCACAGATCAAGCCTTTTTACAGCAATATGGGATTCATGATGCCGGATAGCAGCTACTCAACGAATGAAAATAATGCCCTTAAGACAGTCAGTGAATGCAAAAGTATGATTCAGGCACTTCATAAAGCCGGCCTTTCGGTTGTTATGGATATGGACATAACATCCGTTTCGGAAGATTTTCCGTTTCAGAAAACCGTACCTGGTTATTATCTTAGAATAAAAACAAATGGTGATAAATCCAACGGCTCCGGCAATGGCAACGACTGCGCAACCGAGCGTCTGATGTTCCGCCATTACATCATCAATACGCTTACCCAGTGGGTTAACGAATATCATGTGGACGGTTTTCATTTTGAGAACGGTGGTCTCATTGATAAAGAATTTTTAAATGAAATACGTGAAGAACTCAATAAAATATCGCCTGCCATCAGTATATCATGTGATACTGTACTTCCTTATCCGGACGATACGACGATTTGCACCAACACCTGCCGCGGCACCAGACTCCGCCTTGTATCACTTGCCAATGCCAAGACCGCAGAAGAGGGAATTTCATTCTATAACAGCACATACAGCAACAAGATCATGACTTACATAAACGGCGGCACAAATATGTCCAACGCTATTCAGACAGGCATTCTCGCTGACAAGGACAATAAGCTGACAAGTCCGGCCCAGTGCACGAACTACCTGCATGACAACAGCGGACTTTCTCTTTACGACCGCATTACCGATTCCCTCGGAATCGCACGCGGCACCAAAGACGATAACGCCATTGCACTAATCAAGCTTGCAGCTTCGATGGAATATACTTCAATGGGAAGCATCGTTATCCGTTCCGGTGATGAGATGGGTTACAGTTCCTCACAGTCATCAGCCATCAACTGGAATAACCTTATAACATATTCCGACCTTCATGCCTACTACAGCAACCTGATACAGCTTAGAAAGACAATAAGCAAATTAACTTCGGGTTCAACATCAAGCTACAGTGATTTTGTTTTTGACACAACCTCAACAGACCAGATAGCTTATGTCATCAATAATGACGGAAACAATCAGTGGAATAAAATTGCCGTTATGCACAACAATTCGGACAGTAACAGACTGCACAACACCTATACATTGCTCTGTATGCGGCGAAATCCTGACACCTGCCAAAAAGCACGTTATGTCTGACTGGAAAATAGCAGCAGACGGTTCGCACACACGCCACTGCACCAACCCAGGCTGCTCTTACAGCGAGTCCATCAGCCACAGCCTCACCCACGTTGCAGCCAAAGCCGCTACAACCAAATCAGAGGGCAACATCGAATACTGGCACTGCAGCATCTGTGACAAATATTTCTCAGACGCAAATGCCGCAAACGAAATAACCGCTGCCCAGACGATCACAGCACGTCTCCAGGATGATGACGACAACAAGCCATCCGGCGACAAACCGGGTCAGGATAAGCCATCCACAGATAAACCGTCCACGGATAAACCGTCCACGGATAAGCCTTCCACGGACAAACCTTCCACAGATAAGCCTTCCACGGACAAACCGTCGGATGTTCCGCCTGCTACCGGCTGCCATACCGATATCGCATTACTCGTTGTAATGCTCATGGTATCCGCTCTCGCAGCCACCGCTGCCGGAACTGTATGCAGAAAGAGAAGAGCTTAAGCAGAGATAAAAATGTAAATAAAAGGGGTGTTATATATGAAAAGCCGTCAGGCGCATGCCTGACGGCGGGGGAATTAAGATATGGTTTGCAACTCTTTCAAGCAAAGCCCCAAAACTTGTAAATATAAGTTATTCCAAATTTCAATATCACTAAGCTGTGCAAAAGGCAACAAATGCGTTTCATCTCCCGGTTGCGTTGAAATAAACATATTTTCATACTTAATATTGTTTTCAATCAATTTTCGTTCTATACCCTTTCTATCAAACGGTTTCTCATTCAATTTATCTAAAGATGAAAGTATATCTTTTTCCAGATCTGTCAAATTTTGTTTATTACGCAAATATTCCAAAACCACATCTATAACTTTACTATTATCCATAAAAAGCCTCCAATATTATATGTTACATTTTTTCGACACAGGGTGTTACCATTTTCCTATATATAAATCGTATAGTGAACTTCAGCACTAATATACCACCTACAATAAACTGTACTGCCAATACCCATTATTCTCTCTTCGGAAACCATAAAAAATTACCGAGCGAATAAACCAATATGCTTACAGCTATTATTGACCGCTTGGATGGTACAAAACTGTGGGAAGGATACCGCCACAATAATATCTATATAATAGCACTTTTGTCAGCATGCAGCACAAACCTTTGATTAGGATATCCAAATTCTTCAATCAGTTCACCCTCTTCAAAGCCAAATTTCTTATACAATTTTCTAGGTGCAGTTCCTTTAACATCATTTTCTCTAAATGTAGACACAGTTATATCTTTATCTCTGTCAAGCTTATCAAGTGCCTCTCTTAAAAGAAGCGTAGCGATTCCCATTTTTCGATAAGCCGGATCAACAGCCACACAACATATCATATTATGCTTTCTTGAATATAAAAGTACGCCAACAATATCTTGTTCGTTTTTCACGCACAAAGCACGTTTATCATTCATGAATTTCAGTACCGTTATTTTGTGTTCATCTATACTCTGTTCTGTCTCTAATCCCGGAAAATTCCAACTTACTTTTCTAACTAACTGCATCCATGAATCAATATCCGATATTCTGCCAAATTCTACCTTCATATTTTCTATCATTGACTATCTCCTCAAATCTGTCTTGAAATACATTCATTTTTCCATATACGTCATTTTACTCTTCGTTCCCATTCCTCAATAAGTTTCGGTTGTATCAAAGGATACGTCCAGTTCTCAGGCAGTTCATCCATAAGCACAACCTTCTCCATTTCGCTATGTAATTCTTTCGCAAATTCAGTTATTTCTGCAAAACAGAGCAGTCCAAATGTTTCCACCCCAGTCTCATTTACTCTGTTCTTACCGGTTACTGAATATACACATATCGGTTTTATCTCAAACTTGACCGCTCCTGTTTCTTCCTGCAGCTCCCTTTTAGCTGTCTCAAGAATATCCTCTCCAGCTTCTCTATGCCCTCCCGGCACTTCATATGTATCTCTTTCTTTATGCTTGCAAAATACCCATTTGCCGTTACTCTGTGAGATAATTACTGCAAATTTCAATAGTTCATCATTAACTGTATCATAAAATTTTACTTCCATCACTTTTTTCCTTCCCATTCTATCATAAACTCATTAAGAAATTCCGAACCACATTGGTTAAGATATGGTTAGTATATTTTCTTATGAAAAATACTTTTAATTCTTATGTTTTTGAATCTGCTGAATTTTTCTGCCGATTCTGCTAATTTTTCTGCTGATTTATCATCATTCTAAAATCGCAAATGTAAACAAATTTGGCCGCTTAATTACATTCCGCACACCTACATCCATCAGAGGCTCCTGTCTCACCCCAAAAGCTTTCTTATCACCTTCTCATTCCGCCTTGTAAAATCAGAAAGTTCATAGGAACGTATACGCTCCTTAACCATATTCGGAACGACAAATCCATTTTTTACAAGTGTTGCAAGTCGATTGATTACGGTCTTATTTGTAACCTTAAGTTCTTTGCTGACTTCGATAGGCGTGAACTCTCTTTTGTAATTCTTCATGAGCAACAAAAGTAATTCTCTCTCTTTACCTTTTAGATACGAAAGGTTTCCTTCCAATTCTTCGCCATTTGAACTCTCCGACAATTCGCAAACCTTACTTGAATACAGCAGTACCATGCGAAGGAAATAATTGATCCAAATCTCAGGGTGAGGCGGATTATCCCGTCCCGAATAATACAGTGCAGGCAGCCCCATTTGGATTGATTCATAGTATTCATCAATATCATATGCGAAATACTCTTCTAATGAGCCAATTCCGTTAAAGCCATATCCGTTTATGTCTAGAATATATCCTGAGAGTAACCTTGCTGTTCGCCCATTTCCATCCTCAAACGGATGAATAGTTACAAGCTGATAATGAACCACGGCTGCGATTATGAGCGGATGATCATCTGTCGTGTTCACATATTTTACCAATTCATCCAATAAATCCGGTATATCAATATATTCCGGAGGAATATAATCAGGATTCCCTGTTTGTGAATCATATACAGCAAATAATACTCCGGGTGGCATTGGTCCCCGAAGTCCTATTTTTTCTTTCGAGGCTCCTTTTTCAACATACTTCTGTACATCCAATATCAGTTTCTTGGAAAACTGCTCCTTCTCCGCCGCCTTCTCTTCCAGATAATTCAGTGCCAGGAAATAATTACGGACCTCCTGCTCCGGTTTAAGATAATGTTTTCGTTCATCACTATCAATAACCTCATCCACCTGCTTCTCTGATAGAGGATTCCCCTCAATTTTAGCAGACGCATAGGAACTTTTCTTCTTTGAATTTTTTCGTAGCTTACTTGCTACATCAACCGGCAACGAAGCCTCCGATACTTTATATCTGTTTTTGTCTATCTCCGTAATATACTTTAATATCTCATTTGACAAAGTAATTTTGATCATAAAAAAAGCAGCCTCCTAACACATATATTATATCATGAGAGTGTCAATTTTTCATTAAAATTACACTATTTTTTCACTATTTTTCATTATTATTACCACTATCTTCTACCTGATTCCAAAAAATCATAATAATATTTTGTCAGCATATCTCCCACAGAATCCATATCCTATTCCTCTGTGCATTCTGACACTAAATGTTCCAAAAGAGCAGAAAATTCATTGCCGAAGCTATGGGGACAGATTTGAATTTCTATACTTTAGCGGGGGAATTACAATATCTGCGTATATCCAAAACCATGAAAATTAAAAGCACGACCTGCATATTTGTGGATTTCCGGACTTTTCTTTGTGTGAATAACCAATGGCTTATCATCCGCTTTTTTGATTTTCATACCCGTTTCACCTCCTTTCCGGGCATGGAAAAAGCCACTAGGAAGTTTTCCCTCCTAATGGCTATATATAAAATTATTTCATCTCCCAATGTTCACTATATTTACTTCATATATATGATACATTTGGCATCTTTTTAATTTTACTGTTGCAATGCCTTCACTAACCTTGCGCCTTGCTTTTTTGGAATTATTTCTGACAAAATCCGTGCAACCGCTATTTTGAATAAACCGCATCGTTTTTGGAAAGAAGATATACACAATACTGATTCATGCTGATACCTTCCCTCTTAGAATGTTCTGCAAGGGAACGATGAAGACTTCGTGGGATTCTAAGTTTAAACTGTCCAGAATAATCCTCTAAGCTGTCCGGCTCATGGATTTCAATGCCATCTTCCATAGCAGCTTCCAACCATGCCTTCTTGGCATCTAAAGCATTTGCGATAGCGGATTCTACTGTTTCTCCACAGGTAATACATCCCGGAAGTTCCGGAAATGAAACCACAAAACCGCCCTCTTCCTTATCCTCTACAATTTCCATGCGATAATTCATTGCAAAATAATCATTCAGCGTTTTCATCATTTACCGCCTCACTTTCCACAATCTGCTTTACCATCTCTACATACACTTTTTTGATAGGTTCATGCTTCGGTATCGTAATCGGTTGACATCCGGCTTTTCTGAACGTATAATGACTGCTTCCGCCCTTTGGGGCATTTATTACATATCCATAGCTTTCCAATACCTTACGCAATTCTTCAAACCGGAGGTCTTTTGATAAAGCACATATTCTAGTTAATAGTTTATCCCATTTTGACATTCTGAATACTTCCTATTTATATTATATGTGGTGTCACATTTGGTGTCAATATTTTTATCAAAATAAATTTATATGACCGTTTTTGTAGTTAAATAAGTGCAAACAAGCCACTTATTTCTGTTAATGCCACACCGTAATTATCCAATTTCTCTAGTTTTACACAGGAACCTGCCTTTTGTTTTCCCATTATCGATGAGTTTATCAAGGAATGTAATTCCTCAATTACCTATGATGACCCGAATGATATTGTCTATCTTTATCTCCCCACTTAAAACTATGCACATTTCTTTATGCATAAGCGTTTCCAATATTCATATAGTATTTTTTCACCTAATGACTTTTCTACATACTTTTCCGTAACGATACTATATTCACATTCAGGCACAAGCAAATCCTCCATATGCACCTTGAGCAATCTGCTCAATACATACAAATGATCTACTGATGGTAAAATACTGCCCTTAAACCATCGATATATAGGCTGTGGGCATGATAAATGCAATATTTTCTGAATATCTTTTACTGTATAACCACATTTATCAAACATCTCCTTCAATAAAACTCCAGTTTTTTTCATATCAATATTCTCATACATAAGCATATGCTCCTTCTAGCAAAACTCACCTTCCGTCCAATCAAATGGATAATCCGGATCTTCCCAATACTCTTCTTTACACCATAGTCTTTCATTCACATGAAAGCGTTCTTTCGCCAGTTTTTCTTTTTCGTTATATTCTCTATGGCAGAATGGAATATATATTTCTGTCTCCTGTTCAGTACATGATACATTTTGTAAACGTGGTCCACAATTGGGACAAACTGAATCGATATCATATATCCATTTACGTGGCTGTTTCTTTTGCTGACTATGCTCATATACTTTTTCAAAATATTGTTTCCATGTATATCTTCTTCCATATTCATCATAAATGCTTATAACACTTTTATTTTTTAGGCAAAACTCTTCCAGTTCCTTAAATGTCTTGATTGTCTTATGTCTTTGAAATAGCGGACGCCATCCCCAACTTAACTTATTCAGATGAATCTCATATCCAAGATAGGGTTCATCAACTATTGCATATTCAATATCCTTTATGTCATATTCTGTTTCAACAGCAAAATGTTCCCTGATTAACTTTTTATTTCTACTCATCAGATAAAAATTAGTTCCCATAAGATATCCTTCCTAGCTTTTTATTTTATATTACCTTATGAAAGCTATCGTTTCATTGGACTGTTAGTCCAAAATCATAATACTATCTCAAAACTTATTTAATCTCCCAATGACCACTATATCCACTTTTATTAATTATCATTATATTCTGCATCCTTGCCATCATTATCTCCAAATGTGATTTCCATCAATTCACATGCTATATCTTTGCTCATAACTCTCATAATACTGTCATCTATCTTATCTTTCGCCAGCAAATTAATATTTCCATACCATACTACCTCTTGATCAATAACAGCAAACCGGTCGCAATATTCTTCTACTGTTTTAATATAAAAGCCAGCCTTACGCATATCTTCATGCAGCCGCATCCAATATGCTGCATCACCAAATCCATATGAATCCGGAATCCATGTAACTATTGTAATCTGAACTCCTGCCACCTGTTTTTCCTCTAGCATATTGATTAATTCGTAAACTTTTTGTCCGCTGATGGCAGGGCTGGAAATGATTATATTTTTATTGGCATCAAGCAGATCCTTTTGGAAAGTCACTCTATAATTATCTCCATCATATATTGCATTAACTGCCTGTTTATCAAATTTCAAACTCCCAGCAAGTTCATATCCAATCTGTTTGTATGCTTTCAGCCGTTTCATATACATATTATCAAACATTGGAATATGATTATCCACATAGTCATATATTATCACATTTTCTTTGCCCGCATAATCACGATTCAGTCGTCCGGCATACTGTTCAACCACTCCACGAAATGATACCGGAGTTGCCATAAAAAGTGTATCCAGTCTCGGAAAATCGAATCCTTCTCCCACCAGTGAACCTGTCGCTACTAATATCATAGATTCATCATTATTAACCTGGCGCATCTGCTCAAGAATTTTTCTATGTTCTTTTTTTGAATTATTACCAGTCATAAGAAACACATAATCAGCATAACTTTTTAAACGCTCGTACAATTTTTCAGAATGATCCTTGTATCGTGACAAAACAACCGGAGTACGACCTGCTGAAACACAGTTCTTCACATCCTCAATAATCTGCTCATCCCTCACATCATTATTGTGAATAATCTCATATGCTTCATTAGGATGCATCTTTCCGGTAATCACACCCCTTGGCGGTACAGTCCTGGTAAATCGTGGATAAACCAAATGCTGTATTCCCTGCTCCTTAGCTTTTTCTTTTGCCGTATAACTATATCTTATAGGACCGATTAGCATATAGTTGATTTTTTCCAGTCCATCTCCTCTTTTTGGAGTTGCTGTCACACCATATACATACTTTGCTTTCACTTCTTTTAAAACATTTGCTATTGTCTCAGATGCGGAATGATGGCACTCATCAACCAGCACGAGTCCGTATTCATTCAACAGATTATGATACTCTCCCTTTTTGCACAGCGAACCTGCCATTGCAATATCTATAATTCCAGTCATAGAATCATGTGCTCCCTGCAGAGTTCCAATCAGACTTTTTCTTTTCCTTACTCTCCCTGTCTTAGTTTCATAGGTTGGAAGTTCCTCATTAATATTTAAGAATTTTCCCAATGCCTCTTTCCACTGTTCTACCAATGCTGATGATTCCAATATAATCAATGTATTCACTTTCTTTTGCGCAATTATCGCACTGCTAACCACAGTTTTGCCAAATGCAGTTGCCGCATGAAGTATTCCGTTATCGTATTTCGTCAATTCTTTTAATGCCTTATCCTGTTCAATACGCAATTCGCCTTTAAAATCCACATTGATATTTCTTCCATTCTGGCGCTCATCTTCGATTTCATAATCAATATCTGTCTGCCTTGCCTTTTCCAGAAGTTCATCCTGCAGTCCTCTTGGTATCTGTATGTATCCGCTCAGATGATCCTTCCCTAGATAAATCCATCTCGGTGTATCATAATTTGATGTTCCTATTGCCTGATTTTTGTAGAAAATTGGATTACTGATTGCTGCCATTCTACGAATTCTGTTCTGCATAGAAGCTTTCAAATTCGTACTGTCTACATATATTCCATTTGATAATGTAATATGTATCTTCCCATCTACATCATTTTTATTAAAATGCTGCATTCTGTTCCATGGTTTTTCCCTATCACTTTCGTCAGCATTTGCGGCAATATCATCCATAGAATTTGTCCATTCTTTTATTTTTTCTTCTAAAAATTCCTGCGATAGTCTTGGCTTGCTAAATAATATTCTCCATTGGTCAGGATATGCATTCCAGTTGCCATCAATAAACGCACTATTTCCATCCTGCAAAGCCTTCCCCTGCAATGGTAGCGCAATAAGATTACCAAGTGAACTATTATCTGATAACGAATCCTGTGCAGGCAGCATTCTGTCATAATATTTAAAAGATTTTAAATTAACCTGTTCTGCACCCTTATCAAGCAATGCAAATCCAAATTTTCTTACCAATGAAGCAGCTATCGGTTTATCAAAGAATATCCATACATGCGCCCCTCTGCCTGACCGCGAACGCTCCACTAATGGATCTATTCCATTTAACACACAGATTTCTCGCATTGCCTCTACTTCTTCAATCCATGTATCATCAACATTTGCAAAATCATTTTCTTCTGCTCCTTTATCATGATTATCAAAATCAAATACCATAAATCTGCATGTTCCATTACCAAAAATCGGATAAACACCTATTACATCACATGCATTATAAGAATTCCCTCGCAAATGATTTAATATAATTAACTTTGTTATAGTCTTATAAGAACGACTCTTACAATCCTTACAGCTGATACCATCTTTTAGCTTTCTATGGCATCCATTTGTCCATAAATTATTACACTGTGGATAGTATGCTGCCTTGCCAGTTTCTTTATTAACGCTGCGTTTTGCATAGACATCCTGTCTCCCCCAAAACATGCCAAAAAACTGATTTGCCATATTTTCTGTTATTGCATTCGGCTGAATGATTCTTTTACCCTGTTCCGGATCATATGCTTCGTTACCAGCACTTTGTCTAAGCGTTAATAATTCTTTATGGTATGGCAATCCTGCTCTGTCCAATATGTTTTTTAATATCTGATTTTCCAGTTTCAAGTCATTCAACTTTTTCTGAAGTTGTGATATGTTTTCTATTGAATCACGCATATTGACATACCTCCCGGTTTTATCTATTGAAAAAATGTTTCATTGTTTCTTGCAAATCAATGCTAAAATCTTCCAAATCATCTATGGTTATTGCTCCTTCATTCAGTAATTCCAGCATTATGTAAAATTGATTGGAGCTGCTCATTTCACATTGCACACCACAATCCTTTTTATCCTCTTTAATTCTTTTCTCCAGCTTCCAAAACTTTTCCGAAGCATTTCCTTCTCCGCTTAGTATTGCCATATATTCATTGTTCAACTTATCCATATAAGCCTCTTGCCACCCGGCTATCTTACTGCGAAATAGTTTCCAATCTCTTTCTGAAAATCTGTTCATATTCTTTCATCTCCACAAAACCAAACTAAACATGGTCTGCATATGTGTTTAATTTCCTTCAACACGCCTGCATCTATCAGGTAGTCCTCATGATAGAACAACTTTTTTCGTCGCTTTTTTCGTCGCTTTTTTCGTCGCTTTTTCAAAATGGGAAGCGACGAATTATTTTAATCTATACAACTTCACTTCAAAAACAAGCCAAGGAAGCCGAAGATACGGCATTTCTTGGCTCATGTACATTATTCAAACTCGCAGAGTTTAGTTTGATTCAGGTTATTTTAATATAGTTATCTATACTATTTTGTATTGATAACCCATAATTTTTCCACACATTATTTTTCGTTTCACATATTTTTAGTACCAATCCAGTACCATTGCATTTTTTCATTATTGTGTGTAGTTCCGGTGGCTTGCAGGTTTGTTTACTATTCACAAAATAATATTCTGTCGGTTTGCAAGTCCACCTATGGAAATTATAATCTCCGGACGATATTTCTACAACTAGAAATTTTGAGGTACTAATGGATAGCATCATTCTTTTCCATATCATTCATCAATTTATCAAAGTCACTTTCATATCGTGAATCCTGTATAACTCTGTATTTCTCAAACTCACTTTCTGCAAATTCCTTTGCAATAGCTGCTGTTACTTTTACTTTATCCTGAAGTACATCCGCATCATTAAATCTAAGAAATGCGTCAAGCTTTGTTTTCCAATCTTCCATAGTCATAGGAATATGTCTTCGTGCCTGTCTTGTTGCATAATCAAGATACATTGTCACAATCTCATTTAATTCTGCAAGTTCTTCTTTTTCCAAGTAGTTTTTGGCAATTGCCACATCTGTTTTTACTATTTTACCATCAGGCGCATTTTTCCATGATTTAAGTCCCATATGTTCCTTATTATGATCAGCTCTTGCCACTATCACTTCTGCCGCTGTATTACCATGAACTGCATAATGCATCTTATTCTGTACTGTTGCATAAAACTCTCTTGTCATCTGTGAATTCTTATCATAATCAACTGCTGTTGCATATATGTCTGTAATTTTCTGGTAAAATCTTCTCTCACTTGCTCTGATTTCCTGAATCTCAGCAATAAGATGCTCAAAATAATCTTCGTCGAAAATCTGTCCATTAATCAATCTGCTTTTATCAAGAACATAACCCTGCTTTGTAAATGCATCCAATACCTTTGTTGCCCATGTTCTAAACTGCATTGCCCGCTCTGAATTAATGCGATAGCCCACAGCAATAATTGCAACTAATGAATAAAACTTATAATTGTATGTTTTTCCATTATCAGCAACTTGTGCAAAATTTGCACAAGTTGAATTTTCATCTAATTCTCCCTCTTTAAAAATATTGCTCAGATGTTTTGTAATCACACTTCTATCTACATCAAAAAGCTGTGAAATTGCTTTCTGCGTAAGCCATACATCACCATTCTGAACCCTTACTTCTATTCCGTCTTCTCCTGCATCTCGTGTGAAAACCAAGAAATCAACAGTGCTATTTCTTATCTGTAATTCTTTGCTCATAAAAGTGTTCCTTTCTCTAGATTCTATCAATACATCTCTATAAAACATTTTCCCCGATTTCTTTCAAATATCAAGAAGGGAATTTCTGCTTTTGCCAGCATACTATTATTAACTGGAACATATTCATAATTTTCAATATCTGGTATACACTTTATAGCTTTCTTTTTATCTATACCATATAAATTATTTTCACTGCTGTTCCATAAAGCCTTAATCTTCAAAACAACACATTTTGTTTGAACCATCACCTTATATTTTTCAAGTCTGCCTTTTTCTATCTCATTTGATTTGTCGCCATAAGAAATAGTAATATATCTGGAATTGGTTTTTATAATGCGTACATCTCCATTTCTTACTGCCTCTTTAGGGAATCCCAAATCTTCAAAAAAGCCATCATAATCTGTAATGTATTCTGGAAGTTCCATTTTGACTACATCCTTTTTGGTTTTCTACCTGAAACTCCTTGACCGATTGGTTTTCTGTATCTTTCTTATTACGAATATATTCTTCCAAACAATGTGCGCCAACATCACAATTCCCAGCTTTTAGGTGTCCTATTGCCAACCTCGACATATCCTTAATAGTTTCTTCATGAATATGAGAAAACAAAAAATCAAACGTCCTTTTTTCATTAAGACTCAAAACAGCCTCAACCCATAAAGCATTTACATCAAAGCATGTATGAACCCGACTCAGATTCCATTGTTGTATATGCAAATGACATTGACCCATTCATACTCAATTGCCATAAATGTAATTCATCTGTCATTCTTAATAATCCTGATGATATTGTATATCTTTACAGGCTTGCACAGGATACTCCTCTACTGCATGCAGAACTTGCTCTCAAAGCAGATGACTTGCAAGGATATGTAGATGCTATAAATGAATTTAATTAATCCGACATATCCGTTCTGTATCTAAAGTTACTCTTCGAGTTGCTTTCGAGTTTTTCAAAAATGCACTCGAAAGAAAACTCGAAGTGCTAAAGTCTCACATAATATAATTCCCTCTTGTATGGGTTATATCGTACGCATTCCGCTTTGTCGAAGTCAATATTTATGACATTTGACTACTTTGCTGTATTAAAAATAAAATATATGGCAATATTCCGATTGTCATTATAATACTTATAGCAATCAAAATAATTCCTGATTTTATATGTTTACCACCTTCTTTTGATTTTCCACATGTCCACTTTAAAAGCAGCCTCCAAAACTTCTGCCCTTTCTTTTCCATTGCCACATTAAGAACAGCAATAATATATAAATTGGACCAAACTATATATATTAAAAATAAGCCTATAAAAAATAAGCCAACCATCTGAAACATCGCATACTGTCCAGAAGGATTAGTAAAGTATGCTTGTATAGAACCATTTGCTATTATTTGTTGTTTTAGATAATCAAAATCAATTTTGCTATTATAAATAGGACTGCTAATAATCCCTATCAGTATTGGTATCAAACTCACAGATACCATATTAAAAATTCCTATTTGTTTTAAATTCTTATCATACAGAATTCCATTCTTCTTTCCCTTGTAATATATCACACAGGTTAATAACTCTATCAACAAGGATATAACAACAACCCCCAGTAAAATCTGCCAACGATATTGTACATACAAACCCATTGCAAAGATTAGTGCCAATCCCCCAATTACCCTAGTACCATCATCCGACTCTCCACTTTTTCCATTTGGATTCTGATTATAATTCTTAGATTTATTTTTAATTATTATTTGCTTTTCAACCATTTTGGTTTCGTTATTTTGATTTGCATTAACCATTCCATTATCAGTACTTATATTAACTTGTCCACCAGAAACAATAACCTGTATAATAGTCTTTGAACTACTATCTTTATTTTCTTCCAAAACATATCCTCCATTAGTAATTCTCATACAGTTGTATAAATAAAAGAACAATTTATAAACTTACACTTTTGTCTTATCATAAATCCATTCTATGTCTAGTTAAATTTTTAGAAAAATCCACCAAATCATATATAGTATGTGTACCTTTTAAATTTCATATATAATTTCTTGAATTTTGCTATCATATTTAGTTTCATTTAACGGATTCCATTTTGCACAAATAATAAAATTGTACGATGTCAAATATCTTATACGAATACTAGCCTGATGCACAATATCTATTACCATTCCTTCTATAACAGTTGCACCATCATCATATTCAGCTCTTGCTATTAAATGTCCATCAAAAATTGTATACTCTTCAAAGCAACTTCCAATTTGCTCCACCCAATAATCTATTTTCTCTTGAGTCATTTCTTCATATAATCCTGCAGGTTCTTCTGGATTTGTTTCACCATATACAAATTCTTATAACATGTCGAAGATGAATATACAACCATTTTCTTTACATTCAACTGTTTTTCATCCATAAAAACTTACACTATCCAATCTTTCAAATGATAAAACCTCTTTGCTACTGCTTCCTCTCAACCATCATATTGGGACAGTCATTTTTTCTTTATTCTTATTTAAAGAATTTCGCAATAATATTTCTAATTTGTCAACACATTCCTTAGGTTTATTAAATTCTTTCACTCCACTTACCCCCAGCAAATGCTTTTCCAAATCTATATTCAAAAAAAGCTTTGGCAAGTCAAAATCATCTATATCCATAGTATTATTTGAAGTGCTTTTTCAACAATATCTTTCTAATTTTCTCCAAGAATATTACTCAACAATTTGCCATATCCTATATTGAAATCTGTCAAATCCGCATACATTCTAGATGCCAGATAATTTGGAAGATATGGTTTTCCATCCTCATCATATTCATTAACTACTGGAATAAATTTTTCTTGTTTGACATTACCATATACTTGAGGTGTTATAATTGCTGCCTCATCTCCAACGCCTCCACTTCGACTGTCTGCTTTATGTTTATATGATTTGTTGCAAATAATCAAAACCTTATCTATTGTTTCATCTACTGCAATTCTTTCCATAAAAGCATATTTATCATGCCCTAATCTTAAATTCTTATAATCTATAACAACCTCCACTCCATCTTGTTCTAATTTCTGTGCTAATTTCCTTACCCATTCTTTATTACTTTCTGGCACCCATGAATATGAAATGAATACTTTCTTACCTGTTTCACTTGTACTTTCATTTCTTTGATAAACCTTATCCATTGGAACATCTATTTTCTTTCGCTCCTTTTGAGGTTCTGTATTACCCATAACAGCATCAATTTTCCCATTATCTTTTGCTATGTTTACCTGTCCTCCTGATACGTTAAATATAACATCTGAATTTCTCTCTTTTACATCATCAAAATATGTAATTCCATCTAAGGTTAAATTAATAGAAATATCACCTTCCAAATCAATTACCTGACTTTTACTTGTTAGGCAATTATTCCTTACCAAATCATCAAGTATATCATAAATTGCAGTTTCAATACTTGGTATATCATTAAAATATTGGAAATCCAATTCAAAATTATTTTTACCTATATTATTTCTATAATCTAGTATCTTTTTTAAAAACATTTCACTATCTTTTCGCATATCCATTCACCACTATTTAATATACTGTATGATTAATTCCTGCAGTTTCTGTAAATTGTTTGCCAAAACTGGAACAACATTTGCAATCGTCATCATCGGAGCTATTAATGTTATGCAATTTCTCAATCGACTTATTATAGGCTCTGGTTTTGTTAATTCTTCCTTAGCCATTTCCACAACATCTATAATTTCATCCGCTTCTTCTTTCTTTACTCCTAATAAATTATCTTTTATTGCTTTTATAATTACATCCAATTCATTTTCACTTATACCATTATTCTGTGTGGCATTAATATTTGCATTATCCTTTGCAAAATTAACTTGTCCTCCTGTTATATTAAATATTACACCATTTCTATTCTCCATCTTTTCATTTTTCCTTTCTTCTAACATTCTATATTCATCTTGTGTATCTCTTGGCATTAATTCAACATATTTTTCTATATCTATATGTAAGTATTTCTCCAATATCTTAGAATTTCTTTTATATACCGTTTTCTGAAGTGCAAAAATAAATGTACGCAAATATCCATACATATATTTTCACAACATGCGAAACATCGCTATATAATGCTTCGTTTTTCTCAAATAAGTTAGTAAGTTTTTCATTTCCAAATTCTTTTATAATCTGCTTAATTGCTAACGCTACATCCCCTTTAAATTGAATGGTATCTGCACCTTCTTTACTATATCTACATACATCTCTATAAACGCTTAACAATTCTAGTAACTTATTTCTTTCCTTTTTTCGAAGATATTTAACAGCATAAAAAGAATTGATTTCAAAAAGTGCTTCATAGTCCCTACGTGTATAATATCTTCGATTCAACAATTTAACAATAGGAAATATAATCGTCATCAATACACTTTCGCGATTTGCTTTGTCATAATATCTTTTTGATATTAACAATAATGCAATCGCAGAAATAAAATAGACATTGCATTTTGATATAGCCAATTAACAATTTGTATCCACATATCTTTTTTCCTTCCTTTATCGCATATTTCTTATTGTCTTATAATAGTTTTTTCGGCATTATCTTTGATTCTTTTAAGCCTATCTTTCTTTTTTGCTACCTATTCTGTACTATATTCAACACCGACGTCCATATAGACTAAAATATATTTATGTCTTTCCGATAAATCTATTACTTCCATTTTTTGAATTAGCTGAATTTTCTGCTAATCACTTTTCCATCTTCATTACATGTGTCAATTAATCAAATCCTCGTAAAAAAATTATAATGAGTTAAAATTGAGTTTTTGATTAAAACTCAATTTTATTCCCCAACCACTCTCCAGTCACGCATAACATTTCATTTCAATTGAGTGATAATTGAGTTTTTCATAAAACAAAACTCAATTTCCACTCAATTATTTATACATAACGTACCTGGCTGCAGGTCCTTTACCTGCTAAAGTAATCAGATCTTCACTCCTCATTTTATCAATGACACTTCTCGCCTGCTGCTTAGTAAAGCCGCACATCTCCTGTATCTTAGCAGATGTTATCTGATCATTTGTCTGCAGATATTCTAAAATCATATTTTTAGCCTTGATATACTGGACTGTTTTATCTCTTGTATATTCCACGTCTGATTTTAATGCCTCATATACCTTAGCTGTCAGCATATATTCCTTACCAACAATCTCTATCAACCCACTATTAACCAGCTCATTGCATGACTTTTTTGTTTCATCCAACGATTTTTGGACTTTCCTTGATAGTTCTGACAACTGCTCTTTCCTATTGTCCATTAAGTCTCTTAATATCATCATTTCAGCCAAAGGCATAATTTTACTATTCTTATCCTGTACTTCGGTAATAAACTTAACAAATTCTGTGTTATCTATTGCACTGAATATTGTCAAAGAAACTGCATCATTAAACGATCTGTATCTTGGATAAGGCTTGCCCATTGAAACCATGTCCTTAAAGATGATATCTACTCCCTGACCGGTTCTCTGAACATATTTCAAATTTTGCAGTGTCTCTGCTATCAGTTTATTCCTTGGTATAGATGGATGCGTTATGATATTGTCCTCTGTAATTCCATCAAGGAATCCGCCTGGATTTTCAATAACTATTTTATCCGGATATTGTTTTACATAAACTGCTGCATTGCTCTGATAATCTCTATGAGACAACGCATTGAGAAGTGCTTCCTGAAATACTCTCTCCGGAAAATCTTCCACCTCAAGTCTGAATAATCCTACCTGAATGTTCTCTATCTTACTGTATGCTTGTACTCTCTCGGTCAACTTGTCAATAACGCTTATTAATGGCAGCTTTAAATCAAGTCTTGCATCGTATTCTTCTAAATTATCAGCTGAATAATGTAAATATATAACTTCCGCCTGCGGTAACAATCTTTGAATTGAGGTTTCTTTTCCCACAAAGAGCAGACCAGCAATAGTCAGACGTTCTACATCTCCGTCATATTTTATGAGCTGTAAGTCTCTCAAAAAATCTATATCATCCAAATCTGGTAATGTAGATTTAGAATCCCTGACTCTTAGTTTTTCCTTCAAGCTGTACACTTCTAACTTATTTACATCATCCAGAGTACTTTCGCCTATAATTCTGCCAGAAAAATCCGAATTCTGCGCAGAAGAATAAAAATTGCTCAACTCATCCGGATATGCAGGTTTTGAATTCTTACCTAATCGCTTCAGGCATCTGCCATCTGTAGTTGTATATGTCTTTCCATCTGCTTTAACTGATATTGCAATAACGAGTTTTCCTTGATACTCGAAGTCTGATATTTCTGTAAATAATGGTGGCACAGTTCTATCATAAATTCCCTCAATAATACGCTGACCATCATAATTCCTATCACAACCAGTAACTTCAATTGGGTTATCTTCTACTCCAAAATAAACTGTTCCTCCCTTAGTATTTGCAAATGCAATTAATTCATCAACAGCAAGAGAAATAATTTCTTTCATATTTCTTGCATTTATCCAAGACTTAAATTCAACTGTATCAGTTTCCTCTTTATCTAATATTTCCTTAAATTCTTCTTCAGTCATTAGCGTTACACCTTCTTTCCCAATAAGCATTCATATCCAATTTACTAATCTCTTGATTTTAATTTGCATGATGTTGGTGTTTGTTTTCTGTTTCAAAGACGTAAGAATTAGCATTCATACCTTATAGTAGAATATATTTTTAATTATACAATGACTCCATTAGCTCTTGTATCTCTTGTTGCTCAATCATTCTCTTCCATTTTCGTATATTCTCTTGTATATACTGTTTATGTTTAAGTAAATCAACACCAGTAAAATAAGGCAGCAGAGACTCATAAAATTTGACTCGCCCTTGCATACAAGGCACCATGCTTCCGGTTCCGCCCCAATGATTAGGTTCTAACGATAACTTAGTAAAGATTTCATAATCTTTATTATACTGAATAAACTTTGCTATAGCCTTTTCACGGATACCTGTACCCAATTCCGACAATGCCTCAAACAAAGCTATCATTTTCTTGTTATCATCATTATATCTCTCTACGGTTTGTAATACCCATTCTTCTTTTCTTTCATTTCTTAAATCTTTTCCCTGCTCATGTACAAGCAAATTTTTAAATTCTTCTTTTGCTCTCCACCTATAATATTCATTCTTTTCTACAACAAAATCAAACAAGTAATCAAATGTATTCATATAGTTATCCAATTCCCAGCATGCCATAATTCTATCATGTTCATACAAATATGACCTATCTTCATTTTCATTAATATACTCTGCATATAACTGAACCCAAGAATTATCAACACTTATAAAATACTTAATAAATTCACCATCATAATCTGTGTGCGAATCTAATCTTATTGTACATAAATATACTTCCTTCAATAATTCAATATCATCGGAAAATTTACACATTAACTCTTCCGGTTTCCACACATGATCATTGAACAACCATTCAAAATACATTCGTACCATGAAATTACTATACTCTTGTTTTTTTAAAATAATTCTAGTAACTTTACAATATATTTTCGGCTCAAATTCAATAAAGTTATCTAAAAATCTTAGATCCCTATATGGGGATGATTTAATTTCTTTATCTCCATCATCCTGAAAAAATTCAATCAATCTTTCTAACCACAATGGATCGATTTCTTCTTTTGGCAATGTTTCAAAAAACTCAAATTGCCACTTATTTTTTTGAACAAATTTCTTGCTCCATATAAAGTTGTAAACATACTCGCTACCATATTGTGCTATTAAATTCTTTATAAGCGCATATGGATGTAAATCAATACAATCTCCCTTTTCAACAAACACTTTTGCAAAACGACACAATTTGTCTTTGTCACTTGATATTTCATCTACAAAGATTTCCAAGCCATGAACCATTTCATATTTTTCTCGTTCTAACTCAAATGTGATTTGATTGACCTTATCCACAAGATTGACTATATCCTCTTCTGTCAAAGAATTAGCATATTTTCTAATTTCTAATTTTCTCTGTTCTTCTGCTTCTTCATAGGACAATTTCTTTTCCCAACGCTTGTCCGAGAATACATTATATATCTTCCACTCTTCACATTCAAAAACTATATTGAACTCATCTGCAGAATCAATTCCATGATGATTCCATTTCTTTTTTAATTTTTTGCATAAAACACAATATCTTATCTTATTTATTTCCCACAGTTTATCAACCAACTTCACTACATATTCTTTATCAAATTCGAATACATCTTTTTCTACTTCATCATACCAGCCATCAGCATATTTCTCCAAAATATTTCTAATATCTTTTTCCCAATATGCCTCTTCACTAAGCAAAATTAGTTCTTTCCAAATGCTACCACGATACTTCTTACACCCTTCGGTTAATATAATAGGTATAGTATACATCGTTATTGTCTTTCCTCTGCCCGATTCTGCCGGTCGGTACAACACCTCTAAAAAAAGATTGGAAATTCCCATAAAAAGTTTCGTAATAATAAGACTATTCCTTTTTTTCTTTACTCCTTCTACAATCATATTTACTGTAAAATAATCGTACTTATAAGCATTTTTATCAATGCTGTAATTTGTTTTTATACACTGCATAACCGTATCAATCGCTGATTGCTTCTTTTCTACATATTCACACATTAGCTCAACCGCCTCTGGCAAAAGAGTACGATTGCAATAACCGGAAAGCATTTCTATTATTACATCTTCTGTATGATATTTATCCTTTGAAAAATCTATTTCATCAATGTTGATTTTATCTGCATCTACCGCCTCTATTCTATCCTTTACAATCAACAAAACTTCTTCAGGTCTAAAGTCGTGAAAGTATTTAACAAATTCATAAAATATTTCTCCACCTTCTTCTTTATATATATCCCACACTTTCTCTATCTCTGAAGACAAATAATCATGAATTCCCGACGAACTAAAAATGTTCCACAAAATACTTGTAGCTTTTACAATTCCATTTCTAAAACTTCTAAAGCCTATCTCTAATAATTCTGAATATGGCACAATTCGTTTTTTACAAAATGCGTAATATAACATATAATTTCGCAGACATTGATCAGATATTGTTGCAACTTTATCAAGTTTAATCTCAACAAATTCATCCTCGCATAAACGATATATCATTTTCAAAAACAATTCTTGATTCATATTCAATTTATCCAGCAAACTCTCCAGAGGCTTTATATCTGATAGATTGATTGTATGCAGTAATGAAATAACACTTGCCGTTAAGCACAAATCCCTATCTGTAGTAATTGCTGAACTTACCAAAAACTTAGTATAATAGCTTTCATATAACTGCGTTGCATCATTAATTGCAGACAATGATTGTTCTGCTTTTGCTAATCTACCAGCCATATAAGCAATTCTCGGATTCCCCTCTGCAATTCGTATAATAGTATCCACATAATCTCCATTGCGAATTTCCATATTAACATTCAAAAATTCTTTTATTTGCTCATCTGTAAAAGGAACCACATTTAATATGTGCGGCTCCGTATATTGGCGAATTTGATTAACAACTCCAGACGCCGTATAATCTCTTAATGTTGTTATGATTTTTATATCATATCCCATATTCTCCATATTTATATATTCCAAAACATATTTTAATCCCACCAATTCATTGGCATCGTCAATCAAGAACAGGTACTTTCCTGCATTTTCCATATAGGCAGCAACATCTTCTGATATTGACAAATCCATACTCTTAATGCAAAACACCTTATATCCGCATTTATTTCCAAAATCTCTGGCTACCTCTAATGATAATCTTGTCTTTCCTACACCTGCTTTTCCCACCACCACAACTACTTTTTTCTGCAGTAAAAATGATATCATCTCTTCATATTCATCTTTTCTAAATTGAAATGTAGTTGATAATGGCGCCATCATCTCATTTGAATCATACTTATTAATAAAGTCTCTTTGTTCAAGTATTTGATTTGTATCAATAGACATACCTAGATGATCTTTAGCCAATATTTTGTATTTTCGATATATTTCATCTGCTATTCTATCTATACCATAGATATCAAATAGAACTCCTTTTTGAGAGCATATATCTTTAAGTTCCTTATCTTCTCCCGCCGATAAATTTGATGAAGTATGGCAAAATATTATTTCCTCAATATCTTTTTCTTGAATTCCTGTCTTTTCTGGATCTAGACATTTTTCTATATCATCTTTTGCCTTCTCAAATAAATTGTCTTTTTGCGTAGTATATGCCACAAAAATATATTTGCCATTTTTACTCTTAAAGTACGTATCTGGATTTCCTTTTGTTGTCTTCATTGTTCCGGCTTGCATTCCATATGCATGAATTCCTTCATATCCTTTTCGAGCCAATAACGCATCACACAATTCCTGAAACGCTCCCCCTTCAAGGACATTAATTTTTGCTTTTATGTCAGTTAATCTAGACATGAACACCTCCTTACGAAAACAACTTATGAATTTCCTCATCAAACACGTTTTCTAGCTGTACAACATTTGCTTTTCCTGATGTTTTTTTCTCATCTCATCATGAATATCTTTAGATATTTCCTCTATTCTTCTATGTATCGAATTTATCTCATCATATTTATTAATAGCTATATATTTTATAACATCCGCTCCTCTATTAATTGATATAACCATCTACAGTATTTATAATACTATGAGAATTAACAGTTCCATATACCGCTCAAGTATTCGTCTAATGTTATTATCAAATCATATTCTAATATATTTTCTTTGTAATTCCAATATAAACTAATTGCTCTATATTTAACAATTTCCTTTTCTTTTAATCGTTTGACCATATAAACATGCTAAATCTGATAAGAAACAACTCTGCTTTTGCTAATCAATGCTATCTGTATTTCTTAAATCTAATCTCTATTCATTATATCATCTATGCAAAATAACCTAACAAGTAAATATGTATTGTAACACTATTCTCGCAGAATCTAGTTTGATTTATGTTATTTCAATATGGTTATCTATACTATTTTGTATTGATAATCTACACTTTTTCCACACGTTATTTTTCGTTTCACATATTTTTAGTACCAATCCAGTACCATTGCATTTTTTCATTATTGTGTGTAGTTCCGGTGGCTTGCAGGTTTGTTTTTTATTCACAAAATAATCTTCTGCTGACTTGCTTGTCCACCTATGGAAATTATAATCTCCAAGCGATATTTCTGCAAGAAAAAATTTTGTGGTACTAATCATTAGTACCACGATTGTTTTATATGTACTGAACAAAATCAATTACCTTTGCTGGCTTTCTTTTAGCAGCAATCCCTCTGGCTGGCAGATATCTCTGTTCAGGTAGCCTTAAATGATGCTATCAGGCAGTCAAATACATCCTGTCTTGTTTTATATAGTTTGTAAGTAAAGACGGGGTATCTAGAATAACCCAGTTTATAATCAAACACCTGAAAGGTGAATGGTTCTCCATAACGATTGTGAAGGGTTACATCTTCCTTCCAATCAACCTGCGCTTGTACACCCATATCCGTTTCATAACGGGGATGACCTTTTTCGGTCTTCTTGGGTTTCAGACCTTTGGATTTAACATATTTATTAAAGTTTGAGTATGTTCCAATACTGGAATCAACCTCATCCTTAATATATTCATAGACTGCACTGACGTTAGCTCCTCTAAGAGAAAGCTTTGTCTTAATTAGGTCATAATGCTCGTCGAGTCTGCTGGACTTATTATGATGTTTAGGCTTGCCTTCGTATCCGTCATAATACCTTTTGACAGTCCTACGATCCAGGTCATACAGACGAGCCAGTTCTGAAAAGTTTGGTTTTATATTGCTCAACTTTAGTATCTGAAGCTGTGTGATTAATCCTTTATCCATGGTAAAAATCCTCCCATGGAAATGGTATCAATTACAAGTGGGATTGTACATTTTTATTTTCCACTTTTTGTACATTTAAATAATATCATTTACAATATCATTTTCTGACTTATCATTTTGGATATATTTGCCAATATTTTTGTCAATTAAACTTACATCATGTTCTTGGTTAATTCTATCTTGTTCATCAATATTTTCTACAATAATACACTGAACTTCTACGAATTCATCATCCCAATAGTTGCTATTCCTTTTAATAGAATCAGAATCAATAGCTAAAAAATCTTCAATGAAATTTCTTGCAATTTCAAATTTTTGAACTTTTTGAGGGGCAATTTCTCCTTTTAATAATTCAACTATTTGTTCCTCTGTCGCTATATACGCAAAATCATCAAGAATTCTTCTTCTTTCAGTTTCTCTAAGAAACCTGTAAAATTCTACTAAATTACTTTTTCCTGTCTCACCAACCTTTGAATGTAACACAAAGTATTTAGGATAAACTTCATAACAATAGTCCCCTTGCTTTTTTATAATACAAGCATGTCTTTTCCCTTCAACCATCCCAATTACAATTATAAATTTATTTATTACCTTTAAATCTGAATGTCTAAGTATATCCATAGGATTATTTCCCGAGAACTGAATGTTTGATGCAAATGGGAACTCTCCCCGATTAAAAATCATCCAATCTCTATTAACTCCGAATACTTCAACAAATTTTTCTTTAAAGCTATCATCAGGCTCGACATCACTCTCAATGTATTGTTTTAATTCACTTACATTTTCTAATCCAATTAATGAACTAACAAATTCAACCGTAAACTCTTTTTCAAAAAGACCTCTTGATTCATTTAGTAATTCAAGCAATTTAGTAAATCTTATAGAAAACCACGACTTTTCTTTCTTTTTGTTTTCCATCTGATTTGAATTGTAAAAATTGATTATTCTATTATCCATAGTATTATTATTTCCTGTTACATTATTATCCCCATCAACCTGATAATTAGAATAATTATCAACTTTACTGCTTGCTTTTTCTTTTTTCTTCTTTTTAAATATAGCTGCCCCAATCGCAGTAATGACCGCAACGCCTGCACCACTAAACAATATGTTTAGAATAACCTCTGGATTGTTAGATGCATATTCCATTATTTTATCAATCAAATCACTTATACTCATCTTATAAAACTCCTTTGCTAGTGTAATTACAACTTACCATGCTTCCATCTGCCTATTCTGAATAAAAGTATCTATAATATTAAACATCATTTCGTTTTTTGCATGTGTTCCTAAAATCTTTCATTAGTTGCTCAAATTCTTCATCCTTCATTGTAACATACATTTTTCCATAATATTCTCTTTGAAATAACAATACTCTATGTACAGAAAGTTTACATGCTTTGATTATAGAAATCCGACGTCTTCTCTTAACCTTTTTATTCTTTTCTTCCTTAAAAGCCATTCGTACAAATAGTAATTCATATTTCGAATAAAGCTCCAAAGCATATTCTAAAGGAATTATAAGTATTAAATACACAATTGGAATCATAAAACTTACCAGCGTATTTAACGCATTTAATTCTTTATATTCATTTACTCCAATCTTTATTGTCTCATATAACATCCAAAAACCTGCAGCGGCTAGTGCAAAATCTGATAATTTGTGAACAGTTCTATATTCTTCTTTTCTTTCCGTCATTACGTTCATCACTGTGATTATTGTTATAATAGGAATAATAGCTAGTTCAATCCAAATATTAAAGGTAAATGTACTCATAATAAACTCTAAGAAAATAGTCAATTTCAGATTATCTTTTAAAACATTTTTTATATATTTTTCATCTGCCTCATTAGAAACCGAATTCATGCAAATTATAAATCCAGAACATAAAAACCATATTATAATATCTTTAATATAAATATTTTCCCACAATGGCGAACAAAAAAATATTACTGTAATAATCAGGACATATAATAAAATAATTTCCCAAAGTATCCTCAATTTAGGGTCAAAAAATAATTTAATAACATACCTAATTTCTTTTCTACATTCTCTATTCCACAACACAAATGCAAAGAAAAGTACTACCCATATTATTGTTGCCCATTCTCTTGTTGATAATATTGTCATCATTTACTCTCCCTTAATGTCTGCATCTCCATAATGTTCCTTCATTTCTTCGTAGCTCATTTTTGTTTTAATTACACCTTTGTATTCATCGCACTTCTCGTTGATTCTACAATAACAAATTTTTGTAGGTTTACACCACATTTTATCATTATAACTAATAGCAAAATCACATGCCTTGTCACATTGTAGAAGTACCTGCTCTGCTTTTTCTTTTAAAATACTTATACTCCAATGTTCTTCATCCTTTCTTTTTTCTCCACACCGTAACTCCATCTCAACCTTAACCATCATAATATTTTCAATTAACAGTTCGTTTAGTTTTCCTGAATAATATCTAATAAATTTCAAAAAACTTTTTATATCATCTAGCACCATAACTATATTTTCATATGGATGTTTAGGCAAAAATCTGGACATATCTGCTCGTAATAATCCGTTATCACTAACCCTATGAAATAAATATGATGAAGTATTGTCTAATGAATGGGCAAACTGATTTCTCAATTCATGTCTTACCATATGATGACTGTTACAATAGAGATAATTTTTCAATTTATTTATATTTTGATTTCCAATTTTGCTCTTAACATTTGCATCTTTTAAAAAATTGAAAATATTTATTTCATCGTCAGTATCATATCCACACTCATAAAATTCATTTAAAAATTGTCTTAACATCTCCCATAACACGATGTCTCTATATACTGCATCCTCCAAATAAAATGCATATCTTTTTGAATTAATTGTTTCTTCTAACGGCGACTTCATTATTTTTGCATACTGATATGCCTGCATAATAGCATATTTGAAATCTTCAATTACTTTATTTATCCGTATTAGCCATTCTGTAGAATTTCTAGCACGAAATACATTTTCTGTGCATTGTAGCTGCTCTTCCCTATATAATCGACACTCATCAATATTCCTTATATTTTTCATGGTCTTTTCAATGTAATTTTTTACTTCTTTATCTGAATTAAAATTTCTCAATCCAACACCTCTTAATTCATAGTAATTATAAAACATAGGAGTATTTTACCATATTTTAAGCACTTTATCTCATTTTTTAATTATTTGCAAGAGCAGTAACGCTATATTGCATACTTATTCATCTTCCAACTTCGCCTTCCCAATAGTATAATATAATCTGTTCACATCTACCTTGAAAAGCTCAGCCAGCTTCTTTACATCTGGTTTTGGATTCATCATAAAAAATAACAAGTCCATTCTTTGACTAGCTCACCAGATACATGCAAAGATAAGTTCTTATTGTTACAATACTGACTCTGTACCTCTTTGCAGCTTCTTTTATATGTTCTATCCGTTCTGCTTTATTTTTGATTACAGGAAGAACAGCTGCAATCATTGTAAATCTCTTATTCATGACTGCTGTCTGTGATGTCTCTAATTCAGTCTCTGCTATGGCAAGAATTCCCTTAATCACATCACTGTCAATAATTCTGTTTCCGGCAGGTTCTCCATGATTTTCTTATCTGTCCACTGTGGCAGTCGTGTCCATTTGCAGTCAATAATCAGACTTTGTTCCCCATCCTCTTTTATTATCCTGTGAAGTTTACCGTTATATTTTATAAATTCCCTATTCATTTACAATCAGCCCCCAATCCGTCACACCTCTTCTAAGCCAGAACTGTCTGGATGCCTCTAAGAGCTTTGCAGTTTTCGGTCTTGTCAGTGCACCTTTCCTTACACATTCAAAGACCTTAATCTCCCCATCTTCCATTGTCAGAACAAAATCAGTCGTGTAATCTCCTTCCGCTAGTCCCTTAAGTAATACATTGCACTCAAATGATTTAACTCCTGAAAGTGCATTTACATAATCTGCTCCTGCATACTGAACATCATCATAAGTTCTACATACACCCATACACTTAGTAAGCTGTCTTTTCACACATCTTGTTTTTTGAACCTTTGTCCTCATGTCATCCGTCCTTTCTTAATTCACTGTTATTAGTTTCAAAAAGACAATCCTACTATGTTGGTTCAAATCATTCCAAACTGCTTTCCCGAAAAATTTGAAGAAAAGCCGAAAAATTGAATGATCTTCCCGAAAAATTTGAAAATAGATGCCAAAAAATTAAATTTTCGGGAAAATTTTTCGGGAATTGAAAATTGACATTTTTCCCTCTAAGCAAGTATTTACGGGCATTGTAGCCATTTTCCAAATTTCCCGAAAAACGCTATTTTCAAAAACCACTAGGTCAGGGGTCAAACCCTATTTTATTAAAAAAGGCAAAGAGAAATTTTATTTTTCCATCCCCTCTCTTCTCTCCTGACACATTACATTTTATAAAATATATTCTACTGTCCCGTTCAAATCCCTTATTTATGCCACTTTCAGAACATTAAAAAAAGAACCCGACACAGTATGTTCTACTATGTTAGGTTCTTGGAATTAAAAAAATAAAATTCTCTTTTGCCCTTCAAATGAAAATTATGCTTGCCCTTTGACATGTTTACTATTCAAATTCGGCAAGTTGCTGTTTTATCTTAAACTATTTTGTTTAAGTTTTATTTGAAATCTGCCGATATTTTACTTCATTTACATATTTTATTTTAGCTTACTGATTTTCTGTTGCCAAACCGTTGCCACTGCAATTATTCTATCATACCCCTAACGCATCGTTCAACCATTGTAAAACATTCTCTTTTCCACAATCTTTAATCCACCTTCTAATTCTTTTACAATTTGTTTTTGGCAATTTTTTCGATAGCGTCTCAATATCTTCTTCGCTAAAAGCATTCTCCTCATTATCAATTAAAATAGGAATTATCGTATTACCATTTTCTCTACTTTTAGTTATCTCATAAGATACATATTCTCTTTCAAAAGTTTTCTTACTTATAAGCAGTATAGTAAACCTAGTTTTCTTTATTTCTTCATCCACCCACCTTTTTATACTTTCTGGATCATTTTTCTTTACTTGTTCCTGCAATACGGTAAACAAACTCGTTCTATCCTTATTTACAATATTGGTAATTTCTTTAGCAACTTTATTATCACATTGGTAATGATAACTTATAAAAACTTTTATTCCTGAAAGAGCAATTCCCGAAAACATTTTCTGCCTTAATTCATTTTCTTTTTTTTCTTTGTGTTCAATTAAAAGCCGTACAATTCCTTGAACCATATTATTTATCTTGCTTTCTTTTTCCAAGAAAACCATTTCACCAATTTTTTCCTGCTTTTTCAACTTTTCATATATGTTTTCAGCTGCTAATCCTGTCTTTTTAATAGGTACTATATATTTTCCTGCTTTTTCAGCAATTTCGTATTCTTCATAAGTACCAGAATCCTCGTTTCCATAACCAAACACTACTATTGAACTACTACATTGCCCAATCATTTTTTCTCGAATTCTTTTTTTTGTTAACTTATCAACTTCCACTAAACTACTTATATGTATCTCATTGTTTATAATTCCTGTATTAGTATACTTATTTTTGTCGCTTAATAATACTCCTGACAATATATAATTTCCAACTCCTGCACCAAATCCTGTGTAAATATGAAAATTATTATCTATTAATGCTTTACCCAACAATGTAAGAAAATTCTCTGCTGGACCTAAATTGGAATTTGTGTCTTGCTCCATATCAAAATTCCCATAATCTGATAGAGTTTCTGGATTTATCCCTCCTGACACAAATACATTGTTTGTAATATAATTATTATATAAATACCGCAACATTAAGGTAATTTCTTCGTAATCATTTACCAAAATTGTTAATATGCCATATTTAGCCATAGCATTTATTCTAAGTTCTTGATAATTCTTGTCTTGGATATACTTTTTAATATTTTCATGATTAAGTTTATTTTTCTCATCTAAATAGTCTGTCAATTGTATTTTACGCATAAAACAATAATGCGTCTGCGGTGATTTCCCTTTTAATGATTGTTTGGCAATACTCAATATTCTTTCCATATTAGGATCATTAAAACTAAATCCTATAAAAAGAAACGTTCTCCTAATCAACTCTACCGAAAGTAATTTTGTAAACACCCCTCTTGTTGAGTCATAGTTTTGATAATCCTCTTTTGTCAAAACAACATCATCTGGTGAATCTTTGTCTCCATGCATTTTATATATAGTTACTTCTCGCCCCGTCTTATGATACTTAAAATCCTCTTGCTTTACTATAACCTGAACATTCTTTCCTTCCTTTTTCACTGATTGCTCTATAACGTCATCATAGTTCGTTGTCCAAAATTCTGAAATTGGCATTTTGGCAAGCCAATTAACATTTTCATTATTTTTAGGCACTTTATCAAACTCATTAAAAACAAGTGAATTTAATCCTTGCCTTTCATACTTATTTTTATAATACTGCGCAATTTCCGTTAAATCTATATTAGCATTTAATCTTAATTGCTTGCTAATTGGTTCTAATAATTTTTTCCAATCCACATATCCTGACGCAACTGACAAACCCGCTCCTGCAAATACAGAAATATCTCCCTGCTTCATCTGTCCTGCTATTTGGTCCAAATACAATACATTCCGCTCCATTATTGCATCCAAATTGTCTTCTTCTATTATCTCTCTATATCCCATATGCTACCTCTCTATACTATCAAATCAAACTATTCAATCCACGATTTATTATATGCGATATACCACAAATTCACTTCAATTTACCATAAATTATCCTTCCGTAATTCATAACATTTTAAAACTTTCTAGCATAAATTTTTTCTAACTGAATATACTATTTCAAAAATATCCAAAGGAGGTCATTATTTATGCAAGACCATATATCATTCTCCCATCTCTTTGCTTCTATAAATGAAATAATATCGTATCTGAAATCCATAGATTCTCCTAATAATTACATTAAAGTGCTTCAACAAACACAACAAGCATTAGTTGCTCTTGAACTGATAAATTTGTCAACTTATCCTACTGACATCACCTAAAAATCTCATCATACAATGGCTGTATTCCAATCGGGATATCGCTAATAGCTTTATGTACACGTTCCTTTATAATTTGTGCACTAGCTTGTACTCCAACATATACTCCATCAATTGTTACACTACCTGGAACTAAATTTGAAAGTAATACCAACCATTCTTTAACTTGTGTAGTAGAATAATCCCTACCCATCTTTGCTTTTAATTGATATCTAACAATATTAATTACTGGGGCTTCAGAATCACTTTTCTGCAAATCATAGATTATATCTATCAACTCATAATATGGTGGCTTCTCAACTTCCAGTTTCTCCACATTCTCTATCCATTGGTGAACATCCTGTGGGGCATAACAAGTTTCAAATAATTCTCGCAATTTATCTAATCCAATTTGCTTCGGTGTTATTAAAAGCAATAGCTTTATTAAATCTTTTGCCGTCATCATCGTTACTTTTTCATTCTTTGCCTCAACAGAAATTGCACTCATTTCATCATCTGAACCCTGATAATCAATTGCTACCTCTAAACTGAAATCTGCCTTATATGTTTCTCTATGCCTTCGTAAACCTGACAAATGTGCCGTTGCAGCAGCAATTCTTTTTTTTGCTGTACTTTTAGCGTCATACGTTAAGGAATAACTTTTATTTTTTCCTTCTTCATTAAATCCTAAGCAAGCCTCTGCTTTTCCGTCAGGCTCACCATTTCCACCTATAGGTGTTAGCTCAAATCCAAAAACAGTTAATACACGTGCAACTGCCTCCTCCAAACCGCTAGGATTATCTAAAGAATCTTTCAAAAACATAGCAGCTGTAGGGATTCCCATTTTATCGGATAATGCTAATTGTCGAAGCGTACTATCTCTTCTTTTGATAATTTCATTTACCATACCCTCATCTAGCGAAAGTTCATATAAATGTGATTCTGTCAACACTTCTGTTATTACCATACTCTCTAAAGGTATTAGATTATTATTGCTATCTATATAATTTGCAACATATGGATGCGATTTATTAATTGATAAAGTTCTTGTCAATAAATTTAGCTTTGCTATTGGTTCTTCTATCTGCTTATAATCATATTCTATTTTTTCAATAACCTGTTCTCCTGTTTCTAAATCTCTTTCATATAACTTTAATAACTCATCCTTCTTGTCACTAGCAGGCTTTTCAATCAGCAAAGGATTAATTATCCTATCTTCATAATACTTCTGAATAAAATTATATACTGGTCTTTTAGATGTTGTGTAAGCTGTTTGGGCCATTCTGTACGAAACAGATTTTTCTTGATCTAGTTTCCTCTCTTGCTCAAAATAGTACTTCCTTACTTCATTATTAAACTTCTTCTTAATATACTCTTTTAACTGCGTAAACGGAATAGAATCTCTTACAGCTTCTCGAGTAGAGGTCAAATTATCATCTAACTCATCAGCATTAATAATAATTCTTGTTCTATTAAAAGCACCATGAGAAAATGCCTCCATCCCCAAAAGAGGATCATCTAAATTTATTAATCTTCCTCGGCAAGTCATCGTTTTAACTTAAACTATTTTGTTTAAGTTTTGTTTGAAATCTGCCGATATTTTACCTCATTTGCACATTTTATTTTGGCTTACTGATTTTCTGTTGCCAAAGTGTTGCCACGAAAGTATTATAACACAACCAATTGTAAAATCAATTTATTATTTACTAAAACATATAATTTTATTGTGTAACTGCATTTTCAATTGCCTTCTTAATGACATTACTAGAATTGGTAGCACCACTCACTGCATCCACATCAATTTTCTGCGTTGCTACTACATTATCCACAATTACCTCAGCAGTTTTTCCTCTTTCATTTCTATGCTCCATAAGATTTATTGAAACAATTCTACCATCTTCAATCATTACTTCTACCTTGGCATATATATATCCTGCATCATATTCTCCAACACATGTTCCATCCTCGACATCTGATAATTCTATATTTTCAAAAACTATACTGTCAACATTCCTCTGATATTCTCTAAAATCCATAAAATATACAACGACATGCCAAACAATACATACTGCCATAAGTATTGTCAAGATTCTATGCCACTTCATCCTTCTGTCTTTTTGTTTTAGTACATGGCAAAGTACAGTTTACAAGGGACTACACAGGGTAGGTATCTGACGGGAGGGGTGCCGCCAGTCAGATTTTCCATGTGATGTTCAAGCTGTCGCTTGTGGCGGCTATGGTGGTGATCATCAAATCCACCACACGCCGCTTGTCATCAAAAGATACATTCTCCCAGGTATCGAGGTAGCCGGAAATCTGGCTGACCTGTTCCGGGCTGATGGCCTCCACAGTCAACTCCGCTATCCTTGCCAGAAGTTCCTGCTTGCGCCCGTCCAGTTCCGCTATCTTCACATTCACATAGGAGAACAGGACATTGTTTGCCCCCGTCAGACTGTCCACCAGCTTTTCAATCTCGCTGTCTACATGGGCAAGTTCCACTTGCAGGGCGGTGATTTTCGGGTTTGCCTTTGCCGCTTTCTTTTTTCCTGTCAGCGTCTTGTAGCTTGCCAGCTTCTTTACCATCTGCTGATAAACAACCGCTTCCAGTTCCGAAGTGATGATTTTCCCACAGCCAGGACAGCTTTTATTGTCCAGCCGTTTCGTGCAGCGGAGATACTGTTTGCCGGAGGGATTGTAGATACTCATAAGAGCATACCCGCAATTCCCGCACTTGATTTTTCCTGCCAGCCATGTGTGGGTGGCTTTCCGGGCAGACTGGATTTTCATGTTGTTCATCAGCTTCTTGCGGCAGGTCAGCCAGGTGTCGGAGGGGACGATACCCTCATGGGGAGCCAGTACCAGCATTTGGTCTTTTAAGTCGTTTTTCTTGCTGGCCTTTACATCTCGCCCTTGATACAGATAGCAGCCGTTCATGCCCGTAAAATCGGCAACGTCATTGACAATGACTGTACCTTGACTTTTGAAAAATTCGTACACATCAAGGTCTGCCTGCACATAGACAGGATTGCGTAACATCTGCGCCA
>ENA-OPCN01000023-OPCN01000023.1-human-gut-metagenome-genome-assembly--contig:-NODE-23-length-128911-cov-6.396574_pt1 | contig 128911 bp, 147 predicted proteins | sample MGYA00241567_ERZ501485 | MGnify/ENA primary metagenome ERZ501485 (study PRJEB25962, sample SAMEA2042579) | human gut metagenome | biome: human gut; feature: human-associated habitat; material: faeces...
AGACTTATTATTGGGAATGAAACCAGATCCAGAGTTTATAAAAGATATAGAAGATGAAGCTAAAAAATATGAAATGATTTCTGGAATACATGATATTATGGTTCACGATTATGGGCCAGGAAGGAAAATTGTTTCTTTCCATGCAGAAGTTCCAGCAGATGGAGATATCTGCAAAGTTCATGATATAATTGATCAAATGGAACAAGATTTATTTGAAAAATTTAATTGTATTACGACAATACATATGGATCCAATAGTTGTTGATAATAAAGAAATAAATGATATGAGAGATTTTACAGAAAAAATAGTAAAAGGATTAAATCCAGAATTTTCTATACATGATTTTAGAATGACAGATGGTGGAAAAAGAGTTAATTTAATATTTGATCTAGTAGTTCCAAGAGATAAAGAATATGATAAGGAACAAATTATAAAAAACATTCAACAAAAAATACATGAAAAAGATAATAAATATTATGCAGTTATAAAAGTAGAGACATCATATATTTAGAATTAAATGCAGCTTAAAAGTATGTACCTTATAGCTGCTTTTTTAGTACTATATTGTAAAGATTTCTCAAAAAGAGACAAAATATTATGTATACAACATTGACAATGTATGATATAATCAAATTGTTACTCCGTAAACCACAGAAAGCGATGCTTTATTAAAAGCTTTCTACCAAAGAATCAGAGGGAGTGATTCTATGAAAAAGCGGGTGCCTATCATATTGATTGGGATGGTAATAATATTTTTTATCTCATCAGTGTTATTCAATAGGCAAGCAACACTAAGTTATGGTGATGTAAAGGATTTTTGCTATGAAGTACAGAAAGCGGGACATCCAATATCACCAGATCCTGAGACGATTAAGCAATATGTCGTTAGAACGGATCGATATGGAAATCTTATCTTAACTGTGACAGGAATCAAAGGAGAAAAAGTCGTTTGCGAAATGACACCTGACTGCCAAATAATAGATAAGATTTCAGAAATAGATACTCTTAAATATTTGTATGCAGTAATAGCGTCAGCAAGTTTGCTAATATTTATTGTAGCAGTAAAAGAGTATACAAGAAGGCGAATAGGGGCTTAGAGTCTCTATTCGCTTTTTGTTATTATATCAATAATAAGAACGTTTCATTTAATATTTGCCAAATTAACACAAATGTGTTACAATATTTAGCGCACTAGAGGTAGGAAAGGAACAAATATATAATGAAGTTATTTCATGTAGATTTTGTTCTAGTGCATGATGCGAAAGGAGGACAAAGAATGAAGACATCATGGTATAGTGATAACGCATCAGTAGAAGAAATTGTGAAGGTGCTTAAACAGTATCCTTCATACAAAACGAGTTTTTTGGAGGACATAGTTTCACAGAAAGAGAAAATTTTTCTAAACAATCCGATAGAAGTAGATGGAAGTGAGGAGCTATTTGAAAGATTATATGAAATAGCAGAACTACCAAATCGAATTCTAAGTGGATATACGTATAGAAATATTTTTTATGTATTAAAAAAATCTAAAATCAAAAAAGAAGATTTGGTGGAACTATATGAAAACTATATTGGTAGTGTAATACCAATATGGGTGGTCGAAGAGTTTGATGGTCCAGCAATTGTCGCAAAACAGTATGGACCATATATGGTTATTTTCTTTAACGAAAAACCGAAGGATTACTAATCCTTCGGGTTTTCAAATTATATTAATACATATCATATGAAAAAGCTGTAACACCTTTATCATCATATATTGTTAATCTAAAATATTTTGAATATTCATCTTGATAAGTATAATTCCAATAGCCTAAGCTATCTGCACGATAAGAATCTTTTGGTTCACCATATGCATTTATTACATCTTGTAAAGAGCTACCATTGTGAATACCTTTTGGTAATGTAAAAGATACTGGAGTTTCATCATCATCTACAAAAGCATTATCTACTTCAAAAGACCAGATATTACATTCTGTTATATCTTTAATAGTATTAGAATCATTTATAAATCCAATTCTTACAGTAGAATCAAAATTAGGATTTTCTAAATTAATTGTACCTGTAACTTTATTACCTGGATTCATAGCATATCCATTTGCATATCCATAATCTGCTAAATCGAATGTCCATCCATCATTTTTTAAATCTGAATAAGGAAAATATAATTTATAAGCTTTGTTGTTTAATATAAACTCACAATCCTTCCAATCATCAGATATATTACCAGAAGCAACTGGTTGAGTGTTAGTTGTACTAGTAGTATCTGTACTTTCATTAGTAACCGAATTATTTTCCTTTGTTTCATTTTCAGCAACTACTTGAGAATTGGTATTAGCGACTGTTGCTGGATTTTCTTCTTTATTAGATTTCATCATAAAGAATATAACTGTTCCAAAAATAAGCATAAGTACTATTACAACAGCAAGAATTATAATAACTACTGTTGACACACTTATGGATTTTTTAGCATTATTTTCTGCCATAAAAAGTCCCCCTTTAATAATATTTTTACAATATGATTCTATTTTAAAAATATTAATTAGTCAATAAGTATAAATATTACTTTTATATTATATTAAAAGGATGAAGTAAATTTAAAAATGCAAGAAAAATGAAGAGATTCTTTAAAATAATAAAAAACGATGGAATTATTAAAAATCAAATTTAAAAGAAAGCTAAAGTAGACAAAATTGAGTATTATTCGAATTTGGCAAAAAAAACCAATGCCAGTATAATATATACCAATGGTGCATTATTCTAGTCATACAAACTTTACGAGGGTGGGGCTAAAAATCCACTAAAGAGCACATCGTTGAAGTTTCTTAGCATTGCGCGAAATGCCAGTTTTGTGTGGTGCTAGGGAGTAAAGAAATTAGGGTATTATATAATGGCATATATGAAACTCCCTGATTTCGTGGAGGCTTAAATAAAGCAAAAATAAATATTAATGTAGGAATACAAAATCTATATTATATATTTATCAAGCAATATTTAAGTATAACCTATGTTGAGTGCCAAGACACAAAATACATAGTGTAGCTTGTCTTGAGTGAATATACTGGGATTAATACAAAAAGAATAAATTTGTTTGGCCAAATGAATTTATTTTATATTATGAAATTGTATTTGCAAAAAAGACTAGTAAAGAGTATTTGTATGTTAAGGAAAACTTCTAGAATGTTTGCTTTACATAAAAGCAAGGGAGTTTAAGGATTAAGGTACAGATTTAAGTGGTGATCTGGTGTCTATTGCAATATATAGATGTTCTTCTTAAACGGAAACGGTTCTAACAGTAATGTTAAGCGAAGGATAGAGAAATTCAACCAGACCTAAACTGTAAAATTTACTTAAGCTTTTACCATTAAAAATAATTAAAAAGGCAGAGCTATCTGCCTTATTTGATATTATTGTTATATTGCTGTATCAAAACAATGAATTTTGTCAGCAATTTAATTTTATATATAGAAAGGAGAAATGCATAAGTTTATTTATGCAAAAATAAAATGAAAGCTAAAAAAGACAACTCGGAAATTAAATGGTTTATAAAAGTATTTATAATGACTTTTATTTTATCTATGCTATTTTCATATATATCAGCTAATGGAGTATCAAACTTTAGTTTATTACCAGCTGTTTTAATATTAGTATTAGTTATTTTAGTAGGTATATTTTTTGATATAGTGGGTGTTGCAGTAACTGTTGCAAATGAAAATGAATTTCATGCAAAAGCAACTAAAAAAGTAAAAGGTTCTAAAGCATCTATACAATTAATAAGAAATGCACCAAAAGTTGCAAATATTTGTGCAGACGTAATAGGAGATATTTGTGGTGTATTAAGTGGTGCCATAAGTGCATTAATTGCTGTAAAAATTACAGATCAATTCGGTATAAGATTTGATATACAATTTATGATAAGTGCATTAGTTTCTGCTTTAACAGTTGGGGGTAAAGCATTAGGAAAAGGAGTTGCAAATAAAAATGCAACTAAAATTGTACATACAGTTGGTATTGTGCTAAATAAATTAAAATTAAATAAATAGTCTTTGTGGGGGTAAAATTTATAATTTTGCCCTTTTGTTTTTTATATAAAATATGATATTCTTATTGCATAGGAGGGGCAAAATGAAATTTTTACATTTAGCAGATTTACATTTAGGGAAGATATTACAAGAGCAATCTTTAATAGAAGACCAAGAATATATGTTAAAGCAAATTATAGGAATAATTAAAAGAGAAAATATAGAAGTAGTCTTAATATCAGGAGATGTATACGATAGAAGTGTGCCACCTGCAGAAGCCGTTAATTTGCTAGACAGCTTCTTAAGGACACTTATAAAAGAGATAAAGATAAAAGTATTTATAATAGCTGGAAATCATGATTCAAAGGATAGGTTAGCTTTTGGAAGCAAAATTTTCGAAGATGAAGGATTATATATAGAAAGTAAATATAATGGTAATTTAAGAAAAGTAGAGTTGCAGGACGAATATGGAAAATTGAATATATATATGTTGCCATTTGTAAAGCCAATAGAGGTAAAGCAATTTTTTAAGGAAGACCTAGAAAATAACTATAATACAGCGATAAATAAAATAATAGCAAAAGAAAAAATTGATGTAGAAGAAAGAAATATTATACTTGTTCATCAATTTGTAACCGCAGGGACTGTAGAACCAGAAAGAACAGAATCAGAAGTATTATCATTAGGTGGAATAGAAAATGTTGATGTATCTAATTTCGAATGCTTTGATTATGTTGCAATAGGCCATGTACATAGACCACAAAAAATAGGAAGAGATACTGCTAGGTATGCAGGTACAATGCTAAAATACTCATTTTCAGAGATTAACCACAAGAAAACTATTCCGGTTATAGAGATAAAAGAAAAAGAAAATATTAGCATAAATTTAATTGAATTAGAACCATTGCGTGATATGAGGGAAATAAAAGGACCGATAGAGGAACTAATAAAAAAGGAAAATTATGAATCTGGCAATTTAAATGATTATATTAAAGCTGTAATTACTAACGAAGAGCCTGTTTATGATGCTATTGGGCAAATACGAAGAATATATCCTAATACGTTAAAGCTAGAAATAAAAAATAGTAAAACAGCAGGTAGTACAGAACAACAAGCTTTAAATCTGGAAAATATAAAAAAGAAAAGTGAATTAGAATTATTTTGTGATTTTTATAAATCTCAAAATAATATAGATTTAGATGCAAATGAAACAGAAATTATTAATAATATAATTTCGGAGGTGAAACATGAAACCAATTAATTTAACAATTAGTGCTTTTGGTCCATATAAGGATAAAGTAGTAATAGATTTTACAAAATTAGGAGAAAATGGAATATTTTTAATAACTGGAGATACAGGTGCTGGTAAAACAAGTATTTTTGATGCAATTTCTTTTGCAATTTTTGGCGAAGTAAGTGGGTCAAACAGACCAATTCAGTCGATTAGAAGTGATTTTGCGGATTCTGACACAGAAACTTTTGTAGAATTAGAATTTATACACAAAAATAAAATATATAGAATTTTAAGAAATCCATCTTATGAAAAGCTTAAAAAGAAGGGAGAAGGTTTTACTAAAAAAACTGCTGATGCATCATTAGAATTTGATGATAATGTAGTAGCTGGAATAAAAAATGTAGATACTAAAATAGAAGAAATTTTAGGAATTAATGCTAAACAATTTAAACAGATAGCAATGCTTGCACAGGGAGAGTTTTTAAAAATATTGTTTGCAGAGAGTAAAGATAGAACAGAAATCTTTAGAAGAATTTTTGATACTAATATATATAATTTAATTTCAAAAAAATTAAAGGAAAAATTAAAAGAAAATGAAGACAATTTAAAAGAACTAAAAAATTCATTTATAACGAATACAGCTAACATTTTGTGGGATGAAGAAAGAAAAATAGATATCTCTGCAAAAGACTTAAATGAAGTAGATATCGAAAATGTTTTGCAAGACCTAAAAAAAGAATTAAAAAAGAATGAATTAGAAAATGCTAAAATAGAAGAGCAAATAATTAAAAAAGAGCAAAACATAAAATTGTTTGAAGAAAAAATAAATAAACAAGAAGAACTAAATAAAAAGATAGATAATTATAATAAATTATTGAAGAAGCAAACAGAATATAAGAACCAACAAAGCCAGCTAGAAGAGTTAAAAATTAAGATTGTTAAAAATCAAAAAATAAAAGAAGCGATAAAACCAACAGAAGATAAGGTAAAAAATCAAAAAGAAATAATAGTAAAATTAGAAAAAGATTTAGAAATTTTAAATGCAAATATTATAAAAGGACAAGAAAAAGAGAAAGAACACGAGAAGAAAATACAATCAGTTAATAAAATAGGAGAACTATATAAAGAATATAGTGAGTGCAAAAATGTAAAACAAGAGTTATTAGAAAAGGGTAATCGAATAAAAAAAATAGAAGAGTTAGAAAATAAAAAAATGGCTCAGCTAGAAAAATATACTAAATTAGAAAACGAATATAAGGTAATGAATAATGACTATTTGGAAAAAGAAGATGAATTTTTTAAAGAGCAAGCTGGGATTATTGCAGAAAAGTTAGAGGATAATAAACCTTGTCCTGTATGTGGAAGTGTGGAACATCCTAAAATTGCCCAAAAAAGTTTAAGTGTACTTACGAAACAAGCATTAGACCAATTAAAGAAAAAATTAGAAGATAAGCAAAAAGAAAAACAGAAGCAACAAGAAGAGTGTATTAATACTAATTCACAAATAAATACTTTAATGCAAGAATTTAAAGAAAACTTGGGCAAAGAAGTTAAACTAGCAGACTTAAAAAGAACAGTAAGGAAAGAATTTGATAAAAATAAAGCGAAATTAACGACGGATGAACGAGAACTATCATCAGAATATATAAATATATCGAGAGAAAAGTTAGAACTAGATAGCTTTGATTATGAAAAATTTAAAGATCAGGTAATAGCTGGTATAAACCTAGAAAAAAACGTATTAGTAAAAGACAAAACTTTGCAAGAAGAAAAAAGTAAGCAATTAAGTGAAGGAAAAGCAAAATTAAAAGAATATACTGAAGATTATTTAAAAGGTCTATTAAATCTAGGATTTAAAACAGAAGAAGAATATAGAGAAGCATTAATTTCTGATAAAGAGATAGAAACATTACAACAACGTATAGATATTTTTAATACTAATGTAACAATAAATAATACAAAATTATTAGAGCTAGAAAAAGAAGTTACCGGAAAGCCAAAAATGGAATTAACAGATGAAGAATATAAGTTAAAAGTAGAAAAAGAAAGTTTGGAAGGAGAAAGAAAAACTCATATTCGAATTAAAGGAAAATTAGATAATAATACTAGAATATATAAATTGTTAACTGAAAATAGTAAAGAACTTAAGAAAAAAATAAAAGACTTTATTATATATGATGAATTAAGTAGAACAGCAAATGGAACTTTACCTGGTAAAAAAAGAATCGAATTTGAACAATATGTTCAAGCGACATATTTTGACATGGTGATAATAGAGGCAAATAAGAGATTGGAAAAAATGACAGAAAATAGATATCAACTAGTAAGAAAAGAAGAACCAGAAAAACTCTCAGATAAAGTAGGATTAGATTTAGAAGTAATAGATAATTATAATGGAAAAAGAAGAGATGTAAAATCATTGTCTGGAGGTGAAGCTTTTAAAGCTGCACTATCATTGGCATTAGGATTATCTGATGTAATTCAGAGTTATTCTGGAGGAGTTGTAATTGATACTTTATTTATAGATGAAGGATTTGGATCACTTGATACAGAATCTAGGGAACAAGCAATAAATACTTTAAGTTTATTAATTGATAATAATAAATTGATTGGAATAATAAGTCATGTTACCGAATTAAAAGAAAGAATAGATAAAAAGATAATAGTTACTAAAACAAATGATGGTAGCAAAATAGAAATAGAAGCATAGAGATTTAGGGATTTGGGACGTTCCTTTTTTCCCTATTTTTGGGTATTTAATTTTAGAACTAAAACTAATTTATATCTTTTTGTAACTAATCAATTTTTAAGGAATATCATTAATAAAGTTATGAACTTAAATTATAGTAATATCAAGTATTTTAAGGGGAATGTGAAAGTTTTGTAAATTTTAGCACTCTACTATTGACTTTGCTAAAATTGGATATATAATATAATTGTAAAAAGTTAAAAGACTTTTACATATGTGCTACCTAAGCAAAAGGGTGTCAACACATAAAATAAATAAGAAAGAGGAGACGATTATTATGATGATGATACCAAGAAGAAATGATTTTGATTTATTTGATGACATGTTTAGTGATCCATTTTTTACAGGCTCAGAAAGTAGGGTAATGAAAACTGATATCAAGGAGAAAAAGGACAAATATGTAATTGATATGGACTTACCAGGATACGAAAAAGAAGATATAAAAATTGAGATTCAAGATGGTTATTTAACAGTTCATGCTAAAGCAAATAAAGCAGAAACAGACAAAGAAGAAGGTAAGTATGTACGTAAAGAAAGATATTATGGTGAATGTTCTAGAAGCTTTTACGTTGGAGAAGATGTAACAGAAGAGGATATTAAAGCAAAATTCAAAAACGGAACATTAACACTAGAAGTAAATAAGAAAGATGAACCAAAACAACTTCCAGATAAAAAATATATTGATATCGAATAAGATTAAATTATAAACACCTAAGCTATTGTAGTTTAGGTGTATTTTTACTTATAAATATTTAAAAAGTAATAAAAACTAAGCTTAGAAAATTGAAATTATTGGTAAAAAGTAGTATAATTAATAAGTCGTACTATAGAAAAAATTAATGCCAGAATTTGGCAGAAAGGGGAATGAGAATGAAAAAGGAACTTGATGAATTAAAAGGAGTATTAAATGTGATAAATCGGCTAAATGATACTTCTTATATTACAGAAGGGGTGAAAGAAGAATTAAAGAAAAACTTACGAGATGGATACGATAACCCTCCATTTGAATTACCAATGCATCTAGAAGATGTATATAAGGTAAAAATAGAAACGATAGAGGATGGAGCCTCTCTTTTATCGTTGATGCTTCAACCTCTAAAAGAGGTAGCTTTATTTATTCTACATTAAAATCTGATAATCTTTGGAAAGAAGCTGCAGATGCTGTACAGCATAAGCAATTAATAATTTTAAGGTTAAATACAGAATATACAGTGTTAGCAGGTCTAACAGAAGAGGAAGTGATTTTAATATCAAGAATAGGTAAAGAAAAGAATTCATACAAAATGATAGAAAACCAGCTTAACGCTGTTATAAGCATTTATAAGAGCAAGTTTTAATTGAGGGGGATACGCACATGTATGAGGGACTTATACTTGTAAGCCAATACATAGTAGAATACAAATTTTTGATTCCAGAATCAAATAGATATTTTCCGTCGTTTGAGGACATCGATCAGGAACAAGAATTTTTTTCTTCAATAGCAAGCAAGTCAACAGGAAGCATTAAGCAGATGTATAAAAATATAGCGACTGCCTTAAAATATGCTTCAGAAAATAATGTTGGGTTGCAAAAGCCAGTAAAATGTGAAGCTGATGGCTATGCAACTATGGTTCTTACTTTTCCAAATAGAATATGCTTAGATAAGTTTGAATACAAATTTAAGCATATTTTAATTCATTAACTAAAAACCACAAGGGGATTTAATATTTTATGCCCTTTGTGGTTTTCCAATTTAAAGACTTTTTATGAAATTTTATTGAATAAACTAATTTGTTGTGATATTAATTATAATAGTATAAAAATAATAGAGATAAATTTTACAAAAGCAGAAAAGGAGAAGTTTATGTTATCAAAACCACAATATTTATATCAAGCAAAATTAATAATCGATTGTTTTCCAAAAAAAGACTATGATTCAATTCCAAAAGAAACTTTAAAATACATAGAAGATAATATGAAAGTTGACTCTAATATTGTAATTAATCCAGAAATTTCACTAGAAGAACAAGATATAGACCCACAGACATGGGAATTTTTACAAAAGATTGCAGATGATGTTAGTGATAGGGAATTTTATGAAGAGTATAAGAAAGATATTGCCCAATATCTTAATTTGGCTAATGAGCAAAATGAAGGATATAAGGCAAGAGTAGATAATATTAATTTGAACAAAGATGTTTCAAAATTGCAAAAAGAAAATCAAAAATTACCTAAAGCTAAAGAATTAATTTATGGATATCAACAGGTAATTGCAAACAAAGATGAAAAAATTAAAGAATTAGAACAAGAATGTAATTCATTAAAAGAAATGTTAAACAGAATTCCTAAATTTATAAGAATGTTATTTTTAAGAAATAAAAAAGTAAAACTTTTAGAGGAAAAAAATAGCAGATAGTGGAGGTAGCCATGAGTACAAAGGATAAGCAAAGATTATGGTTCTGTTCTGATTATGGAATAGAAAATAAAGCAATTATAAGAAGACTAGATGAAAATAATGAAAAATACTATATTGTAACACATGATAAAGAGAGTAAATGGAATAACATTACACCATTACTTCAAAGAAATATAATGAGAGAATCATTAAAGGGAAACATTATATATGGTATTGGCTTAGATGGAACAATACCGAGAGCAAATATAGCAAATTTAGATACAGAACTTCAAGACAATGGAAATAATATATCTGCATTAGAACAAGCCACAGAAATACTAGGAATAAGGATGAGCTTAGATGAACACTTTATTGCTGCATATGCTAGTAATGGAATTACTGGAATACAAAGAACAGCTAAAAAACTAAAAATAAGTGAAAATGATGCAGAAAAAATTATTGAAAATATAATAATAAGAAATCATCAAGCAATAGGAGTTCCACTGGAACAAGAAGCTGAATTAGCAAGAAAAATTGATAATTTAATGCAGAAACCAAAAAGCGATTACGAGAGAACAATTGCAATAGATACATTATTAAATAGAAATGATGATTTAGTAAGAAGTTAGAAGAAGGTGAGCAAATGGCAAAAAAAGATAAAAACGAACAGGAATATGTTATTACAGAAGAAGGTGTAGAACAAGCTGTAACTAGTGCATTAGAACAATATTCAGAAGGTGAAATAACCAAGAACGATAAAAAAACTAATTTCTTTACTCTAAAAATGTTTGGAAAAAATATAGGTGGAGCTATTCTAGGGAAAAATAGTAAAAAAGAGATAGAGGGAAAATACTTACACAATACAGAAGAAAACGTTCAAAATGTTACAAAACTTATATTAGATTCAGCCAAAAAACATAAAGGGATTGCAATTCCACCACCAATACCAGTTACTGTTGAAACACAACAAAATGAGCAAGAACAAACAACTAATAAAGAACAACCTAAAAAAAGAAAAATTATACTTCCAATAGCTATGGCAACACTAATAGGAGGTGCTATAGGAGCAGCGATTGCTTCAAGAGCAGATACTATTATAGATAATAATAATATAACAATAGAATATGATTCTGCAGAAAATACACTTGATGCACTTGCAGACTTAGAACAAAGTTCTGATGATTTAATTGATGAAAATGCAATTTTAACCGATATTATAAAAGGAACAAATTCGGATATTAGAGATGAAGCCGATAGAGTAGGTAAAACTTTTTCGGAAGATGAAAGAGTAGAGTCAGAAACAACTGCTATAAGTTACAGTGATGAAGTTAATGAGCTAAGAACACAAAGAGATAATGCAATAGTTAAATATTCTTTAATTAAAGAACCAACGAACGAAGATAAACTTGCATATACATTAGAGCAATTAGACATAAAAAGTAAGGCATTAAATTTTAAAAATGAAAAATTACAGATACTGCTTGATGCAAAAGATATACAAAGTGGACTAATACAAGAACATTCTGATGCTGGATACAGTAAAGAAGCTCATAGTAAAGAATTAAAAGGAAATGATGCTTTAGGACAAATCTTACAGGAAAGTGCACAAGATATGCAAGCTGATATTGCAAGGAATAATCAAATGTTAGCTCATTTTAAAAATTTAGATTTAACTAAGATACAAGACTTTGATGAATATTTTAATGCATATGCTACAGGAATACAAAGTACAGATATAGATAAATTAGAAGAATTTGAACAAGTATTTAATAACTATACAGAATATGTAAAAGGCTATAAGGCAGACTTTAAATCAGATGATTTTCAAAGGTATATGCCTACATATAGAGAGGGTATAGAAAAGGGAAAAAATATAGATGAGATAAATAAACAATTTGATAAAGAAGTCAATCCAAATAAATTTTTTGATTTTTTTAGGGAGTGAGCTAAATGAGAAATCTTGAAACCGGTAAACACATAAAACTAAGTAATGGTGATGAATATTACATATGTAGAAATATGTTATCGAATAACGCAGAATATTTTTTATTGTTAAATTTATCAGGACAGTTAGTAAATAACAATACAGAAATGCTTTTGATGAAATATACTTATAATACAGAAGAATTTAATATAATTACAGAAGAACAAGAGATTAATAATGTTATCAAAAAAATGATAACATTATTATGAAGGAGAAAAATAAGTAAAATAAACAAAAAACTGCATCTGGCTTAAGCTAAATGCAGTTTTTGTTAGTTGCTTAATTTCCCGTCTTATGGCGGTTTAATTAGTACAGCGTAAAAATTATTCATTTACTACATAAATAATGTTAATTAACAGTTACAAAATTTCTCTTTAAGTTGAGCACAGTCTACAGAAAATAGATTTCCAATTTTATCTGGTTTTTCTATACATTTAATTTCGTTCTTTTTTAAAAAAGCAACCTCCTCGCTATCTAGTCTTATATCGACTATTTTTGATTTTGCATTCATTACAAAGCAATATAAATGTTTACTGTACATATAGTCCTCCTTTTGTATAAAAATTTATATTATGTAGTAAATTAGATATAATAATTTTAAAAAAATTATATATTAATAAAAATGTAAAAGCTGTCGAAACTTGACAGCTTAAAAAATTTTTATACTATGGTACCACCATTTACATGAATTATTTGACCAGTAACATATCTAGAATCGTCACTTGCTAAATATAGATAAGCTGGGGCAAGTTCAAATGGTTGACCAGCTCGTTTTAATGGTGTGTCTGTACCAAAGATTTCAACTTCTTGTTCGTTAAAAGATGAAGGAATTAAAGGTGTCCAAATAGGGCCAGGTGCAACAGCATTAACTCGTATTTTTTGATCTGCAAGTGATAATGCAAGTGATTTTGTAAATACAGTAATTGCTCCTTTTGTAGAAGAGTAATCAATTAAATTCTTTTTACCCGCAAATGCAGTAATAGAAGTTGTGTTAATTATACTACTATGTACATCTAAATGAGGGAGAACAGCCTTTGTTAAATAAAAAAATGTAAATATATTAGTTTCAAAAGTTGCTCTTAATTGTGCACTTGTAATGTCTAAAATACTATTTTGAGGAAATTGTACACCACAGTTATTCACTAAAATATTAATTTTTCCAAAATTTTTTATTGCAGTATCTACTATATAGGTAGAAAGCTTTTCATCACGCAAATCACCAGGAACAAGCACACATTTTCTACCATAATTTTCTATTAATTTTTTTGTGTAATTTGCATCTTCATTTTCGTTTAAATAACTAATTACTATATCTGCTCCTTCTTTAGCAAAAAGAAGGCTAATAGCACGTCCAATACCACTGTCTCCACCAGAAATTATCGCGACTTTATTTTCAAGTTTTTTACTAGGAACATAATTAGGATTTTCAAAAATAGGTTTTGGATTCATTTCATATTCCATTCCTGGTTGATATTTTTGTTGCTGAGCAGGATAGGTAATTGGTGTCTTTAAATTTTCATCTTTAAACCCTAAATATGGAATTGTTGGGTAATTATCTATCATTTTATCATCTCCTTGTAAAATAGTATATGCGCATAGTAAAAAATTTATTAAAAATATGACTCTTTTTAGTTCTATTGTTTTTATATGATATTGTGTGTTATAATTTTCGAAGAAAAAGGAATATATAAGGAGGCAAATATGTTTAAATTACATTCAGAATATAAACCAACAGGTGACCAGCCTGGGGCAATTGAATATTTAAGTAATGGAATTAAACAAGGTAAGAAATTTCAGACATTATTAGGAGTTACCGGTTCTGGAAAAACATTTACAATGGCAAATATAATACAGAATGTACAAAAACCAACTTTGGTTTTAGCACATAATAAAACATTAGCGGGGCAATTATATTCAGAATTTAAAGAATTCTTTCCAGAAAATCATGTTGAGTATTTTGTAAGTTACTATGATTACTATCAGCCAGAAAGCTATATTCCAAGTTCTGATACATATATAGAAAAAGATGCATCTATAAATGATGAAATAGATAAATTACGCCATTCTGCAACAGCTAGTTTGTTCGAAAGCAAAGATGTAATAATTGTTTCGTCCGTATCTTGTATCTATGGTTTAGGTGACCCAATCGATTATGAAAATATGATTATATCTTTAAGACCAGGAATGCAGAAATCTAGAGATGAAGTATTAAAAAAGTTAGTAAAAATGCAGTATACAAGAAATGAATTGGATTTTAAAAGAGGAACTTTTAGAGCAAAAGGAGATATCGTAGAAATATACCCATCAGATCAGAGTGAAAGTGCAATTAGAGTAGAATTTTGGGGCGATGAAATAGAGAAAATTTCAGAAATTAATCCATTAACAGGTAAGGCGATAGGTACAAGAGCCCACGTAATGATTTTCCCAAATTCGCATTATGTCACAACTAAAGAGAAGATGGATAGAGCAATAGGAACTATTGAAGAGGAATTAGAAGAAAGAATTAAATTTTTTAAAGGTCAAGGTAAATTAATAGAAGCACAAAGAATAGAAGAAAGAACTAATTTTGATATAGAAATGATGAAAGAGACTGGATTTTGCCAAGGGATAGAAAACTATTCTAGACATATTAGTGGAAGAGAACCAGGAAGCCCACCATTTACATTATTTGATTATTTTCCAAAAGACTTCTTGCTATTAATTGATGAGTCACATGCTACGATTCCACAAGTAAGAGCAATGTATAATGGGGATAAAGCTAGAAAAGATTCTTTAGTAAATTATGGGTTTAGATTACCATCAGCATATGACAATAGACCATTAACATTTAAAGAATTTGAAGAGAGAATAAATCAAGTGGTATTTGTAAGTGCGACACCAGCAGAATATGAAAAGGAACATAGTAAAGATAATGTGGTAGAACAAATTATAAGACCAACTGGCTTACTTGATCCAAAAATAGAAGTAAAACCAATCGAAAATCAAATTGATGATTTAATAGAGCAAATAAGAGAAAGAACAGAAAGAAATGAAAGAGTATTGGTTACTACTTTAACTAAAAAAATGGCAGAAGATTTAACAGATTATTTAAAAAATGTAGACATAAAAGTAAATTATATGCATTCAGATATTAAAGCATTAGAGAGAATGGAAATAATAAGAAATCTTCGTTTAGGAGAGTTTGATGTTTTAGTAGGAATAAATTTATTAAGAGAAGGATTAGATATTCCAGAAGTTTCTTTAGTTGCTATTTTGGATGCTGATAAAGAGGGATTTTTGCGTTCAGAACGTTCACTTATTCAAACTATAGGACGTGCTGCTAGAAATACTAATGGAAAAGTAATAATGTATGCGGACGAATTAACCGAGTCTATGGAAAAAGCAATAAGTGAAACAAATAGAAGACGCGAGATTCAGCTGAAATATAATGAGGAACATGGTATTACTCCAAAGACGATAAATAAATCTGTTAGAGATACAATTAAAGCTACAGTATTAGAGGATGTATCATCAGAATACGATATAAAGAAAGATGAAAATATAGAGGAAATAATTACTAAACTAACAGATGAAATGCTTAAATGCGCTTCTAAAATGGAGTTTGAAAAGGCCGCGGAATTAAGGGATAAAATTAAGGAATTGCAAGATTTAGTATAACGATTGACATTTAATTTTAATAAATATAAAATAATATTGTAAGAATATTTGTCGAATAAAAGGGGATAATTTAATGTTTGGATTCAAAAGAAAAAAAGAAGAAGATACAATGGCTTTGGTTCTTAAAAAAGAAAATATTTTTTCTAGAATTGCTTCATTTTTTAGAAGAAATAAACAAGAAGAATTAGGCGAATATTATTCTAATCAGGTGTTTTATTCAAGGCATTCCGATGTTATTAATGCTATAAACAATGCTGGAGAAGAAGTGTTTTATGGAACTGTAAGTATGAATGGTTTAGATATGTATAGCTTTCAAAGGATTAAGGAATTAGGATTAATAAAAGATGGAAATGGGCAAACTACTAAATTAATTGTTGCAGATTTAAATCAAAGTTATAACCAGGAAGGATTAGAACCTCAGAATTTAAGAAAAATATGTTTCGAGATACCAACTTATTATTCATTAGAGGAGTTTTTATCTAATGATGGATTGTATCAATTAGTTCAATCTGGAAGAGTGGACTTAAATCGTTTAAATTATTATGAAGTAACACCAGTAGGAAAAGCTGATATGTCAACAGACAGTAGTATGCAAACATATGTAGCTATAGGAAATAATAGTCCAGAAGCACTAGCTTATGCAGATAAAAAACTTACCAAAGATTGGGTAGAACAAATTAATAGAGATAGAAAAGAACAAGTTAAATTAAGAAAACAAGCTAATAAGAAAATGGTTGATGAGATGTATGAACAAGCCCTTATAGACGAAGAGAATTTTGAAAAACGAGAAAAGCAAGAACAAGAAAACAGAATAAATGATAATAACATTCGTGTTGCACCAGGTAAAGATTCTATCTATTTTACAGATCCAGACACAGGAAAAATTATATATTTGGATGGAATTGTTAAGGTAAAAACGATTGTCCATAGGGCAGATGACCAAATATCCAATTTATATATTGCAAAATATACAGCTAAAAGAAATAGTGATGATGTTCAAAATTTAGCAAGCAAAAAAAGTATCGCATTTGAGCTAACAGACGAAGAAATGAATAGTATTTTGAAAAATGATGATGACAGATTAAACTTTACTTTTAGATCTTTGTTCTCGGAAAGAAATGTAGGGCAATATATAGATAGAGGAGAATTAGGAAGCAGACATATTGGATTTTTGAAAAAAACAATAGAGGGATATAAAATATTACTTGGATGTAATAGTTCTAGAAATTATTTAAACTCATTAAATTTGGAACTATATAATTCCCAAACAAGACCAGGTCCAACATATTTTGGATATGGAGAAGGAAGATAAATATAAAAAATAAGGAAGGAAACTTCCTTATTTTTGTGTATTTTTAGAAAATTATACCAAACTATTGTTTTTATAAATTAAATATAATATAATGTAATCGGGATTTGGGGACATTCCTTTTTTCCCGACTAAGTATGTAAACTGAACTTATTGGGGGCATTTTATGAATGATAAGATAATTATAAAAGGTGCAAAAGAACATAATTTAAAAAATATAAATTTAGAAATACCAAGAGACAAATTAGTTGTTGTAACCGGTCTTTCTGGTTCCGGAAAATCATCATTGGCTTTTGATACATTATATGCAGAAGGTCAAAGAAGATATGTAGAGAGCCTTTCTTCATATGCAAGACAATTTTTAGGCTTAATGGAAAAGCCAGATGTAGAATCAATAGAAGGTTTGTCACCTGCAATATCTATAGATCAAAAGACAACATCAAAGAATCCTAGGTCAACAGTTGGAACTGTAACAGAAATCTATGATTATATTCGTTTGTTATATGCAAGAATTGGTGTACCATATTGTCCGATTTGTGGCAAGAAAATCGAGAAGCAAACAATAGACCAAATTATAGATAATATAATGAAATTAGATGAAGGAACTAAAATACAAGTTATAGCTCCAATAGTCCGTGGAAGAAAAGGTGAATACACAAAATTAATCCAAGACTTGCTAAAAGAAGGATTTATAAGAGCAAGAATAGATGGGGAAAACGTAGAACTATCAGATGATATCCAGATAGATAGAAAGAAAAAGCATAATATAGATTTAATAGTTGATAGACTTGTAATTAAACCAGAAATAAGGAGTAGATTAACAGAATCTGTAGAGATTGCTTTAAAACATGCAGATAACATAGTTATGATAGATGTTCCCAGCAAAGGAGAAACTTTATATAGCCAAAATTATGCTTGTCCAGATTGTGGTTTTAGCTTTCCAGAATTAACACCTAGAATGTTTTCTTTTAATAATCCACAAGGAGCTTGCCCAGAATGTACAGGTATTGGTTATCTAATGAAAATGGACGAAGACCTAATTATACCAGATAGAAATAAAACTTTATATGATGGGGTTAAAGCTTTTGGCTCAAGTACAATGAAAAAAGGAGAAACAATGGCTAAAATGTATTTTGAAGCCATTGGTAAACATTATGGTGTAGATATAAAAGTTCCAATAAAAAAATTGCCAAGAGATTTTTTAGATAAGATATTATATGGAACAGGTGATGAATGTATAGATTTTGAACATGAATCACCATTTGGAATAAGAAAATTTACTGCACCATTTGAGGGTGTTATTCCGACATTAGAAAGAAGACATAATGAAACGAAATCACAGGGTATGAGAGAATTCTATGAAATGTATATGAGCGAGAGCCCTTGTCATGCTTGCCATGGTGCAAGATTAAGAAAAGAGATTCTTTCTATAAAAGTGGGAGATAAAAATATTAATGAATTAACAGATATGCCTATAAATAAAATTAGAGATTATCTAAAGAATCTAGAATTAACAAATCAAGAAAAATTAATAGGTGAACAGATTTTTAAAGAAATAGATAAGAGGTTAAGTTTCTTAATAGACGTCGGGTTGGAATATCTAACATTATCAAGATCAGCAGGTACACTATCTGGAGGAGAATCACAACGTATACGTTTAGCTACTCAGATAGGTTCAGGGTTAACAGGTGTATTATATATTTTAGATGAGCCTAGTATTGGATTACATCAAAGGGATAATGACAAATTACTAGCAACGCTAAAGAAACTAAGAGACTTAGGAAATACACTTCTTGTTGTAGAGCATGATGAAGATACTATGTACGCAGCAGACCAAATAATTGATATAGGTCCAGGTGCTGGTGTACATGGTGGTAATGTAATGGCTCAAGGGACAGCAGAAGAAATTAAAAAAGTAGAAAATTCTATAACAGGACAATATTTAAGTGGAAGAAAAAAGATTCCTGTACCAAAAAAGAGAAGAAAAACTGTAAAAGGCAAATCCATAGAAGTTAAAGGTGCGACAGAACATAACTTAAAAAATATTAGTGTTAAATTTCCGCTTGGAGTATTTAACTGTGTAACAGGTGTTTCTGGGTCTGGAAAGAGTACATTAGTAAATGAAATACTATATAAGACAATTACAAAACAATTAAATGGTTCTAACGAGAAGCCTGGTAAATGCAAAGAAGTAGTTGGAATCGATAAGATAGATAAAATAATAAATATTGACCAATCACCAATTGGTAGAACACCAAGGTCTAACCCAGCAACATATACTGGAGTTTTTGACACAATTAGAGATATTTTTGCGAATACAAATGAAGCAAAATTGCGTGGGTATCAAAAAGGAAGATTTAGCTTTAATGTACAAGGAGGTAGGTGCGAAGCTTGTAATGGTGATGGATTAATAAAAATAGAAATGCATTTCTTGCCAGATATTTATGTACCTTGTGAAGTATGTAAGGGCAAAAGATACAATCACGAAACTTTAGAGGTTAAGTATAAAGGTAAGACTATTGCAGATGTACTAGATATGACTGTAGAAGAAGCGTTAGACTTCTTTAGTAATATTCCAAAAATTAAACAAAAAATTCAAACATTATATGATGTTGGACTTGGTTATATAAAACTAGGGCAACCTTCTACAACTTTATCTGGAGGTGAAGCACAAAGAGTTAAACTTGCAACAGAACTTTCTAAAAGAGCGACAGGTAAAACGTTGTATATTTTAGATGAACCAACTACAGGACTTCATATAGCTGATGTTCATAGACTAGTAGACATATTACAACGTCTTGTAGATACAGGCAATACTATAATTGTTATTGAACATAATCTGGATTTAATAAAAACTGCAGATTATATAATAGATTTAGGACCAGAAGGTGGAGATGGCGGTGGAGAAATAGTTGCTGTCGGAACACCAGAACAAATTTGTAAAAATGATAGGTCTTATACTGGTAAATTTTTGAAGAAATATTTGGAAGAGTAAAAACATATATATTGGATTTGTAATGGTTAACATTACAGCGAAAGAGAGGACTTGTATTAAACAAGTGCCTCTCTTTTGTCGTATTGATAACTTATTTTTGATCGTTTAAAGTTTCATTATTAACTGGTTTATGTTTTTCAGCATTTGTACCTTGCTTTTTATTTTTCTTTTCTTTATTTTTAGCCATTATTTAAGCACCTCCATAATAGATTGTGGTCATTAATTTAGTGACACAGTTATTATTATTGGTATTACCAATAAATATATATTTAGTTTCTACATAAAAAACAAAAATATTCATAAATTAATCATATAAATATTACATATATAAAAGTATAACTTTTTCTAATTGAATATTAAGAGAATTTTTTTATAAATTTAAATTATTTGAAAAAATAAATATAATGTTATATAATTACGAAAGCCAAATATAGGAGGTATATTATGGAAAATATAGTTATTGGAATTGAAGGGTATGTAGGAACAGGAAAGACTTCTGTTTGTAGAAAATTATTAGATAAGATACCAAATTCTGTATTGTTGCATGGTGGAAACATATACAGGGCAATTACATATGGTATATTAAAAACAGGATTAATAAATGTTAAAGAAGACAATAATAAATTAAGTAGTTTAAATATAAAAAATATAATGGATAAACTTAAATTAAAAATAGAGATAGAAGATAGAGAAAGTGTTGTATACATTCACGACAAAAAAATTGAAGAAAAAGATTTACAATCATTAGAAACATCTATTGCAACTTCTAAAATAAGTAGTTATGCAAATAATGATAAATTATATGACTTTGGAAGAAATATAATAGAAAGTTTAAAACAAAATTATAATGTTATATTATCTTCAAGAGATATAGTAAATATGTATCCAAAAGTTGATTATCATTTTCTTCTTGTTGCTGATATAGATGAAAGAGTTAGAAGGAAAATGAATCAATACAAAGGTGAAATAACAGCAGATGAATTAAAAGAACATATACAAAAAAGAGATGAACTCCAAAAACAATCAGGCTATTATAAAATTCATCCAATTACAAAAGTTATAGATGTAACAGCATGTAAGACAGTAGAAGATGAAACAAATAAAATAATGGAATTTATAAAAAATAATAATTAAAAATAAATAGGGAAAAAAGGAATGTCCTTAAATCCTGGACTATCCTAAAGCTCTATGGAGAGGTGTATTATAGTGGATTACATAAACGAAAAATTACAAGAATTTGAAAATTATATTTATCAGAAAAAAGTAGCAATTATTGGGTTAGGTGTAAGTAATATTCCTTTATTAGATTATTTATACGAGAAAAAAGCTAATGTAACAGTGTTTGATGATAGAACAATAGATGAACTTCCTGGAGAAATAGTAAATAAATTAACAGCACATGCTATTCCATATTTTTTAGGAAAAGATAATTTAAAAAATCTCAACGGATTTAACTTAATATTTAGATCGCCAAGCTGTTTACCAACTAGACCAGAATTAAGAGCTGAGGAAGAGAAAGGTGCAATAGTTACTACAGAGATAGAAATGCTTATGAAAATGTGTCCTTGTAAAATAATTGGTGTTACTGGAAGTGAAGGTAAAACAACTACTACAAGTTTAATATATGCTATATTAAAACATGCAGGATATACTACTTACCTTGGTGGTAATATCGGTACACCGTTATTTACAAAACTTTCAGAAATTTTACCAGATGATATTGTTGTTTTAGAACTAAGTAGTTTTCAATTGATGGAAATGGAAGTAAGTCCAAATATTTCTGTAATTACAAATATAACACCAAACCATTTGAACATACATAGTTCATATGAAGAATATATAGAAGCTAAAAAAACAATATTTAAATATCAAACACAAGCTGATACACTAATATTAAATTATGATAACGAAATTACAAGAAAATGTAAGCCAGAAGCAAATTCTAAGGTAATATATTTTAGCAGTAAAGAAAAATTAAATGATGGATATATAGTAGATGGAAATATCATAAAAGAATGTGAAAACAAATTAAGAAAGCATATTTTAAATACCAAAGAGATTAAACTAAGAGGAACTCATAATTTTGAAAACATTTGTGCGGCACTTGCAGCGACAAGAGAATTAGTAGATGAAAAAACAGCTGTAGAAGCAATAAAAGAATTTAATTCAGTAGAACATAGGTTAGAATTTGTAAGAGAAATTAATGGAGTAAAATGGTACAATGATTCTGCAAGTTCGAGCCCATCACGTACAATTGCAGGTTTAAATGCATATGACGAGGAAATAGTTTTAATTGCTGGTGGATATGATAAAAATTTAGACTATGATATTTTAGGAAAATATATTGTAAAAAAAGTAAAAGCATTAGTTTTAATTGGCAATACAGCTAAGAAAATACTAGATGCGACTACAAAAGAAATGGAAAAACAAGGAGTAGAACTTCCAATTTGTTTTTGTCAAACATTGGAAGATGCTGTAAAAGCAGCAAAGCAAGTCGCAAAAGAAAACCAAGTTGTATTATTTTCACCTGCTAGTGCAAGTTTTGATATGTTCAAAAACTTTGCAGATAGGGGAAATCAATTTAAAAAATTAGTTAATGAATTATAATAAAAGAGGCACATTATGTGTCTTTTTTTTATAAAATAAAATAAGGAGGTTATAAAAATGTACGATAAAAATTATGAAGAATATATGAGTACGGTTTTGGGATATAATATAAATCAGGAGAATACATATTGTAATTATGATTATGATAATTTTTCGTATGATTTAGAAAAAAATTACCCTGATATTTATAAAGATTTAAGTGAAAAAATAAAACAAATAGACATACAAACTTGCCAAAATAATTTTGATGAAATAGCCCAAAATCTTTATAAAGAACTAAAAATAAAAGAAAATACAAAGGACATGAAAAAGCTTATAATCGATTTATTAAAAATTTTAATAATAAAAGAAAAAGTAGCAGAAAGACAATCAGAAATTCAAAATAAAAATATGTATTTAAATAGAGGAATGAGAGGTTATAATCCATATGTAAATTTTTAAATGGATAAAAATGTAAGAATTATTTTTTCATAAGAGGACATCATAATAGTATACCAGTAACTTATTTGTTTAAACTTAAGAGCAAGGAAGGTATATTAAATGAAAGTTAAAGATTGTATGTGTAATAATATTTACTATTGCTTGCCAAATTCTACTGTTACAGATTGCGCTAAACTTATGAATGAAAAACATGTAGGATGTATTCCAGTATGTGATGAAGGAAAAAATTTAGTAGGGTTAGTAACAGATAGAGATATAACTTTAAGATGTATAGCATCTAATAAAGATTGCAATACAACTAAAGTTAGCGATATAATGACTTGTAATGTTTATAGCTGTACTTCAAATGATGATATTAAAACTGTAGAAAATAAAATGGCGGAAAATAAAATTAGAAGAATTCCGATAGTTGATAATAACAAAGTTATAGGAATGATTACATTAGGAGATTTAGCTAAAAATAAAGAAATTAACACAGATGGAGTATGTGCTACATTAGAAGATATTTGTTGTACTAATACAAATAAAAACGCAGAATAATTTTTTTCAGAAATATCTGATGCATTAGATTAAAAAATTTATAGGTTAACTAGTTTAAAAGAGAATTTTCATAATTGGAAATTCTCTTTTTTAGGGAGTTGGGGAGTAGGGATTTTTGGATGGTCTGGCAGGGATTCGGGGACGATCCTAAAATCCCTCTTCTAAAAATAATAATTAATGCAAGTCATAAATAACCTAAATATACATATAATAAATATAGGAGGAAGAAATGGTTGTAGAGTTGGGATATTTTACAAAAGTAATAAAAAGAATAGGAATAATTGCTATAAGTGTTATTGTTTTAATACTTTTGTTTAAACTTAGTGTATTTTATATGCCATTTCTAGTAGCCTTTATCATAGCACTAACCCTAGAGCATCCAATAAAATTTTTTATGAAAAAATTTGGTTTTAGAAGAAGGACAAGTAGTATAATAATATTTCTAATTGCAATTTCAGTAATTACAGGTCTACTTGTTTGGGGAATATCTACATTAGTTTCTGAGGCATCTAATCTAATGCAAGGATTAAATACTTATATTGATAAAGCATACACTCAAATAGAAAGTATTAGTTCACAATTTGATATAAAGAGGTTACATTTGCCAGAACAGGTAGAAAAAGTTATAGAAACTTCGAATGATGATTTTTTTAATAATATAACAACATGGGTGAAAAATAGTTTATCAAAACTTTTAGACTTTTTAATGCAAATTCCAACAATTGCAATTTATACATCTATAACATTAGTGGCGTTATACTTTATGTGTGTGGATAAGGTATATATGATAGATGAAATGGAGCATCACCTACCAACTAAATGGGTAAAAAAGCTAGGTACTCATATACGTGAAATAATAACCTCGGTTGGAAATTATCTAAAAGCTGAATTTATATTGGTATTAGTTTCCTTTCTTATTTCTTTAATAGGCTTTTATGTATTAAATATTATAGGGATAGAAATAAGCTATCCGCTATTAATAGCTTTAGGAATCGCATTTGTAGATGCACTACCAATTTTAGGCTCTGGAACTATAATGCTACCATGGGCAGTAATAAGTGCAGCAGATGGAAATATAGAACTTGCAGTAGGTCTTTTAGTATTATGGGGAATAATGTCTGTTGTAAGACAGTTTTTAGAACCTAAATTAGTAAGTAATAAATTAGGAATTCATCCAATATTTACTCTAATTGCTATGTATACTGGGTTTAAGTTTATAGGAGTTTGGGGAATGGTATTAGGACCAATAATACTTATTATTCTAAAAAATATATTTAGCACTTTAATAGATAAAGGAGTAGTAAAGGCAATATTAGAAAAATAAAGTTATAAGTAAACAAATTAATCCACCGTCGAAAATTGCAATTTCGCTGGTGGATTAATATTATACTGTTGGAATATAAGATTCATCTGGTGGATATACATATTCATCATTTGGTTTATCTATTTCTTTTAAAGATGTAATTTGTAACTCTGGCATGTCACCATGATAATCTACTTTTTTTATGGTACCTGTAACTTCTACCCAAGTATCATCTGCATAGTTTTTGATATCTTTATATTCGGAAAGAAATCCAACAATAAGAGTTTGATAGTCGGAACTAATTACCATGTCACGAGCAAGCACAAATTGTTCATCGGTAAAGTCATATGCTCTATAAATATAACCAGAGAACTTATATGATTTACCAACATAATTATCAATGTGTTCATGGGAATCTTTTAATATATTAGTATAATTTTTAGGGTCTATTTCTATTACTGCTGAAGAATTATCAGCTACATTAACATTATTCTTAGCATCTACAAACAAATTATAACAGCATATGGAAAAAACAGTAAGAATTATAATTGTAACGATAACAAAAAAGATTTTAAATAACATACTTCCACTAACTTTAACATTATATATAAACAAAACACTTGCACCTCCATTTATAAATAATATGAAAAAAGTTTCTTATATATGTTTTTTTTAGGTAAAATATTGCGAAAAAATCATTTTAGTGATATAGTACACATGATATTTATTTTTTAGGAGGCAAAAGACGAATGGGCGTATTAAGTAAAATCTTTAAATCATACAGTGAAAAAGAAGTAAAGAGAGTAATGCCAATAGTAGAGCAGATTAACAAACTAGAACCAGAAATGGAAAAATTAACAGACAAGGAGTTAACAGAAAAAACACAGTACTTTAAAAAGCAATTAGAAGAAGGGAAAACATTAGACGATATATTACCAGAAGCTTTTGCAGTTGTTAGGGAAGCGTCTAAAAGAGTTTTAGGATTAAGACATTTTGATGTTCAACTAATTGGTGGTATTATTTTACACCAAGGTAGAATTTCAGAAATGAAGACAGGTGAAGGTAAAACTTTAGTTGCAACACTTCCAGCATACCTAAATGCGTTAACAGGTAAAGGTGTTCATGTTATTACAGTAAATGATTACCTAGCTAGAAGAGATAGCGAATGGATGGGTAAATTATATAAATTTTTAGGACTTACAGTAGGACTTGTTGTTAACGGACTAGAACCAGATCAAAGAAGAAAAGCATATGCAGCAGATATAACATACGGAACAAACAATGAGTTTGGTTTTGACTACTTAAGAGATAACATGGTGTTATATAAAGAACAGCTTGTACAAAGAGAATTAAACTATGCAATAGTAGACGAAATAGATAGTATCTTAATTGATGAGGCTCGTACACCTCTTATTATATCTGGTAGAGCTAATAAATCATCAGAATTATATAAGAAAGCAGATAGTTTTGTAAGAACTCTAGAAGCCAAAGTTATAGTTGAAGAAGATGTAAAAGACTATGACCAAGCCGAAGATAACGAAAAATACGATTATATCGTAGACTTAAAAGCTAAATCTGCATCATTAACACAAAAAGGTATTAAAAAGGCAGAAGAATACTTTAAATTAGATAACTTTAATGATTTGGAAAACTCAGAAATAGTTCATAATGTTAACCAAGCATTACGTGCACATGGCGTTATGAAGAAAGATATAGATTATATCGTAAAAGATGGAGAAGTATTAATCGTTGACGAATTTACTGGACGTATAATGTATGGTAGAAGATACAATAATGGATTACATCAAGCAATAGAAGCAAAAGAACATGTTAAAATTGCAGATGAATCTAAAACTTTAGCAACAATAACATTCCAAAACTACTTTAGAATGTATGCTAAGTTATCAGGTATGACTGGTACAGCAATGACAGAAGAGTCAGAATTCCAAGAAATTTATCATTTAGATGTTGTTTCTATACCAACAAATAAACCTATGATAAGAAAAGACTTATCAGATATTATATATAAAAACGAAAATGCTAAATTTAGAGCAGTTGTTAGAGATGTAAAAGAAAGCTATTCAAAAGGACAACCAGTATTAATTGGTACAGTTTCAATCGAGAAATCTGAAAAGCTAAGTAAAATACTAACAAAAGAAGGAATTAGACACCAAGTATTAAATGCTAAAGCTCATGAAAGAGAAGCAGAAATAATTGCACAAGCTGGTAAATATGGTGCTGTTACAATAGCAACAAATATGGCTGGTCGTGGTACAGATATTATGCTTGGTGGTAACAGTGAATATTTAGCAAAACAAGAAATGAAACGTAGGAAATATGCTCCAGAAATGATAGAGCAAGCTACAGCATTTAATGAAACAGATGACCAAGATATTATAAATGCAAGAACAACATTTAGAGAATTAGTCAAAAAATACGATAAAGAAATAGAAGAAGAAAAGCAAAAAGTTATCGAAGCTGGTGGATTAAAAATAATTGGTACAGAAAGACATGAATCAAGAAGAATTGATAACCAATTACGTGGACGTAGTGGTCGTCAAGGAGATCCAGGATGCTCTAGATTCTATATTGGTCTAGATGACAATCTAATGAAAATATTCGGTGGAGCAGCTATTACAAAAGTATATGATAAATTAAACGCTTCAGAAGACTTACCTATAGAATCTAAAATAATAACAAATGCAGTTGAAAACGCTCAAAAGAGAGTTGAAGGCAGAAACTTTAGTATAAGAAAGAACGTATTAAAATATGACGATGTTATGAATGCTCAAAGAGAACTTATATATAAACAAAGAAGAGAAGTTCTTGATGGTAAAGATTTAAAAGATAATATCGAGAAAATGTTTAGCTCTATAGTTGATGGTGTAGTATCAACACACTTTAATGTAGCAGAAGATGAAAAAGTTAATAAAGAAGCATTAATGCAAGACATAATAGATGTATTTGGTATTACAGAATTAGATAGTATGAATAAAGAAACTCCAGATATTGTAGAAGTTTCTGAAGAATTAGCTAATAAAGTTCATGAAAAATACGAAGCTAAAGAAAAAGATTTCGGAGAAAAAGAAATAAGAGAACTTGAAAGAGTTGTTGTACTAAAAGTTGTTGATCAAAAATGGATGGATCACATTGATAACATGGAAGAATTAAAAAATGGTATTGGACTTCGTGCATATGGTCAAAAAGACCCTGTTGTTCAATATAGAATTGAAGGAACAGATATGTTTGACGAAATGAACGAAAATATCAGATTAGATGTAGTAAAAATTCTTTCTCATGTTGAAAAAGTAGGAAATGTTATGAGAACATCAAACGTTAAAGTAACAAACGAAGGATTTGATGAATCAGCAATTAGTTTAGTAGATGGTAAATTATCACAATCAGATAAAAATCATGCACAACAAACTATCGTAAATGACGGACCAAAGATTGGTAGAAATGACCCTTGCCCATGTGGTAGTGGTAAAAAGTATAAAAATTGTTGTGGAAGAAATGCATAAACTTAATATTATTAAAGGAGTGTATCCAAGAATAAAATGGAGACACTTCTTTTTATATTAAAAAATGGTTAATAAGTATTGAATAACTAATACTTACATGATACAATACAAATGTTCGCAAACACAAAATTGGAGGTATTCATAATGGATAATACAAATGGAGATATTATAATATATCAAACAGATGACGGATTGACAAAAATAGATGTTAAAGTCGAAAATGAAACAGTATGGTTATCACAACAACAAATGGCAGAATTATTTGGCACTTCAAGAACAAATATCATAGAACATATAAATAATATTTATGCAGAAGAAGAATTAGATAAGGAATCAACTTGTCAGAATTTCCGACAGGTTCGAAAAGAAGGAAGCTTCCCATGTATTAAGCAATAGCTTATACATGAGAAGCTTAAATTTTGTGTTACTTAATTAAATTTTTGAAATCCTACTATAGAAGAAAGAATCGCTTTTTTCATAGAAGCCCATTTTTTTCCAGAACTCTTTGGAACCGTTAAATGGACACCATAATTCCAGCTCGTAAATACCACGCTCACGGCAGAGATTTGCGACTGCTTGATATAATTTTGTTCCCAGCCCTTTTAAATGTTCAAAAACTGAAAATTCTGCGATGGTACAAGTTTTTCCAGTAAATTTAAGAAAAACGATGCCGATTGTTTCACCCTCATCATTCTTATAAAAATAAAAAGCATATTTGGGGTCTTTCATAACTTCTAAAAATTCCCATTTCTTCAGAATTGTAATGTTTGTTACTTCACGAATTTGTTTCATGGGTACTGGGAAAACTTGCCCTCTTCTGGCAAAACTATATTCTACTTTAGAAAAATTTTTCCGATACTCCCGATAATCATTTTCGGTAATACCAATTAGGTATGACATAGTAACACTCCTTTCAAATGTAATAGCTTAATTATGCATATTTTAAGCAAAATTACAAAATTATGTAAATACAACCATAAAATCGCATATAGAATAAAAAATGATTTGGAGATTAAAAGTGATAAGATATATAAAATTTGAAACTTTTATCTACTTATATATGACTATATAGTAGAAAGGGGGATAAAAATTGAGTATTCAAATATACAAAAGAGATTTTGAAAAAATATATAAAGAAACATATAGCAAAGTACTAAAATTTGCAGTAATAAAATGTAGAAATCTTGATGATGTAAATGACATAATTCAAGATACATATTTAGAATTATTAAAGTTACTTAAAAAGAAAAAAATGTTAGAGGTAGAGAATATAGAAAGTTATGTACTTGGAATAGCAAACAATATATTAAAAAGATATTATCACAAAAAGAAAAAAGATAATATCGTATACTGTTATCAAGATGATAGTAACTTAATAGAAGACATAGAAGATTCATTTGATTTAGAAGCTAATATTATAACTAAAAATAATGTAGTAAAAGTATGGAAATATCTAAAACAGAAAGATTTAATTACAGCAAAAATATTCTACTTATATTTTGCAGTTGACTTAAAAATTACCGAAATATCCAAAGATTTGGAGCTAAATGAATCAAACATAAAAAACAGAATATATAGAACACTTAAAGAGCTAAAAAGATATTTAGGAAAGGATGTGGATAGAAATGACTAATGAAGCATTTAAAAGTTATGTTGAAAAAGAATTTAATGCAGATGTGAATTACGAAAAAATTCTTGCAAAAGAAAAAAATATTTTTTCTAAAAAGATTTTTAACTTTGTAGCAACACTATTAGTTATAGCAATAACAGGGCTAATGTCCACACAAATATATGCTAAAATTAAATGGAATATAGAATTTAAAGAATATCAAGCAAGTCCAACTACATCGGCTAAAGGAACATTAGCAGAGGCAAAAGAGACACGGTTATGCAGAAGTTATTAACATGGATTATTTAACACAAGAAGGTATTGGAATAAAAATAAATTCAATTTTACTTACAGATGATTGTTTAGACTTAGATATAACATTTAAATTTGATAAAAGCAAACAACTGGATGCAAAGAATTTTTCATTTGGATATGCTATATATGACGAAAATAAAAACATATATAATATACAACCTAGATTATTTTCTAAAGATAAGAAAAACGATAAAATTTCTTTTATATATAAGGAATTAGGATTAAAATATAATCCTAAAAATGCAACTACACAACAATTAAGTGATATTGTAACACAGCAAATAGTGAGTGTTAGCGAAGCAAACAGAACTATAGATTTTAATTTAACACTTAGAGCTAAAGATAAGTTCCCTCAAAGCAAAACAATATATATTAAAATATTTGATTTAGGTTATACCATGTCAGATATAGAAAATGAAAATAATGAGCTAACAATAAAAAATTCCGAAGATTTTAATTTAAGTAGTGCAAAATGGAACTTTGAAATAGAAGTACCGGCAAGATTTTACGAGCGAACTACTATAAAATTAATACCAAAAAATAACATTCCAGGAATAGATATTGAAAATATTTTAATATCAGAAACAGGTATGACAATTAAATTTAAATCAAAAGAATATGATAAGATAGTTAAAAAAGGAAAAGATATGGAAACAAATGAATTTACAAAACAAATTTTTGAACTATTAAATATAACAGACCTAGAAGGTAATAATTATAAGATAATTAGTTCTGGAAGTACACAAGAAAAGTATGAATATAAGTTAAATGTAGATGTAGGTATAAAAGACTTAACTAAAAAATTATATATAAATTACACTAATAATGGAACACAATATAAAGAAGAATTAATTAAAAAATAGATTTTCACTAACATAGCTCTAGATTTATAAAACAATTAAAGACCTCAAATGAGGTCTTTTTCTAATAGTTTAGCTTAACCACAGCAGTTCCATTAATTATTTTTGTGCATCCATCGCTCGGGTAAATTGGCATATTAATAAATTCTTCCGAATTCATTATTTCGGTATAATTTTTCATTGTATAAATATTCCTTCCAATACCTAAATGATCTTGCAAGAATATTTGCCAAGTCCAAATATTTACGTCAGACACGTCAAAATTAGTTAAATCTAACAAGCTATCATTTTGTACACTAAAATCTAAATGCCCTAGAATTACAATAGGTGTTGTATTTGTAATTTCGGAATTATCTTCTATACTAGATAAGATTCTATTGCCAACAGCAAACATTTGATCATTATATAATTTTGTTGCTATATATGTTGCATTATTAGATAATATAAATGTCCATATAATTAGTGCTGAAATAAAGTAAGATAAAATTTGAATAATATTGTTAAATTTACTATTTTTTATTAATTCTATTTGCTTTATTAAAACTACTATTGGTAAATAAAGTGATGTAGCCATTAATAAATTTATGTCCCTAGATTGAGCAATTAATTCTATAGAGCATGCAAAAATAGGGAATAGTAAAATGCCTAATAATAGTAAAATTAGTTTAGTTGGTGTTTTATAAATTTTTCTATTTATAATTAATATTATAAAATTTATTAAAATAAATATAAAAAGTATTGCGTAAAAAATATGTCTGTACCATCCAGTATTGTTTAAGATATTATCTGAAAAATAAAAATTAGCAAAAGTGGTATATGCATTTTGTATTGATGGTAAAATATTTTTTATGGTTTCCAAACTAAAAATTGTATTTCCACTGCTGTAAGAAGTTATATTAAGCCCTAATATTGCGATTATCATGTTTAAACCAACATAATATAAAATCATACCTACAGCTATAATTGCAATATCTACAAATAGTTTTTTCAATATTTCTTTACATGTTAGTTTATCATCAATTAATTTAAAAATATAAGATAAGAGTAATAATCCAGTTATTACACAAAGATATGCCTGATAAAATGCAAGTGTAGCAATTATGCAAATTAAAGTAAATATTATATTTTTGAAATTTTTGTCTTTATTAATAAAATATATTGATAGAACTGCAAATAACATTGCAAAAGTATATCCATTAGCTGTATAAGGATACATTAAAGTAAGTGATAATGTTGGTGTTACAACAATTAATATACTGGTTAAAATCCTTAAATAGTTCTTTTTTATATGTAATGCTTCATTTAAGAATATAGCTGAAAAAGATATTGTAATTAATGAAATAGTCGTAGTTAAGATTGAACCTACAACAGATCCTCTTAACATATCAGAAAAAGGAATAAGAAATCTTCCAAGAGAAATTTCCCAACCTTTAGCTAAAAAAGAGCCATAATGCCAATAAGCGTCATATGCTAATAGCTCATTTGAATATAATGTAAAATGTACTAGTAACCCAATAATAAAAGTTACAATAAAAGTAATTTTTCTATCTTTAGTAAACCATTTCGAAATTTTACTAAAGATATTATCAAGTGTAATGTTTTCTAACATAAATTTTCCCCCTTTATTTGAATAAAATTATTATAACATATTAAATAATTACTTGTTATTCTTTTTTTAAATATGATACAATCTATAAAAAAGGTGGGAGAAGAAAATGCCAGGTTATATAATTCATTTAGCTGTTGGAAATGAGTATATAAAAAATCATCCAACAGAAATATTAGATAAAGATAAATTCATAGATGGAGTAATATATCCAGATTTAACTAATGATAAATCAAAAACACATTATGGACCTAAAAGTAGTATGACGAATTTAAAAAACTTTTTTTTAGACAAAGAGATTGATACAGATTTTAATAAAGGATATTGTATGCACTTAATTACAGACTATCTTTTTTATAATAAGTTTTTAAAAGTTTTCTATGGAAGAGACGAACTACATAATGAATATGATTTAACAAATTATTATCTACAATCAATATTTAATGTGGTAGTTCCAGAGAAGATAAAAGATAAAGTAAAATAAAAAAATGGTGGAACTTGTAAAATGTTATTTCCAGACGATATAGTTTCATTTATAAAGGAAACGGGGAAGTATGATTTAGAAAAAGTTAAAACTGAAGCTTTAAATAATAGCGAGGATTGGCTAAAAATAAGACCATTAGCCGATATAAAAATTAAGTAGGGGGATAGTATGGAAACAGAAGAGAACAATAAAAAAAATTTAAAATTAAGTCCAAAACATTTCGTTTTAAAAGCGGGTAGAAATATGGTAGATAAAATTAAAAACTTTGCTAAGCAAGTTGCCGAAAACTATAAAAATGGATTTACATATGTTTCAGATAGACCTGGTAGAGAAGCAAACGGAAGACTTCAAGATAAATTGGATAAAATGGCAGAAGCAAGTTTTGAAAATTCATTAAGAATGAGTGGAATGAACGAAGAAGCCATAAAAAATATTGAGCAAAAAATAGCAAATGTAGAAACAAAAATGTATGATTTTTTCGATAAAGGTATAGGAAAGCTAGACAAATTGGTTGATAAATGGAATGACTATATAGAAAATACTAAAAATGAGAAAAAAGGAGTAGAAGATGGAAAAGACGAAAGATAAAGTTAGTTGTGCATATAAAGAAATTTATGAGATTTTAAAAATTTTTCCTAAAGAATTAGTGGATAGAATACCTAAATATAAACTAGATTATATTAAACAAAACATGGATGAAAGTTATGAATATAATATTACTAAAGAAACTTTTGATGGAAAGACAATGCTAGATGAAACAGCTGCAATTTTAGCTATTTTATTTAGAGATTACTGGGCAACAGAAAAACAAAAAAATAAAATTATAAATTACCATAATACTCAAAGAGAAAAAATGGCAAATGAAATAAAAGAAAAATATGATCCAGAGAATGTGTTTAAAAGAAGAAATATAGAACAGGAAAAAGTAAAGAAAACTAAAGAAGAGTTAGCAGTAGTTGAATATAAGGATAGCATTTTTAAAAAATTCCTTAGCAAAATAAAGGCACTATTTAGAAGATAGCTGTATTCCTTATAACTGCTTTTATATATAAAATAATTTATAAAAAATTATAAATTAATATTGTAATTTTTTATATCTTGATATATAGTATGCAAAAGGGTGAGAAAAAATGCAAAAATTTGGCGAAGAAACAAAATTGAATATAGCAGAAAAATTAAAGGCAAAATTTGCTTTTTTTGGCAACCCAACAAAATATTTATCTATGTATTACTAATTCATTTATGAATTAGTATTTTTTTTGCCTAATTAATAAGTTATTACGAAAATAATTTATCAATTAAGCAAAAAAATATATATAAGAAAGAGGGGGAATCTTTAAATGGAAGAAACAAAATTACTTCTAGATGTAAACGAAAAACCAACAATAGGAAAATGGATTATTTTAGCAATACAGCATGTTTTTGCAATGTTTGGTGCAACGATATTAGTACCAATACTAGTAAATAGTTCAGCAGGTACAGAAGTACTAACAATACCTGTAGCGCTAGCTACATCAGGTATAGGAACTTTAATTTATATACTGTGTACTAAAGGAAGATCACCAGTATATTTAGGAAGTTCATTTGCTTTTATTGCACCTCTTGCAGCTGCATATTTAAAAGGTGGAATTTCTGGGGCAATGACAGGAATTATGGTAGTAGGTCTTATTTATGTGATATTTGCTACATTAATACACTTCATAGGCAAAGATTGGATACATAAGTTACTACCACATGTAGTTATAGGACCAATGATAATGATAATCGGATTAGGTTTAGCTCCTAATGCAATATCTCAAATTGGATTAGGAACAGACACACAAATAGAATGGAAAGGTATAATAGTAGCATTAATAACATTTTTAACAACAGCTATTGTTATGGTTAGAGGAAAAGGATTTTTAAAGATTGTTCCTTTCTTAATTGGAATAGTTGTAGGTTATATAGCATCTATATGTCTAGGATTAGTAGATTTTACACCAGTTGCAGAAGCAGCATTCTTTAGTATGCCAAACTTTATATTACCATTTGTAAATTATATACCAAGTTTTTCTGCAATCCTTACAATAGCACCAATAGCATTAGTTACAATGGCAGAACATATTGGAGATCATACAGCACTAAGTTCAATAATTGGAAAAGACTTACTTAGAAACCCTGGGTTAGATAGGACCTTACTTGGAGATGGTATAGCAACATTTGTAGCAGGAATGCTTGGTGGACCTGCAAATACAACATATGGTGAAAATACTTCAGTAGTGGGAATGACAAAGGTTGCATCAGTTTGGGTAATAGGATTAGCTGCAATAATTGCAATATGTTTAGCTTTTTTAGGTAAATTTACAGCTATTATTTCTACAATACCTAATCCAGTATTAGGAGGAGTGTCATTATTACTTTATGGCTTTATATCTGTAAATGGTTTAAAAGTTTTAATAGAAAATCATATAGATTTTGGAAAATCAAAAAATATAGTTGTTGCTTCTACAATGCTTGTATTAGGCTTAGGAGGAGCTGCAATATCAATAGTATCTGGAGATTTATCTGTTACAATTTCTGGAATGAGTTTAGCAGCAATAGTTGGTATCTTATTAAATCTATTATTACCAGATGAAAAAGAAAATAAACTTGAAAAAGTAGAGGAAGAAAATAATGATACAAAAGAAGAAAAGAGTGAAGATAAAATGGAAAATACAGAAGTTATAGCAGAAACTACAGCAAAAGAACAGATAGGAGTAAAAAATATGAATATAAATGTATTAGACAATCCAATAATAGAGCATAAATTATCTATTATAAGGAATAAGAAAACAGGAACAAAAGAATTCAGAGAAATAATAACAGAGATTGCAATATTCTTATGTTATGAAGCAATGAAAGATGCAAAATTAAAAGAAGTAGAAATTGAGACACCATTATGTAAGACAAAAGCTAAAGTATTAGAAGAAAATAACTATGCATTTGTACCAATATTAAGAGCAGGTACAGGAATGTTAGATGGGCTATTACAAGTAATACCAAATGCTAAAATAGGTCATATAGGCTTGTATAGAAATGAAGAAACTTTAGAGCCAGTAAAATATTATTATAAGATGCCAAAAGATATTAGTAATAGAGAAGTATTAATTTTAGATCCAATGTTAGCTACTGGAGGCTCTGCTGCAGATGCAATCAAATGCCTAAAAGAAGATGGAGTAAAAAAGATTAAATTTTTATCAATTATATCTGCTCCGGAAGGAATAAAAAGACTAAATGAAGAATATCCTGATGTAGAACTATATACAGCAGCAATAGACGAAAAGTTAAATGAGCATGGATATATCTTACCTGGGTTAGGAGATGCAGGAGATAGAATATTTGGAACAAAATAGATCGGACTTTCCACGGAGGGATTTTTAGGACGGTCCTAAAATCCCTATATAAAAATAGTAGTTCGTCATAGCTATGATGAGCTACTATTTTTACCTAAATTATTAAAAAGGGAAAAAAAGAACGTCCCCATATCCCTATTCCCGAATCCTGACTTGAAAAAAATATATACCTATGATAAGATTGTGACACAAATAAAGGATTGGAGTGAAGATATGATAGAGCTAGAAGAAAATCAAAAAGAACTTCAAACATTATCAGAAAAACTTAAAGAAATCGGTGAATCCCTTTGAAGTTGATAAATTAAAATCTAGATTAGCTGACTTAGAAAAAGAAACTTTAAAACAAGGTTTTTGGAGTAGTAATAATAGTAAAATTTTGCAAGAAATTAAAATTCTAAAAGATAAGATTAATTCATATACTAAAATAGATACAAGTTTAAAAAATCTAATCGAGATGAATAATTTATTAACATTAGAAGAGGAGCAAGAACTTGTAAAAGAATTACTAGAAGATACCAAAAATGTAAAAAAAGATATTGAAGAATTAGAAATTAAAACATTATTGTCAGGTCAATACGATGTAAATAATGCAATAGTATCTATGCATCCGGGAGCAGGTGGTACAGAATCACAAGACTGGGTAGAAATGTTATACAGAATGTATACTAGATGGGCAGAAAAACATAATTTTGTAGTTAAAGAGCTTGATTATCTAGAAGGCGATGAAGCTGGGATAAAAAGTGTTACATTTTTAGTACAAGGTGAATATGCATATGGTTATTTAAAAGGTGAGATGGGAGTACATAGATTAATCAGAATTTCCCCATTTGATAGTGGTGGCAGAAGGCATACATCATTTGCTTCTGTAGAAGTATTACCGGAAATCGAAGGAGATATAGAAATAGAAATAAATCCAGATGATTTAAGAATAGATACATACAGGGCATCAGGAGCAGGAGGTCAACATATAAATAAAACCTCTTCTGCTGTAAGAATAACACATATACCTACAAATACGGTTGTAGCCTGCCAATCAGAACGTTCTCAAATACAAAATAGGGAAACAGCAATGAAGATGTTAAAATCTAAACTATTTGACTTAAAAGAAAAAGAAAGGCAAAAAAATATAGCAGATTTAAAAGGAGAACAAAAAGACATTGCATGGGGAAGCCAGATTAGGTCATATATATTTTGCCCATATACATTAGTAAAAGACCACAGAACAAATTATGAAGTTGGTAATGTACAAGCTGTTATGGATGGACAAATTGATGATTTTATAGAAGAATATCTAAAAAAATTCAATAGATAAATACAATATAAAACATTTTATGATATAATTTGATAAGTTTATAAAATAAATATTTGTAACCATTTAAAAAGTTACGAAAAAGTATTTATTTTCATATATTATATAGAAGTGATATTTAATTAAATTCGCTTCTTACATTAAAAAAAAGAGGTTGTCAGATATGGACACAATAGTATTAAAATTTGGAGGGAGTTCAGTTTCAGACAATATTAAATTAAATATTGTAGCTGATAAAATTAAAGAATTTTACAAGGAAAACAATGTAGTAGTTGTAGTATCTGCTCAAGGAAAAACTACAGATAATCTATTAAGAGAAGCACACGAATTAAGTAATGTTCCAAATGAAAGAGAATTGGATACACTATTAAGCGCAGGCGAACAAATTTCGATGTCTAAATTAAGCATTTTACTTAATAGGTTAGGATACCCAGCAATTTCACTTACAGGATGGCAAGCTGGAATATTTACAAGCGAAACAAATCAATCAGCAGTTGTAGAAAGTATAGATACAACAAGGATAGAAAAAGAATTAGCAGAAAGAAAGATTGTTATTATAGCGGGCTTCCAAGGAATAAACGAAAAGGGAGATATAACAACTTTTGGAAGAGGCGGTTCTGATACTACAGCAGTAGCAGTTGCCGCAGCATTAAAAGCAGATAAGTGCTATATATTTTCAGATGTTGATGGAGTATATTCTACCGACCCAAATAAAATACAAGATGCTAAAAAAATATCAGAGCTTTCTTATGAAGAAATGCAAGACATTTCAAATGAAGGAGCAAAAGTTTTGCATAATAGATGTGTAGAAATTGGAAAAAGATTTAATATTCCAATAATTACAAAGTCGACATTTAATAATAGACCAGGAAGTGTAATAAATGATAAGATAGAAGATACGAAAGTTAAAAGTATCGTAAAAAATGATAATATAATTTTAGTAACTGCAAAACAAGAAATGTATACACCTAGAATGATAAATCGTATATATAGAAAATTATTAGATAACAACATATTTATTAATAACATAATAAATAAGAGTACATCAAATTTAGAAATTCAGTTTACTATTAAATCAGCAGAATTTAATAAGTTTGAAAATGTAATAACAAGCCAATATCCTAAATTAGATTGTTCTTATAAAAATATTAGTAAAATATCAATTATAGGCTATGGAATAATGAATGATGCAACTATCATAACAAAAACGATGCAAATATTAGATACAAATGCACTAGAAGTCTTAAATATTCAAACAAATGAATCAAAAATAAGAATAATATTTAAGGATAAACTAGGGGATAATATATTAGAGCAATTGCATAATGAACTAATTGTTTAAATTAAAACCGGGATTTAAAGAACGTCCCTAAATCCCGAGGGAACGTCCCCAAATCCCGAGGAATGTTCCGAATCCCGGTTAAATAAAGGAGGATACATATGAAAAATATTTCAAAAGACAAATTAAAAAAATACGAAAGAAGTTTTAATCAAAATGAGAACAAAGTAATTACAAATGCAGTTACAAAGAATGGATTTTTTAAATCTTGTGAGAATTATGATGAAATAAGAAATGCAAGATATGAATTTTCTGTAAATTTAAAACAAGGTAATATAACTAACCAAAAACAAAGTGGAAGATGTTGGATTTTTGCGTCTACAAATTTTCTTAGATATTTCTTAATTAAAAAATTAAATATAAGTACAATAGAGTTATCACAAAACTATATTGCATTTTATGATAAATTAGAAAAATGTAACTATTTCTTAAATAATATAATAGAAACAATAGACAGGCCAACAACAGATAGGCACGTAACATTTTTCTTAGATGCACCTATAAATGATGGTGGACAATGGGATATGTTCTTAAATATTATAAAAAAATATGGAATTGTACCAAAAAGTGCTATGCCAGAAACTTATAGTTCTTCCAATACTTCAGAAATAAATAAAATCTTAAGACGCATATTAAGAATGTATGCATACGAATTAAGAACAAGTTATAAAAAGAAAAAGAACTTAGAAGATATAGAAAATCAAAAATTAGATATGTTAGAAAATATCTATGCGATTTTATGTACTGCATTTGGTAGACCACCAGAAAAATTCGATTTTGAATATACTGATAAAAATGACGAATTTCACAGAGATTCTGATATAACACCAACAGAATTTCATGATAGGTATATAAAAGATTTAAACTTAGATGATTACATAAGCATAATAAATGCACCAAATGAAGATAGACCATTTTATAAGAAGTATACAGTAAATTATATTGGAAACGTTGCAGATGGTAATAGAATTACATATTTAAATTTGCCAATAGAAAGATTAAAAGAAATGGCAATCGCTCAACTTTCAGAAGGAGTACCAGTATTTTTTGGAAGTGATGTTGGACAAGAATCTTCAAGAGAATTAGGAATATTATCTCGTAATTTGTATAATATCAAAGATATAATAAATATTAAAGATACAATGGATAAAGCTACAAAACTTGAATATAGGGAAAGTGCTATGACTCATGCAATGATGTTTTTAGGTGTCAATCTAGATGAAAATTGGAAAGGTAACCGTTGGAAAGTAGAAAATTCATGGGGAGATTCTACAGGAAATAAAGGTATTTATCTTTTAACAGATGATTGGTTTAATTCATATGTATATCAAGTTGTAATTAATAAAAAACATTTAAAACCAGAAGAGCTAGAAGCATATAATGAAAATAAATATTATATGGAATTAGAGCCATGGGATCCAATGGGAACATTAGCTGATTAGGAGAATATTTATGTATGATTGTATAATAATTGGTAAAGGACCTGCAGGAATTTCAGCTGCAATTTATATAAGTAGGTCTAACTTAAAATGTTTAGTAATAGGCAAAAGTGAAACAGCTTTAAGAAAAGCTAAAACTATCGAAAATTACTATGGATTCGAGAAGCCAATATCAGGTGAAGAACTTTTTAGAAGAGGAATAAAGCAAGCAGAAGAGCAAAATATAGAAATAAAAACAGATGAAGTTTTAGACATAGAATATGGTAATGAAACATATATTGTTAAGACTGTAAATAGCGAGTATGAAACAAAAACAATTATTCTCGCAACAGGAAAGAGCAGAAAAAGTTCTAATATAGCTGGTGAAAAAGAATTCGAAGGAAAAGGAATAAGCTATTGTGCAATATGTGATGGTTTTTTCTTTAAAAATAAAAATGTTGCAGTAATAGGTAGTGGTGAGTATGCACTTCATGAAGCTGAAGTATTAAGAAATGTAACAGATAAGGTAAGTATATTTACAAATGGCAGTCAGCTTCCAGAAAACAGGTCAGTAGAAATACAAAATATTATAGAAGGAAAAATTGATTCTATAAGAGGAGAGAAAAAAGTAGAAAGTATCGTTTTAGAAGATAGTAGAAGTATACCTGTTGATGGAATATTTATAGCAGAGGGAATAGCATCAAGTAGTGACTTTGCAAAAAAACTTGGTATTATAGTAAAAAATAACAATGTCGTAGTAAATGAAGATATGGAAACTAATGTACCTGGTATTTATGCAGCAGGAGATTGTACAGGTGGATTACTTCAAATATGTAAGGCAATATATGAAGGTGCTAAATGTGGTTTAAGTATTGCTAAACAATTAAAAAATATATAAGGAGGTTTTTATTATGAGTAAAGTAATTGAAATATCAGAAGATAATTTTGAATCAGAGGTTTTAAAATCAGAGTTACCAGTATTAGTTGATTTTTGGGCTCCATGGTGTGGACCATGTAGAATGATGGGACCAATAGTTGATGAAATATCAGAAGAAAACTTAGAATTAAAGGTTTGTAAAGTAAATGTAGATGAAGCATCAGAATTAGCCATAAAATATGATGTAGAGAGTATCCCAACATTAATTTATTTTAAAAATGGAGAAGTGAGAGCTACAATGATTGGCTTAAGAACAAAACAAGATATAATGAACGAAATATCATAGTAAAAATAAGCTACTAGTTAATGTTAATCTAGTAGCTTATATATTATTTATATGAAGAATAAATATCTAATAAGGTATTTAATTCACGTGTTGGGGGGATATTCCTCTTCAGAATACCTACATAATAAAGTGACATATAATTTTTCTTTATCATTTAAATATCTATAACAATTTGTTTTTAAATCTGCCAAGTTACAATATTTATATTCTGGCTTAAATATTCTTACTCTTGCAATTAATTTTTGTTTTATTTCGTTTTGAAGTGTGTTTATACAATAAATATAGTTTTTATTTCTAAAATTTTCTTTTAATAATTTATTATCTATCAAATCGTTCATCATCTCCTTGACCTTGTGGTAATACCTTTATAAATATTCCTTCTTTAGTTCTTTCTAGGATAGAATTTGTATCCAAATTAATATATGTTTTGTGTATTTGCTTATCTTTAGGTGCTTTTTTAAAATGCATTGGTACACAGGTTGCATCAGACAAAAATCTAAAATGATTAACTACTTTTTGGCTATAAGCCTTATTATTTTTAGATACTTGTTTAATTGTTTTCTTAGATTTTTTACTCCATGGAACCATTATATGTGATTTTACTCTTTTTCCATTTGGCATATCCCAATCATCTGACCCGGCATAAATAGGAACAATAGGACTTTTAAAATATTCTTTTGCAAAATCAGCAAATATATTTTGAGGAAGATGAACATTTACTGGAAACATAGAGTTGATATCTACCGCAAAGTCCACGAAGTGTTTTACTTCTCCAAATGTACCATCTTCAGAAACTCTATCTACTACGATTCCATAATTTCTTTTTTGATTGTCGTTTAGTTCTAAAAAACTATAAAGAGATAATGCAATACGATTCTTAGAAGATTTTAAACGATGAATTGCATTGGCGAATTGCGAAAATCTTACCATGTCTTCGCCAACATCATTTTTAGAAGCAGGGAGACGTTTAGAAAAATATTCCTTATACTCTTTTCCATAAGATTTTTTTAATTCTTCTTCTAAAGGTGTCATAGAATAATATCTTCTATCTGAATTATCATCATCTAATATCAATTCTCCACTGCGAGTTAATTCTTCTATTTTTGTTTCATTTTCTGTATAATAGGCTTCTGTTGGATAGTAGAAAAGTTCCATTTTTAGAAGAATATTTTTTAAATCTTCAGTTTCTATTTGTGGGGCTTCGGAACCATTTACTAAAAGAGGTTCTAAATTAAATTCTGAAATTGCATACATTGCTCTAGAATATGAATTTAATATATGTAATGCTCTATTTGTATACATTATATTGATTCCTAACAAATCAACTGTACTTAAAGTTTTTTGAACCTCTGGAGATAAGCCTGTCTTTATAGCACTTTTATCTTGCTTTAATTCTGAAAGACCAATTTCATCAAACTGATTGTTGGCAGTTTCTAACCATTCATCTAAATAGCCCATTGAAGCAAACAAACTAACTAGTTCCGCATTTGATTGTATTAAATCTTCTCTAATGCTTGATTCGGTATAATCTAGGTATGTCCTCATATATGCGGGTATTCCATCAAGAAGTAATTCGAATGCATCAAGATAACGTTTTCTTTGTATTAATGGCAAACGTGCTAACATTTTTTCTGCCATATTATATTTTTCTTGTCTAGATTTATCTAAATCTAATATGCTATCAAATATGGGTCCATAATTTTTTCTTATTTCAGATTCTACTTGAGGATATAGATGTCTCATAAATAATAATAAATTAGTTAAATTTTCGTCAAAACTATTTGTATGCATAAAGAAGTCCTTATCAGAGGATAAATTATTTTTTTCTATATGGTCTGTAATTTCATTATATTTTTTAGGATTTTTTAATAAATAAAGACAAGCATTATATGCAGTTACTTGATTTAATGTATGTTCGTTATAAAAAGAAACTGTTTTTAGTCTTGAATTATAAGTGTTTAATAAATTATAGATGCTAAAATCTCCCATATTTGGATTGTTAGCCTTTTCTCTTTGAACAAATCTATATATTCTGTCAATATCTGTATTTATTTCTTTATATTTAAATGGTTTAATATCAGCTACCATTCCTTCAGCTTTATCAATAGCGTATTTAAAATTCATAAAGTACATATGTAGTCCTCCCAACGATTAACATAATTATTATACTATATTTTAGTTGTTTAAACAATAGTTTTGCTAAATTATGGTATATATGGTACAATGTGAACATAGGAGAGATGATATGAAAAAAGGAAGAGTTTTATTAGGAATGAGTGGAGGAGTAGATAGTAGCGTATCTGCTTTACTATTAAAAAATGAAGGTTATGAGGTTATAGGTGTTACTTTGTCACTTTCTAACCATACAGATGCTAAAGATGCTAAAGAGGTATGTAATAAACTAGGAATAGAACATATTTCTATAGATATGCAAGAAAGTTTTAAAAAATATGTAATAGATAATTTTATAGATTGTTATGCGAATGCACTTACACCTAATCCTTGTATAGAATGCAATAGAAGGCTAAAATTTGGAGAGATGTATAAAAAAGCAAAAGAGCTAAATTGTGATTTCTTAGCAACAGGTCATTATGCTAAAATAGAATATAATGATGAATATAATCAATATGTATTAGAAAAATGTATAAATACTAATAAAGATCAATCATATGTGTTATATACTTTACCACAAGAAATATTAGCTAATGTTTTATTTCCATTAGGTAATTTTAGTTCTAAAGATGAAATAAGACAAATTGCAAAAGAAAATAATTTAGTAAATGTAGCAGATAAACCAGATAGTGAAGATATTTGTTTTATTCCTGATGGCAATTATAAGAAGTTTTTAGAGGAGAATTCAACTATTAAACCTAGACCAGGCAATATAGTTCTTACTGATGGAACAGTTTTAGGAAAACATACAGGCTTATATAATTATACAATTGGACAAAGAAAGGGTATGGGAATATCATATAAAGAACCTTTATTTGTTATAGGCTTTAATATTTTAAAAAATGAAGTAATAGTTGGAACTAAAGAAGAGGTATATAAGAAAGAAGCTATAATAAATAATATAAATATATTAATAAAAGATATTGCTATAGACAATTTAAAAGTTGGAGTAAAAACACGTTACAGCAAAAAAGAATCTATAGCAACATTACATACTTTAGAAAATAATAAGATTAAAATTATTTTTAACGAGCCAGAGAAATCTTTAACTCCTGGACAGTCTGCTGTATTTTATTTAGACGATATTGTAGTTGGTGGAGGAATTATAGAACAAGCTTTGTAATAGAGATAAATTGACATAATGTTATAAATAGGGTATCATATATATAGTGACGACTAAGGAGGTACAAATATTTGAGAAGTATTAAAAAGCCAATTGGCTTAACCCCAACAGAACGTCGGTTAGATTGTTATGCGTATGCGTGCAATCTTAATAAGCCACAAGACTATGTTGGGCAAATCGCTGGCTATGAGGACAAAGGCATCATTTCTAAAAAAGAGGTAATTGAGAGATTGATTGCCGATATGACAGAAGAAGACATATATGTTCGGGAAGCTTCGTACGAAGAGACTCCATCCGATTGGGAATGGAAAATATGTCTTTTCGTAGTAGATACAGGTAATAAAGAGGAATACGACTATCACTTTATGAGAGAAGATAGGCCTAGGCGCTGGTCACACAAATTTAGAGGTAAAAAACCTACTGATAAAGATATTTATGGGGCAACTATTACAGATCCCAGGTTGGCAGAAGTCAGCCTAAGATATAATTATAAATTTGTCGGATTCTTCATCCTTTGTCCACTTTGAGCAGACCTTCGGGTCTGTTTTTTTTTGAATATAAATAGAAATGTGTCGATTTTTTACTTAAAGTTTGCTGTTGTAAAAAAATTATTTTTTTGTTATGATATAGGAAACTTATTTAAATATAAGAAGGAAGGGATACATATGATTAAAGAAGCTAAGATAAGTGATTATGACATAATTGCACAGATTGATGAAGACAGTAACAAAAATAAACTAGAAAATGAACAATTAAACAATATAAGAGAAGCTTTAACAAATTACAGTAAAGTAGTATTTATAGATTACGAAAACGAGATTCCAGTGGCATATGCACAATGCTCATTACAAGACGAAAATATATCTCCAATTGGATATTTAGAAAAAATAAGTATTAAACGCAATTATCAAAATAAGGGAATTGCTAAAAAATTATTAAATAAATGTGAAGATTGGGCAAAAGATAGAGGTTGCGAAAAATTTACAGCTAGTTGCAATATTGATGACGAGCAAGCTATGAACTTATATAATTATTCTGGTTTTTCTGAAATAAGTAAAGTAGCTTATTTTTCTAAGGAGCTTAATGTATGAAAGGTAGAAGATTAAAAGACCAAGAAGAGGAAGAATTTGTTCCAAAGGCCTTTAAAAAAAATAAATCTATTGATAAAACAGAAGTATCAACTAAAAAAACTCGTAAAAATGTAAAATCTAAAAAGAAAGCTAATAAAAAATTAAAGAAAATTATTCTTATTATCATTTTAATAGCCATAATTATAGTTGGAATTACACTAGCAGTTTCAGCAATTAAATGGAGAAATATAGCAGAAGACATGTTAATTAACGAAAATTCTGTAGTTGTTGATGCGAATGGAAATCAAATAGCTAAATTAGGTAGCGAAAGAAAACAAAAAAAGGTTAGTATTTCAGAAATACCAGTAAATTTAAAAAATGCTTATGTGGCAATTGAAGATGAAAGATTTTACAAGCATCAAGGTGTTGATATAAAAAGGACTGGTTCTGCTATCTTAAGTTATATTTTTCATTTTGGTAATTCGTCATATGGAGGAAGTACAATTACTCAACAGTTAGTAAAGAATATGACTGGTGACAATACAGACAGTATTTTTAGAAAAGTAAAAGAATGGTGGCAAGCATGGAATCTAGAGTGCATAACTGAAAAAGATGAAATTCTAGAAACATACCTAAATATTATATATGTAGGTCCAAGTATATATGGGGTAGAAGCTGGAAGTAATTACTACTTTAGTAAATCTTGCAAAAATCTAACATTAGAAGAATGCGCATTTTTAGCAGGAATAAATAATTCACCTAATTCTTATAACCCTTTTGGAGAAAAAGATAATTCAGAGAAAATAAAAAATAGAACTAATACAGTATTAGCTAAAATGTTGGAATTAGGATATATTGACGAAACAGAGTATAATGAAGCAACAGCAAACGTTGATGCAGGCTTAAAATTTAAGAAGGGATCTGTAGAGTCAAGTGATGGAGTATATTCATATCATACTGATGCATTAATAACTGATGTTACAAATGACATTGCAGAAAAATATGATATTTCAAGCGATTTTGCGACAAATTATATTTACATGGCTGGCTTAACAATAACCAGTACGCAAGATACAAAAATACAAAATCAAATTGAAACAGAAATGGAAAAAAGCAAATATGTATTACAGTCAAAAACTGGTGGAGACCCTTCACAAGCAGCAATGGTGATAATAGACCACAAAACAGGATATGTATTAGGATGTGTAGGTGGATTAGGAGAAAAAACAACTCCACGTTCATTAAACAGGGCAACACAAAGTATAAGACAAACTGGATCTGCAATTAAACCAATTGCTGTTGTTGGACCAGCTATTCAGAAAAGAATAATAACAGCATCTTCAATATATAATGATACTGAAAAAGATTTTCCAGGTGGATATCACCCTGTAGATTATAGTAAGGCGTTAGGCAAAATAACTGTTAGAAGAGCTATAGAATCTTCACAGAATATTCCTTTTGTAGAAATAATGCAAGAATTAAAACCTAGTGTTTCGATGGATTATTTGGAACGATTAGGAATAACAACTCTAACAGAAGAAGACAATAACTTATCTTTAGCATTAGGAGGTTTACAAAAAGGAATAAGTCCACTAGAAATGGCCGCAGCATATGCTGCAATTGCAAATGATGGGCAATATATAGAACCAGTGTTTTACCAAAACATAAAAAATCATTCTGGTGAAACTATAATAACAGCAAAACAAGATACAAGAAGAGTATTTTCTAAAGAAACAGCATTTATATTAAAAGATTTGCTAACTCAACCAGTAGAAGGAAGCAATGGAACAGCTACATATTGTAAGATAAATGGAATTGATGTTGCAGCTAAAACAGGTACTACAGATTCTAACTATGATAGATGGCTTTGTGGATTTACTCCATACTATACAGGTGTTACATGGTATGGATATGATCAAAATGAGACAGTTAACTTTAATAAAAGGAATCCTGCTGGTTTGATTTGGGCAAATGTAATGTCAAGAATACATACTGGTTTAAAAACAGCATATTTCGAAAAACCATCTTCGGTTCAAGCTGTTACTGTTTGTGCAGAGACAGGCTTAAAAGCACGAACAGGATGTACTAATACATATACTGAATATTTCTTAAGATTTACTACTCCAGATTTATGTAATGAACATAGTGGAAGCGAAGTAAAATCTTCTAATACAAGTACTGAGAAGAAAGATGAAAATTCTACTGTACAAGGAATTAAAAATGACATCGATGCAGAGGAACCTGTAATGAATACAAATGTTGTTACGACAGAGGATAAACCAAGCGAAGATACAAATACCAATACTAACTCTAATAATAATTCTAATAGAAACACAAATACAAATACACATACTAATACAGACACTAATGAAAATACTAATATTAATTCAAACACAAACACCAATACAAATTTAAATGAAAATGCAAATAGCAATACAAATACGAATGCTAGCCATAACCAAAATACAAATACCAACACTAATACAGAAACCAATTCAGCTACAGAATAATTAAAAAGAGCACATAGAAATATGTGTTCTTTTTTTAGAAAAAAATTAAAAAAGTATTGCATAAAAACAAATGTTCTTATATAATCTAAATACGAACAAATATTCTGCAACTACTAAGGAGGTTATTTATGAAAGTAAAAAGAGGGATAGTTTTAATAATTTTTATTTTAATAATTATTTTTGCGAAGTCTAGTTATTCAAAACAAGAATCAACTTATATAACAAAATATGTTTCTAGTGGGGAGACATTATGGTCAATAGCCAAATATGAAGTAGAAAACAATGAATATTATCAAGACAAAGATATAAGATATGTAATAAATGATATTAAATATGTAAATAAGCTAAAAAATTCTAATTTATCAGTTGGAATGGAGATAAAAATTCCATCATATTAAGTTTATAGTAAAGTTAGACAAAATTTACAATATTTACTTGAAAATATAATATTTGAATTATATAATTTTAAAAAGGATTTAGAAAGGAATTAATTATAACGTGGTTAAATCATATTTGTATATCCACATTCATAATTAAACATAATCAAATGAAAAGAATTTCAGTTAAAAATATTATAAAAAACATAAAAAAATTACCACCCAAATTTATTGTTTTGGTATTAATAATTATCATTTTATTATCTACAATAATTACTATAATTATTGTACAAGCTTCGAAACAAAAAGCTGTAATTTATACGGGTGATAATTTAAATGAAAATAAATATCCTCAATATAAAGAACTACTAGATAAATTAAAAGAAGAGCATCCAAATTGGACTTTTACATTATTTTATACGAAATTAAATTGGAGTTCAGTTATTAAAAATGAAAGTCATTCTAATAATAGAACGACTCCATTAAATTTAATACCAGCTTCTAAAACCTACTCTGGAGAGTGGCAATGTGAAGAAGATAATGGTAAAACTTATGATAATGGAAGTTGGGTATGTGCTTCTACAAAAGCTATCGCATATAAGATGGATCCTAGAAACATGCTTAATTCAGCTGATATATTTCAACTAAAGGAGCTAAATTTTAATGAAGATGCTGCTACTAAAGAAGGAATAATGGATAAAACAGAAGATACTTTTTTAGAAGGTGAAAGTCTGGCAGAAGCAATTTTAGATGCTGGTAAAAAGAATGACATAGATCCATATTTTATTGTTTCTAGATTAATACAAGAACAAGGAAAAAATGGTACTAAATTATCACGAGGATATGAATATAATGGTCAAACAGTATATAACCCATTTAATATTGCTGCTTCTGGAAATTCACAAACAAGTATTATAAATAATGCAGCAGAATATGCCTATTCACATGAATGGTTTTCTTTAGAAAAAGCATTAATAGAAGGCGTAAATTTTATTAATATTAAGTATATGGATATAGGACAAGATACATTATATTTTCAAAAATTTGATGTAATAAAGGAAAATGAACTATATACAAATCAATATATGCAAAATTTATTAGCGCCAACATCAGAAAATGATATTTTATTAGACCAGTATGAAAGTTCTAATACAGTAGATTCTAAATTGAATTTTATAATACCTTTATATGAAAATATGCCAAAGGAAATTTCAGAAAAGCCAAAAAAAGAATAAACAAAGGAGAAATAACAATGAGTTCAATAATTAGTCATGTATACATTTCAAATATACTAAAGGAAAAATATAAATTAGGAGACGAATTTTTATATGGTGCAATCTTACCAGATATACTACATAAGGCAATACCAGCTCAGAGGAGAGAAATGACACATTATTTACGCCATGGTATCTTATATGGTTCAGAAGGAGATTATCCAGATATAGAAAGATTTATAATTGAAAATACCGAAATTTTACCTAAAAGCCAAATGATGCAAGGATATTTAGCACATTTAATTGAAGATATGCTATGGTTTAGTATATATATACCTAGAATGACTATCGAAAAGGATAAAAAAACTATTATTTATAAAAAGGATAATTCTGTGCATACTGATGATGAATTTAGAAATGATATCTATTCTGATTATACAATTATGGATAGATATCTTTTAAAGAAAACCGACCTAAACATAGAAAAATTGCAAAAAGAATTTCTAGCAATATCAGATGACATAAATTTAAAAAGCACAATCAAAGAAAACTTTAAATTGTTCGATTTAAGAAATGAACATCTAATTTTAATTTCTTTGGATATGCTAGAAGAATATATAAGTGCGTCATTAGAAAAGGTTAGTTTAGTTTTAGACAAGATTTATAGATAATATTAATAATTTAGCAAAAAGAAGGCGATTTAGTTTTTAATATAATATATATAATTATTTTTCAAAAACCAAAAATTATACATGTTTTTAAAATATGTATAATTTTTTTGATTTTTTATATATATTCATGCAATAACATTATTGACATTTTATATACATTTGACTTATAATATGTATATGAAATGTCGGAGGTATAATATGGATAATTATGAAAAGATTATAGATAAAAATAATGGAATTATATATGCACATAAACTAGAAGATTATAGAATGAATAGACATGATTTAAATTCATTAGTTGAAAAAAAATTATTAAAAAGAATAGCTCATGGAATATATGCAAAACCAGATAAGAATATAAATGAGTTTTGGTTAATGGGAGAAAAATATAAAAATGGTATATATTCTCATAATACAGCTTCATATTTTTATGGAATGACGGATCGTACACCATTACAATTAGATATGACTTTTCCTAGCAATAACAGAATAAAAAATGACTTATTAAATGTTCATTATATAAAAAAAGAATTTCATGATGTTGGTTTAACAGAATTAAAATTGGATGATGGTTTTGTAATAAGAATTTATAATGTTGAAAGAACCATTTGTGATATTATTAGAGATAGGAATAAAATCGACTTACAAATCTTTAATACAGCAATAAATGAATATATGAAAAGAAAAGATAAAAACCTTATTTTATTATCAGAATATGCAACAAAATTTAAAATAGAAAAAATATTGGCTCAATATATGGAGGTGCTTGGATGAAAAGAAATGCAATGAGTCTAAAAGCAATAATCAATAACATTGCAAAAGAAAATAAAGTTTCGGCACAATCTGTATTACAAACATATATGCTTGAAAGATTACTTGAAAGAATTTCTATTTCGAAATATAAAGATAATTTTATTCTAAAAGGTGGAATGTTAATCTCTGCTATGCTTGGAATTGATAGTAGAACAACTATGGATATTGATACAACAATCAAAGGTTTTAAATTGACAGAAGAAAATATTATAAATATAATTAATGAAATTTGTAATATAAAAATTGATGATGGAGTTACATTTGAAGTACAGAAAATAGAGTTAATTAGAGAAGATGATGATTATGGTGGATATAGAATAACTTTCAAAGCAAACTATATGGAATCAATGCCTGTTATTATGAAAATTGATGTTACTACAGGAGATAAAATTACATATAAAGAAATTAAGTATTGTTTTGACTTAATGCTTGAAGATAGAAAAATTCAAATTTGGTCATATAATCTCGAAACAGTTATTGCTGAAAAATTTGAATCAATTATAAAACGCGGAATCTTAGGAACAAGAATTAGAGATTATTACGATGTATATATGTTACTAAATACTCAAACTAAAAATATCAATTTTAATACCTTAAAAGATGCTATTTATTCTACTGCAGAACATAGAAACACAATAAATATTATTAAAGACTGGTCAAAAATTATTGAACAACTTGATAATAGTGATATTATGAAAAAACAATGGGAAAGATACAAAAAAGATAATTTTTATGCTAAAGAGATTAAATATGAAGATTTAATTGAAAGTTTAAAGCAAGTTGGAAAAATATTATAGAAATATATTAGATAATAAAGAAAAATAAAATGATATTAGAAAATTAATTTCTTCAAAATTAAAAGAAAATAGTTCTATGAAGTATGATGTGCGAATTGCAGATTTTTAATTTTAAATAATAAAAGTAAATTACGAAAAATTATAATTTATAGATTAGTTTGAAATACAACTAATCTTTTATATTTTGTAAAAACAGTAGAGTAGGGGGGATAGCACATTTTTTAATATATAAAAATTATGAAAATATATTAAATAAAATTTTGTGCAATCTTCTGTTAGACTAATAATAACTTTTATAAATAAAAAATTTTTAATATAAAAAATAAATTTTAAAATAAGATTTAAAAATAATTTATAGAAATTTGTAAAAATTTTTAAAATTATAATTTATAAATATTTAGAATTTTAAAAATCATAATTATGTAATGCAAACATTGTAATACTAAAAAACGAACATTTGTTATTTAGTGATTTTTTATAGAATTTATATAATATTTTAATTAAATTATTGTTTCATTAAGTTCAAAATCGTTTTTAAGCAATTTTAATGAATTTTGTTTGCAAATTTATATATTCTAATTAATATAATATTTGCATTTTGTACTATGATCTTATAAATTCTTTGATTGTTGCAATAGCTGTACTACAAACTAAAATTATGCAAAATAATGACCTTCTAAAATCAATTTTAAGCCATTTTTATTTTTAGATTGATAAATTACTTGTTTAAAATTTTAGGTTAAATATTGATTTTAGAAAATTACCATTAAAAAGTAGATTTTTTTGAAGAAACTACTATCATATATAGATATGCAAAAAAGTGCCAAAAAAACGACGCACGAGAATCGATTTTAAGCCGTTTTAATTTTTTAGGCATATAGTTTGTTGTCCGTAAAATAAGGCAAATAGAGAGAAATAGGCACTTTGGAGATTTTTGAAAAATTTTCATATAATTTAATATATAAAAATAAAAAAATATATAATAAGAAAAAATTATAGATATAAATTTAAAAATATAATAAGTAAAATAATTATAGTAATGAAATTATATAAATAAAACAAAAAAATGTCTTAAAATTGATTTTAATAAGTCATAAGAATATTAATATAATAGTAATACAAAAGATTATAATAATTAAGAAAATAATGAATATAATATAAATATAATAAGAAAATAAAGGTATATAAATGAATATTAGTATGCATAGAACAGCTAAAAGCCTTGAATTAGTAAAAGTAGAGGTTTATAACTGTTCTATATTATGCCCTTATCTCTTTTTGCACAAAACTTTGATTTTGTGCAATGTTATATATTGCTTTTTTTAAAGGGCTAACCCTTCTTCTCTCCTAAATTTAATTCCTAATTTACATAGAATCCTAACATTCAATGCAAACAACTTAAATAAATTAATTTAAAAAATTATTAAGTTATTTACTTTATATCATTACAAATTTTTGTTGTCAAGCTTTTTTAAAATTTTTGTAAAAAAATTTTTTGAGTAATTTTTCTATAATTCTAAAAAGCTTATTTTATGCTATTTTAAGACCTTTTTAAGATATAAAACTATATTGCTAAAAAATTAAAATGCCTTAGAATTGATTCTCGTGCGTCACTTTTTGACAAACTTTTAACAAAATCCATATATTTCAATGCTTTCAAACTTTTTAACATTTTAGTATTTAATTACAGATAATAAGTTATACTATTGGACTATTCCTAATCAATTCTTTTATGTATTTGTTGTTAATATGGGTATATATTTCTGTAGTTTCTATATACTCATGTCCTAATACTTTTTGTATTGTTCTTATATCTATATTTCCATATAGATATAGTAAAGTTGCACATGTATGTCTTAATTTATGAACAGAAAGATTTTTATAATCCAATCCAGCTTGTTTAAAAGCATTTTCTATTATTACTTGTACTGCTCTAATTGATATCCTAGTTTTTCTTGAACTTAAAAATAATGCTCTTTCAGAGTGCTGTTCGTCTGGAATTATTAATTCAGGGCTAATTCTATTTTTTAGATATTCTTTAATTGCTTTTAAACTTATTTCATTTAAATATAACACCCTTTCCTCTCTTCCCTTTCCTAATATCGTAATTTTATTTTCATTTATATCATTAATATCAATACTAACTAATTCTGCTACTCTTATGCCTAAGTTTAAAAATAAAGTAACAATACAATAATTTCTAAGAAAAAATTTATCATCTTCGTTATTATAAGTATCTGTTAATATTTTTTTACTTTCCTCTAGCGATAAATATTTAGGAAGGCTTTTTTCTCTTCTTAAGCATTTTAAATTTTTTGCTGGATTTTCTTTTAATATTTTATTTTTTTCACTAAAATAATAAAACAAGTGTCTAATACAACAGATTTTTTTAGATATTGTATTAGATTTATTTATTGTACTTAAATAAGATATGTAATTTTCAATATGTACCTTTCTTACTTTTTTTAAAATATCTATATCAAGATCAGAAATATCCATATCAGTATTTTCTTTTATTTTAAATTTTACTGCAATATATTTTAAAAAATTTCTTAAAACAATATTTTCTTCCTTCATTGAAGAGGGAGATCTATTTAGAACTACAATATAGTAATTTAACATTTCATTAAGAAAATCTGGATTTTTATCAAAATTTATTTTTATTTCTTTACTTCTATACATATCTCTCCCCTCCAATCTTAAGCTGTTTTTTCTATTATTTTATAATAAGTATCTATTGCTGGATTTTGTATTCCATCTTTACACTCATTAAGTATTTGATTATATGTATCACGAATTATACTCGTTTGTAGTTCTAATTCTTTATCAATATTAGCATTATTAGAAAAAGAAAAATTTTCAAAAGTGTTTAAATAAAATTCTAAGCTTCTTAGAATTAAATCAACTTGACAATCTAGTAATTCTAAAGTATTTCTATGAATCTTATTTTCATTATTCATTTAAAAATCATCTCCTTCTATGCTGTTTTTTCTATCTTTTTTACATTAAAATCACTTAAAGGATTACTGTTCATAGCATTTTCTATTTGTTTATCTGCAACGTGTGTATAAATTTCAGTTGAGGTTATTCTAGCATGACCTAACATTTCTTTAAGTAAAAGTACATCTTGTTTTACATATATATAAGTTAGTGTAGCAAATGTATGTCTTAATGTATGAACAGAGAAGTCAAAATCATTTAATCCCATAAGTTCATAAGCTTTTTCTATTATATATTGGATAGTTCGTTTTGCTAGTCTTTCACCTCGTTCGCTTAAAAATAGTGCATTTGAATCAGTTTCAATTTTATTTCTATATCTTAGATATTCTTCTAATTGTTTTTTACAATTATCATTATAATAAGCGTACCTATCTTTTTTTCCTTTTCCTCTTTTTATAAAAAGACAGTTTTCATCTAATATAATATCTTCGATATTTAAATTGTATAATTCAGAAAGTCTTATTCCTGTAGCTAAAAATAAGCTTATTATCATATTATTTCTAATAGAATTTCTACAATTTTTATTGTCAAAAACAGATTGAATCTTATGTGCATTATCTAAACTTAAATATTTCGGCAATTTCGTTGTTCTTGTTATGTCATTGATTCCATAAGTTGGATTTTCTTCTTTTTTCAAGTTTGGGTTTGTTGAAAGTACCCAATTAAAAAATGAAGATATAGCATTAAGTTTATTTTCTCTTGTATTTGGATTATTTTCTAAATCATAACTTAAATGAACTAAATAAGCTCTAATATCTGATGTTTCTATTTGCAAAACGACAAATATTCCAATATTTTTTAATTCAATATCTAAATCTTTATAATCTTTGTAAAATGACAAAAATTCATATACATGATCCCTATAAACAGTAATTGTACCACTTGAAAAATTATGAGCTTTTAAGTAACTTAAAAAATATTTTAAAATATCTGGAATATTTTTAATATCTGTATTTTTCATACAAATTTCACTCCTTTTTTTCTCATATTTTTTTCAAAATTTTATTGACAACTAGGGTTAAATATATTATTATAAGTAAAGAATAAAGAAATGCAAATAACTTTAATTCAATATTAAATTGGAAATTATTTAAGGCTTGCACGCAAAAAGAGCCTTAAATATTTTTTTACTTCTAAATATCTTTTTTATTCACAGTTTTTTTTTAATATAATAGTCTTATCTTTTTCGTTTAAATGTACTTGAACTTCAGGGCTATTTTCATCTACATTTATCTTACTAAAAAATAGTTTTGGAATAGAAATTTTTGGGCTACTTTCCTTAGCAAAATAAACTTTTACATTTCTATCTTTAAGTCTAATTTCGTCAAAATCTTTTTTATAATATTTGTTTAATATATATATAATTGAAGTTCTGCCTACATTATATTGTTTTCCAATTTTTTCAGGAGATAAGCCACCTTTATATAGTTCTAAAATATTTGGATATTCAGAAGGCTCAATTTTTTTCTTTGGCATATCTTTTCTCCTCACAATATAATAATATTTTAGTTGCTTAATCTTTTGTATATTTAAATCCTCCTTTCAAATTTAATATATTAAAAGCAACACTTCATATTATACACGAAAGGTTACCTTTTGTCAATAAAAGATAAGAATATTTTTAATTTCAAAAATAAAATCCTATTAATAAATAGGAAAAAATGTTTTTTCTTACATCAATTACTACCGTACCTTTTGTCTGCATATTACCGTACCTTTTGTCCCTATATTGTTTGCGTAACCGTTGTGTTTGTTGGATTACAAGACATTGAAAAGATATAAAAAGAAGAAGATTTAAATTTCATCTTCCTCTTCATCTTCTTGTTGTTCATCAGAATAATAAGCATATTCTTCAATTCCAGTTTTTTGATCTAATACAAATCCAGAATAATAGTTGTTTAATTTCATTAAATTATTTAGTGTATTTTCTGCTTCATTTAAATCTGAAACTACATTATGTTGAAAAGGTTCACCTTGTTCATAATCTTCTTTTGTTTCGTATATTCCTATTTCATACCTACACTCTTCATCTCTTAATTTGTCTATTCCTTCGCCATTTAAATATCTAAGTGCTAAAATTCTATCTTTAAAATCTTCTGTATGTAAATTACCAAATCTATTATCTATCGTTGTATAAATTTCATTTTCTTTCATTAAAAACTTTCCTAATTCTTCTTTAACGAAAGATTGTTTATTTTCAAACTTTTGATATAAATTATTAAATTCTTCTTTTGTAATTAGTTTTACTTTAAAATACTTATTAAAAAACTCTTGTTGATCTAAACAAAAATTATTATATCCAACATTTCTTATATATTGAAAAATTCTATCTGGACTAACTCCTTTATTTAAATAAATATTACATAATTTAATGTTATTTTGTTTAAAAGCGTTTAACATATTTATTTCTCTATTTTCTATATTATCTTTTGCATGATAATCATATCTAATTTCATTAATTAGATTACTAAAATTTTCTTTTGATATATTACTAGGTATCATATTTAATATTTGATTTTCTATTTTATTTAATTTTGTTTGTAATTCTTCTTGTTTAATTTTTGTTTCGTCATAACTTTTAACTTTATCTAATAATGAATTATATATTGTTTTAGTATTATCATATTCTTCTTCTGTAAGATAACTATAACTTTTCAAAAATTCATTTTTTGATAAGTTTTTAAAATCATTCATTTTTTCTTTATCATCAATAAAATTTTGCATTTATCTTCACCTCTTTAAATTTCATCTTCCTCGCTTTCTTCATTTTCATTAAATTCATTTCTTATATTGTTGATAATATTATTAAATCTATCTTTATTTATTGTGATTTCTCGTAAGCAATCTTGCTTTGATATATTATCTATATGTACTGAAATCTCATCTTTTTTATTTTCTCTACTATATTTAAAATGTTCAGTTTCTTTTAAATTAAAATTTTGATTATCATAAATTTTTATCTTGTGTTCATCATTGAAGAAATCAACCATAAAAAACATTCCTCCATTATGAAACACTAATAAATCTTCTTCACAAACAACATCTTTATCATTTTCTAAAATGTAATTAATATATTCATAAGCTTTTTTATCATAAAACTTTATGGATTCATTTTTCAATTTAAATTTCCTCCTCCTCATCTTCTTCTGCATTAGGACAATAATCTAAGTAAAACATTATATCTGCTTCTTTCGTTTTAGGATTAAATTCTATGTCATTTATTCTACTATCACTATTCAACATATTAATAAATAGATTTTCTTCTTTAGAATTCAATTTAAGCTGTTTTAAATCTATTACATAATTTCCAGACCATGTATCTTTTAGTCCATCAGTAATTACTTTTTCATAAATAGTTTCTACTTTCTTTTGAGTTTCTTCCATATTATTTGTTTTATATTCATTCATAAGATAACCAACTCCTTTAGAATGTTTTTCATCAAAAAAGTGCCAAATCTCTTCAACTGGTGTTCCTTTTTCAAAATCTAAAAACTTACCATCTAAAACAAGTTCTTTATCTTTATTTTCTATAAAAGGAACATCTTCCAGTTCTTCCCATAATTTTTCATATTTTTGATCTTTTAGTTTTTGAGGTGTCATTTTCACATTACCATTTCCATCTAATACATAACCATCTTTTAATTTGTTATATATATCTATTATTCTAGTTTTACTTGCATGAATATATATTACGTCATCTTTTCTTTTTTCCTCATGATATTTTTCTCTTACTTGTTCACCATATTCGTTATATGCTTTTTTATTACTTGCTTCTATCGTATGATTAGAAACACGATATTTTTGCCCATTTAATTCAAAATAGTAACTATCGTTTGATGAACTTGCTATAATGTTATTATCATCACAAAATTTGTCTATCTCTTGCATTTTTTTTGCAAATTCTACTTTAGAACTTTTGCTAGGTTTCCATTTATAAGACATTTTAAATCACACTTCCTTTTAAATTTCATCTTCTTCCTCATCTTCTGTTTCTAAATTTTTTTCATAATTATAATTTTCTTTTAGCCATGATTTTATATTATAACCAGATCTTTCTTCATTAATTGGATTAAAATCGACTTTTACTCCATTAATATATAATCTATCATCTTCATCATTTAAATAGTTAAAAAAGTCATCTTCGTGAATTTCAGAGTTATTATATTCTACTAATACATCTAAATCGGAAATTTCCTTATTTGTTCCTTTAGTTCTTGATCCGACAAGTTGAATACCAATTATATCAGTATCAATATCGGCAAGTTGTAAGGATTCTTTTAAATAAGATTCAATTTTTCTATAAATTTCATCTTCTGTAAGATTTTCTATCATCTCTTTATCTTTGAAACTTAAAATATTATTTCTCTTTATTTCTTGGTTATATAAATTATTTTGCTCTTTTGTATTTTCATTTTGCAAATTATTTTTACATACATTTATATAATTGTCTAAAGATATATTATCTTTTCTATATTCTTTTAATGCTTCATCTATTAATTCTTGTTTTGTTATAAAATTAATTTTAGTCGCTATATTTAAATTTATATCTTCTGCCACTTTAATTTCTGCTCTGATATTTTTTCCCTTTTGATATATTTCATAATCATTACTAACATTATAAGAAAGAGCTACTTTTTGTTTATTTTGTTTTAAATCTTCTACTGTTATGTAAAAATAAGTTTCGTTTGTTTCTTCTATTTGATCGTATCTTGGTTCATCAACGATTTTGCCATATAAAATCATAACTCATCTTCCTCTCCATTTTCCTGTTCTTTTTGTAATTCTTCTATTGTTCCATCTAAACAATCACTAAATTCAATTATAGTTTCTACATCAGTATTTTCATTTATTGCTTCTTCAAGTATGTCATCATATATGTTTTCCAATTTATCATTTGTTATCAAATTAGGATTTATTCCATTTTCTTTTAATTTATCAATTACCTCATTTTCTAAAGTCTTATATGAATACTTATTTTCTAATTCTTTAATTTCATCTGAAAGTAAATGAATATCATTATTATCTATAAAATCATCATATATATTTTCAAGAACTTTTATATCTACATCATTAATTTCGTTTGACCAACTCTCATGTTCTAAAATAGCGAATACTAATGTTTTATTATCTACTTCATTAAATGTTTTAGCTAAACTTTCTAATTGTTCTTTTAATGGTAATGAATATTTTTCAAATAATCCAACTGCTGGCATAAGTGTTGAAAAACTTGATACTCTGTTCATATCTATTATTTCATTACCTTTTATATTGCTTTCTGGTGTTACACAATAATTTTTTTCGTTTTTAAATAAAACAAGAAGATTATTTCTATCAATTACAAGATAATTGTTATTACTTTTATCTTGTATAAAATTTATTGTACTCATAGTTCATCTTCCTCGCTTTCTTCATCATCTTCAATTTCTACTTTAAAATCTGCTTCTATTGAGTTCTTTTTTACATTTTGATAAAGTAAGAAATTTATTGCACTATTTTCATCTGGGAATCTTTTTGTAAAAAAATCTCCATAAGTATTGTCTATTGCTATATATTCATCACCAGATTTAGCAATAAATAATCCAATTTCTGATTTGTCAAATGGTATATTATTTATAAACTTATCCATTAATTTAGGATATTCAGAAATATCAATTTTCTTATACATAGATGTATCTTCAAGTATTTCTCTTTTAAAATCTTCTGTTTCCAATTTTAATACTTCTGATATAGGTTTATTCTTGATGATAATATCGTCATAATGGCTTAAAGTTAAACAAATAGTAAATCCTGTTTGAAACAATTTCTCTACTCGTTTATTTTTTTGTAATTGTATAGGATTAAAGCTTTTTAAATTATTTTGGATATTTAAGAAATATTGCTTTCTAAAGTCAAGATTATCTAAATTTTTACTTATTTCTTTTGTCATCATTGCTTTGAACACAACATCTTTTAGGCTATTATCTCCTATATTTTCACCAGTTATTGCTGAATATAGAATTTTAAATGATATTATAGTTTGTGATAAATCTATTTTTCTTGTTTCAACATCTGTCATTTTTATCCCTCCATATATTTAAAAAAGAGCAACTAAATCCAATAGTTGCTCTTTTGAAATTTAAATCTAATCTATATTAAAATCCTGTCTTTGGTAATTTCTTTATGCTTAATTTTGCTGAATAAGAAGTTGTAGTCCAGTCATCATGAGCTTTTAATTCTACTGTATTGTCATGATTAGAAGTATAAGTAGATTCTATTTTTGTATAGTTAGTCCATGTATCGTTTGCTTTAACTGTAGGTAAAACTTTAGCAAATATAAATGGTTTTTCTACTGCTTCAAATCCAGGTTTAACTGTACCAAATTCTAATTTAAAGTCTGTTATATAACTATCTTCTGTTTGAACTGTTGTAAAATCTATAAAGTGATTTTCATCTGTTGTATATGTTCCATCTTCTGAATCTGGATTTTTATATTCTTGCCATATTTCAGAATTATTTAGCTTATATAAAACTTTATAGTTTAGTGTTTCATTCCAAGTACCAGTATATAATTTTGTGATTCTAATATAGTCTGTTGGAAGTTCATCTGACCAAGTAAAGTTATCTACTGAAACGTTACTATCATTTCTTACAACAGGGAAATCATATCTTATTTCATCATTTGGTTGTGCTTGAACAATTCCTTCTTTTTCAATAGTAGTACCAAGTTGTACGGCATTATCTCCAAATGTTAAAGTAACTGGTTCACCTTGTTTTTGAATAGAGATTACTTGTTCTTTATCATCTAATAAATACCATTCTGGAGCTTTTACTTCTTGAACGTAGTATGTTCCATATCTCATTGTATCTTGAATTTGTCCGTTTTCATCTGTTGTAACTTTCTTTAACAATACATGATTTTTATCGTAAATATTAAATTCTGCACCTGCTAAAGGTGTTCCGCCTTCTTTTCCAGTTATTTCAGATTTGTCATTAGACTGTTTCATAATTGTTACTGGAGCTGTAATCGGACTATCATCTGATTTAACTGTAACTGCTGTTGTATTAGGAGTTACTTCAAAAGCTTGATCTACTGAATCTAAGTTATATCCTTCTGGAGCTTTTGTTTCTTTTGCTATATACATACCAGCTGTTAAATCAGTTAAAGTAACTTTTCCATTCTCTCCAGTTGTTACTGTTTTAACTGGTGTATCTTCTGCGTCATATTTTTGGTTTTCGTTAGTATCTCTAAATATAGTATATTCTGCTCCTTTAACACCTGTAGTTGTTCCTCTTTCTGTTTTTATCAATGTTGGAGCATTTATTTTTAATGTTAAATCTGCATTACTATTATAAAGTTCATAAGGATCGCCTGCTAAGGCATAATCTTGTGTTCCCGCAACAGTTGTATTTCCATATAAAATCGGATACGTTTTACACTTAACATTTTGAAGAACTAATTTTCCATTTATAGTTCCTGTAATTTCATCTTCTGGAATAGCAACCTTTATAATAGTTTCTCCAGAGAAATTTTTTTGTTCTTCATTGTTTTCATTCATCACTTTAGTACCTACTGGTAATCCAGCAATTACTGCGTCATAAGTTCCTCCCATTTCTTGAGGTGATGTTACTTTAAATGTTTGAACATAGTAATTTTTATTATTTAATTTTTCTTTAGTTAAATCTCCTTCTTTAGTGATGTCAACTCTTGCCTCTGAATATGTTTGACTACCATTATTACCAATATCAGTTAAATTGATTATTGCATTTACTATTTTATCTCCTCTAGCATTTGCACCTTTAAAGTTAGTTCTCGGATCTGTTCCATCTAATACGCAATATACTGCTTGTTTTGTAGCTTGAAATGCGTCGCCATCTGTTTCTACTCCAAGTTCAGAAGCTGATTTATATGGAAATCCATTTATAATTACTCTATAAACTTTTTGATTAGTTACTGCACTTGAAACATTTACAGTATAATCTGATGTTTCACCAACTCCAGGTAAATCTTTATTTAAGCAATAAGCTGGATATTCATTGCCGTTATAAGTATAAGTAACATAGTGAGTAATAACTGCTTTAAATGTACCATCATCAGCTTTATGTAAAAGATTTCTACCTACCTCGCCATTATCATGTAAATCTGCTGACGCAATCATAAAATCAGCATAAACTTTAGATATTGGTGAGAATACTCCTGCTATTAAGATTAAAATAGCCAAAATAGCAATAAATTTTTTAGAAATATTTTTTACCATTTCTAAATACCTCCCTTTTCTTTTTATTTTATAAAAATATTATAGGAGGGAAAAATCGTAATTTTTCGCAAAAATATTGCAAAAATATTGCAATATTTATTAAAATTTATATCTTTAAATATTTAAACAGGATTTTAAAATAGAAATAAAATTAAAAGACAAAAAAATAAAGCCCTTAAAATAGTTTAATTAGTACTTTAAGAGCTTATTATATCTATATTTAAAAGAGGGGTATTTAGAATAATAAATTTATAGCTCATCTTCTTCCTCATCTTCATCTGATTCTGCATTATGTTGTTCAAACTTATCTTCTGTTTCAATATCTGAAAAAAGTCCTAATTTATCAAAAACTTTTATAAAATCATTTGCTAACTTTTCATTATTTATAAGTTCATCTTTTTGATCTTTAACAACAAATTCAAATTGTTCTAATCCTTTATATTCAAAGGCAACCCTTAAAGAATTTCTTACATCATCTGATAATTTGTTCCAATAGTTATTGCAAATGAAACAAATGTCATATAAATCCCTTATTTTATCTCTCCCTGAGTATGCCATACTTTTCATTAGACATAGTTCATTTATATTATATACTAAAGTATTATTTATTTTTGTATATTCTGTTTCTTTTATGTTATTTCTTCTATAAGAAACTTCTACCTTTAATTTTTTAAATTCGTTATTATATTGAATCATAAATCGTTTCGTAGTATCTGTATTTTTTGGAATAGTATATGTATAGCTGTTTTTTTTACAAAAATCTTCAATAATTTTTTCAATATTTCTTTTACTTTTGCTATCTAAATCTATATCTTCTGAAAATCTATCCAAGTTATAACATGTCAATAAGGCTGTTCCACCTTTTAAGATGAATTCCTCTGATTTTTTATTTAGAAACTCTAAAAATGAATCGATAACTTTTCTATGTTCATCTCTCCAATCGTTATACATATACCTTAACTCCCTTCTTATATTCTACCCATTTTCCTAAATATTCTTTTGTCATAAATTTATCTATTTTATTAAAATGAGGTAAATCACACATTAACATTACTTTATCAAATATTTCTTTATCATATTTATCATTTACAATGTAATCCTTATTCATACCTTGAGCGACAGTAAAATTTCCTATATACAACAAGTCCAAAATCGCTCTAATATGGTTAGCTACATTGTATTTTCCAGTATGTTCAGGGATAGTTCTATTTTTTTCTATTCCATAATCTCCAAAAAGAGAATTTTCTGATTCCATGATAGAAGGATTTTTCCAATTTAAACTTGAACAATGCCAATCTCCACAAGTATCTAAATTACAAAGTAGATTTAGTGCATGTATTAAAGATATATATTTCATTTTACTCTCACCTCTTTTCCCTTTATATTATAACATAAATTAAGAATTTTATCAATTTATTAAACTATATCCTATTTTTTATATACTTCTAATTTTGTTTCTAAATCAAATCTATTTTCTTTTTCAAAAATCTTAGTATTTCCAGAACTTAACCCATCTGATTCTACACTACCTACTAGCTTTAAACCATTATCAGTAACACCGATTAGAATTTGATAAATATCATTTTTTGTGTCTTTCCAAAATAAGTTATTAATAGTAAAAATTATTCCATAGCCACTCATTGTTCCTCTTGATATTAAGAAACCTTTAGCCAAAAAGCTTAAATCTTCTTCATTTGCTATTATATTATTATTCTCTCTGGCATTTTCTATTATTTCATATAATCTATCATTATCTAAATTATTCATTTAAAATCACACCTTCTTTTTACTAATAAAAATTGTATATTCCTTTGCATTTATAGTAGTTGCAAGCTTTTTTCCTTCTTTTAATGCTTCTATTTCTTTGTCTGTAAGTTCAATATTAAAACTACCATAACATTTTCCAAACTCATTTTCTGCTTGTTCTATGTTTTCAATTATTTTTAATTCTTCCATTATGTTTTCACTTTCCTTTTATTATCTTATTTCTTATATACTTCTAATTTTGTTTCTAAATTTTTAATTTGTAATTCTTGAAATTTTACTAAAGATTCAAAAGTATCATTATCTTTAATATCTATATGTAACATTTTCTTATTTAAATCTACAATTTTATTAAAATTACTAACAAGAATTTGATTTTTTGCATTAATAATCATTTAATATCACCTGTCTTTTTATAAATATCTATCATTATTCCTTTTTATTTTTCTGTGTTTTATATCTGCTTCTGAAAGAATGAAATTACAATGTTTAGCTAAGTTAGATTTTGTAACTGTTTCTTTTTCAAAATTGCTATTACACCAATAAATAGCATTTTCATATTTTTTCTTTTTCTTTCTCATAGTTATCCTCTCTATATGTATTTAGTAATTACAAAATATTAATTTATTTTCATTAAAATCGAATGTTTTGCTAATATAATTTAATTCTATTAAATTGTAATCTATTAATTCAGAATCTATTAAATGTATTGAATCTTCATTTTGATTTAATATATTATGTTCCCATTCAAAAGCCCTTTGTTTTATATTATTTTTAATTTTATCTATTTCATTATTTTCTAATAAATTATTATAATAACTTGCTTCTTGCATACTTTCTAATATTAGAAATTTCTTCAAATCTAACTTAGTTACTTCTCTTGTATTATATTCTTTCATTAAAGAGCTTTTTAATATTCTATGACAATTATTTAAAAAGAAATTATCTGTTTCAGCATAACTACCAAATTCAAATATCATTTTAAATTTTCTTGGTATTTCAAATAAATCTTCTACTTTATAAAATTTTAAAATTTCTTTTTCATTATAATCTTTAATAATATTATATTCCTTTTTTGAAATAGATTTTAAATAACTCCTGTTACTCATTTGTTTAAATCTCCTTATTCTAATAAAGAGGGATTATTATATTTCAAATAAGCCCTCTCATTATCCCTCTCATTATAATTGATTTTATTAAGAAATCCAAATATACATTGCTACATCAAATGGAGTACTTGTTGGATTTCCGTTTGCCGTAGACATATATAAATCTTCTACATATACATATACTGTACCTACAGCACCTCCACTTACAGGAGCTTTTGCATTTCTTTCACTAAATGTTGAATAGTGAGAATTAGAAGGTCTGCTACTAGCATGTACTACTGTTGCATATTGACTAAATCCATTACTTTCTAATTCTTCCTTAATCCAAGCTATTGCTTGATTTTCTTTATCAGTTCTATGAACTTGTTTATATATTGTTAACGGTGGATATTGACCTTGATTACTGCTACTTGAACCTGATGAACTACTACTTCCACTTGAACTACTTCCTCCAGAACTTGATGATGAGCTTCCTCCACTTGGCTTACTTGAACTAGATCCTGAAGAACTACTTCCAGTATTTCCAGATGGTTTTGTACTTGAACTAGAACCTCCAGATGGTTTACTTGTACTTCCACTTCCACTAGATGTTGAACCTTGATTACTATCTGTAGATTGTGCTGGTGTTTCTGGTTGTTGTTCAGCTACAGTTGTATCTGGTGTTGTATTATTTTCTACTTTAACATTATTTTTTTGTTCTTCTTGAGGTTTGCTTGCAATAGTTATTAAATCATTATCGTTAGTTTTTAAGTTTACTCCACCATTTCCGATTGTTCCAGTAGAATAATTTTTACCTGCTGTTTTTTCTGCGAATTTAGGATCGTTTTTTGCTATTACTTCAACTGTTCCGTCATCATTTTTAATTACTGCTACTTCTGTTCCATCTGCTAACCCATTCGTGTCAGTTTGCAATGTTATATCTTGTTCTTGTTCTTCACTTGCTTCATCAATAGTAGTGTTACCTATTATATTTTCTTCATTAGATACTTCTTCTGTTTTTCTATTAAAAGAAATTATAATCACAGCAACTATTATTAATATAACAAATATAATTCCTATACTAGAACTTATTGTAATAGCTTTATGTTTCTTACACATATTTAAGAACTTATTTAATTTACTTTCTGGTTTTACTCTTTTAATAAAATCAATAGGTTCTTTTTCAGATTTTTTTTCTTTCTTCATTTTCAATTCCCCCTTAATATCATATTTATTTTATTAATTATATTATAACATAACGTACGCACGTTGTCAAGAACCTTTTTAATTTTTTAAATAACTTTCTATATTTTTTATTATAAAATCAGTCATATCAGCATAATTATCATCTTTATCTATCTTTTCTTTAAATCTATTTTTCAAATTTTTATCAATTCTAATAAACATTCTATCATAATTTTCTTTTTTTCTATTTTCATAACGTTTATCTCGCAATTTTCTTAATTCTGGGTTTTCTGGCATTTAAATCATCTCCCCCTATTATTAATTAAATTTATATTTTTTTTATTATAGCACAAAAATTAAAATAAATCCTATTTACTAAATAATTTTATAAAAAAAGAATCAAGAAAATAAATTCTCGATTCCTTTTCACAACAAATATTACATTTTGCTATATTTACATTTTACATATAATATTGACACTAAAAGAATAAAATATAAAATACATTATTATTATAGTATAGAGATTTTATTTTTTCAACATTTTATTATATTTTTTTAATATTTCATTTTGTAGATATTCTCTAGTATTGGAATTTATTGGGTGTGCAATATCAAAAAATTTCTCTTTATATCTTTTATTAGGGAAAGCAATTAGAAGTTTATTATTTGATACTTCAACAATCCTAATTCCTGTTATTTCAAGTTCATTATCAAGAACTAAATCTACAATAGCTTTTACCCTGTTTCCACTATTTAAAGTTACTCTTACATCTGTAACTTGCATATTTAATCCTCACTTTCGCTTTCTTCGTCATCACTTAATAAATCAAATACTTCTTCTTTCTTATTTTCTTTTGGCTTAAAAGATTCTTTTACATTTGCTACTGCATTTTCAATAGCTCCAAATATTTTATCTACATCTTTTTGGGTATAAGAATAGCTAGTAGTATTGGCTAAAGGTTTTAAATTATTTACTTTATGTAATATATCTCCTACTCTTCTGTTGGCTATTTCAATAAATTTACTTCTTTTTTGTTCATTTTCCATAACAATATCTCTCCTTTTCTTTTTTATTTTAATAATGTAATTATATAGATAAAAAGATGTAGTTTTTGATAAAAATATTTCACAAATATTGCATTGCTTTATTTAATTAAAATATTTCTAAATATTTAAACAAGAATTTTAAAGATAAAAAAATAAAGCCCTTTAAGACTTTATTTTTTAGTAACTTTTGAGTTGATCATATAATTCTTTGTATTTTCTACTGGTGGAATACAGTTATTTATTTTATTAAGATTATCTTTATAATAATCTTCATTTTCATTATATAAATACAAGTATTCTTCTTTTAATTTATTATAAATTCTATTCATTTGTACTTTTAATACTTCTTTATCTAATTTATCAGTTACATATCCCATTTCTAATTCTTGATTTAATTTGTTTTTAGGAAATGTATAAATATATTGTTTTTCTTCTCCAAGAGGTTCTTTATCAGTAATATTTATTTTATCTAAAGTAGTAAATTCTATTTCATTTTCTTTTGTTATCTGTACTGCATGAAAATAAACAAATTTATTTTCAAAAGCATTTATTACATACAATACTTTCATCTTGAATACCACCTTTCTGAAAACATTTAAAGGTAGTATATCAAGATTTTCACATAAAATCAACTAATAGATTATAATTAAGTCAATCTATTAATCATTTAGTTAAACACTTGATTAATTTTGTTTAAAACTGGTTATTAAAATGCTTTAAATATTTAAAAAGATATTTTATTGTTTTTAAATAAAGTATCATTCAATTTTAAAATATAAGACTTAATACCATTTTCATTTTCATATATTGATATAGAAATATTTTTATTATTCATCTTTATTTCATGTATTCTATATTTAAACTTTTCATTTTTTATCATTCCAATAAGTTTAGCTCTCTTATATATTCTCTTGGATAGTTCAAGATTTGTTTCTTTATCATAATTGAAATTCAATATTTTGGAAAGTTCTAATAGTAGTTTTTCATAGTTATTTGTTTTGAAAATCATATTTCATCTTCCTCTGTTTCTTCACTTTCTTCATTAGAAGTTATGTACGATTTTATATTTGCAATAGAATTTAATTCGTAATCATTTAAATCCTTTATAGCACTATTAAATTCCTCTACATTATCAGTATTTCTAATAATATCTATGTCATATAATTTTTTTGATAAATCACTTATTTTATTATCTATTTCTTTAATTCCTGTACCATAAGCTATACTTTCTAATTCTTCTAATTTTTTAATTGTTTTTAAATTAATTGGTAAATTTAGATTTACATTTTCATTGTAAATTTTACTATAATCTTCATTTATATTTTTTTCTAATACATCTAATCTATAAAACAATTTATCTTTAGGAGAAATAACTATTTGATTTATGATATTTTCTAAGTTTTTAGGTTCAATGTTTAATAGTTCTTTACCATAAGATAAACCTTGTAAATCTTCCAATTTTAAATTATTTATATCAATATTAGAATTTAATTTTTTTAATGAATTATATACTTTTTCTGACAATGACAATTCTATATTATTATGACCAAAATATAGAAACAATCTAAATCTGGGTTCGATTTTGGCTTTTTCACAGTTTTTAAATAATATATTTACAGAATTTTTATTTTGTAAAAAGTTATTAATTTCAATTAAAGTTGAAACAAATTTAGGAGCTATATTATCTTGCAATTCTAATTTTATTAAAGTTGCTTTTATTTCGTGATTAAATCTTCCATTTTTATAAAAATCTTCTAAATTTGAAATGACTTGTGTATAAGGATCTAATTTTATTCCATCTACTATTATTTTGTTATCTTCTACATCTATATAAGAATCATAAGTATTTCCTAAAGAAAATTTAGAGTTTTTATCTACTGAAAATATTTCTCCTAAAGAAATATCTTTGTATAATTTATAACGTGAATATGATTCTGTTCTATAAATTTGTCTTGCTTTATCATTTATAAATCTATTTACAGCATTTTTTATTTCCATATTATAGTCAAGAACAAGAAAATTCTGTGATAATTTCCTTTCTAAATCAAATTCTGAATAATTGTTATATTTGAAATCATTTATTTTATCAAAATTATCTCTTGAACTTACATAAAGAGTATCTGCCTTTCCATCTAAATAGAAATAATTAAATAGCTTTTTGTCAATATCATATCCGCTTAAAAATATTCTATTTTCTCTATTATTAATGAAATTAAATTTTCCTATTTTTATGTTCATAACTCATCTTCCTCACTTTCTTCTGATTCGTTTATATATTCATTTATTTTGCTACTTAATTCTTTTAACTTATTTATTGTTTGTTCGGAATTTGCTATTTCATAACTTCTATTTATAGGATTTACATATAAATACATAGGTTCTAAAGAATTTTTTTCTTGTTTTAATTCATTTAAGATTTTTTCGGTTTTTTGTTTAAAATCTTCTTTTTCATTATTGTTATATTCATAAAAATCTTTATCAGCATTTGATAACTCATTTTGTAAATATTCTATTAATGTAGATTTTCTTCCTAATAAAAAATTAGTTCCAATTACAGCTTTATTTAGTTTTTCTCGATAGACTTCTACATCAGCATTATTCAAGATATTATTAGAAGCTTTTTGAATATTCATAAATAGTTTTTCTTTTTCATAAATACTTTTGGCTTTGTTGAAATCTGTTCCCATATATATTGACATTCCTAAATCTTTATTTTGAATTTCCACAGAATATAAAGTTTCTCTGGATAAATATTTAACTAAAAAAATATCTTTGCTTTTATCAACAATGTAAGGTAAATTATTGTTCACTTTAAAACTCTTCCTCCTCTTCACTTTCTTTTGATTTTTCCTGTTCGATACTATCAAGTAATTGTGCTTTATTAAATACTTCATTAGAATTTCTTGTTACATAAAATTGTTCATCGCCTAATCCTAAAATATATAATTTTATTTCATTAATTTCTAAAGAATTTATAGTTTCTTTTTTATCCAAATTCTTTGTATTTTCATCAATCTTATCTCTTGCTTCTTTACTATTTATTCCTACATTACAATCACCTAAAATTCTATTTAATAAGTCTTTATAAGTAGTACATGGATAATTTCTATTATGACTTTTCATACATTCAAATTCTGTTTTTGCAATAGCTGATATTTCTGCTATGTTATCTAATTCGCCTTCTGTAATTAGGTTATCATTTAGAGCTTCACTAATTACATCTTGTCTTGCAATAGATTCAATATCATCTGTAATTGCTACATAACAACTAGAATTATCTTTTAGATCTATTCTAAAGTAATGTTCTTCATCTTTTCTATTTACAATATGAAATTCTTCCTTTTCCATAGTTTTATTTATTTCATCTTGTGCTTCTTTTGCAAGTGAGATTAATTCGTATAGCTCTTCTTCTGTATCTAAAATATGGAATTGTCCGTCCATTGGTTGAATACCCATTACAACATATTTTTCTTTTGTATTTTTTAATTCTTCAATAGTTTCTTTTAACATATTTTCAAAATTTTCTTTTTCTTCTTCATCTTCTTCATTAAAATATTCAGCAGAATGAGCAAATTCATTTTCAAAATAATCAATTATATCTTTTGCTTTTCCATATATGTTATCTTCACTAATAAAGACATCTCCAAATCTACTATCAAATCTAAATGCTTTCATTATTTTATCTTCATCAATATTTGCCATGTTTAAAAAATGATTAAAACATTCTTCTTTTATAGTTTCACTATTTTTTTTCATCTCATCTATAAATTTTAAAAATCCTTCTTCCTCATCTTTAGAACTAAAACTTTTTAGTCTATTCTTGGTATAAGCTTCATATTTATTTATAAATTCATAATATCTATTTAAATCTTTTTTATTCATTTTAATTTCCCCCTTACAACTTATATTAATTATTATTTTAAATTGCTTAGATTTGATTCTCGTGCGTTATTTTTTCAAAAAAAGCAACTACATTATTCAATAGTTGCTTTCATCTATAATTATTCAATTCTAACTTCAATATTTTCTAATTTGTCTATTATCTCTTTATTTTTTATCTCTACAATATTTTTAAATTCATCTTTAGAAATATTTAAGTAGGCTAAAATTTCTTTTAGTATTTTATTAATACAAATATTTTTAGTTAAAGGAACTGGTAATGGAGAAAATTTTATTTTACCATTATAAAATCTTGTGAAATTATTGTCATATAATTCTAAGTCATAAAATTTATTATTAGCATTTTTCCAAAATTTTATATAAGTGTCTTTTATCTTATAATAATATTTTTTCATTTGCTTTTCTCTCCTTTCCTCTATACTTCTAATTCATCATCAGTAAAATTTTCTGAATATTTATCTAAATATGTTAAACTGAAAATTCTTGTTGCTTGGATATATTCATTTGCTGAAAATCTATCTATCATTTGTTTTTTATAATCATTTAGTCCTTTTGAGTCGTTTTCGTAATAAACTCTAGCAAGTTTATATTCTAATACAAGTGGATTAAATTTAGCTTCTTCTGTTAATTCTTTTTCTGTTTCTGGAGTTGCTAAATTATTTGCGTCAATATAAAAATAATGTAATAACTCAACTAGATTCATAAAATTATTATCTTTTTTTTCCTCTGGATAATCCATAATTACATTCACCTCTAATTAATTAAATTTTAAATTCAATATCTTGGTTTGTTATTTTTATTTTCTTAGAAATATTTGTTAATTTTATTTCTAAATCTTTTCCAGAAATCTTATTATAAAGTGAATCTTTAAAAGAAATTTTGTATAAGTTTGATGGTGAACTAATATAAATTACACCATTTTTTGAAACTTTGCTATTACTACTTGATAGAGATGATAAATTCATTTTTGGATTATTACTATTAATGTGAACTTTCTTTATTAATTCATAATTTCCATTAGAATTTTTACTATAAATTGTAGCATTTCTTGATAAGAAATATAGTAAAATTATTAATAGTACAACTCCTGCACCTGATAAAGTTATAATTAGTGGTGTATAGTTCTTTTCTTCTACTACTGGCTCTTCTATTGGAACTTCTTTTTTATATGTTGCTGTATAAATATAATCTGGATTTTCTTTTTCTACTGTTCCTGTGTAAGTTATTGTTACATTATATTGTTTTGGATTAGAAAACACTCCTACTGTTTGATAGTGCATAGTTCCACTATATGTTACTGGAACTTGACTTCCATCTATATTTTGAACACTATCTGGCTTCCAATCAACGTTAATTAAAGTCCAATTTCTTCCGTTTCTAGTAATATTTTTTGATATATTATTTAAATCATTTTTAGAATATCCTGAAAAAGGAATATTTAATGATAGTAATCTTTCATAAGTTCCTGTATCTACTTCTTGAATTTGCATATTACTATAATTTAAAGTTCCTACATATCCATCTTTATCATAAGTTAAAGTATTTCCTGCTTGATTTAAAATTGTTTGTTCATCATTAGTATTTAAATTGTTAAGTGTTTTTGTATCGCTTATTTCTTTAGTATTTGTATCACTTTCAGTTGATATTACATCTTGAAAAGTATATGTATTCCCTTCTTCATCTTGATATGTCTTATTATTATCAGAATTTATAAACGTTTTAAAATTGATTTCATCATTTGATTCTACATAAAAGTTTCTTTTTAAAATATCTCCATTAATCTCTGATTTACTTTCTGTAAAAGCAAAACTAATATTATTTAATGCAATAATTCCCAAACTTGCTATTGTTAGGCTTGTAATTATTGTTAAACTCTTAAATTTATTTTTCATTTCTTATATTTCTCTCCTTTCATTTTTTAAAATATAATGCTTTTTACTAAAATATAAATAATACCGATTACTCCACCAACAGATACTACTATCACATCAATAGATGTTATAACTGTTATAAATCCAATTAATTTTAAAAGTATTAAAAATATAAATCCAAAAATTGTATTAAATAATAATCCTAATATAATATTTCTATTTCCTCCTAGAAGCCATACAATAATCATTAGTAAAACTAAAGGAATAATAGCTTCTAGGATTTTAAAATTTAAAATTGCATTTAAAATAGTTGATAAAATTTCTAACATTTTTATTTAATCTCCTTCGACGTTGTCATATACTTTTATATCTGTTTGTACTCCATTAATTGTTAAATATGAAAAATCTCCGTTTTGGTCAGCTTCATTTATACTTGAAGTTGTATTATCTACAGTATTATTATCAGCTGTATTTTCTAGTCCATCAACATTTAATTTAAAATTTTCTTGATAAGGGATTGAACCATTTTCTAATGCTTCAAATGTTTCCAGATATTTAGAATATATAGTAGGATTTAATAGAGGTTTCATATTTTCAATTTCTTGTTTAGTAAATCCATTTATTTTAACATCTTGCACATTTGTTTGATTTCCATTTAAGTCTGTAACAGTATTTGTATTTATTTCTGTATTTGTTTGATCGTTATTGTTGTTAAGGAATATATTTACAAATACTGCAACAATAATTACTATTAGTAGAACAATACTTAATAAGATTACTTGCTTCTTTAAATCTTTTTTATCCAATTAAAAATCCTCCTTTCTATCTGTTTTTTATTCCACCGTTATATAGCTCTGCAATAGGATCATGAAGTGATGAAGTGTTAAACGCATTTTGTGGGTATCTTACCTCAAAATGACAATGAATACCAAATGCGTTACCTGTTTGACCAATGATTCCTAATACTTGCCCTTGTTGAACTTCTTGACCAGTAGATACTTTTAAAGAACCTGCTGTCATGTGTGCATACAAAGTATAAAATTTAAATCCATTATAATTATGTTCTATTACAACATGATTTCCATAGCTTCCTGCATTTATTGCCTGCACTACTTTTCCAGCATAAACTGCAACTATATTAGTACCAGGATTACCAAACATATCAGTTCCTGTATGATACCCTAAACTCCATGCTGAACCTTTTTTACCAAATCCTGAACCTATACCTGTTAGCTTTTGAACAGGAGAACAAAATGTATGGTCGCTTCCTATCCAACTTAAACCATCTTGATTTATTATTTCTCCAGGTTGTGAAGAACCTGAATTTTCTGAATAATCTCCTTGTATAGGATTTCCGTTTTCATCATAATAGTTGTTATTATTTTTATTGTTGTTTGTATTTACAGCACCAATCATAAGTATTACAAAGAATATTAAAAAGAAAACGCAAAATATAATAAAAATAATTAATTTTATTTTAGAACCAGCAAAGCTAAATAATGTACTAAAAACATCTGTATTATTGTTTTCGTCCATATTATCTACCACCACCAACTAAATAAGTCATTTCAAACTCTAAAGGCTTAACATTTATTAATTGATGTCCTGAACCTACGAAAAATAGTCCACGTCCTTTTTCTTTCTGTGAAAGAATAGCTTTTTCTTCTGTATTTAAATTATATAAATCAACAACTTCCTCTAAGTCTTTTCCATCAATTCCGAAGAAAAACTTATAGGTACTATTATCTAGTAAAGCCTGTCCGTATTGTTTAACTTCTGGAGCTAAAAAATCTACTAAACTTTGTGTAATTGTAACTAAACCAGATTCATATTTTCTCGCTCTTTTACAGAAGTTACGCATAAATTCTATTGATTGAGGAACTTTTTTATCTATTAGCAAATATGCCTCATCACAAAATACTAAATCTCTTTCTTTTCTGTCTTTAAATGCTTGATCCTGACAGTATCTTAAAATATTAAAGTATTGACATCTTTTAACGTTTTCAGAAGCTCCTTGTAAACTATAAACATCTAAGCAAATAAAGTCAGAATCAAATTGTATTGTTGTATATCCGTTAAATATCTCGCTATTATTTCCTATTGCCATCTGCCTTAAAACTGCTCTTAATTCTTCATATTCTTTCTGGTGATTACTTTTTTCTTTTACCTTTTGTTCTAACAAGCTATATAAATCTTGCATAATTGGAAATTGAATAGTTTTGAATTTAGAAATATCTGTATCATAATTAATTCCAAAACTTTTATATAGTTCTTCTAAGGTTTCATTAAGTAAACTCATTTCTAAAGATGTGATTTCTGGGTAATATAGCTTGAAAAATGTAGTTAAAAAGTCTAAGTGTAGAGCTAGTGCTGATTTTGTTGTATTATATTCACTATCTTCTTCCTCATCTTCAAATCCTGCTGTAGGAACTGGATTTATTTGAAGTGGATTTATTCTTCCAACAAATTCGCCTTCTCCACCACTACAATCAATCCATTTTCCACCTAGTAATTTACATATTGGTCTATATTCAGATTCTGGATCTATTATCCATATTTTTGTTCCATTTAAGTACTCATTTAGCATAATCTTTTTTGCTAAGAATGATTTACCTGAACCAGATGAGCCTTCAATTATAATGTTTGAATTTGTTCTATCATTTCCTTTAAAGAAAAATGAAGGAGCTACCATTCTACCATTCTCATCAACTCCGATATAATAACCTTCTGCGTCAATTAATCCAGAGCCTGAAAATGGTAATCCTGAAAATAAAGCATTTAAGCTCATAGTCTTATTAGAAATATCTGTTATTTCTTTATATGAGGTGTCGTATGGAGCTGACTGTTTTAGAGCTTCTTTTTGTAAGTATGCTGGAACTCTAGCTTTTAATCCCATACCTGCTATTCTGTTTTTTATCAATTTAATATTGTTTTGAAATTCTTGTTCTGTTTCACCATTAGTCTTAAAAATAATAGAAAGATTAACGTATGGAATATTATCTACAGTAATATCTTTTATGATTCTTTCAGCAGAAGCTATTTTAAATTCGCATAATTGCCTTGTTGCTTCATTTTGTGTAGAATTTAAAGTGTTTCTTAATGCTGTTATACCTTTTGAAACACCATCTACATAAGCCTGAACATCTTCGATTGGTGTAACAGTTAAAGATACAGTAGTATTTGGAATATCTTTTAAATTACTTAACCAGCCTAAATTTACAGTAGAAGGATAACCTGCAACATATTGAAGTTTAGATGTTATTTCTCCTAGCTGAACTTTATTGTACTTTAAAACTATACCTTGTGGAGTAATTAAATTTAGCAAGTCATTATTTATTGGTATTTGCTCTATTTCTACTTTTTTCACTATTTATTCCCTCCCATTTTTTATTTTTATAAAAAAATTATAGAAGGGAAAAAATCTTGTTTTTGATAAAAATATTTCACAAATATTGCATTTACTATTAAAATTTGTATTTTAAATATTTAAAAGGGTTTTAAAGGAAAAAAGCTTTTAAAATAGTTTAATTACTACTTTAAAAGCTTTTATATATCTATATTAAAAAGAGAGGGTTATTTAGAATAATATATTTAAATTTCATCTTCTTCTGTTTCTTCATTATTTTCTTCTTGTTCTTTAGTTTCTTTATTATATTCTGAAACTAAATTATCTTTTATTTTTTCTCTTAAATCTTTATCAAGATATATTAACGGTTTGTACTCTTGTTCAATTTTTTTCTCTGGAACAGAAATTGACTGAAATTCATTGCCTTCTTTAGAAATACCTTCATTTAGTCGAACATTATTTAATGCTAATACACCACCTACTAAAACTCTACCAGTTGCCTTAATATAAGGGTTATTTTCAAAAGATAATGGTCTAATATAAGATTTTACATAATCTTTATCATAGTCAATATTTGTCTTATGTTCTATAACTGTTTTGCCATATTCATTAGTTTCATTTGATGTTAAAGCCTCTAATAAAGCTTTTCTTATTTCTGGTATTAAATTATCTTTTTTACTATTTAAACTTACACTTTTTATATATTTCATATTTCCTTCTTTATCCTGGTATTTATCAATATTAGGCATATCAAAAGCTACAATTTTTCCTTCTTTTGTTGGAATTTCTTTTACTGCAACATCTTTTATTGTAACTCCTGCTAGTGTTATATCAGCAAATCCTTTTAAATTTGAATCTTCTTTATTTATTTTCCTTAATTCTACCTTTATATTTAATTTATCCATATTAGTTTCCTCCCTTTCATCTATTTGTAAATCATTTGAAATTAGATATTCTTTATTTGCACCAACTAAAAGTCCTAAATCTGTTATATTTTCTTTATCAATTCCTATATTATGATTTTTACAAAAATCGTATAATTCATTTAAATTTTTTATTGTATGTAATTCTTCTATATCTTTTATTTTAAAATCTGTATTAAAAGCTAAACCTTTTAAATCAATATTTAATTCACTATCTATGTCATTATTATTATCTAATAAAACATAGCTGTCTGGATAAGTTTGAATATTATTCTCTAAAGTACATTTAATTATTTTATTGTATTTGTTACTACTTTTTTCTTCTTGAATTGGATTTATTTCAGATACTTCTACTTCTCTATTTTTAAAGTAATTTTCCAAAAAAGCAAATGCTTCATCTTCACTTTTAAAAATACCAGATATATAATCTTCTCCATTTCCACCATTTAATTCATATAATAAAGTACCATTTAAAGATAATTTGTACGTAGGTTCAAAAAATTCGTGAATTGGCTCATATACAAATCCTATAATACTTATTACATCTCCATTATTTGTTAGGTATTTTTCATCTCCACTTGTATAACTCCATGCACTAGCTTTTACATCTTCTATAATCTTCATTAAATTTTCTTTATTTACTATCATAAATTTTCTCCTTCTTTAATTCATATTGTGTAAATGTTAAATCTAATAATTCTTTCGTTATAACATTATTATTAATTTTTTTCCATAATTTTTAATTCTTTTTATATATTAAAATAGTTTTAAATATTTAAAGTTATTTTAAATTTCCTCCTCTTCGCTCTCTTCTGCTTCTAATATCTCTTTTTCTGCTAATATTAAGCCTGTTCTTAAATTTTTATTTTCTTCAATATCTTTATTACTTAATCCTAAACTCATTAATGTATCTGTAATATCATTTGTATAGCTATACTCGTGATTGTTTAACTCATATAGAAACATATTTTTTATAAACTTATCTCCTACTTTATCTTTGGCAATTTCAGTCCAAAATTCTTTATTATGTTTTTTTTGCATTTCTTTATAAGCTTCTACATCTGTTTTTTTCATGAAGCCACCTGCTCCTATACTTACAATTTTATCTGTATCATTTTCATTTAATCCTAATTCTTTCATTCCTTGTTTAAATTGTTCATCTGTAAAAGCAAATTTTATTGGAATTTTCTTTAGTTCTTCTTCTTGTCTTTTTTTCATTTCTTGATATGTTTCAAACATATATTTTTCGCCTCTTTCTTTATAAGTTTTAAAAAAGCAACTATTTTTATTTTCAATAGTTGCCTTTTATTAATAATTATTTATTTTAGAATCCTGTTTTTGGTAATACTTCCATTGTTGTTACAGGTTTATCAATTTTTAATTCTGCTATATCTAAAGTTGTTGTGGAATCAGCTTTAACTTCAAATGTAATATCTTTAGATAATTTATATCCTTCTGGAGCTTTTGTTTCTTTCAATAAGTAAATTCCTGTTCTTAATCCAGTTATATTTATCTTTCCGTTCTCATCTGTTGTATATTTACCAATTAGCTTATTTTCCGTTAGGTTTGTTAGTTCAAATTCTGCTCCTTGTAATGCTTTTTCTTCTTCTGAATCGTGCTTATATATGTCTACGTTACCTTTTTCATGTTCATTAGTAATATTTACCGTCTTAACTTCTTTATCCTCTGTAAATTGAACCTCGTAAGTTTTATTGCTTAAATAGTAATTATCAGCTGTTTCTATCTCTTTTATAGTATAGACATTATCTATTGGAAGTTTTTTACTTGTTGCTATTCCCTCTTTATCTGTGATTACTGTATCAACTAAGTTTTGGTCTTTATCATATATTTCAAACTTAACTCCTTCAAGTTTAATATTTTTGTCATCTAAATCTGTTTTATTGATTACAATAGTTCCTTTTTGTTTTTCATCTTCCACATTTAAAATAGTAGTTTCATTGTTCTTTACTTCAAAATCAATACTATCAGATTTATTATAAAATTCTGGAGCTTCAATTTCCCTTAATTGATATTTACCAGTCCTTAAGTTTTCTATATTAATTTCACCATTTTCATTTGTTGTAACTGTATTTACAACCTTATCAAATTCATAAGAATAAATATCAAATTTTGCATTTGGTAAAACTAATTCTGGACTATCTTTATCTACTTTTGTAATTTTAACATTACCTTTCTCGTGTTCGTTTCCAATTCCTAATGTTTGTATTTCTTTATCTTCATTAAATTTGACTTCTTGTGTTTCATTATTTAATATATAATTTTCTTTAGTTTCAACTTCTTTTACTGTATAAATATTGTCTATTGGAAGTTCTTTACTAATTGCTGTTCCGTCTTTATCTGTTACTACTGTATCAACTAAGTTTTGGTCTTTATCATATATTTCAAACTTAACTCCTTCAAGCATTATTTCTGGAATTTCTTCTGTATCTGCATTTCTGTTCATGTGTAATGGATAGTCTTGGTCAAATTTATAAATTTGTATTTGACCTTTTTTCTTTTCATTTTCTACTGTTAATTTTAGTGTTTGATTCCATGCTAGAACAAAAGGTGTTTCTTCATTATTTAATCTATAATTATCTAGTGTTTTTACTTCTTTTAAGATATACCTATCATAAGCTGGAAGTCTATGGCTTATTGCAATTCCGTTCTCATCTGTTGTCATTGTATCAATTTTAGTTCCATCTTCTTTGTAAATTTCAAATGTAACTCCTTCAAGTTTTGTATCTGGATTATCTAAATCCACTTTTGTAACTTGTAACTGTCCTTTTTTTCTTTCATTTTCAAAGGTTAAATCTTTTATTTGATCTTCTTCTAATTCTATAGTTTTAGGTGTTTCATTTAATTCGTATAAAATTCCAGTTTCGATTTCTTTTACTGAATAAGGGTTATACATTAATGGGAGTTTTGAACTAGTAGCTTCACCGTTTTCATCTGTTGTTAATGTATCTACTAATTTTCCATTTTTATCATAAACATTAAATTTAACACCTTGTAATTTAATTTTGTTGTTATCCAAATCAACCTTAATAACTTTTACTTGTCCTTTTTTCTTTTCGTTTTCTACTACTACATCAGTAGTTTCTTTATCTTTTACTTCAAAATCAACTGGCTCTGCTAATTTATAAAATTCATTTGTTTTTGTTTCTCTTAATTGATATTTGCCTGTCCTTAAATTTTCTATGCTGATTTCACCATTTACATCTGTTGTAGCATGACCTATAACAGTATCAAATTCATAAGAATAAACATCAAATTCTACTGCACCTAATTTTGTATCATGGTCATCTTTATCTACTTTTGTAATTTTAGCATTTCCTTTTTTATGCTCATTTGTTATATTTAATATTTGTTGATCTCCATCAACATTATTAAATGTAACTTCATAAGTTTCAGTATTTAAATAATAATTATCTAATGTTTCAACTTCCTTTACTGTATAAGTTGTATCAACAGGTAATCTCATACTTATAGCTTTGCCATTTTCATCTGTTGTTATTGTTTGTACTTTATTTCCACTATCATCATATATTTCAAACTTAACTCCTTCAAGCATTATTTTGTCTGGAAGATTACTAGTATCTTCTACATAAGAAGTAGGTGTTGAAGTAAAATCTTGATCATACTTATATATTACTATTTGTCCTTTTTTCTTTTCATTTTCTATAGTATATTCTGATACAGGTTTTTCTTGCTCCCAAAAAACTTCTACATCTGTATCTGGTGCTAAAGTATACCACTTGTTTGTTTCTTTTTCTTTTAATGTATAAGTACCTGTTCTTATATTAGGTATTGTTATTTCACCATTTTCATCAGTTCTAACGGTATCTATAACTTTATCAAATTCTTGTGAGTATACATCAAATAAAACATGTCCCATTTGAATTTTATGGTTATCTTTATCAATTTTATTTATTTTTAAAGTACCCTTTTTATGTTCATTTGTTAAATTCATTGTTGCATTTTGGTTATAAATTAGGCTTTGTTGTTGTTCTTGATTGTTTGGAACATAATTATCATTAGTTCTTGTTTCTTTTACTGTATAATTACCTGCATATAAATCTGAAAATGTTACTTTTCCATTATCATCTGTAGTTTTAGTTTGTAAAACTTGACCATCTTTTAACAATTGAAATTCTGTATCTGTAATTCCTCCACCAGTTTCAGAATCTGTTTTGTTTATTGTAATAGATGAAACATTTCCTTTAAATTGCTCAGTTGCATTTGAATTAGCAATTTCATAAGGATCTCCAGTTAAAGCATAATTTTGCCACTCTTCATTTGGTGTTGCACCAAATAGTATTGGGGTAGTTTTACATCTTGCATTTTGTACTACTACTATTCCATTTACATCTGTTGTAATTGATAATTCTGGTATAGAAATTTTTATAGTTTGTGTACCATTAAAACTATATTGTTCGCCATTATTCAAATTAAATACTTTTGTTCCTGCTGGGAAATTTGCTATAGCTACATCAAAACTTGCAAGCTCTACTGGTGAACTAACATTATAATTTTGTGAATAATAATTTATTCCTCCAATATTATCTTTGTATAAATCACCTGTTTTATTAATATCAACTCTTGCTTCTTGATAAGTTTGACTACCATTTTTTCCTATATTTACTAGGTTTATTATAGCTTGCTTAATTGCTTCTCCTTCAGAATCTGCACCTTTATAGTAAGAATATGGGTCTGTTCCATATAATATACAATATACTGCTTGCTTTGTTGCAACAAAGGCGTCTTGTTCGTTCCAAACTCCCATATCTTGTGGAGTTTTATAAGGATAACTATTAGTAATTACTCTCCATATTTGTTGGTCATTAACTGCACCAGTAACATTTACAGTATATGCAGGAACTGTACCGACTCCGTGTCTATCTTTATTTAAACAAAAAGCAGGATATTCAACTCCATCTTTTGAATAAACAACAAAATCTGTAACTATATAATACCAAGCATTTTTATTACTATTCCAGTATTGTAAATGTCTTCCACAATCGCCTTTATCGTATATATATGCAGAATCTACTGAAAAACTTGCATTGGAAAATGAAGGCAATACTATTTGAAATAGCATAAAAAATATTATTAATAATACAGTAGTATTTTTAAATAGTTTTTTACTCATTTTTTTGTTCCTCCTTTTATTTTACTTGAACTATATTATCCATATAGTTTTGATCTTCTAAATATGCTGTAACTGGATTAGTAAAGCCATTTATAACTTGTATTATTTGCTTATCATTTAGTATTTCTGTTTTATATGTTGCATTTGATAAGTTTCTTTTCATTTCATTTAGTCTTTTATCGATTTCTACTGCTGAATGATCATCTAGTTTTGCTTCCCAAATTATTAAATAAATTTCTGATTCTTGTGCTTTTCCTGTTGCCGATAACATACCAAATGATTTCATTCTTTGATTTAAAAGATAAAACTTGGTAGAATTTGCTTCATTATCCATAAGCATTGCCTGATAATCTTGGTTTCTTTGTAAATCTACAGGTCGATTTGCAAAATACAACTTAAATGGCTTTAGTTCTGTAGCCATATTTGATGTTAGAACTCTTGCATGTGCTTTTCTTTCATCTTGGCTCATGAGGTTACAATTTTTAGGATATATTCTTAATATTCCTAAAATTTTATTATCTATTGTATAAATCTTTCCATCTTGCACAGTTCTAATATTTAAAAAAGTATTTGCTGATATTTCTTCTTTTTGCTCTGATTTATTTTTATTAGAATGACCAAATAACTTGAAATTCCCCATTTTTCTCCTCCTATCTCAATAAAATTTATATTGATATTATAGAAGTAAAAAAACGTATTTTTTGATAAAAATATTGCAAAAATATTGCATTTGTTATTAAATTTTATACTTTTAAATATTTAAACAAAATTTTAAAGACAAAAAAATAAAGCCTCTAAGGACTTTAATTTTCTAAGAAGTGTTACTTCTATATAAAAATACATGTAATAAAATAACTAATGAAATATAATATTAATAAATACCATACTTTATTTATTTAGTCAAGAATTATTTTGAAATATTTTGTAGGTAAATTTTATTGTCTTTATAAGATTCCCTATAATATTTACTTGAATCAAAAGATTTAGGTACAAAAATTTTTCTTGTCTTAGCTGTAATTAGTTTTTTTACAATAAAACTATCAAAATCTTCACTATCTAATAATTTATAGTAATATTTTGCTATATTATCTTTATGTAGTTTTCTGCATGTATTATAAATTGAGGTAGAAAATCCGTATGTTCCCTCATAATTCGTTAATTCTTTAAAATCTTTTGGAGAAAGTTTAAAAAGTAATTGTATTTCTTTTGAAAGTTTTTTATAAAAGGATTTATTTAGTTGATATATATATTTATTTTCCATCTGTTACACTCCCCTATTTTTATAGCACCAGATACAATATACAACAAATTTAAAAAATAATCAATTAAAGATTTTATTAAATCCTATTTAAAACACTTTAAATATTTAAAACAATTAATTTTAAAATACTTATTCTTCAATAATTACAAGCTTTAAAATGTTTTAAATATTTTAAAAAAGTCTTACTTCTAAAGCAAGACTTTTTATATATTTTGTTTATGATATTTTAAAAATCTTTTGTACGAACATATTTAAATACTTTTTGACTTTTTATAAATATAATTACATTTTTTATTGTTTGTGCAATACTTCCTCCATTTTTATCTTTTATAACACTTGCAAAAGTTCCACCAGAGCAAATAGCAAAAATAAGTAAAGCAACTACATAATTATTACAAATTTTATAAATTAGCATTGCTAATAATAATCCAATACCTGCCCCTATTGCTGTATAAATTATTTCTGGTATTCCTATGCCATCAAAAATTTCCATTCGTGTTTTTACATTACCAGGTATTTGCACTTTATAATTCATATTTTCTTCCATATATATTACCTACCTCTTATATTATTATTTATTTGGATCTGTATCGTTATAAGCACCCTTAGAAGTAGATGGCGTTTCTAAAATATTTCCGTTTTTATCAGTAATAACTGTAAAAGCCAAATCTGTTAATTGATTATAATCATAGCCAGCTAGAATATTTTCCCAAGATTCTTTAGAACCATCTATCTCATCTGCTTGCGATACTGGAAAGATAAAATATTTCGACTTACCATCTAAATCTCCTAAATCATCACTAGATTTATAAACATAATATAATTTCTGGCTTGACCAGCCTTTTGTAGCTCCCTGTGAATCATTAAAATCTCTATAAATATCAACTTTCATTTTTATTTTATGGAAAAAAGTTCCTTCTTTTATTTCATGATCCACATCAGTTCTTACCAGCTTTTGACCATTGTAGTTAATAATTTGTCGATTCTGTAAATCTTTTGATGTATCTCTTATATTAGAATCTGCTTTTCCTATTGCTATTGCATGTTCTCCAAAATCTCCTATATTTGCTTCACTTGTTCCTATATAAGAATTTACTATAAGTCTAGTTACTGTAGTAACTGAAAAAATTAGTATAAATGCAACAATCCCATTTTTAATTCTTCTTAAATAAAGTTTTGCGTCAGATTCATCTCCAGTAATTATTTTGATTATTGCTAGTACTATCATTCCAACACAAGCAATTCCTGCAATCCACCCCATCACATTTACTATATTATAAATAATTGTTGTACTAGAATCACCAAACATTTACTTGTTTTCACCTACCTTATATTGATTCTTCCTCATTTTCTTCTTGTTCATTATTTATATTTTTTTCTTTTTTGTATTCCTTAATAAATTCATTTGCCCTTTTTAAAAAGTCATCTGTTTCTTTTAAGTCTATTGCTCTTTCTTTTTCTTCTTCATCTTCAATTTCTTCTATATCTTCCTCTGACAAAACATATTCATCAAAATTTTCACAATAATATCCTAAATATGTATCTGCTATATTTAATAATTTAGTCATAATATTTACTATCATTTCTTCTTCACTCATAATTCATCTTCCTCGCTTTCCTCTTGTTCATTTACCATATTAATTATTTTGTTTTTAAATTCATCTATATAAGTATTTTTCATAAAAGATCTGAAACTTTGATAATCGCCAATATCTTCTCTATTATCTAAATAAATACCAAAATCTTTTCCATCATCTAAAATTATTGTAAAATCAACTTTGTCATAAGTATGAAATTCTTCCCCATATTTTTTAGAATCTGCTTCATTTCTATGTTTTACTTCTAAAATTGCTAAATTACTTTTACTTTCCATCTCTTTAAAATTTAGAACATCATCTTTTTTTAGTTCTCTACTTTCAGAATAATTGATTAGGAATTTTACTGAATCTTTTTTGTTTTCTATTTTATCAATGTTTTCTACAATTTTTTTGTACTTGTAAATTTCTCTATATAACTCAAAAGTAGATGTTTTTTCATTTGGAAGAGCTTTTAAATATTTATCCAAATATTTAGATGGTATTTTATCTAATATTTCTTCTTTATAGTTAGTTGTTACTCTTAATCTTTGTCCTTGTTCCCATCTATTTGAAATTCTTTTATATAAAGATTCATCTGTTTTTTCTGAAATATTATATTTATTAAGTAAATTTATCATTGTAGATGAAGAATTAATATAAGCAACTCCAACACCTTCATTTGCTTCATTAAATGCAATATCTCCTAACACTTTATATTTCATATAATCTGTAAATTCATCTTGATTACTTAAAACTGGTTTATCAAAATTAGTTTCAAAATCTTTAACATATTTATCAACAAAACTTAAAAACTCGACATTTGTATTAAACTCTATCTTTCCCATTGCGTAATCTTCAAGATCAATTCCTTTGCTATCAAGCCATAATAAATATCTATCATTATCTGCATATCTTATAGGTTTTATTACTTTATCTTGCTCTCTGTCATAAATTTCTAAAATATCTCTTTTACTTTCTGGTAGTCTTGCCATATAAAGATAAGCTGTTTGAAAATCTAAAGAAGAATTGCCATATTTATTAGCAATAGGAATATATTCTTTTGTTTTTTTATTTCTAATTATCACAATTCATCTTCCTCACTTTCTTCGTTTTTTTCTATACTTTTTTGTAATGTAAACATACTATCATTATTAAAATAAACAGTTTCTTCGTATTCTCCAGTATCTATTAAATTTTGTTTCCATTGCTCAAATGGTATTTTTTTCTTTAAGTCATCTAAATCTTCATTTAGCTCTGAATCTATTTTTAAATCTTCTTCCCAAGTCTTTCGTAGCTCTTCATTTGTAAAGATTAAATTAGAGGGAGTATAAATAAGTCCTTTTTCGACATCAATTATATTAAATATTTCATCATTTATTTTATCTTTATCTTCTTGCTTCATTATTGCATTTTGATTAACAATATGAATCATTTGAGCTTTCATGCTTTCTAAACTTCCTACATCTTCAAAATGACATGTACTATAACCTGATTCAAACATTATATTTGCTAATTTTTTAGAATATATATTCCCTACATCTTCTAAAGTAATGTTAATATCACTTTTATCACTATATTTTTTTATCCAATTTCTCGTTTCAGCTAAATCATCTTTATAGATATTTACATATCTTTTAAAGTCAGAATTTTCTTCTTGTTCAATTAAATTAAATAAGATTATGTTTTTGATTTCTGGTGTAATATCTTTATTTTCTTCTGTAATTTCCCATTTATAAGATGTAATTTGCATATCGTAATTATGTTTTTCAGCTGTAATTATACAGGGCTTATTATTTATATTTATTTTTAAATTATAAACAGTTATATCATTGTAGCCACCAACTAAAGTTTTTTCTAACAACTTTACAATATCCTTCATATTATCTTCTCCTTAATAAATTTCGTTTGAAAATCGAATCTAAGCTATTTTAAATAGTAAATTTTATAGCTCATCTTCTTCTGTTTCTTCATTGTCATTATTTGTACTTAAATTTTTTTCATTATTTTTAAGAAAAGTTTCATTGAAGTTTGGAAGATGTTTTATGTTGTTATATGCAATTTGCATATTTGTATTTTCGATTTCTTCTTCTTCTTTTGGGTTTAAATTTTCTCTATAAAACTTAATATTATTTTGTAAATTTTTAATATATTTTTTACAACTCTTAATTACATTTTCTTTTTTAGTAGTATCTTTTAAATTAATCATTAAGCTATTCATAACATTATACATACACTTTTTATCATAAATACAAGATATGACATTCAAGCCATAATATTGCTGGTGTTTGACTATTTCATTTAATACATTTGGAACACTCATACCTCTTGCGTTCATTTGGTCAAATTCTGGGTGAACATAATCATACCAAAATTTTTCAAATAATCCATTTTGAACAGCCCATGTTCGTTCTTCTTTTACATTAAAGTCGTGTTTTGACTTTAATATATGAAATAAATCAACTTGCTTTTTTAATGTTACTATTTTTCCATTTTTGTCTATTACATTTAATTCAAATTTTTTATTATTGTCAAAAAATTTCTTATCTAATACAATAGCTGACATTTTTGCCTCCTAAATTTATATTAATGTTTCTTCATCATACTAGCAACTATACCTACATTATGTACTATTTTTCCAGCTCTACCATCAGTTCCACCATAAGTAATTAGGAATTGTGATAAAATTCCAGGTGTTTTTAAAGCCATAGTTGATGTTGCTAACGCTAAAATAATATGGGTACTAAGTAAAAATGTTATGGATAATCTTAACAATGTAAGTTGTACTATTACAGTAAATGCAACTTTGATAAATTGTTGTATATATCCTTTAAATACTCCTCCATCTGCATTTAATAATCCTACACAAGCAAATGGTATTCCTAATCTTAAAATTAATACTTCGATACCTCTACTTAAATTTTGGAAATATACCAAAACGTATTGAATTGCAATAATAACATAGAAAATCATTCCCATAGAGTTTAATAAAGCATTTACCCAATCTTTTTGAGTATTGAATAAATCTGCAAGACCACTTGTATCTCCAAATGCTGAATTTGTTATAGATTGATATAATGAGTTCATTATATTTACAAAAGTTTCATATAAAAATCCAAAAGATACCATAATAATTAGTGCTTTTACAAATCCTAAAAGTACTTGAAAAGGTGAATTATCTGGATCTCCATTGCTCCATGCAAAATACGTTTCTACCATTTTTTTAACAAAAAGCATTATAAGTATAGAAATTGCGAAAATGTATATCGCATGATAGAGATTTACTATATTAAATGTGTTCCTATTTACCATATCATAGAAGTTTGTTTCAACTGCAAAAGCGTCATAGAAGAAATTATTTAATAAAGTTGTTACAAAATTTAAGCACATTTGCACTACATAGGACATCAAATTATTTGAAAGTGAAAGTACTGAACTTGTTAGCATTGAACCTGACATTCATCTTCCTCCTTTGTCTTATTTTATAAACATTGTATCTATTAATTCTAATCCACCTTCTTCTTCCTCATCTTCTTCTGTTTCGGAGGATTTAGTTGTTTTTTCTAAAACTGTAGTTTTTTTGTTTTCTTCTTCCTTTTGTTTTATTTTAGAAACAGTTGATACACTTTTATCTAATAATTTACCAAAATTTGAACTAACTTCTTTTCTTAAATCTTTATTTTCTCTTATTTTTAAATAAGTATCAGATGATTTTAATAAATCCTCTAATTTCTCCACACTAACTACTTTTCCTACCTTACTTTGCACATTTTTAAAAGATTGATTTATATCAGTAAAATTTTCATTTTTTATTGCTTTTTCTACTCTATCTGTAAATTCATTTTTTATATGTCTTTCTTGTAATAAATCATAAATAAGCATAATCATAATACCAGGTATTCCAGCAACCCCACCACAAACAGCATATCTTTTTAGTTCGGCAAAAATACTTTTTGAATCTTCAAATCCTATTTTTAATTCTTTGGATAAATCTCCAACTAATTCGTTTTCTTTTTCATTAAATAATTTTTCCTGTTCTTTATGAAGTTCTTCTAGTTCTGGTGTTTTTTCTATTTTTTTACCTTTAGCAATATTTGTAATATCATCATCATTTATTTTATCTTGTATTTCTTTGGGTAATTTTGAATAAGCTTCTTTTAAAAAATTTATTCTATTTTTTTCAGTATCTTTTATATAAGTTTGTAATTTATCATCAAAATTCATTTTTTCTTACCTCCTAAGCAAAATATCTTGATATTAAATTAATTATTGTAACTGCTAACACACCAACTACGATACAAATTAATACCCTTATGATAGATTTTTTATATCTCATAGCGTCTTGCTCTTCTCCAGTTTGTATTCTTATAACATAATAGACAATAAAGCATGCTCCTACAACAGGCAATACCCATTGCAATGTTCCTGTTACATCATTTACTAACTTATAAACTCCTTGTCCGATTTTTGAATTTCTTATTTCTCCACCATCACCTGGCTCTGGTACAACTTCTGCAAATACTTTATTATGTAAAGATATTAAAGCTAAACTTACAATAGAAGCTATTTTACTAAATTTTTTCTTAAATGTAGTTTTCTTTTTCAATTTCTTTTCCCTCCCATTTTTTATTTTTTATAAAAAAATTATAGAAGGAAAATTTGCTTATTTTTGTTAAAAAAATTGCAAATATATTGCATTTAATATTAAAATTTATAACTTTAAATATTTAAATAGAGATTTTAAAATATATTGATATAAAAAAAGTAAAACTCCTTTCATTTAAGAGTTCTACTTTTGTTTTTTAATTAAAACTACTATTGATTAATTGTCTTTTCCAGTTTAGTTCTTTTTCTCTTCTTTTGTTTTCTTCTTCTTTTTCCTTTTCTTTTTTCATTTTTTTATCAATATCCCATAAAAGAGCTTGTGATACACTTCTTTCTGGTCTTTCATCTTCTCTAATTTGTCTAATTTTTGTATTCCATGCTGGATCTCCTAAACCTAATACTTTATTAAAATACCATTTTGATAAATCTGGAGCATAGGTCATGCAAGGATTTATTCCAGACACCATAGTAAGCAAATATGGTCTTTGTATTCTTAATACTTCATCTGGAGTAAGTAATTCTCTTTTACTTAAATTATGTGATTTAGATTCATTTACTGCTCCACCACTAGAAGAATTGCTTTCACTCCAAGTGGAAGTTGTATATGTTCCCAATTTTTCACTAATTTTCTTTGCTGTATCAGCATTAGAAGTTTTAAGGTATGTCCAAACATGACAGTTATCTAAAATGTTTGGTGCTACTTTATCTCCGTATTTATCGTTTAATTGTGAAAATGATTGCAAGAATAAATTAAAACGTATTCCTCTACCACCACCAACAGTTAAGAAGCCACCGAAGTTATTTATCGCACTAAAGTTACCAAACTCATCAAGTATAAAGTTTACTCTATTATTTAATCTTCCACCTTGTGCGTCGGCAACTTCACATAGTTTTGTATAGCATTGATTAACAAATAATGAACATAGTCCATAAAATGTTGTTTTTTCATCTGGAAGTATCATATATAAAGCTGTTTTTTGGGAATTGAATTTAGTAACATCAATATCGCTTGTAGCCAACATATCTGCAATATATGGATCTGTGAAAATTGAAAGTGTTGCTAAAGCTGATGTAAAGAAAGAACCTCTTGTCTTAGAAGGTGCAATTTTTGCACTTTGGAATTGAGTAACTGCTGGGTGGTCTTGTGGCAATTTATCTAAAAATGTATCAATTAACATTGTTTTATCAGATTGCTCAACACACATTCTTGCAATAAATTCATATACATTTCTTAAATTTTGAAGTTCTGGGTGTGGCTCTAATTCTAATAAATTTTTCCAATTTGATACTATTTCTAAAATTCCATCAGAATCATCTTCATTTAGTTCTTTAAATTTTTCTTGCAAATTTTCATAATTTTCATTAATAGATTTATTTAATTCATTATTAAAATCTTTAGCTGTAAGTAGAAAATCTAAACTTTCAGAATTAGTATTGTTTTCAATTATATAATTTAATATCTTTTCTTTTGCATTTTTAAAATATTCATTTTTTAAATTCTTTCTTTCTTCTTTAGATAATCTATAATAGTCTTTTTTGTAATCTTCATACTTTCTTTTTCTAAATTCTTCAATCGTATCTGCTTCTATTTCTTCCCCATATTCATTTTTCTTCTTTGATTCTGGAGAATTTAAATATTTTTGATAATCTTCACAAATTTTTTCTTTAAATAAAGTCCAGATTTTTTGGTCATTTACTCTATCTGAATTTTCCATTACAACTGCCATAATCCCACATTTTTCAACTGCTTGCTCTCCATTATACCAAATAGCTTCTTGATTACCTTTCTCACCTACTAATGATTTAACAATATCAGAACAATAAGAAACTGCTTTTGGAATATCGTTTTTATCAATCATATCAATAACAGGTTGTAAGAAGTTATACTTAGAACTTTTTAGAGGATTTTTAAAATCTAATGTTACAACATTATATCCTAATTCTCTTAGCATACCAGATGTATATTCAAATAATTCTCCTTTCGGATCTGATAAAATCATACTTTCACCAGCTAAGCCTGTATTTGCGATTGTTTCTAAAACTAAATTTCTTGTTTTACCTGAACGTGTTGCTCCAACGGTTAAAGAGTGCATATCATCTCCAATAAAGTAAATATCTTCTACTTTTCTAGTTTTTATAAACGGAAATTGTTTTACAAAATTTATAACAGTTCTATCCTTTTTCCCTACTGCGAGTCCACCTTTTTTGAATATTTTAGTTTCAAAATCTGGCTTTTTAGGTTCTAAATTTTCAGAAGAAAGTTTTGGAACAGGCTTTCCCTCATCAATTTCTTTCATTAATTTTTCTTCATCTTTTCTTTGAGTTTCGGACATTTTCATAAGTTTATGAATTGTGGGATTTTCAGGATCGAATGTATTTTTATACAATTCTTTTTGATTATCTATCTGTTTCTTGGTAAGCCACCATGATGAACCAAATTGTGTTTGATTTTTTACTGGATATGGTATTTTTATATCTGGTGTTACTTCATATAATTTAGATTTATAATCATTTAGTTTAAATAGCTTAAATGCCGTAGACAAGATTAAAATCATAAATGCAAGTAAGATAATTATAAACATTTGGATTCCATCTTGATTTTCAAATATCGTTTTAAACATATTGCCAATATTAAAATTCAATAATTTTAGCGGTGTTCTTAGAAATATTTCCATCAGACAATATGCAATTATAACTGATAAAACAGAAGCAAGTATAGTAGAAATAATAATCATTGTAAGTTTAGTTCTAAATTTTTTGTTTCCCATTTTCTCTTTTCCTCCTTGACATAAATGGTAAAACAAAAAATAAGTACTTTTTTACGAAAAAATTGCAAAAATATTGCAATTTTCATTAAAATATATACCTTTAAATATTTAAAAGAAAATTTGAATTACAAAAAAATAAAGCCATTAAAATAGCTTAACTACTATTTTAATGACTTATCTATATAAAAAGGGAATATTTAGAATAATAACTTTAAACTTCATCTTCATTTGATTCTTCGTCAGAGTTTTCTTCTACATTAAACAATTCGTCTGTTTTTAATATTATGTCTGTTTTTATTTTAGTAATATCATCACTAGAATTTAAAATATTAGTATATTCTGATAATATATTGGAATCTTTTATGTATTGTAGGTATAAAGATATATCTTCTTTATTAATTGCATTACTAATAATGTTTTTAAATTCATCTATAAATGTAAGTTTTTTATTGTTAAATATATCTTCAATTTCAAGTTGTTTTAAAATTTCATCTTTCATAATTCCTTTCAATTTTAATACATCTGGAAATACCATACTTTTAATACCTTTGTTTACTAAAGATAATACTGTATTAGCTTTTAGGTTTATCTCTTTTTTTGTTTTATCATCTATTGAAACTAAAGCATTTTTTCTAAGAAAAGTATCAATAATATATTTATCAATTACAGGAAACATGTTTTGTATTAAAAATACATTTTCTTTTCCAGAAATTTTACCAAAAACGATAGTATCAACTTTTGGCTTTTTTATTCCTTTATTCTTTTGTTTTTGTATTTTATGATTATATATTTTTTTATATTTTTCAACTCTACTAGAAATAGGAACAAACCAAAAGATTCTATTATTATTACTATCTTTGAAACAATAATAAGCTGGTCTTTTTGTTCCACTTTCTTTATTTTGTAACAATTCTTTATCTTGTACTCTATCAAAATATAAATCTGAAATGAAATAAAAATATCCTTGTTGTATATTCATTATTTCCTCCTAAATTAATTAAGGAGATTCTGGTCTAAAAAGAATCTCCTAAAAAACTATTTATTCACTAGCCCATTTATCAGTCGCAAGCATAGGTTGCGACATACCATTTATTCACTAGCCCATTTATTAGTCGCAAGCATAGGTTGCGACAGACCATTTATTACTATATTTAATATAGCACAAATCCATTTAAAAATCAATAGATTTACTATTATTTTATGCAATTTTTTTAAAATTAGTCATTAAAATATTTTAAATATTTAGAGGTCATTTTCATCTTCATTTTCTAATTCATTTTTTAAATCTTCAAATACTTCATCTGAATTTCTATATAAATCATCAACTGATGTTTCAAGCCATCTAATACAATAATCTGGAGTATAACTTTCATTAAATTGAGCATTTAACTGTTCTCGAATTTGACTAGGAATAGAGTTCCATGTATTTTTTAAGGTTTCAATTTGTATTCGCATTTTTTCATAAGTATCTTCTAACTTATTTTTCATTTTTTCATCTAAATTAATATTACTCATATTTCATCTTCCTCCTCATTATCTTTTGAATCACTTTTTTGTAAATCAAAAAAATAATTAAATTTTGCATTTGCAACTTCTTCATTTGATAGAGTTTCTTTTCCAATTACTTTTTCTTCTTTATTTAAAGAATCTGTTAAATATTTAAAAGTATGTTTTGCTTCGATATTACTTAAAGAAATTACTTTTTTATTATTTAAATCACATAAAAATCCATCTACTTTATTTAAAGTATTTCCAATAAAAGTTGTCTTGAAAAAATATTCTTGCAATTTATTTATTAATGCTATTTGATATATTTTGAAAGTTTTTGTTTCCTGCAAAATATTTATATCATTTAATTGTTCTTTCAACTCTTCTTTTAATTCCAAACTTAAATTATGTTTTTTAAAGAAATTATCAATAACAAATTCCTCTTTGTTTTTTAATGAATTAACAAAAGATTTAGCAACAATCATATTTTCTTTAATACTATCCATATATAGAAATACCTTCTTAATTTACATTTGTAACTGGTCTATGTAATTCATTAAACTTCTCATCTTCAATTTTCCTTCTTCTGTTACCAAACCTGTAGAAATTTGTTTTGCTTCTTCATAATCTCTTATATCTTTAATTGCATTTGTATAAGTTTCTTGTACTTCTTTATTTGATGGATCTCCATTTCTTAAAGTGTTAAATAGATTAGTAAAATAATTTAAAAGCTCTCCTTTTTGCATTTTAGCAAGTTTTGAATCTATTTTTTTATTTTCTTCTTTTTCAAATAATAAGTTTACTAAATCCTCTTCACTATTACTTGTTTTATCTTTTTCAATTTCTATATTTTCATTTTCCTGTACTTTTTTCTTTCTTCTTGCTTTTTTAGGTTTTTCTTCTATTATTGTTTCTTCTTTTAATTGTTGTTCTTTAATAGTTTCCAAATTGCTAATTTCATTTAGTAATTTTTGAATTTGTTCTTCTTGTTGTTTTATTACTTCATCTTTTTCGTTTATCTGTTTTTTAAAATTTGTATATTCAGTTTGATAATTTAAATTATTATCTTTAATTCTTGCTAAAAGTCCTTCTCTTTCATTTTTAATATATTTGTATATGTAATTTAACTTATCTGAATTTGCATTGGTAGTATTTGTATCTTCATTTAAACTATTTTCATATTCTTCTTCATCTTCTTCATAAAACTCATTTAATTCATTTCTTTGTTTTAAAACTTTAACTATTAAAATTATATTTATAATTACTGATAAAATTAATAAAATTTTAACCATTTATATTTACTCCTCTCTTCATATTTATAACATTTATGAAAAATTTATTATCTAATTTTTCTCTTAAATATTGAGTTAATTTAACACCTTTAATTATAAATTCTGTAGAAGTACAAAATTTATCTACATTAATCTTTTCGTATTTATCATTTAAATTATTAAAATAATATATTGTATCTTCTATTTTCCCAATATATAATCTTTCTTCTTTATCTTGAAAAAAAACATCTCCTTTATTATCAATTATTACTTTTTCTGGATTCACATTAAAAAATTTATTGTCTACACAAATACATAAATCTTTCCATAAATTTTTATATGTAAATGTATCTAATAAGTTAATTTCATTCTTAGAAAGATATTCTTTTCCTTCTAAAGCTTCTTTTTCTTCTTCTTTATTTTCAAAATTTTCTAAGAGTTTTTGAAATATATCTTTCAATTTTTCCTTTAAATTCATTCTGTTATTTCATCTCCTACAACACATAATCTAAGATTTCCTTTATTTTTAACGCAAGTTATTAATGTAATTTTATTTTCAGGAGTATTTTCAATTACATATACATCTTTATCTTTAATTGTTTTTACTTCTGATACCTTATATTTTTTAGTTTGATATTTAGTTTGATATGTAATTTCATCACCTTGTCTTACTTTATCTAAATTTTCAAAATAATTTTTTTCATATCCTCTATTATGACCAGCAATAGCAACATTTCCTTCAAGATAGGCTGAATCTGTAAAATGTCCTAAATAGTTATTTAATGTATCCATATCCGTACCTTCTTTAACTGGAGCATTTGTAAGTGAAATAGAAGGAATTGTTAAATATGCAATTACTCCCTGTTCTTCTTCTTGATTATCATCTGCTGTATTTGTTATACTCATTGTATTAGTATCAATAATAGATTCATCTTTATCTTTATTGTTAAAACAATTTACTAATAAAACACTCATAATAGTAATAGCTATGATTATTAATAAAATAGATATTGAAACAATGATTTTCTTCTTCTTTGATAATTTTCCTTTTTCATTTTTCTCTTTCTCTTTTTTCTCTTTCTCTTTTTTCTTAAACAATTACAAAAACCTCCTTTTCTTTCTTAATTACAATAAAAAAATTATAGTATAAAAAGTTAGTAATTTTTGGTAAAAATATTTCAAAAATATTGCATTATTTTATTCAAAAATATGTATATTGTTTAGAAAGATTTCTCTTGTATTTTCATTAATTAATACTGTGATACCTATAGTTACAAGAACTCCAATTAAAATAAAGAATATTATTTTAATTAAAGTTTTAATTAATCTAGTAAAGAACTTTAAAATCTTTTCAATTTTTGATTGTTTATTAATAATAATTTTTTCGTTGTTATTTAAGTTTAGATTTTTCTTTACTGCTTCAACCTCTTTTTTTATTTTTAATTTTTCTGCTACACTTTGTTTTTCTTTCATTTTTTATCACCCTTTTTTCCAAATAAATTAAATTTAAATTTTTTCTTTTTTTCTTTTATTTCTGTATTTTGTAAATAAGGTGTAAATAATTTTTCAAATATATTGGTATTACTGTTTAATTTAAATGGATTAGGAGTATTATCAATAAAGAAAGTTTTATTACTCCATTCTTCGCCAATACTTTCTTTGAAATTTTGTCTTTCTTCTAACTCTGTAAAATTAATTAAAAGAAATGTATTTACATCTTGGTTGAGTACCATCAAGGCATTTATTAAATTGTCTGTTTCCCATGATTTTGAACCAGAAACCAAGATTTTTAAATCAGATTTTACAAAAGAATTTTTCTCAATTTCAGTCATTTCATTATAATTTCCGTAATCATATACATAAAAGTCAAACTGTGTTGCTTGTATTCTTGCTAGTGTTTCAGAATTTGGCTTTTGATAATAGTTTATTCTGTTAATAGTAATCTTTCCTTCTTCTTCATTTACTGCTGATTCTTTATAGTTTTCTAAACTTTTTATTGAATTATGATTATTATTTTCGATATAGCAAGCTGTAGTATTAGGTATTTGATTCAACCAATTTACTAAGTTTATTGCTACAGTAGTTGCTCCTAAATGCCTTTCGGTACTTGCTATACCGATAGATATATTTGTTTTTACTTTAATAAAGTTATTTTTTATTACTTTTGTATTTTGATTTATATTTATTGTGGCTTCATCTACTCTAAAAGCCATTGTGTCAGAATAAGTCATACCTCCAGTTATGGCTTTCTTTAATAAGCTTTTTGCTAAATTATCATCTCCTGGTGTGATACAATTATATATTCCAAGTTTAATAATGTCAGAAATTAATACATTTCCTTTCTTGACTCCTTGATCAACTACAATTATTTTACAAGTTTCTTTTTGAAGAAGTAATTTTAGCATACTTAATATTTCATCATCTTTAGAAGAGCCTTTAAAAGCTTTAAGAACAATTACAAAATAATCTATACCATTTAAATTCTGTAATGTTCCAGAAAAGAAATTCGTAACATTATAAATATTGATAAAACGTTGAGATAAAATAATCTTTTTTTCGTTCATTACTTCTTCTAGCCAATTTTCCTGTTCGGAAGATACATAAATATATTTTTCCCTTTTTTCAATTATTGCTTGACCATGTTCATCACGTTCAATCATTTTAAATCTGCTCCTTTCTTAACTTATCTATCAAATCCCCAGTCAAAACCAGATGAATTACGCATTTTTTTAATCCATTCTCTTTTAGCTTCTTTTGACATATTTTTAAAACTTTCTTTAAGTCTTTCATTTCTTGCTCGATTTACAGTATTTTCTTCATCTAACGTAGAAAATACTGATTTAATTAAATTCTTCATTTCATTTCTTTTTTCATAATCTATCTGACTTTGTTTCCTATTTATTTCATATTCTGCTTTTTTATTTTCATATTCTTCTTGCCTTTTTTTCCAATTTTCTTCTTTTACTTCACTTTTAGTATTTTTTATAAATTGTAAAATTTGATTTCCTATCTTAGAATACATAGTATCTTTAGCTCTTTGTTTTACTCTTTCATAATCAGTAGAATTTTCTATATCTGCTAAATATTTACTTGCTTCTATCTCGGAATTAATATATTCATAAAACATTTCTTTACATTCCATTGAAGTATTTAAAATTAATTTAGAAATATCATCTATTGCCTGCTTTACTTCTGGTGTTTGATATTGATATTTAAATCCTTTTTCAAAATTATTTGTAATATTTTTTAAATTTTGAAGTTTAGATGATATTATTTCAAAATTTTCTTCTTTAAATTTATAATCTAAAATCCTTTCTGGTATTTCTTCTGGCATAACTTCTTTTAAAAGATTACTAATTTTTAAATCCTCTTCTGTTTTTGTTTTTATTATTTTTTCAAGTTCATAACTATTTTTTGCAATACCTATTTCTTTAAAATCTTTTAAAAATGAAGCTGTATCAGATAGAGTATTTTCCTTATATAAAATTCCTTTTTTTCCATTGTTTTTAAATTCTAATTTATCTTTATACCATTTCTTTATGTTATTAAATTTTCTTGTTTCATACCATTTTCTAACCTTTTTTATCTCTGTAAAATTATTTGGATTCTCTTTATCGTATAAATATATTTTTTGTCCTATTTTTAAATTTTGGGTTAAATCTTTAATAAAATTTTCTTCTTTTGATGTGTCTACTACGTTTAATTCAAGATTTTTTATATTTAAGCTTTCTGTTAAATTTCTTTTATATCTTTCTAATTCATCTTTTGCTAAAATTGATATTTCTTTTTTTGAAACATTTTTTATGTTGTATAATTCTTGTAATTTATTAGAAAATATTTCTTTAGCAAATTCTTTCCTAATATTTTTATAATTTATAAATGGCTTTTTAGTTGTATTCTCATAATCTTTATTATTCCAAAAATCAATATGAACATGAGGGTGTCCTTCTTTTGCATGAAAAGAAGCCACAAACTCAAAATTTTCTATTGGAATTTCTGGTTTGACAGATTTTCTTATTTCTTCTATTTTATGTTCAACAAGTTCTTTAAATTTTTCTCTAGTATTATATTGTTGCTCTAATGCGTCATCACCCTCTAAACTTATAATTGTTTTGAAAACATCACCATCATTTTTTGTAATCTCCCCTACTCTTTTTCTAATATCACTTAAAGACATTTTTTCGACATCAAGAGGAATACCTTTTTTATCATATATAGTTCCAAATAGTGCATGTTCACTATATTCATTTTTAACAGCTTCTGCTTTTGTAGCAATGTAATCAATATGACATCTATCAATATGTGCTTGTAATCTATTATCTTTTGCTTGGTTAGTTCGCTTACTGTATATTTCTTGTTTATTAATCCATTTGAATACAACTGGAGCATTATTCATTTGCAACACTTCTTTCTAATTTTTCGCCATTTAAATTTATAACTTTTATCTTGCCTTGTGCGATATATGTATCTAAACATATATCACAGTAGTTTTTATTATCTTTTTTATCATAAAAATATACATTAAGTGGATCTATCTTATCTCCACAAAAACTACAAAATTTCATATTACTAAATTTCTCCTTTATCCAAATTTGCTAATTTTTCAAAATCAGTTTTTATGTCATAATTTTTAATTGCTTTATAACCTATTGCGTTTGCTTCCTTAATTGCATTTCTCATAAATTCTTTTTCATCATCAGAATTGAATAAAACTGACAAAATTTTTGCTTGTAAGTAAGAGTTAGATAAATTGTTTTTTAGTCCTTTTACTTCTAATGCAATTTGTCTTTCAAATTTACTATTCAATTCTTGTCTTATTACATTTCTTAAAATTTCCGTAATCATAGTAATATTATCTTTATTTGCTTGCACACTAAAATATTCTTTGAGAATATTGTTCATTGTTTCTGAAAAAGATGTATATTGTTTTTCGGATTGATAATTTATTAATGTTTTATTTAATTTATCTGAAACGTAAAAAGTTTTTTGTGTTGCTTTAGCTTTTTTATATTTTGTTACTTTTTGTTCCTTTTTCTCTTCCATTACATTTTTACCTCCCAATTTTTCTATATTTAAGTAGTGAACGCAGGATAAACGCACCGTGCCGTGCGTAGAAACAGCTAGAAGGGCAAGCCTTCTACTATAATGTAAATCTCAAAAAAGCACATTGTTTCTACTGCTCAAAATGTTTACAAGGGAACATTTTGTATTAGTTATTTTTGTAATAAATTCAAAAATTTTTCTAATTCTTCATCAGTTTTAAATTTAAAAGATACTGTTTTACTTTTTGGTCTTGCTTGAATTTTTAGATTCTCACCAAAAATATTTTGGCATTTTTGTTCTATTTCCATATAAATTGGTGGTAATTTTTCATTTTCTTCCTCTGGTTTTACTTCTTCTTCAACTTTAGTTGAAGGTGTATCATTTTCTATTAGTTCTAATGCTTTTTGATATTGTTTTTCTGGATCTTTTATTGATAATAATGTTTTACAATGTTTATAGGTAAGCTTTTTTTCTTTAAGTAAATCTAAAACTCTGCTATCTAAATCCAAAATTCTTAAAATATTCGTTACTGTACTTCTTGCTTTTCCCAATTTTTCTGCTAATTCTTCTTGAGTTAATTCGTATTTACTCATAACATTATTTAATGCAATAGCTTTTTCTATTGGATTTAGATCTTTTCTTTGAAAATTTTCTATTAAAGATATAAAATCTAAATCTTCTTCCCCATTATTTATTACCTGACATTTAATTTTATCCCAATTTAGTGTTTTGCAAGCCCTCCATCTTCTCTCTCCAGCAATTATCATGTAATGATTTTCTTCTGTTTTTGTTACTATAATAGGACTAAGTAATCCATAATGTTTAATTGATTTTGCTAATTCATTTATTTCAGTTTCATTAAATTCTTTTCTTGCTTGTTCTTGATTTGGATATATACTGTTAATATCAATTTCTTCAAAATTATTATTTTCTTCCGAATGTTTACCTATAAACATTTCCTCCATATTGCCTTTTTCTTCTGTATTGATAGATTCTTCTTCAATTATTTCATTTTCAAAAGGCAATTCCTCTCTATTCTCTTCTACTAAATTTTCATAATTTTTATCTTGAATGTTTGTTTTTTGATTACCTTCTTTACTTTTTCCTTCAAATAATTTGTCAATATCTTCAACAAATAAAACTCTTGAATCTACCTTTTTTAAAACTTCATTATAACTTAATCCTTCATCAACAAATTTTTTAGCTTCGTCCATTGCAATTTGTAATCTTTGAAGATTATTTCTTATCAATGGAATAAAAGTTCCTCTAGGATTATTTTTTATTGGTGTTCCATTTTTTATGTTTTCCATACTAATCATTCCTCCTTGTTTTTTTATTTATAAAAATTATAAAAGGAAAAAAGCGTAATTTTCGTTAAAAATATTTCAAAAATATTGCATTTTATATTTAAATTTTTTTTTTAATATGAAAATTATCTTTATTGAATTTTCAAAAAAAGAAATGAAAAATGGCTTTTGAAAATTAATTCTAAGCCATTTTTAAAAAATAGTTGATGAATTATATTACTAGATTATTAATTTAAAAAAGAATTTAATCTTATTAGAATTATAGTGTTTACCTATAAACATTATAAATTTTTTAAAAAATAAGCACAAAAAAAGACAAAAATTATTTTTTGTCTTTAAAATTTTATATTTTTTTAGATATATATTCTACAATATCTAAAAGTTTATTTTTCTTTTTATAATCTAAAAAATGAATAATTTAACATATAAAAAGAAGATTTAAAATATTAGTATAAATCTTCTTTTTTTAAAATTTAAAATTTAAATTCAATTTTATTTTTGTTTAGAGAAAGTTTACATGCGAACTTTTTTCCATTTTTAGAAATAAATCCATCTATCTTCTTTGTTTCTCCATTTTTTAGTAATTCTTTTACAACTGATTGAGTAATAGTTTTTCCTGAAATTTTACCACTTATTTTAAAATCACAATTAGAACATTTATAAAAAGTTCCATATTTTCCTTTTATAGCATTAACACTTTTACCACATAAAGGACATATTCCAATTTCTTTATTAGTATTTTTATTGCTAGAATTACTTACACTTAAATTAGAAACTGCTACATTTTCTACCTTTTGATTTATAATATTTTTAATTTCGTATTTTGCTTCTTTTTCTACTTCATCTACAGTTATTTTTGAATTATGTACTTCTTTCAATTTTTGTGATAACTCTACTGTTTTTTCTTTCCACAAATTAATATTTAATTTTTGAAGTATTTCTATAAAAGCTCTTCCTTTATCTGTAATTGATAATTTTCCATTTTTATCTTTTGACATATAATAAATATCTATTATTTTTTTGATAGTAGAAGCTCTAGTTGCTTCTGTACCTATTTCAATCCCTTTTAGTAACTTTTTATAATCTTCTGTATCATCTGAATCTTCATCTTCTGTTTCTTCCTTTTCAAAATTTTTAAATGGCTTATTAAAGAATTGTATTAATTCTGCTTCTGTAACTTTACTAGGAGGAGTTGTTACTTTTTCTTCTAAGCTTAAATGTTTAGGGATAAACATTTCTCCTTCTTGAAATGGTGGTAAATCTTTTTCACTTAAATCATTTTCATATTTTAAATATCCTAATTGTTTTATAATTGTTCCTGTTAAATTACACTTAGAATTTCCAAATTCAAAAGTTATCTTTGTTACATCTAATTTACAATCTTCTTTAATAAAATTGGCTAAAAATCTATTTCTTACAACTTCATATAGTTCTTTTTCTTTTCCAGATAAATTAATTAAGTCTGTAATTTTTTCTGTAGGAGTAATCGCACTATGGCTGTCAATTTTAGAATCATCAAAAATTTTCTTTGTCTTTTTTATTTCCACATCTGTGAATCCTTTATTGTTTAATGCTTTTATAATGCTTTCAGCTTTGCTAATTTCTGCTTCCGTCATATATTCTGAATTTGTTCTTGGATACGTTAAATATCCTGCCTCATATAATTTTTGTACTGTATTTAAAGTATCATCTGGACTATATTTAAATTTTTTTGACATATAGACTTGTAATGTAGAAAGAGAAAATAACTTTTTAGGCTCTTTTTTCTTTTCCTGTTTTTCAATTTTTATTACTTTTATTTTTTCATTTTGTAAATTTTTTAAACTGTTTTCAGCTTCTTCTTTCGTATCAAATTTTAAATCATTAAAATTTAATTTAACATCTTTATTATCTTTAGTAATTGTTGGTACTACAACATAGTATTTTTGAGGTTTAAAATTTTCTATTGCTAAATCTCTGTCATAAACATAGCGAACAGCTGGAATAATTACTCTACCTGTATTAAAAGTTGTATTAGCATTAGCCATTATTGTTACATATCTTGTTAAATTTATACCATATAACCAGTCAATATGGCTTCTTGCTAGTCCTTCTTGATATATGTTATTAGTATTCTTTATATCTCTAGCATATTTTAATTCTTGCATAATTGTTCTTGCTACATGGTCTTTTATCCATATCCTTTTTACAGGCTTTTGTATATGTTTACCTTCAAACACAGAATATATTACTTCATTTACAAGTACCTCCCCCTCTGTGTCTGGATCTCCTGCATTAATTATTTCATCTACATCTTTGGATATTATTAATTTTTGAGCTAAATTATATTTTTGCTTTAAATAGGCTTCTTTTTTTACTTTTAGTTTCCATTTTTCTGGGAAGAATGGTAAATAATCTAAATCCCATACCTTTAATTTTTCATCATAATCTTCCATATCATACAATGTCATAACATGTCCTAATAAGCTCATTACAATATACTTATTATTTTCATAATAGCTTTCCTTTTTGTTGTAAGTACAACCTCCTATGGCTGAAACAATATCTCTAGCCATACTATTTTTTTCTGCAATAATTAGAATTTTTCCCATAATTTTTCCTCCTTTGAATGTTCCCTTCCAAACATTTTAAGCATTAAAAATACTGCATTTTTTAATCTTATACATTATAGTAGAGGGCTTGTCCCTCTAGCTGTTTTTACGCACAACACCGTGCGTTTATCCTGCGTTTACTACTTAACTACAATAAAAAAATAAGTGATAATATCTTAATATGTATTTTTAAATAAATATATTTAAAATATTAAGTATGATACAACAAAATATTGTTTTGAATACAATTTTAATAATTCTCTTTATTATATTCTTCATTTTCTTCACTCTTCTGTTATTTAATTAAATAGTATCTAAATTTATTTTGATTATGGTATTATAAATAATGCAAAAGCAAAAAGAATTACAAAAAATATTACTGTTGATATAGTTGTTACATATAACCAATCCTTTGCTTTTCTTTTGGATATTACTTTAGTTTTAAATCCTTTGTTTAATATACTTTTAAAATAAAAATATATTGTTGTTAAAAGTAATGTTAAAGTTACTGCTATATTAAATCTTAGAATAAATATAAATATATTATCCAATTTTTTCTCACTCCTTTTTTATACTTAACAATTTTTCAAATTCTTCTTTCCTAGATTATTCTTTTAGTTTTTTCTTGTAAAATCTCTATTTTCTCATCTTTTCAATCTACTCTAACTTGATTAATTAAAAATTTAATATCTAAAATTTTATTTTTTGCAAATACACTTTTATCTTTGTAAACATTTTCAAATTCATCATTTAATTTGTCTATCGCTTCATTTAGGTTCTTTAGATCTTTTTCTAATATTATTTGTTTCATCTCTTGTTCCTCCATTTAATTTATTTTGACATTTGATTCTAAATCTATTTGCTTTTTTACTTATATTAGATATTACAATTAAGTTTTTTTTGTAAAGTAAACTATCTAGTAAATCAAATATTGTATAAAAAATTCCAATTATTAGTTTTAATATTTTGTATGGTAAGTTTATTAAAATTTCTAAATATCTTATTAGATAATATAAGATAAAATCCTTAATTCCTAATTTTCTTATAATTTCTCTATATGTAATCTTCATTATTTTTAGTTCTTTCTATAAAATATTTTTCAAATATATTTTCGTTGTATGAATTAGTTGTATATTCATGGTATTTATGTTCAATTTGAGCATTTTTAGATTTTAATAAATTTATCTTTCCATTAAATTCTTTTTCTAAAAGATACATATTTTTAACATTTTCTTTAAATTGTTTAAAATCTTTATCATAATCTTCTATTTTTAAGTTTTCTATATCTTTTATTTTTTTATCTTTTTGTTTCTTTAAGAATTTTATATATCTTTCTTTTGTATTGTTATCAGCTATTATTTCTTGAATGACATAACTATATCCACCGTTATATTCTTTTTTAAATATGTCATCACAAAACATTCTATAATTACTAAAATAGTTATCATACCCATTATTAATAAAATTTTTATAAGTACTACAAGATGAGTTTTCTTTATTTATTATTTTTCTCTTTATACATTCGTCATATAATTTTCGTGCCTTCTCATGATTTTCTTTTGTTATTTCTATATAAAGATTAAAATACAATTCATTGTTTTCTTTGTATTTTTTTATAAAATCTTTTATTGAAGAAAACTCTTCTACTGTAGATTCAATACCTATTAAATAATCTGTTGTAACATTAAATATCATTGCTAATTGTTTTACAATTTTTATATTTGGTACTCTAATATTTAATTCATATCTTGATACTGTAGCTGGCTCAACATTTAACAACATTGATAATTGCCTTTGACTTAAATTACTTTTTTCTCTTAAATATTTAATCTTTTCTCCAATATTCATTTGATTTTTTCTCCTTATTTTCTATTTATTTCTTTTATATCATCAAGCATGCAACTTATTTCTTGTAGCACTAAATCTTTTGCATTCAATAAACTTAAATTTTCTACTTTTTTATATTCATTCGTATATTTTTTATAAAGATTTTTTAAATTCGCATTATATTTATTAATGATACCCTTATAGCTTTTATTTGTATGTATTAAAGATTTATTTTTTCTTTCAAATTCTTTAATAATACTTAAAATTGTTTGAAAATATTTCGTTCTTTTTTCCAAATCCTTTTGATAAATAGTTTTTCCGTTTAATCTTTCTTCATCTTTTGCTAATCTAAATGTATATTCAGTAAATTTTTGAAAATATGCTATTGCTTCATTATTTTCTGTTTTCATTTTATTTTCTTCTTTTTCTTTTGCCTTCTTTATATCCATAATCAGATTCTCCTTTTATTTACTATATTTTTTTCTTTGTCAGTCAAATAATACAAATCCGAAACTTCTTTAAATTTTGGCTTAAATAAATTAGATTCATATTTTTCTTTACTCAAAACTTCTTCTATTTCATGCTCTTCAAAACATAATGTGTAATTTCTACTACTTTCAACTTCCACATAAGTTCCAGTAATATGAATAATTTTATAACCATTAGCAAAATCACCTATTTTTAAGATATCTAACAAACTACTACTTTGTAATATCCTAAAGTCATGTTCATCTATTTTAATTTTTCTTAAATATGTATATCCTGGAAATTTCACTTTGTACCAATTATTTTTTAAAACTTTTACTACTTGTCCTATTTCTCCACTCCAACTAATTCTTATAAAATCGTTTTCTTTTAGCATTTCTTTTTATCCTCCAAGTCTATTTTTATATTATTTAATTTAATTAAATTTTTTGTTTCTTGTTTTAAATTTTCATATTCTTTTTTGCTCATACTAATTCTTTTTACTCCTAATGAAATTAATTGTTCTACTTTTTTATCTTCTTTCATTTTTCTCACCTCAATTTTTCTTTAATTTTCATCAAACTCAAATAAGAAATCTAATATTTCATATCCCATTTCTAATATAGGTTCAATTAAATCTTTTAACATTTATAATATCTCCTTTCCAATTTATTTATTGCCACACTTTTCTAATAATCCATTTAATGACATGTTCATTGCTTTCGCTAATTGATCTGCAACTTCTAAAGTTATAGAATATAGCTTACCTGTCTTTGGATTATATAATTTTTCTAAAGTATTTATATAAGATGGACTTAATGTTGTTCTTTTAGCAAACTCTCTCTGAGATAAATGATTTTCTTCTCTATATTTTTTTATAATTTCTCCTATTAACATTTTTTCACCTTCTTTAAATTTCTTGTAAATTATTACACCTACTACTATGTTTTCCTTTCCAATTACAACCTTTCTCTTTTATATCTATAGGCTCTAAATAGCATTTATGTAATTTGCAATATGCAACAGCTTTATACTTATGTAATCGCTTACCATATAAGAAGATTTCTACATCTTTGTATTTGTTGCTATTTCTTTTCTTTCTGCTCATTATTATTGTTATCCTTTGTAATATATGTATTTGGTAAGTTTTTACATGTTTCAAGAGAAATTATTATTTCTTTTATATCATCTAAAACAGTAGTCAATGCCATAATTTCACTATCATATACCTTTCCATCAACTTTTATTTCATCTGAAATTTCTTTAATACCTACTGCCTTTTCTTTTAAAAGTAATGCAATTCCCTTTATTGCAATTTCTTTATTTTTAGAATCCATTAAAATCATTCCTTTCACTTTTCTTTTAAAACAATTTTTTATTATTTTCATCTATTTTAGCTTTAATTAAATTGAATACTGCACCTGATGAATCCTTTAAATTTGTATCTTCACCGTTTAAAGCATAATGAGTGATTGCACTATATAATTCTAACTGATTCTCTTTTGGCATTTTTTCTATTGATTCAAAAAATGTTCTGTAAAATATAAATTTTGTCTTTCTCTTTTTTTGTTTTTTAAAATTCATTTTTTATTCCTCCTTATTTTTCTTCTTTTTCTCTTGTTTTTGTTGTTTCCAAAATGCTCTTCTTTGTGCATTTGTGTATAGCTTCATTTCGTGTTTTGAAGTTCCTACAAGATAGGCATTTGGCTTGATTTTCATTCTATCTATATCCATCATTTTCACATCTTGTAAGATAGCTTTTTTTCGCTTATGAATATCTGTTTTATTGCTTATTCTCGTATCAACAATTACTGTTCCACCTTTTTTTAGTTTTGCAATTTTTACATTTTCTTTTACTAAAAAATTGTATATTCTACCATCTTTTGAAAATTTAACTTTTGCAATAATTTGTTTATTCATTTATTTTTTCCTCCTAGTAATTTATTAAATCTTGTTTTTTAAATGATGTCAGACAATTTGTTCTTGTATCTCTGTAATTAGCAAAATTAGGATATATTTTAACAAGTTTATAATTCTTAAATTTTTTGGGATAATTGAAATTATCAAAATTAAAGTATTCATCTTCTTTCTCTTTTACTGTACTTCTATTAAACTTTTTTCGTGTTTTATTTTTTTCAATTTTAGACACTTTTACCAAATCATAAACTTTAATGCTAATAGAAATTCCTGTATTATCTTTAACTTTACTTAATTTTGCAACATCTATAAGCTTATTTTTTAATCCTCTATAACTTGATCCTAAATCTTCATGTTTTTCTTTAAAAAGTACTTCAAGAGTTTTCAAATTTAGTTTTTTATGTTCAACTAAATTTTGCAACAATAAATTCTCACCATTATTAAATATAATTTTTCTTGAATTTATTGCCTTTACAATATATTTCTGTAAATTATCATATATAAAACTATCAAAATTGTAGACCATAATTTTGCCTCCTTTACAGTTTATTTTGTAGCCAACTATTAGCATATAATCTGTTTAGATCGGCTTTACTATATTTTCTTTGACTATAATTTCTATAAGTATTACTATTCTTTGAAGTACTACTTGTCCTTTGAGTTTGAGTATTTTTGCTAATCGAATTATGTTTTTCTAAAGTAATATAATCCAAAATTGCTGTATTAAAGAATGTATCAGCATTTTTAATATATTGATACTCTCTGTTTGTTACTTCTAAGTTATAGTTTTTAATAGCTTTCTCAACTTCTTCTTTAGTTAATTTTCTTAGTCTGTAATTATTGGTTTTAAGTTTTCGACCATTAATAGTCCAAGCTATGTAAAATTCTCTAGCCTTAGATTTTCCGACTTTTTTAGGATAATTCTTCCAAATCTCTTCAAACTCATTAATAGCATTATCTATTTTTTCATTTTTTTCTATTTCCTTTTCACTATTGTGAAATTCTTCATTTTCATTTTCCTTAGAAGATTTTTTTTCAGAAATTGAAGATATATTATATATATTATTATTTATATATTTATTATCTTTAGTATTTATTTGTTTCGGATTTTCCGTAAGTGGTTTTTCCGTATCTGGATTTTCCGTATCTGGTTTATTATCCACTTTCGGATTTTCCGTATCTGGTTCAAGTTGAGTATTTCCAGTAGTTTTACAAGATAACTGTTCAGGCTGTTCATAGATAATATAATTCCAGTCTTTTATTATTCCTTTTTCTCTGATTGCTTCTCTCTTTAAGTACCCATAGTGTTCAAGCTCCTTAAGACCAGAAGTTACACTATCTCTACCATCTTTAGCTGTAGTAATTAATCCTTGAACGGAATAATCCCAGTCATCTGGTAACGATAACATAAAAGATAATAATCCTTTTGCTTTAAAAGATAATCTTTTATCTCTAAAGTGATAATTACTCATTACTGTATAATTTTTTGTTTTATCTACTCTAAAAACACCCATGTTTTTTCCTCCGTATATTATTAAATTTTATTTAAATTTTAATAAATATTAATTAAAATATTAAAAACCTTTAATTTAAAAGACTTATTTTTCAGTAGTTTCATGTTTTAAAATGTTTTCACATTCAAATTTAATAAACTTTAAAGAATCATTGTCTATAATAAAAATATTATCTTTTCTTAAATCTTTTTTTATTTTTTTATCAATACTTTTATTAATTACTAAGACAAGTTTTGAAAGTTTTAAATCTTTAAAATCGCCTTTAAAATGTTTTAAAGTCAAGTTTTCGATTTGAAAGTTAGTATTTAATACTTTAACTTTATATGTATTATTGTTTTTTTCTAAGAACAATGTATTTATAGCTGTTTTTTCTTCATAAATTTCATATTTTAAAAATGTATAATAATCTTTCAACAGTTTTAAAATATCTTTAACATTTAAATTAACATTTTCATTATTGATAGTTTGTATTTTCGTTTTTTCTTTAAAGTAATATGTAATATATGTTAAAATTGCAAAAGTAATTGATAATAGAATAATACTTATAATGTTCAATCTAAAAAGTACAATTAATATTAAGTAAATTACAAAATATATAATTATAAATTTATCAATTTTAAATTTTAATTTTTTATATTCTTCTATTTTGTTTAATAATCTATTTTTCATCTTTTGCCTCTTTCTGTTTTTTATAATTATTTAAAAATTTTAATTCTTCTTCCTGTTCAATTTTTCTTTCTTCGGCTGTTTTTGTAAAATTCCCACCGACAATTACTAAATACATTGAAATAGTAATTAATAAAAAAAGTATTATTATAAATATTTTCATATCATTTTTCTCCTAAATTCCAAAAATTCCAAAAAGCAATGGTGTTAATTCTTTTATTAATTCTTTTTTATCATAATAAATTCTATCTTCGTTCTCATAGAAATCAATAATGTCTTTTTTGTCTTTATTTTTCATATAGTAATTCTGTAAAAGTAGTGCCTTACGTTTATCTGGTACTTTTGTTATAGGAATATTTGTATTTTTATAGTTGCTTGTAATATCATCTTTTAATTTTTCTTTTATATAATTATTAAAAATATTTGTGATGTAATTAAGTTTTAGTTCATTAAGCTTAATTTTTTCTAACTCTATTTCATATTCCTTAGTTGAATTGCCAAGTTTTTCCTCAACTTTTATAGCATTTATATACATGTTTTTTAGATTGTTTATATTATTTCTTTTAAATGCGTATGTTTCTAAAATCTCATTTGTTTCTTTTTTCATATTATTAAGTTCTTGTATTTTTGCGTCTTTTAAAGAACTATTTAAAGACAAATTAATTTCTTCTTTAATAGTTTCAATTATTTTATTTTGTAAATCTAAAAAATTATCTTTTATTTTTTGATCAAGATATTGTTTAGCTTCACCTGTTAGATCCATTTATTTTTCCTCCTAATTAAAATTTTTTTAATTAGCTTATTGCATTTTCAAGTTATCTAATTTTTTTATCTTGTCTAAAATTTTTTTCCATTGCTCTTTTACATCTCTTTTGTTATTATTCATTTTTCATTTCTCCTTTGAATAAAGTTCATTTTCACTTACTTTTACTTGTAATTTTGCTATGGTTTTAATTAATTCAGTAAAAAAGTAATCTGTTTCTTTGATTCTTTTTAAATAAATATTTAATATTATTGCAACTGCTAATAAGTTAATTATCAAAAGTATTAGTAATAAAATAGAAATAATTGTATATAACATCTTTCGTAACTTCCTTTCATTAATGTCTATTTCTTTTAAAGAAACTAAATTTTTTCTTTTCTGGAACAGCCTGTATTTGTTTACTTGTATCAATTAAAAATTGTGCATTTGCAACACTTATTTTATTAAATGCTTCATCTTTCTTATCGTATCTATCTTGCAAATCTCTATTTTTAGCTCTTTCTTCTGCTAATTGTTTTTCTAAAAATTCTTTTTCTGTTTCCAGTTTTGCGATTTTCACATTTTTTTCTTCTGCTTCTTGTCTTTCTTCTTCTTTTGTAGGTCTTTTAGAATTAATTATTTTATCTCTTAAATAATTTACTCCTTCTATTGTAATAAATTTATTTCCATTTTCATCTTCTCTTGCGTATCCTAATTTTTTAAGTTCTGGTATTTTTCTGTATAAATTTTGTACTGTTTGTCCTATTGCATTAGCTGTTTCTTTAATTGTAAATTCATTTTCCATAGTGTTTCTTTCCTCCTTTTATTTTAAAAAATCTTCTATTGTTACTCCTAAAATTTTTGCAATAGCCTGTAATGTATAAACTCCTGGATTTGTTGATTTATTTTCTTCAATCCTTGCAATTTTCATGTTTGCACATTTAACTTTATTTCTTTCAGTTGTACCTGCCATTTGTCTTGCCATATCATTTCTGCTTAAATTTCTTTCTTTTCTAAGTTTAATTATATTTTCACCTATACTCATTTTTTCACCTTCTTTCAGTAAGTAATTTTGCACAACAAAAAACAACTTAAACTTCTCTTGATTTAAGTTGTTTGTTTTAAACTATATATATTTGTTAATGATAATGTTATATGGATTTTATTTTCAGAATTAAAAATAAAGATTTAAAAAGTTTTTGAATTTAATTGTAACCTTCCGTGCCTTAGGGAGATTTTTTATTTCTCCCTAAGATTTCGACTAATTACGCAACAGCCCTGTTTTGTGCAATGTTATATATCTTTTTTTTAGCTTTCTTCTACTATATATCCTCCCTCTTTCTTCTTAAAAGATTAAGGTTATTTTAGTATTCCTAGATATATACCTTCTATATTCTTAAGCTTATTATTGTATGATGTTGATTTGGAATTGCCACTAATGAAATACAAAAAATCATTAATAATAAAATATATACAATAATCATAAATTTTAGATCTTTTTTAGTATCTACCCTATTTCTGGTTATAAAGTAAAAAATAACATTAATTATAAAAACTATAATTGGAGGAATTTTTCTCGGTTGATATCATGTATATTCCTCCCCTTCTTTTTGGTATTATATAGTTATATTTATATTTGTCTATATAATATGATAAAAATTGAAGAGTCAGAACTTTGAGGCTCTGACTCTTCTTAGTGACAATAGGCACATCCTTATTCCCATTTACCAATTACCTAAAGGGTTCATTGATTTCTTCAAGCGTTGCATTACCAATGCAGATGAAATCACGTGCCTCCACAGGTTTGAAAACAAATTCATCAAAAACAAAACCAGAGCGATTGGAGTCTATAATGCCAACTTTTGTTGCGAAAATAGCACCATTTTCAACCCGTGGATTTGTTACCAAGAGAGTTGTAGTTGTACTACCGTTCCCAGTTGCATTTACCTGTTGCAAAACATAATATTTTTCCATGTTGTTACCTCCTGATTTATAAATGGTTTTATAGTTCTATCTTATATATTATAACATATTTTGCATATTTTTTCAAAGTGGATAAAAGCCACTATTTTCAGTGTTTTCAAAGTACAACGCACGAGAATCAATTTTAAGCCGTTTTTATTTAAAAGTCATATAACTTCATTGCTAAAAATAGCCTATTTTTACTAATTTTACTATTTTAATTGAATTTATATATAAAATGTCATATAATATGAAAAGATTTTATATTTTTTAGGAGGATAATATGGAAAAAGTAATTTTAAAAAATCTATATAGACAAAAAGAGAAATATGCAGATAAAGATATTTGTATCGAAGGTTGGGTTCGAACTATAAGAGATTCAAAAACATTTGGTTTTATAGAACTAAATGATGGTACTTTCTTTAAAAATGTACAGGTAGTCTTTAATGATAATTTAGCAAACTTTAATGATATTTGTAAATTAACTATTAGCTCTACAATAAAAGTTGAAGGTAAATTTATATTAACTGAGAATGCTAAACAACCATTCGAAATACAAGCAACTTCAGTTGAAATAGAATGCTTATCAGATAATACATATCCACTTCAAAAGAAAAGACATACTTTTGAATATTTGAGAACTATAGCACATCTACGTCCAAGAAGTAATACATTTAATGCTGTATTCCGTGTTAGAAGTGCTTTAGCATATGCAATACATAAATTTTTCCAAGAAAAAGGCTTTGTATATGTAAATACACCTCTAATTACAGCAAGTGATGCAGAAGGTGCTGGTGAAATGTTTAATGTAAATTCATTTGATTTAAACAACTTACCTAAAGATGACAAAGGAAATATAGATTTTACTCAAGACTTCTTTGGAAAGCCAGCACATCTAACAGTAAGCGGCCAATTAAATGCCGAAACATTTGCAGAAGCTTTTTGCAATGTATATACATTTGGACCAACATTCCGTGCTGAAAATTCTAACACTGTTAAGCACGCTGCAGAATTTTGGATGGTTGAACCAGAAATATGTTTTGCAGACTTAAATGATGACATGGATTTAGCTGAAGAAATGATTAAATACATCTTTAAATATGTTATAGATAATTTTCCAGAAGAAATGCAATTCTTTAATAATTTTGTAGATAAAGGTCTTTTAGATAGATTAAATAATGTTATAAATTCAGATTTTGCAAGAATTAGTTATACTGATGCTGTTGCAGAATTAGAAAAGCATAATGATGAATTTGAATATAAGGTTAGTTGGGGTGTTGATTTACAAACAGAACATGAAAGATATCTATGTGAAAAAATATTCCAAAAACCTGTATTTGTAACTGATTATCCAAAAGAAATTAAAGCATTTTATATGAAATTAAATGACGATGGAAAAACTGTTGCAGCAGCTGATTTATTAGCTCCTGGAATTGGTGAAATCATTGGTGGAAGTCAAAGAGAAGACGACTATGACAAATTATTAGCTAGAATAAAAGAATTAAATATGCCTTTAGAAAATTATGACTGGTACTTAGATTTAAGAAAATATGGTAGCTGTAAACATGCAGGCTTTGGTCTTGGTTTTGAAAGAGCTATTATGTATTTAACAGGAATGCAAAATATTCGTGATGTGATACCTTTCCCAAGAACACCAAATAACTGCGAATTCTAAAAGAGCAAATGTTCGGTATTCATTTAATAGTACAGTCCCCTATCTTAATTTAATAAGATAGGGGACTTTTATGTATGTTAAATATTAAATAGTAGTGAATTAGAAAGCACCTGCTCCACCGCCTCCGGCCTCCTCCTCCACCGGAACCAGAACCGGAATAGCCAGTAGAAGAATTTATTGAAGTTGCAAATGAAGACGAATAGCTAGACATACACAAGACTGGATATGTTAAATATATCTTATCATCTGAGTATCCAGCTTTTATTAATTCTTCCTTGAATTCTTTCGCTACTTTATCCGCAATACCAAATAAGGAAGCAAATACCAAGTATTCATTCCAAATACTTATCTCTATCGGGTATCTGTCCTTTATTAAACTATAATCTTTTAAATACTTCCATAGTCCAAGTACTTCTTTTTGCTCTTGAGCATATTGGTCGGTAGGAATTTTATATAAATCATCTAATATTACTACTACAATAAATGAAAACAATGCTATAAAAATAGAAGATATAATTAATTCTATAATTCCAAGTGCTTTGTCAGGATTGATTACCAAAGTATTAAATAAAAATCCTATAAATAATGTTACAATTAATATTATAAAATTTAATATTAAACTTGTCTTAACTTTTTCATACATTTTTTTAGTATCAATTAATCTTTTTGAGCTAGCCTTAGAAATTTGTTGAACTAATTTACTGTTCTTAGAAATTTCTTTAAAGCGAGCATTTAATTCTACTGTTGTTTCTGTATAAGCTGAAGCATTAAAATCTGTAGATATTTGATCTGAAAAAATTAATGATAGTATTTGTTTTTCATATGGACACAATTGGGTAAAATCTGCATTCTGATTAATAGAAACATTATATTCATAATCAGCTTCTTTTTTCTTATTAGCACATTTTTTTGTTTCCATATTTAATATTTTCCTATTAGTTAAATCTAGTATTGTTGCAATAATTAAATTAGAACTTAGAGCATTAGTACTCTTTGCTGGTAATAATGCTTGATATTCTAATAAATTTAAACGTTTGGGTATATCTCTAAAATAGTTTGCATTTTTTACAGTTGCTCTATATTTTTTACTTTTAATAATTCCATATGTTAAGAAGATTGTACATAAAGTAACTAGCAATACTCCTAAAATAATATTAATAGTTATATGTATAAAATATCTGGTATTTCCTAAAGACATACTATTTTCAATTTTATATAGACTGTTAAAATCATAATCATTATTATATTTTTTTGTACAATTCATTAGTACAGTATTAGGAAAAACTATTCTAGCATCAACAGGCTTACCAGATGGAATATTTCTAATATTAAAACTAATACAATTTGATGCTGAATCCAACATAACTTGTATATCCTCTAGTTTTGTAGCATATGTATGAGGATAATATTTTACATCATCCATATTTATAGATTTTGGCAAATAAATATCTAAATTAAACTCATCTACATCAGTTTCTATCCCATTACCTATAAAATTATAATATATTTCACTCATATCATTATATTGAACAACAGCATCTGTTATATCATATGAATAATGTACAGTTTGAAAATTATTAGAAGATATTGGAGAATAAACCATTATATCATATCCGTCTGTTCTATCTGCATTTACTGCATCTACAGTGTAAACACCATTATCACCTTTCTCAGCATTAGATGCTTTTGTAAAATTGGTTGTTATATTAGCTGGATTTGTAACAGCGACAGTTATATTTTCAATTCCAGTTGCTTGATATCTAGCAGAGTTTGGTTCCATTGAATCTTTATTAGTTTTATAAAAATATCTTAAATCACGCGTTAAACCATTTGCACTACTAGAAAAATAATAAGTAATAGACTCATCTATATGAATTGTTCCGTCTTCTTGAATATAAGCATCCATATCATAATTGGTAATATCATAAGATGGTCCATCTGCTAATACATTGTTAGGTATTAATGCTATAACTGCCAAAATAATAGATATCATTATTATCTTTAATTTCTTTATATGCACCATATAAAAGCACCTCATCCCCAATTATTTAAATCTTCTTAAATATAAATCTATTTTATCTAGAAATTCTGCATTATTCTTTGTTTGTACCATTTGAGAAATAATGTTTTCTGTAACATCGGCTACAGGTAAATTATTTAAAGCCTTACGCAATGCATAAACAGTCTCCATTTCCTTAGGAGTAAGAAGTAAATCTTCTCTTCTTGTACCAGACTTATTAATATCAATTGCAGGGAAAATACGTTTTTCAGATAATTTCCTATCTAAATGTACTTCCATATTACCAGTACCCTTAAACTCTTCGAATATTACATCATCCATTCTACTTCCAGTTTCTATTAAAGCTGAAGCGAGTATAGTTAAACTTCCTCCATTTTCTATGTTTCTTGCAGCACCGAAAAATTTCTTAGGCTTATGTAATGCATTTGGATCAAGACCTCCAGATAAAGTTCTACCAGATGAAGGAATAACTAAATTATATGCTCTAGCAAGTCTTGTAATACTATCTAGTAAAATAACAACATCTTTACCTTGTTCTACAAGTCTTTTAGATCTCTCTATTACCATTTCTGCTACTTTTACATGATGTTCTGGCAATTCATCAAATGTTGAATATATTACATCTCCATTTATAGAACGTTTCATATCTGTAACTTCTTCTGGTCTTTCGTCTATTAATAATACTATTAATTCTATTTCTGGATTGTTTTTTGTAATACTATTAGCAAATTTTTTAATTAAAGTTGTTTTTCCAACTTTTGGTGGAGCCACAATCATTCCTCTTTGTCCTTTTCCTATTGGACTAATTAAATCTATCATTCTCATTGCATATTCATTTGGCTCAGTTTCTAATTTTATTCTTTCGGTTGGATAAATAGGTGTTAAATCGTCAAATTTCTTTCTCCTATATGCTTTTTCTGGTGCCTCACCATTTACTTCTCCAACGAAAATTAAAGATGGGAATCTCTCCCCTTCCTTTGCCATTCTGGAAATTCCTTTTATATGGTCACCTGTATCTAGTTTAAATCTTCTTATTTGTACTGGGGAAATATATACATCATCTGGTGTAGAAAGATAATTTTCGCCCCTTAAAAAACCATATCCATCAGGTAATACTTCTAATATTCCTTCTGCAATTTTGTCATCACTATTAGTAATTTTATATGTTGTATTACTATCTGTTACAACACTTTCATTATTTTTGTCTTCGTTATTAGTTGTATCATTTTCTGTTAATAGGTCAATTAATTCACTCTTTTTATATTTTGAATATCCTTTAATATTTTTGTTTTTTGCAAGCTCTCTTAATTCACTTAGACTATAATCTTCTAAGTTCATAAAATCCCTCCTATATTTAATTAAGCTAATTACATGAGAAATAATATTCTAGATTAAAAGTTTGATAATAAGAAATAGAAAAATAAATGGATAAAAGAAGTATATATCTGTTATTAAATAAGAATACGAAAATAGAAGTTTAATAACAGATATATATGTATAAAGTCTTTAGAATCCTATTATTAATATTTTAAATTTTATTTATTGGCGTCAACATAAACTCTCTCATTAGGTAAATACATGTCTAATTTATCCCTAGCGATTTGTTCTATGTATTCATCGGAATTAATGTTTGCTTCCATATCTGCTAATTCGTTTTTATATTCTTGTTGATCTTGAATTTGTGAAGAAACATAATCTTGTTCTGTTTGATATGAATTTAATGTTGTTTGTTGTTTAATAAGAACATAAATAAAATAAGATAATACAATTAAAATTATAATAACTTTTAATATTTTTTTATTTCTAAAAATTCTTTTCATAAGTATATTTTCTCTCCTATAATCAATTCTACCTAATTATACATTATAATTGTTTTTTTGTATAGTTTTTTTTGATTTATTTTTACAATTTTTTAGACAATTAGTTATAAAAACAAAAATTTTCTTAGATAACGATAAAATAAAGTCTAATAATAATTTAACAGGTGTAAGAATTTTTAAGAATATATTATTTACTAGCTTTGTAAATAGCATTATATATATTATTATGCCTAGAAAAATTCCAATAAAGAGATAGGCTCTTAATTCTCCATCATTAAACTTAAATATAGCTGAAATTATTAAAAATCCTGATATAACCCAAAATAAAATATCTTCTATATAAGTAATAAAATTGCTTGTTTTGAATTTTTTTCTTAAAATTCTAAATATATCAAATATAAAACTAATAATTATACCTAAAATAATAAATATAAAAAAATTATATAGTTGTAACATACAAAACCCCTAAATTATCTAAATATTTTACTAAAGATATTTTCACTTTTCTTCTCCGCTATATCTTGACTGTATCCTATATTTGATATATTTCCCTCTATTTTTACTTCGCTTTCATCTATGTTTAATTTGTTTATTTTTAATTCAGAACCTTTTATTGTAAGCATACCTAAATCTGTTGAAAGAATAACTACTTGATCATCAAAACTTAAAATATCATTTATTCCTGTTACATTTAGTTTTTCTCTATTTTCTAAAACAATATTTTGCATAACATTAATATTAGTTTGCTTTCTTTCCTCTACCATAACTCGTACCTCCTTAAATATATATATTCAAGGCATGTATAAATTATTACTATAAATAGTATAAAACTGGAAATAGTTAAGTACTATTTCCAGTCTACATTAATTATTTGCTCTATCTTGCTCCTGTTGTTTTAATTTTAGGTAGCCAAGTTCTTCCCATCTGTTATATGCTAAATTTAATCTAAATAGCAATTTTGGCTTAGCACCGGCTCTGTTCTTATCTACAACACAAGCATAATATCTTACATCTGGGTCATCATATTTTATTAAGTCATAACATTTTTCATCCATTTCTTCTATTGAATATTCATAATCTTTATAATTTTCGTGATTGATTTGTTTTACCAAACATAATGTATCTAATACTTCTTTTACTGTTCTACTAGCTTGTAAGTCATTGATTGTTAAATTGATTGGCCAAGTTGCTGTTTCTGTTAATTGTAATGTTGAAAAGATAAACATATTAAAATTTTGTGCTAAGTTAGAAAGAATAGTTGCAGTTTTCTTTACCTCTTCCCCATTTCCTATGTGTTCAGTATCTGTTTTTAATGTATCGTAGAATATATATTCAATATGTTTCATATAATAGTAATTCATTATAACTTTTTGCAATTCATCATTAGTATGATCTGTTATGTTAATAAAATAAATTGAGTTATTAATTTCTTTATCTATCCAATCTGTAACAGCAATAGTGTCTCTAAATTCTTTAGAAATTTTAGCTAGCCTTTTTACAAAATCTGCTCTAGATTCTCCATCTTCTTGTAATATAAAACCATCCTCGTCAGTCTTTACATCTGAACCTTCATCTGCTCTGAATTTAAATTCTAGTAGTTCTCCTTCTGTTTTATGTAATTTTTTACCATGAATTTTTTGAATTTCTGGATCATTTATAATTGTTGTCATTAAACATAATTTCATTTTTTCTTCTGACATCTCGTTAGAGATTACCAAAACTCTTTTTTTATGAACTAATGATAAATTAGCTACTAGATTGATTGTAAATCTACTTTTTCCAGAGTTAGAAGGCATCGCAACAGCCATTGTTTCTCCTTTTCTTAAACCTTTAAACTCTTTTGATAAACGTTCAAATGGCAACGGAATTCCTGTAGTTAAGTTGTTTTCTCCTGTTTCTAAGAATTCTGTAAGTCCTTTATTTAATACTGCTCTTTTAAATTTTTCTGTAGCGGTAACTTGTTCTACAGCACTCTCTACTTCTTCTACTGACATTTTATCATATAATTCGTAATTTCTAATTTCAACTACTTTTTCTTGAACACTTTTGATTGGTATTTTTAAATACCAATTTCTTAAGATAAATAATTTTTTTAAATCTATATATACTTTTTCCATAGTAACTGTTCTTTGTAATTTTATACGTGTTACTAATTGTTTCTTTAATTCATATACTTCTCTAGTAGTTTTTGCAAAGTTAAATTTCCTTTTTACTGCTTCTGGTGCGTATTTTTCACCTTCTGTAAAGATAACACTTTTATATAAATTAAGCATTCTTTCATCTTGAAAGCATACTTCATCATATAAAAAATTATAGCTTACTATATATCTTGGGTCATAAAGTAATAAACCAATATAGTCTTCTTCTAAGTCTAAATCTTGTAATTCTTTTGGAAATCTTTCTACTTCATCTTCTTTAATTTGTTCAGCTTCGAATTCTTTCTTTTCTGCTTCTAAAGCATCTTGTTCATCTTTTTCCTTTTGGGTTTGTCTTTTTTTTAATTCTTTTTTCTTATTTTGTATAGCTATATTTAATTCTTTTATACCATCAAGTGCTTTTTTTAAGTCATTTTTGCCAATTGCATCTTTTATTTCTTGAATTTTAGCAGCATTATCTTTTGTTACTGGTATATGATTTAGCAAGTCATATAATTGTGATACATTATTATCAATTGTTCCCATTTCCTTACTCCCTTTTTAATAATTTTAATTTATTATACCAATAAAGAAAATTTTTTTAAAGGCTTTTTTATAAAATTCTATTCGGGATTTAGGGACGTTCATTGTTTTTCATATAATAGGAAAATGCGGGGATTACCCCCGCTTATTTCCTGGAAGATATTCAGAGATTTGTGCGTAAAATCTGATTCTTTGTAAGACTTCTTCGTCTTCTTCAGAAACCAGTACAGTCTGCTCAATACCGAGTCTTTTCTCTTGCTTTTTAAGGTGTTTGAATTCCTCAATTGCCAAGACTAATGCTGGTACACCCACAAGTTCAGCATAATCCTTTAGCTTTTCCATCTCTACTTTTGTCTCTTTCAAGAAAAGCCTGGACATCTGCACAATTTCCTGCAGTGATGGGCTGTTTAACAGAAATTCCTCCTTTGCTAGTTTTTTTAATTCTCGATGTAATAAATTAATGAAATTTCTGGGTTTACCATATCTAGAACGAATAACTCCAAATTCTTTTGGAAAATTATCGTCTTCCAAAATTTCAGATTCATGGACTTCTTTGTCCGTTGCATAAACTGCTTCCTGGCAAAATTCCTCAACCAGTTCAAGGTAATTCGTTAACAGTTCCCGACACAGTCCTTCTACCTCTGTCATAATTTTTCCTCCTTGTTCAACAAATTCTTTTGTATCACTCTTAATTATACCATAAAACATGGATTTTTACTAGGTTTACTGTAAAATCATTTTTGTCTTAAGCATTAATTTAAACCAAAAATAATTATAAATTACAAAGAAGAAGCCTAAATAAGCTTCTTCTTTATTTTTACATATCAACTTTAATGTTCTCTCCCTCAATTTTTCTATCCTCTAATTCAAATAAATCTCCTTCTTTAAAATTAAATATTTTACCAATAATATTAGAAGGAAAAACATTTAATTTTGTATTATATTTAGTAGTATCACTGTTATAAATTCTTCTTGCTGCTTGTAATTCGCTTTCAACTTTTATAAGGCTTTTCTGCAATTTTAAAAACTGTTCACTAGCTTTTAAATCAGGATAATTCTCTACTACTAATATTAAATTATTATATTCTTCATTTAATTTATTTAATGCATCTTTATCTTTATGTTGATTATAAGCTGTTCTATATTCTGTTATTTTAGTTAAAACATCTTGCTCATAATTAGCATAACCTTTCGTTACTTCTACTAAATTTGGTATTAAATCAAATCTCTTTTTTAAATAAACATCTATAACACTATATGAGTTATTCATTTGTTTTTTTAGTGTTACAAATTTATTATATGTGATAATAACATATAATACTAAAATAACTAATATTACTATTAATGCTATTGTCATTATATTCCTCCCTTATTCCCTTGTTCATAATTATATTTAGTATAAAACTTTTTATAAAAATTGTCAAAAAATTTACATACTATATTAAATTATGATAGAATATCTTCAATAGGAGGAATTACAAATGATATTTTTAGAGATTTTAGTTGTAGTAATGGTTGGTTTTTTAGTATACAAATTTATTTTAATGCCAAATTTTTCTACTAAAAAAGTAGATATAACCCAGGCACCTAGAGAATTTGAAGAATTATATAACAAATTTAATGAACTTGATTTTTTAGATATCACTATTAGCAAAAAGAGGCTGATGTTATTTAGTATTATAGGTCTAATCTGTTTTATGGCATTCTTATTTACTTTTATTTTTACCTATTTAAATTCTTTTAATATGGCTTTTGCTATAATTCCATTAATTGCATTAGCTATAACAGTAATATTATTTTTACTAGAATTTAAAAAATTTAAAGTAAAATATTCAGATGTTATAAAAAGATTTATCCAATTAATAGATCCTAACTTAACTTACAATAACACATCATATGTAGACGAAGAAAATTATTATCAAACAGCTTGTTTTGATAATTTACAACTTAGTAGCTTAACAACAAAAGATACAATAAGTGGTGTAACTAAAGATAATTATAAGTTTTATGCTTCTAATATTTCAGCAACATCTACAGATGAAAATGTATTTAATGGAATTTTTTCTACAGTTATTTTGGATAAAACGATTCCTTCGTATACTAAAATAAATACCGAAAATTTAGAGTATAATACTACATATGCATTAGGAACAACTAATTCATTACTAAAATACATAGAAATGGATAATGCAGATTTTAATAAGGTTTTACATGTATATTCAAATGACAGAATAAATGCAACAGAAATATTAACATCAGACATGTTAGATTATTTAGCAGAATTTTATAATAAATATCATGTTAATTTTCAACTTGTATTTACAGGAAATTATGTATATTCAAGATTTTATATTAATCAATTATTTACCCCATCTTTTATAGGTAATTTGTTTAATAAAAATAATTTTGCATTATGCTATATTATAATAACATTCATTTTAGATGTAATAGATAAACTTTCAAATAATATGTCAAACTTTGAAGAATAACATAAGGAGGAACAAATGATTTCACGTGATATGAACCCAGAATATCTAAATTCTTTTTTAGACTATTCTGTAACAATCTTAAATAAATCACCAAACACAATAAAAGAATATAATTATGACTTAGCAATGTTCTTGAAATTTATTATGGTTCATTTTCATCTTACAAATGCTAAAGATTTTAAAGATATTAATATAAGCAATTTATCTCTTGATGTAATAAAAAAGATAGAATTAAATGATATACATGCTTTTCTTGCATATTTAACAACTACATATCATAGTAAAGCCGCTACTCGTGCAAGAAAAGTTAGTAGCATTAGAGTATTTTTTAATTATCTATCACAAAAAGCTAATTTGATAGAAAAAAATCCTGCTCAAAACTTAGAAACACCAAAGATAGAAAAACGTATGCCCAAGTACTTAACTCTTGATGATAGTAAAAAGTTATTAACAGTTACAAGTGATGAAGAACGTAACAAAGAAAGAGATTATGCAATTATAACTTTATTCTTAAATTGTGGGCTTCGTTTGTCCGAACTAGTTGGCATAAATATTAATGATATTTCATTTGACGATGCTAAAATGACTGTAATTGGTAAAGGTAATAAAGAAAGAACTATTTATTTAAACAAAGCTTGTTTAAAAGCTATTAATGACTATTTAGAAGTTAGACCTAAGATTGGTATAAAACCTGATTCAATTAAAGCACTGTTTTTAAGCGAGAGAAAAGAACGAATTAGTAAAAGAACAGTTCAATATGTAGTTGATAAAGAATTAAAACGTGCAGGTTTAGACACAAAAAAATATTCTACTCATAAATTAAGACATACTGCTGCAACACTTATGTATCAGTACGGAAATGTTGATATAAGGGCTCTTCAAGAGCTTTTAGGACATGAAAGTATTTCTACAACAGAAATTTATACTCATGTTGCTAATGAACAAGTTAGAAATGCAGTTGATGTAAATCCACTTTCCGATTATTCAACAGATAAATAAAGCAAAAGACACTAATCAATGTTATGGTTAGTGTCTTTTAATGTGAAACTAGATCCTAACAGTGACATATTAATATTATATGACCATTCGAGCATTATATAAATTGCTTAACCTATTACTGGTTGTAGTTGCTTGTTATCTAAAGCTTCTTTTATGGTAGGTATTAAATAATCAAATTTGAATACTAAAGATGTAGGTTTGGTAATAGGATTATCTTGTGTAAATGGCACGAAATAATAATTTTTCCTATTCAGTAATTTTCCTATGTTTTCAGCAGAACCTGAAAGTCCATCATTTGTTGAAATACCTATTACCAGAGGTCGCTGATTGCGTAGATGAGATTTTATTGCCATAACAGCAGGCGTATCAATTATTGAATTTGCAAGTTTGGCGATGGTATTGCCAGAACAAGGTGCTACAACCATAATATCAGTTAACCCTTTTGGACCTATAGGTTCTGCTCCCTGTATTGTATGAATAATTTTATTACCTGTTATATTTTCTATTTCATCTATAAATTCTTTAGCTTTTCCAAATTTAGTATCTAAATTATAGCTATTATAAGACATAATTGGTATTATATTAGCACCCAAGTCTTTAAGTTCTTTAATTTTAGGAATTACTTTTTTAAATGTACAAAATGAACCTGTCATTGTAAATCCTATATTTATATTTTCTAAATCCATAAATTCCCTCCTTTCATATTATCTTTATATATAATATGAAATTATGTTAATTATGGTATGATAAATTTTATATAAAAACAACGAACGTAGTTTTACAATCAACTACGTTCTTCGTTCTGTTAGATAACACCTTTGAATGGGATGTCCTTTCCATAAAAAATCTTGTACAGATGTAGCAAGAGAAGCTGATATGGAGCCCAATCTCCGACTATCTCTCTGAATGTATAGCCTGTAATGCAACCATTCTCCATAGGAATCAATTCCCGCCCGCCACGAGGACGCTTTTCTCTGGATAAGCTACATCCTTTCTCTCCTAACAGGATACATTGATTGTATCCATAATTTTTATCAATGGCCACCGGTTCGCCAACATTCCTAACCTTTAATATTAGGGAATTTTGTAACCCAGTATAAAAGCCATCTATAGGATATATTGATGTATATCCTTTGCAAAGATGCTTAAAGAGTGTCTCAAAACTTATTTCTGAGAAATCTTTAGGCGAATAGTAGCACCCTGTTCGCTTGCAACATTTCCCTCCGCATTTTTCGCAAAGCGCAGGATTGAACCTTGGCAGAGCGTCATAATATCCATTCTTTTTCTGGATATATTCTACTAAATCGGAAAACAAATATAAATTTTCCGAGAAATCGGTTTGCCACAGAGCCATAACCAACTTTGCCTCTATGGTTATCTCACCATCATCCAGCATCCTGATTTGCTTTTGTCCAATTTCATATTGAATCGGTAACCATACTGTATGAAAAGTATCAAAATTGAAACCGACAAATCCGATTTCTTTTGATTCATACAGCTGATTTATTTTTTTGAAGTTTACACTCCGAAGTTCCATAGGTGTTAAAAATTTCATTGTTTTTCTCCCTTCATTATTTAGAGTTATTTTTACAATATATCTGGTGTATTATATCATATTTTACGAATTATGTAAATAAAATGAACTTTAAGGTATGAGTTTTGTTAGTTGGGGATTTCCCTAGATTTCAATATTTTCAAGCACTAA